>Ga0307930_1000260_pt1 | contig 40940 bp, 27 predicted proteins | sample OrgLakmetageno46_FD_203161 | JGI IMG/M metagenome (GOLD analysis project Ga0307930, IMG submission 203161) | Saline water microbial communities from Organic Lake, Antarctica - #46 | ecosystem: Environmental > Aquatic > Non-marine Saline and Alkaline > Saline | place: Antarctica: Organic Lake...
ACGAACACAACGGTAGCAGAGCGCAGCAGGAGCGTGTGTGGACAGGCACCTGGGTTCGACCTGTGACGTGCCCAACCAGCCATGCAGCGCAACAGGGAGCAACCACTTCTACGTCCACACCTGTGAGTGACGTCTTGTGTGATGCGAATGCGTGGTGGCAGCTGGGGATGCTTTGGGCTTACGCGGCTTCAGCTGCCCAGCTCCGCCACCTCGTGGAAGATCAAATCCTTCACCGCCGCCACCGCAGCAGCAGTAAGGACTATGGTGACGACCGTACAGGCACGAATATTCCCAAGGGAGGAGCAGCAGCCATTCCAGTCCCCTTCCCGGAGCATGCCTCCACTCACCACCAAGCTGCAACTGAAGACCAACAACAACGAAAAGATCCCACGCCGAATACTGCCACCACCAGTGCTGCCACCACCAGTAGTGGTGAATCGTTCCAGCCGCCCTCGCCAGGATGTGGGTGCGGACTATGCCGAGATTGGCGGTGGAGTGAAGCGCAGCGGTGCCTGGACAAGTGCGCACAGCTCGAGCCCCGGTGCACCCTCGCGTTTTGGGCCCTGGCCTGGACCCACGGCCACAAACCTCTTCACGCTGACGATGATGGTGATGCTGATGGCGATGTCAGCAACCAGGAGAGCGGTAGCCATAGCAGTAAACTGGAACGCAGCAAGAACAGCAGCAAGAACAGCAGTAGTGAAAGCAACAACGGCAGTAGCAATGGTGCTGACAGCAGTGGTGCTTTTAACAATAGTCCCAGCCTCCACAACAACTCCTCCCAAGCTCATGGAGAGTGTTTGCTGTCGTACGAGGGCGCGCATTTTGCGGGGCGGCGGGCCCTCGCACTCGTGAGAACGCAACAACAATCGCCGTCCGCTAGTGGGGTTAGAAGAGTCGCGACGATGGGAGCAGATAGCGAGCATCGTAGCACCTGTGCTAGTGCTGGTGCTGGTGCTGGTGCATCTTCCCACAAAGCAGGGGGAGCTGATGGTTCCAGCATTGTTGTTGATAAAACAGGTAATATTGACGCAGCAGCTCAAATGGAAGGAGCAGAAGCAGCCTTGGTGGAAGCAACCGCGCTTCGTTTTGCAGTGTGGCCGCCCTCGACTTTTGCCACGCACTTGAATTTGGCCTTTGCTGCTGCCGTCACAGAAGCGCAGCAACAGCACCCGAATGATCCTGACATTGCCGCGGTGGCGATTCACGCACGCTTCGATACCCGCGTCGCTTCTCTTAGGACTCAATCTCGGGTGCTAGAGCGAGAGGTAAATGCTGTTGTCGGAATGAACAGCGCTGATGGCGTGGCTCAAGAGTGGGACGCTGCCGTTGTAGACGCAGTAAAGGCATTGGAAAAAGCACACGCGCAGCACCCCACCCACGCTGGCCTTCTCCTCATGCTGCACGCTCTGCTTCCTGCTCTCACGGCTGGAACGCCACCACCGCCCGTTGATAGCAGCATTTCGCATCCTGAGGTTGCTCGTGCATCGACCTTGACTGAAAGTGAAGCCCTCCTGCTGTTGCCTGGGTCGATTCCGCGGGCTGTGTGGGCAAAAGGCCGGCAAAATGAGGTAGCTACGGCCATAACTGCGCAAGCTCCTCACAGCGCTGTGCTGCTTCTAGAGCCTCATGGCACGTCTACCAATTTTACTGCGAGTGGAAATAGAGAAAGCACTGGTAATAGTGGCAAACGCGAGAGCGGCCAGACAGATGGCAGCAAGTTCAGTAGTCGCGGCAATAATGACGGTGGAAGTGGTGCCCCTGAAGCCGTGAATAGGAGCACATTCCAGGGCCATAATTCTGCAAAAGTGGATGAGCCGGCCCACGGGCAGTCCAATGCACGAGAAGACAGAGACGCAGCTGGAAGCTTAACGCCTTCGATGGTGTCGCTCCATGCGAATTCAGGTCGAATTCGTGGTATGTCATACGGGGCAGTGGATTGACATGTTGGTAAATGATGGTTCAACGAGATGGACATAGAGTTCACTGGGTTTGCTACTGGTCAATTACGTATGGCGTGAATGGGATAATCCATTACTGAGGTTGCTGGGGCCTTTTGACACAGGCCCCGAGGGGCCTGTTTTGTAGATGAATATTCTTAGGAGTTAGGAGTAGACGAGCAGAAGTCGCCTTGCTTGGGCCCAGCAGCTAATAACCAAGAGCTAGCGGCTAAAAATCTCATAAGTGGATGTCTAACTCGAAAAAATAAAGGAAAATCATACCTCAGCGGCACGACGTTGGGAAATCCTTCTCCTTCTGTCCCATGTCCTGTCCTCTCTGTGCTCTGTGGCGACCAAGATGAGAAGTAAGTAAGTTGCCCAAAATTATTTTGTTAGGTACTATGTTAGGGAGATCATTTTTGTGTACATTTCCTGCCACATCCAAAAGCAACAAGCCTGCATCAACAACAACTTTCTTGGGTTTCTTGCAACAATGAGTCCTGGCAGTTAGGTTTGCAAAGGCAACGCGAGTTTGAGCTTATGCCTCCGAATACTAGTGGTTCCATGCGGTGGCTAGAAGCAATTCTGTTGGTTTCTTGCCTTCCAGTCGTAAAGGCGGTTGCAAACGTCCGGCGACCCTCTAGAAAGCCAACTGTTTCGCCATCGACTTCGCCGCTGCCAACGAGTACATACAAACCAACTATATCACCAACTAGTAGCCAGGAGCCAACCATTAAGCCAACCGAAAAGCCCTCTGTCCCTGGACTTATTGCTGGCAATCCGTATGGTGCTCGGCGAACTGTAGCTATTACAACACCTGCCTGCTTTGCTTTTGTTGGAATTATTTTGGGCTTGGCAGTATTCTGGCGTGACGAAAAGCGGGCTAAAAGCTGGAAAAATGTCCAAGAAGCGCACCAGACTCGCGTTGAGACTATACGGGATGCTTTACAAGCAGATGGGCGCACAGATGCTGAAATAGAATCTATTATAGCTGAGGAGGAGCCTCCACCTGAAGAACCTGAATACCCGAATTTGCTAGCAGATATCTGGTATATAATATCAGTGGTGTCAACAATTCCTTCAAATGTTTGTGACCGTCTTTGGATGATCTTTTGTAATGTCAAAGTGGTTGGTAATCCTGCGAGTGCTCGACTCATTGGGGAGGTGTTACGCTCACAAGGTAGCCTGCAGAGCGAAGCTGCATCTATTTCTCCACCGCGGGATGTAGAGGCTCGGAACTCGGCATCGAGTCCTTTAGCTGCGGATTCTCCAATATTTCCAATGAAAAACTTGCCAAAGAAAGCACGCGAATCATTAGAATCATCACGGCGCTCTTCTCGTCGGACTTCAGAGCTGTTAACGTTGCCGAGGTCTCCACGTGCTATCACAGCCGAGCCTAGCGCAGCTACTGCTGGACGGCCCAAACGAAGTGTGCGCGGTCGCTGGTCAGACGTTGGACCTCAATCTCCTCAAGGTTTAGAATCGCCTCAAAATTCACTTGGCCAGCACCTTATCGACGGATTTCCTCCAGACTGCGGTCCCGACGAAAGAAACTTAACTTTGTCTTACGCAAAAGCTATGGTCGAACGCTTGAAACATGTTCCACATATGCGTTATAGCCTCTTCAGGGGGCAATGGGACTCATCACTCGACCAGCCCGTTGGCTTATCAAATACGTCATTGATGGAGGATGGTGAATACGTGTCTGACTTTCCTTTGACTGTGAATTTGGGCCAGCATTCTCTTGGGAAAACGCCTTGCGAGTTGTTATGTCCGTCGTCTCAGGAGCCCATCGACAGGGTTTTTCGCGCGAATCATTGCAGCTTGGCACGATGCCGCGATGATGCAGATCCTCTTCTCACGTATCCAATTGGTGTTAGGCTCTATTTCAAGATGCTAAAAGCTACCTATCGCGCATTCTTTTGGTTTTCATTCGCTTCTCTTTTCATGATGGGGACATTTTGGTTTGGTAGCACCTGGAACTCTTCGCAGCGAAGGGATTTGATGTACGATAGGGACATAGACCCTGCCAACCGCTTGAAAAACAGCCTATTTTTCTTGTCATTAGGCAGCTTTGGAGCGCGCAAGCACGAATGCCGCAGCGCTTCTGAAGGCGAATCCCTGTCTCTAACTTGTCCATACGGCCGCATATCGTCTATCGATGCATACTATGGAGACCCATTGGGTACGTGTACTTGCCCTGTAGCTCAGCAAGTGAACAGTGACGGTGAGTGTCCCAATGAGCAAAAATTCCGAGTCGAAAACGGGCAGTCATTGTTTGACGGATGCGAAAGCGACGGTCAAAGTCCTGGGTTTTGCCTGCGCACCTCAACTCAATATGGCGAAACATGTTGTGCATCCGACCTCGCCAACGATAAACCAGACACAACTTCACTTCAGCCGAGAGAAAACCCTACCTGCCACAGCGACACCGCTCAATATATTCTGCGTGCACTATGCCTAGGAAGTGAGCATTGCAATGTTGAAGTTGGTGCAAATAGGACCATTGGCTACAGCCCTCGTATGGTTGATGGGGAGATCTTGCCCTGCTCATCTCGCGATTTCAATTTCTCTACCTCACATCTATGTCAAGAGTCCTTCGGAGTGTTCGGGAACTGGAGCAGTTGTCCTGCTCGAGAGAACTTTCGTCTTTTAGTGACTGCCGAGTGCTCCAACGACTTCGTGACTTATCCGTTGCGCTCATCCTTCGGGTTGGGTGTTTTCTTTCCAACAGACCCCACTCTCCGAAAGGAGTATCTGACCATGTGTGTGACAGTGGTAGATGCTGTGGTTATGCTCATGGTGCTAATTCTCCTCTGGTGGGTTCAGAGCAAAGAAGAAGAAGCCGTGGTTCAAACAAATCGTGGGACATGCACGGGTGGGGACTACACGGCGCTCCTTGTGTCCCTACCGATGCACGAGAATATGACGACACTCAAGCGAGAACTCGCGAAATTTTTAGAGAAAACTCTCTCAGAGGCCAAACCAGTTACACGGGTTGGACCCATTGAGGTTTGCGACATTAATTTTGGTTTGAATAACGGCAAGCAATTAAATGCGTTCCGGAAACGAGGCCTCGTCGCTCGGAAACTGGATCTCTTGGAGGAAAAAATTGCATTGATGAACAAGCAGAATGGAGCGGTGAAACGCTGTTTCCACCATCAAAGAATGGCAGTGCTTGATGAAGAGGTTCGGATTTTACGGGCACAATTCATGGCTGTATGCCAAGAAGCACGTAATCGAAAAGAACTCATTGTTGCCAAGTGTGCTTTTATCACTTTTTTAGACCAGGAGGGTAAGGAGCGATGCCTTGCTACCTTTCCACCAGCTACATGGGCCAGTCTCGTGCATGACTTCTTTTGCAAGCCATTGGCGCCGCGTTTCTTTGGATCCGGGAATAGTCGCTATGGTTTCAAGCTTGCATTTGTCCAAGCTCCAGAGCCCTCAGACATTATTTGGGAGAACTTGACAACCCCAAAATGGCTTCGAATTGTAAAGAAAATAGTGACAAATGTTCTGGTTTTTAGCATGATGTTGTTAAGTTTTGCATTTATACTCAGTTTAACGGCTGCTTCACGAAACGCAACTACAAGTGGCAATGACACTGATCTCATTTCATGTGATGACTTTGTCTACATTTTCAACGAAACGGGTTTCCAAGTAGAATTTCTCGGTGAGGGCGGAGATAGTGCGCAGGTGGTAAGCAAGGACGATGCTTTAAGAGATCACTTACCTGGCCTGTTCAACCTCACTTATGGCAACACGGGCTTGCTGCAGTGCTATTGTGATGCCATCGCGGCAGCACCGTCCCAAGGAAGATTAAAGCGTGAGCAAGTGTCTATGGTCGATCCGTCGACTGGTGAGGACGAAAAATATTGCGAATCTATGTCTGCTGAAATGCCGGGTGCTTTGATTCTGGGATTTGCCAGCGTGGCAATTACCGTCATAAACACAGGGTTGAAATATGCGTACAGTGCGCTCATTGACTTTGAAGGCCCCGCTTCGCGAACGGAGAAGGTACTCTCGCTTACACGCAAGCTTGCCTTTGCTATGTTTGTGAACACTGGCTGCCTAACTCTTCTCATCAATGGCAACCCAAGTTGGTTCACGGGAGGTGCCTCGCATGCAGAATACCTCTTGTCCTCCGTGGAGGTCTTCGTCGGTCCAGAAGATGACTTCAGCGTCGAGTGGTATCGTTCTGTGGGCGCTTCTTTAGTCCTCACCATGCTGGCAAATCTCGTGGCTATGAATGCGTACAAGTACGTTGACTGGGCACAAGTGGCGCTTGCACGCTGTCTAGACAGGGCAACGTGCAGCCTTCACACTGGACCGACCTGTAGCCATCGTGCAATTACGTCCAAAATTACTCAAATTCAGCTTGAGATGCTCCATGCAGGCCCTCTACTTGTCATTTACGATCGTTACGCTTCATTCATCAACACATTTTACGTCTGCATCGTGTACAGTGCGGGGATGCCTATTCTTCTCCCAGTCCTCTTCATTACTTTATTGGTTACATTTTTTGTGGACAAGCACACTTTGTTGCGCGTTTATCGATTGCCATCAGCGCTTGACCACACCATCGCGATAGGAACCACGAAGTATCTGAAATATGCAGTGTTCATTCACTTCGCCATTGCCGCGTGGCAGTATTCGAATCCAGACATGTTCTTGCACTACGAAGACATCTCACGTACGACAGCCTATAGTCTACGGAACGTTACAGCAAACAATTTTGCCGAGGTCGATGTATGGAATTGTACTGAGTGTAGCAATGCTTCGTCAGTCTTGACCAACGGGACTGTCCTTCTCCCAGAGGCGATGGTGCCCTATTCTCAAATATCAGGGGTCGCAGGGAACTACATCGAAGACTTCGTCGAAACAAGTGGGCTACTTTCATCGATAACATTTTCTCGACTGTACACTAATTGGTTCAACGTACAATCTTACTTCATAGCAGCCATTATTGTTGCTGTTACGTGGCTTTTGGTGATATTATGGCCAATGTTTTCGACTGCTATGCCATGCCTATCTTTAGTGTTCGGAAGTGCAAAGCAATCAGGCTGGAAAGTAGCGCTAGATGTCGAAGAAAACCCCGATGATGTCAATGCAAATAATCAACGCACTGGGGTTGTCTGCTGGAAGCGTGCGCGCAGGATGCGTTTGCTAGATTTTCTTTTTGGAATATTTGGTATCAATTCTAGCGCAGAACCGAAGGATGACCAGTGGTGCGAGATCGACGAGTCAGAGTGCCCGCATTCAAAGCTTCGGCATCACCCGGTGTATGGCCATAGCGGAGAGACCGTTGGCGAAGGAAATCCAGACTATTTCCACGCCATTAGCCAACTTGATCTCGAAGCTGCGGTATCAGCACGGACTGTATCAGGGCAGCTGCTTCGAGCTTTCAAGGATGAGTTGGCATGGCGGCGAAGGCATCCACTGAGGGCGCGCGCCAAACGACAGCTCATAGGGCTGTGCTCATATGATTATCATCTCAACTCAGAGTATCAGCGCCTTTATGCCCTTGATTCAAAGTCCTACCACCGCTTTCGGGCTGGAAAACTGCTCGTGGCAGACGCAGACTTTTACTTGCGGAAGCGGGGCTTCATGGCCCGTTTCCTTGGGTCGTGTCTCAGCTTTGGGCATCGGGAAAAAGACCCCTCCGCTATTTTCCCTGACCCGCCTGCGTGTGATGAAGGTAGCGATATGGTTGTGGTTGGAATTCATCCGAAAAGTGCCGTGGGCCCACGAGTTGTCGTTAATGTCCCTATTCCAGATACGGTCATTCATTCGACGAAGCACGACAACAGCTCAAGGGGCAGCGACGGCTGCAGCGAAGGAGATGCCTTTGAAGTGCGCCCACAGGTAGAGATGAATGTTCCAGGCTTTGGAGTCGTACATGTTGAGCTTCCATCCGGTTTGGAAAACCTCAGCTTGCCCGAACTTCAGTTTGAGGTACCATGCGTTGAAATCAAACCAGTATCCGATCGCAAAGGTACTCGGTGTTGCATGCAAAAACCGAAGTGCTTTGGCTCTTCTGAGAAGCATTCTTCACGATGGCTCCGTGAACTTGAAGCGGTTGGCAGCGCTGAGTACGATGATATGAGAGTCAGCAACTTTGAAGAGTCGGTTCTGGAACGACATAGACTTGGATGTACAGACCCTTCTGTGATCAGCCCATTGAAACCATTCCAGGACTTTGCTCGGTCTTCATTGGACGATGATATTGACGAAGAGATGCGCCGAATTGAATTGGGTGCGCCTCAGATGCAGCGTTTTGTTGTGAAGGCTCCAAAAGAAGTGGTCCTACAAAACATGATACCTGTGGTCGTGACGCCTGCACAGACTGTTCTCTACTGCCTATGGCCAAATAATTCAAAGGAGAATACGATGCTGCAATTACACCTGCCAACAATTGCATCGCATCAACTTGAAGAAGACAACAGTTTCGTGAACCCTGCTGCCTCGGACTACGACGCCGAGTGGAGCTCAACGCAACACCATGAATCACTCTTTTCCCCTGGATGGTGCTCATTGAAATTTCCTCAGGACGAAGTACTAGACCTTCCTACCGTTGTAGATGAGCAACCGCGGGAAGGCCTTTGGTCTATCGTCAAGGAATTACTGTCGCCATGTTCATATCAGAAAAAGGACTCCGCCAACCAATCACCGCCTTCGTTAAACTCAAATGAAGCACCAACGGCTGACGCTGAAGATGCAGTAATTGAGAAGACACGGCCACTAACACTATATCAAGTGATGGCGTACGCACCAAAACCAGTTGTGAAGGACTTCCGAAATTTGTCACAGTTTCCATTCAAACTTCCAGGAGACGATGCGGCTTTAATTGCTTTACTTCCTGGCGATCATCAAAACAAGCGGCACATTCGCGTGAGAGTGCCCACGTGTCGGAACATGCCTTTGCATCGGCAGCAAACACGCGTTCCTGTACCAGGCGTGGGGTCAAGGGTCCCCGTCGAAATTCTGGCGAGTGATGTCGTGTTGCAGCCTGGTTTGCACGGTCGACAAGTAAAAACACATGGCTACTTGCCATGGTCCGCATGGTGGGAAGAGGACCCAATGGTGACGCAACAGGCGGTTCCTCGTGTAGATGAGATCTTTTTTGACTTTCCATGCGTGGAATTGCCAGAAGTCTCGCCATCTGAAGAAAGTCAGGGCTCGCAGCCAAAGAGTGCCGCCTTCAACCAATTTCGCCACCATCTTGCACTTCAAAGAGAAGATGTGTTCGATGAGAAAGTGAAACCAGATCTAGACAATTGCATCGAGGACTTCCTCTTAGACGACACGAATGATGGTAGAGTTCATCTTGAGCTCTTAACACAGCTCTGCCGATTGGAAATCTCTGGGAAGCGCCGAAGTTGTCGAGCAGCGGCAGCAGAATGGGCGCTCAACCAAAGCATGAGATCATTTCACGAGGGTTCACCAATCGACTACCAACGTTTTCAGATAATAGCTAACGAAACGATTGCGGCTGAAGCATCTGACGGGCGTTTCAGCCGCGTCCAAATTCCACAGCTCGGCTGCGCAACTGCCCTCTTTCCTGCGGATAGTCGTGCTACCGAAACGCGGCTTCTGTTTGAGCTGCCAACGCTCAATGAAGCAACGGTAATCAAAGAACTATACATTACCGTAATTAGCCCTACTTCCATTTGGCTCTCATTGTTTTGTTCTACCCCTCTATGTACCCTCCACAGGTGGCTGACATACGCGAAACAGAGTCCATCAACGCACGCATAACTAAGATAGTTGAGACAGGGCATACGAAAGAAAGACGTGGCGCAGTTCAGCCCAGGCCTGGCGCGAGTGTAGACCAGCAGCAGGGGAGCAGCCTCGGAAGTGCTTTGCATCGCCTCCAAGAAGCTCAAAACGACACAGCTACAACCCCAAAGTCGGCTGCAACCTGTGGCAAGTGTTGCTCATCGTTCGATGGCAAGAGTCGCAATCGCAGCAGCAGTGCTACATCTCCTGTAGATCGCGGTGGCGGCAAGGACTCAATTGAGCATGCGCCGCAACAGATCGGCTGGGTGGTACTCCCATTGTCGCTCGACGCTGTCTCGCCCCAGACTTACCTCATGCTGCCAGCGATGGTGCAATTCTCCCAAGTGCTACGTGCCCTGAAGCGGGCTCACAATTTAATGGACGACTCTGATGAGGTTCCACCCAATGCGCCTTACAGAGACCCACCTTCGTTTCCATCGGCTCTATTTCGCGGCCAAACGAACTTCGAACGAAGGCTTCAACGCAAGTCGAGGAGGCCTGCATCGACGAAAGATAGCCCTGAGACAATAACTGACACCTCCAGTAGCGACAGCGAATCTGAAAACCAAGTTGAAGACTTTGCAGAAACAGTTCCTCCACTTACTTTACCAGTTACTTCGCTGCGCAGTCCTCAGGATCACGAGCGTCCAGTGCTGGAAGGTTTGTCCTGGCATGAAAGGGATGACGAAATCACCGGTGTTCATGGGTCGTCCAAAGTCGCGCCGTCACCAGAACACTCTCCCTCCACAATCTCTCACATGGCTGGTGACTCCATCGTGTGCACTTTGAAGCGCGGACTCCCACTCGGCTTAGCACTCACGAAGTCTCCAGCCGATCGTTCCTTCGTCGTAGCGTCTGTTGCAAACGAATCCGCTGCAGATTTGGCTGGACTTTTGCCTGGCGATTTGATTCTTGGCATCAATGGTTCTCCGAGTGGTGAATGGTTAGCTGATCTCCCGACTGCTGATGCGGTGATTGCCGCGATAAGCGAACTCTTCACGGGCACACGCACAGAGAAGATCAATGTTCCAACCAAGGTCAAACCTGGAGCTGTGTTGCATGTCCAAGTACCTCCGAGAAATGCTGTACTTGGAAAGTTAGCACTGGGTATAGACTCCACGACTGATGCGAAATCAATAGCTAAAAAGACAGCATCAGAATGTGTGAAAGTGCGGGTACCTACAGGGGCAAAACCAGGCGATACGATTGAGTATAAAGTTAACAACAAGAACTTTTGTGAAGGATGTGACTTGAATCTCCTCATCGAGCGCTCACCTTCTCAATGCCCCTCTCCTGCAGCCGCTAATCCATTGCTCGAGCCAAAGGTAGCACCAGCGACTGCCAGCCAGAATCCATTGTTGGCAGATTCCTTTTCGCCAGATGTACCAAAACCATCTCCAACGCCACCTTCTCCAAGTATATCAGCGATGCTGCCTAAAGAGGCTCCTCCATCTAAGTTTACTTCACCACTATCAGTACCGAAGAAGCCGTTGCTTGACGTGATTCAAGTGCAACTGTCTTCCAGTCATGGCACAGCCAAAGTTGGGCTCCGACTTTGCGACCGGAAGCCGTCGAAGGGTGGTGGAAAACGACAGCTGCATGTGGTGGCAGTGCGGTCTGGAAGCCTCGCGCATCGAGCTGGGCTGCGACCACAAGATCAACTCGTCGAATTGAATGGAGCGAAATGCGCCCAATGGTCAACTACTAAAGCCGCCAAAGTTTTGTGCCGCGCGCTGTCGGCCACGGCAACCAGTCACAGAAGACCACTTCTTACCAACTCAAAAAGCGTGGATGGCAATGTTGGTAGTGGTTGCGACTTTGAAAAACGAGGTACGACTGTGAATCTCACGGTGCACCGAGACTCGGGCAGTAGCTCAGACTTGAGTTCCTCCAGTGACAACGAGTGGCTCGATCAGGTTCATCGACAGTGGCCTTCAGCGGACGACTCTACTTCAAGAAATAATCTCGATGAACTCGCTGCCCTGTCAGTGGAGCCAACGTTTGTTACACCCAAAGGTCTCTCTCGGTCAGCTCCATTGTCCTCAGCAGACTCTCTATCGTCGACATCAACATCGCCATCGTTATCAACAACATCTCCATCGTCCTCTGCCTCGGAGTCTTCGAGTGACTACTCACCTTCCACAATGCCTACGTCTAGAAATCGTGCGCATTCTCCAGCCGGGAACCAAACGAAGTCACCGCTCGAACTCCTTTTAACGAACTTGAAGGCAGGGCTACCATTGTGCCCCATTGACGGTGGCGATGCACACATACTTCGTTACGTTGAAGATGAAGAAGGAAATGGTGAGGCTGGTGGAGATACTTTGGCTGGCCATCGTAAGCGTGGCGGTTATTTCGTTTGGCGTGCAGAAGAGCAAAATCCAACAGATGCAGTTCGTGGTGAAAAGAAGTGGCAGCAATGTTTTGGGCAGTCGCGCCGTAAGAAGCGCAGTGCTACCTCGTCCTGTCCTGCGGGGGCACAATTCTTTTGCGCTGATACGCTGGAATCCACTACAGCTGATAGGGCCCGAGACAATCACCTGGGCCAGCGTGTGGTAAATGGGCGCAACGTTACGCTGGTCTTTGCAGTGCCACCCAGCTGCGACGTCGCCAGCGCACGCGGCGTGGCTGACGCCGATTCGGAGGCTGCCCAGCAGGTGGTCAAGTCCATGGTTGCTTTCAAAGCACGGCGCGACTTATCGGAGCAACAGCTGCATGATAGCTCTGCGTCGCCAAGAGTGGCAGGAGCAGCTTCCACCAAAGAAGTCACCTTGCCTCGTTACGGCCCATGGATGCACGCAGCTTATCAGCGTGGGCGCTACGAGCTTAAGGTGGTGTGCCGCAGTGTGGAGGAAAGCGACCAACTCGTGCGTGGCCTCAGTGCTTTTGCAGCCCAAACGCTCCCAACGATCACTCCCCCAGGACAGCCGGTGAAGGAAGTGTCGCCCACTCGCTTGCCTCTTGACGCTGTAAGCACCAGGAATGGTGATGAACCTGTAGCATTGGATGCGATCAGTTCGACCAACGAAGATGAGGACGCAACCCACTTGACTTGGGAGAGTGCTTCTACGACAGTGGACGCTCCTTTGAACCCATGCAACCCTGAGGCGGACGTACTTACCACAGACCGCATGTGTAGTAGTTCGTCGGATGTATACGGTGCTGTTAGTGGCGAAGTAGCAACGGCATTAAGAGATGCCGCACTGGCTGCAGCTGAAGCAGCGGTATTGAGTGAAAAAATTGAGGCTACCATCGAAGGCCATCGGCAGCATTTTTCTTTTAGCACTGAAGGCAGTGCTGCACGAGACAACGAAGTATTCTCTCCAACTTCACGAGCAGCTGAATTATCTGAATTGTTTGAATCCGTATTTCGCTCTGGTGCTGGAACTTACGGTGGCGAAAACGTGGGTGGCAGCAGCAGCAGCAGCAGCCAATTTATTGAGACTGAGGCTCAGCCTACTGAAGCAGACTCGACACCTGCAGGACCTAACGTATCCACATCTTTAATCAACCACTTCGATTCCTTTTCGGATCCGTCTACTCACATCGAAAACTCCAGCATGCCTCGAAGGAATATCGATGGACTACCCGGAGAGCCAAACACTGCAACGAAGTCAAACACTCGAGCAGTGGATGCCAGCCTTGATCGGCCCGCTTCTCAGTCAACACCGTTATCACCTACGGGGTCTTGCCGGCCCCCTCTCCAAGAGACGACGTCAAAGGTAGTCAACAAGGACAAGGGGTTTTCAAAGAAGCGTGCACCAGAAACCGTGAAACAAACTGGTACTACAACGCCGACGAAGAAGTCGCCTACGAAGGGCACACCTCGAGGCACTCCAAGAGATATGTCACCTATGCGAGCCCGCGCTATGAGGACCAAGCCAAGTACCACCGCACAAAAACCCAAGGCAAGCCCTCCGAGGTGGCGATGAGAAAGACCTCTTTGAACGCACTGAGAAAAGTTTGGAGGTCTTCGAGAAGTAGTGCTCCAGACATACTCTCAAGTTCCATGTCGTTCTGTAGAGTATGTGCTTCGGACTCTCTCGTGAATCCTTGTGGTCGAACTCTCTCGGGCTTCTGATATATCCATACCGGAGTAATCGCTAGGTCCACTCATGACTCCACCTGGCAGAGAACTGCATGAATTCCTCGTGTTCCTGAGTCCTGAGATCTTTAAATACCCTTTAGCTATAGCTATATGCGACCAGCTACGAGCTTCTTTACAAAAGGGAAGTGTTAGGTGCTTTCATGTCGCCCACTTTTGGTCTTCTTTTGCAATGGAAAGCACTCCAGAAGGCTACGTGTAGAAATTATAGACCAAATTACAAATGGCGCTCCCGCAACACATGTGCACACGAAAAGGTTGCGTACACGGCAGTTGCAAAGGGTAACTGTAAGAATCCACTTGAGCTGCTAATAATATTAACAAATAAGTTTCTAAAGAAGTCTCATTGGAAGGCAAATGTAGTTAAACTTACAAATGTGTGCTTTTATCATCCAAACATGACAGGGAACTGAGCGCTAAATATATTAACGAGAAGCCTACTTAGGGGGAGCTTTGAACCTAAAGGCGCGGTCGGCGTGGTGCCTACCCATAAGCACGTAGGTACTTTTGGCTTCTTAAACCGTGGGAGGCCGATCCTTTGGGGGCGAGCCAAGAACCCCGAGGGCGAAGAGAAAGTAACAAATTGAAGAAATGGCAAATTATCCTGACCCGTACTTTTGTACTTAGCAAATTAGCAACGCAGAGATGATTCGGTTTCGGACTTTCGGACCTGTGTTGATGGAACTGCTTTGATGTGTGACCCGTGTCGTGAGTCGTGAGTTCTGCACCAATGCACAAGCTGTGAGCTGTAAATAGCCCAAATGTCATAACAAATCCTTTAGATTTGGTTGAGCAATAGCCTCAGTATGCTGGCTTTCCTGAGGCTCGTAATTGTAGTAGTAGTGGTCGCGGTTGCGACTATCGTCTGTGGCGTGGGTAGATTTGGATGGCTAGCAATATTTGGCACCGAGCCCCTGAGCCGCGCTGCCAGCTTGGCAGCTGCCTTGACGCTGGTCTTCACTGCTTTTGCGTCCCTGTTCCGATTCTCAATAGCGTTCCTAGACTCATCGCTCGAATTGATTCTGCTATTGGCTCGTATCAAGATTCAAACGCGTAACGTACGCCGGCTCGGTGGGAGTAAAAGCAGTCGCAATGTGGTTGACCGGTCCGATCGCGTTGGAGGCAACGATGACGGCTGGGGAGTAGCCGACTTGCTTGATTCTGCTGTCAAGGAATGGCCAAACCGCCCGTTTATGGTTATGGCAGGCACTGACGAAGTGGCCACTTTCGCGGAAATCGATGCGCGCGCCAACCGCGTAGCGCGCTGGCTGCGCGACACCCTGCACGTGCCCCAGGGCGCCACGGTAGCCTTGCTTGTGGATGGGGGACCTGACTACCTGGCGCTGTGGCTCGGGGCTGCAAAAGCAGGCTGTTGCGCCGCGCTCCTCAACACGCACCTTCGCGGCGCTCCCCTCACCCACGCGATTCTCACCGCGCTCCCGAGCAAAACGACCAAAGATTCAAAGAGCACCGGTCCCAGTAGCCCTGGTGGTGGTGGTGGTGGTGGTGGTGGCAATTCTGAGGTTTCCAGCGGGCCTCGAGTGCTCATAGCGTCTGCAAGTTTGGCTGCTGCCGCGTTGCGCTCCGACGTACGTACTGCATTGTCGAATAGCGACCAAGGAGACGGTTCAGCTACCGACGACGACGACGTGCTCATTGTGGAGTTGGCGGACAGTGGCGCTACCATTGGCTTGTCGGAATGTCCTGGCAATGACAACGGCCTGGCCACTTCCAGCAACGGCGCCGCGCAGCTCCTGCAGCGCACGTCGCCGGCGCGGGTCGACCGGGCGTGGCGCCGAGGTCTGGGCTGGGACGCGAGCTTGTTTTACATTTACACCTCGGGCACCACGGGGTTGCCCAAGGCCGCCACCATCAACCACTTGCGCTTTTGGTCCGCGGGCTGCGTGCTCCGCACTCTGGGGGCCCTCCAGCCCAAGGACGCCCTGTACTGCCCGCTGCCGCTGTACCACGCCAGTGGTGGGGTTATGGGGGTCTCGGCTTGCTTGCAGGCGGGCTGCTGCCTGGTGCACCGGGCCAAGTTCAGCGCGTCGCAGTTCAGTACAGACCTGGTCTTGCACCACTGCACCGCCATGCAGTACATTGGGGAATTGGGGCGTTACTTGGCCAACGCGCCCCCCTCCCCCCTTGATGGGCACCAGCGGCTCCGGGTAGCTTTGGGCAACGGCCTGAGGCCTGAAGTGTGGCCGACCTTCCAAAAGCGCTACGGGATTGGCAAAATCGTCGAGTTTTACGCGGCCACCGAGGGCAACACCAACTTGTTCAACAATTGCGCGTCGCCCGCCGCCATGGGCGCCGTCGGGATCGTGCCGTGGTTTGCCAAGGTGCTGTACCCCGTGCGTTTGGCGAAAGTAGACCCTTTGACAGGCAGCCTGTGGCGCGACCCGCACACGGGCTTCGGCGCCGAGTGCGCACCCGGAGAAGTGGGGCAAGTGCTGGGGTTGATCAACAGCGCCGACCCGAGCCGCCGCTTCGACGGGTACACGGACCGCCAAGCCACGGAAGCGAAAGTGGGCCGCCACGTGTTCACCCACGGGGACGCGTGGTTCTTGAGCGGGGACTTGATGAAGCAAGACGCCTGGGGCTTCTTTTATTGGGTGGACCGCGCAGGGGACACGTTCCGCTGGAAAGGCGAAAACGTGAGCACCTCGGAAGTGGAAGGAGTGCTCGCGCGCACTTTGGGCCAACAAACCAGCCGCAGCAGCAAAAGCAGCGGCGGCGGTGGCAACAATGAGAAGGACGCAGTCGCGGTGGACGTGGTGGTGTATGGGGTAGAAGTGCCTCATTGCGACGGCCGCGCCGGCATGGCGGCCCTGGCCATCAAACGACCAAGCGACGACGACAGCAGCAGCAGCAGCAACGGTAGCGGCAAGAGCGGCAAAAGCGGCAGTGGCGGTGGCGGCGTGGAGAAAGACGACGAGGAAGCTGGATTGGACGGCGCGAAGCTGTATGCGGGACTGCAGGGGGAACTGCCAGCGTTTGCGCAGCCGGTTTTCGTGCGCCTGGTGCGCGGGCCGGAGGGATTGGCGGTGACGGCCACGCACAAGCACCAGAAAGACAAGCTTCGCAAGGAAGGATTTGACTTCACACAACCACCAACAACAGCGACGGCAGCGGCAGCACTTGGCAAGGCAACTGACCTCGTGTTTGTGCGCGATGCGAAAGCCAAGTCCTATGTGCCTTTGACGGAGGACCTTTCGGCACGCATTTCCAGTGGAGCACTTCGCTTGTAGGCGCCAATTTTCCCCCTCTTACTTATGACAAACGATAAATGCATATTGATCGAAATCGGCGCGCAGGCGCCAGATTCTCAAAGCGTAGGAGTTGAAATTGGTCCTCTATGTAGAAAATGTTCTACATAGAATTCCCGTGCTTGAATTCAAGCAGCCCGCTCTTTGTTATGTTCCTACTAGATAACTTCTGGCTTTTATGCTTTTTACGTTACACGCGCATTTGTGAGTTAAGAAGTATGAAGTATGCGCCGTTCTATATTCTATACCGATGGCGCTCGTACGTAACTGTTTTATCACTATCACGCCCGACTTCAAAGGGATTACAATTGGACTATGAAGTACGCCACTACTATGCCTTTGCGCCTCAATTAGTATTCAAGGTATCTAAAATGTGTTACATGGGAGCGAAAGGCTTCCTATACATTAGTGGACTTGATACCAGCGGCTTGAGCGATGGCGAGCCGGAGCTCGGGAATGCCGTCGCCGGTCTTGGACGAGACCGCGTGCACCAAGGGCATGTGCGTAGGGCGAATCTTTTTCCATTGCCGCAACTCGTCAAACAATTGGCAAACTCGCGCGTAAATTTCGTCTTTGCCGCCGCTGACGCTGCCGACGCTGCCCACGGCGTCTGCTTTGGTGAGCACGATTTGAAAGCTCACGTTGTTCACCGAGAGCTGCTCCATGAGCCGCCAGTCGTCGGGAGTGGGGCCGTGCCGCGAGTCCACCAAAACCAGCACTCGCCGCAGCACCAGCATGCCCCGCAGGCCTAGGTAGTGCGTCAACAAGCGCGAAAACTGGTTTTGCTCGTCCGACGACCGCTTCGCGAAACCGTAACCCGGTAAGTCCACCAGGTACAGGTCGGTGGCCTGATCCATCGCTCCCCCAAACGGAAGCGCGGCCTGAGACTCCTTGCCGGGTGTGCCCAAATTGGGACCCAGCGCAAAGTAGTTCACACTCGACGTGCAGCCCGGGGTCTTGCTGATCCGCACTAAACCTGCGGGCCGCGCAAGCAATGCTGCGAGCAATGAGCTCTTCCCCACGTTGGAGCGCCCCGCGAACGCGATTTCAGGCACGTTGTGGGATGGCAACTGGTGGTGGTGGGAAGTCATCAAAGCACGCATACATCAGACATATTCACAATTTAGAAACAAGAAATTGCAATTCAACCATTGGACTCCAAGAATAGGCAACATTTTGAGAAGGGATATATATTTGTGAGCGGGCATTTATTCATCTTCATGCTAACCTCGTATTCGAATTCGACCGGTGGGACGAATCGCGCCTTCGCCGAATTCTTTACGAAGAACTCGTCAGCCACTCGGAGCGGTGCACCAACTACGGGGGGTTCTTCGGTGACTCCCATGTTAGTAGACGCCCACACCCACGGGCTGCCCGTGGGCCGCGCGAGGGGCCCTTCAGGAGGCTTGTAAGGTGCAGGTCCCGGCCCAGGCGGGTGGATGACACGCTCGGCGCGACTTATTCGGCTACCTTTTCCACCCATACTACCACCTTTACCACCGCTACCCTTGCCACCGCGACCCTTTTTGCTCCCAGCTTTGCCACCACGGATAGCAGCAATTCCTCCAAAGCCACGAGCGAGCTGTGATGAGTGATCTCCCCAGTGCGGAACTATGCCTAACCGACGAACGGCCGTCACTGCTAGACGCATGCGCTAAACCTTTCTAAGACGAGCTCAAGTATGCTGATTGAAACGATGTACTAAATGATATACTACTACTTACGAACAGATGTACATAACATGAAGCTCTAGCTAGCAACCCATAGTTATGCACTGATTCACGTCGTACTGCAAGACAGAACTATCTGCAGTACATCACAATTTGCAAAGCCCTCAAGTCTCGAGCTAATCTCGTGTTTTTAGCTTAGCAGCGTCGCAACGTCGCAGCAGCTACAAGTAAGTCAGTCTCGCAGTCCGTCTCCCAGCAGTAGTCTCCCAGTAGTAGTCGTCTGTCTTCTCACTTTTTAAAATCTCTAATACAGTATAATGTACGAGCGTTCGTTGATGCTGCTTGTTGCTTGTTGTTGCTACTGTATGTAGTTGTGTAGTTGTTGCTCCAAAAGATGAGAACCGAAAGATGAGAATGACGGAGTTACGAAAAGATGCCTAGTTGTGATGAAGAAGCAACCAAAAACAATGGCGGTGAACTAGCGCGGATAGAAGAATCATTTTCAAAAGTTTATAGTCTAGAAGCTAGGACTCATTACTCAAGCCAATAACCTGTTTTAGTAAGACACAATTCGCGTTGTAACCGAAGATGCCGCTTGAGTTGCCAGCGCCTGCCGTGCCATGCGTGGCTCAGCTTCTATATCAGCCAATTCACGGGCGCGTTGCTTCATCAGCCGCTAAGTTATCAGCCATGCGAGACCAAGTGTGCACCAGTGCTATGGATGGGTCAGCATTGGCACTCGCTGTGGCACTCAGGGATTTGGCCGCCCTAGGCGTTAGCGCAACGGACGAGGTAGGCGGAGAACGCTCGCTTTCTAGTACTTTGAAGCTTAGTATTTGTCAAGTGAACAGCTCTATCTTTACTTCCTTCTTTGGCCATCGTGAGACCATGGTTGAATTTCTCCAATTCATTATTTCAGCGTTTTAACTCGTTAATCGGAGCCTTTCAGAGCCCATCGCAAAGCATACGCGTACAGTCAATTGGCATCGTGTACACGCTCATAGTTCACTCGTACCCTTGCGCCTTGTCGTGTTTTAGTCCCTAAACGGGCCCGGTGGGTCGACGCCCGTGCACATGGCAGTGGAAGCAAACCAGCCCTCCACTCTTGCCGTCCTCGTTGATGCCGGCTGTGCGGTAAGCACCCAAGCAGCAAAGCTAGCTATCATCTTCGTTCGGCTCATTCTTGCGCTTGTTCGATATTCTTTTCTCATAGTAATCTTACTTCAGAATACGACTGTGTGGGCGTAAGCGGGTGCTCGTGTGTTTTTTTGACTGGGATCGTAGTCGACCTGTCACATAAGAGGCGACCTGACAGACGCGTGAACCCATTACTTGACACCTTCTTTGATAATCTTCGTCAAACTCTCGCCAGGTTAATGTACGGAATCGAGTAGGGGACACCGCCGCCCATGTCGCTGCGCGCAACGGATCCATGGCTTGCTTGCGTCTACTGGGGAGCCCGAAAGCGCTCGCCGACTTTAGCGCCAAGGACACGCAAGGCCGAACCTCGTCAGAGGTGATTTTTTTTTTCTTGAAAAAGTGGTGTATGATAGCATGGGAGGGCAATAATAGGACTTGCATGGTGAGTAGAGAGAAAAGGTGCCTTCCAAAACACCCAAACGTCTTCTGCGATTTGAATAGTCCTTCAATTTCTCCTTACCTCCTTTTTCTCCTCCTCTCCTCCCACCGCACAATCAGATAGCAGCCATGAGCGGGCACCTCGAAGCAGCGGCACTCATCGCGAGCTTGACGGCCACGGACGAAGGCGTCCACATGGCTGGCCGCCGCCAACAAGAAGCGCTGAGGCAATGCGCCCTGGTGAAGTTGAAGCAAAGGCTCTACGGCCGCTCGGTGGTGTGCTTCGAAGGCGGCCACGAATTTGAGGTGTGGAATTATATTCGATAGATAAGCTTGCGATACTGGACGTTCGAAAGAAAAAGAGATGGCTGTACAAAAAATAAAAACTCTTAACGATATCATGGTAGCTAAATTCACCTAAAGACTATAAATGCATTGTATGCGCACCAACAAAGTTCATGGTCTTTACCTACTAGGCTGCTCCCTTCGTGGGAGTTTTTACTTACATTCACATCTTTGTTCATGCTTCGCTGTAATTGTGTCTAGATTCCCGAGCGAGCCTTGCTGAACGTGGCATCACGCGCGAGAGTAGCCAGCGACGTCGCTGCCTTTGCTGTGGTGCCTTACATTCTGAAGCAAGGCCTGCGAAGGGCGATATTTACCATCGCGGCCCAAGCCAAGAAGTTGCCTCTGCTGGAAGCAGAACAAGAGCAGACGCAGCAGCAGCAAGCAAGATCAAGCGATAGTTGGAGCGTCGAGCATGAAGAGCAGGTTGGCGGGGAGGCATTATCGTTGACACCTTCTTTACCGTTGTTGATGTCGGCGACTTCAGAGCCTGCGACTTCTCACGTGGAGGCCACTCCAGAAGCTAAGAATGAACTGGATGCTGATGCTAGTATGAACCTCGTAAAAACCCATAGCTATCAGGATATCGATGAAGACAGGAGGCCTATTAATGCTGCCCCTACAATGCCAGTGGTACATACGCCAGCTCCTGAAGCAGCCGCAGCGTCCACCGCCTCTGGCAACAACAGCAGAAGAGGAAGCAGCAGCGGTAGCAGTAAGGGTGGTAAAGGTGTCGGCAATAGCGCAATTAATGATGCTTTAGACAATGTGCACGCTGCTGCCGCGGCAGAAAGAGACACCAGTCGTGTGGCTAAACGATATGGTGTCGTGAGCTCAGCTGATCTTTGGAGCGATGACGACTTTGATGACGACGATCCAAACGACTTGATCCCAAGTCGAGTTCAGAGAGGCCATTGGAAATGAAATGAGCTGCTACATTTGCTCTATTTGCTTGCTTCTTCTTTAGGATATGTGTTATATATAGGGCTGGGCGCATCCGTAGTATTTGGAAATCCAACTACGGAATATACAGTATCTACCGTAGATACCGTACCCGTACCTGTAGTTCCAAGTACAAAAGATAGTTGTTTTTTTTGCGTAGTTCTCCATCCACTCAAGACGCTCTCCACAGCTTCTAGGCAGCCATGCATAGTTTTAAGACCTCTAAGGTGCTCTGAAACATTATTTAAGCCCAAGGGAATGCTTTTTAGGCATATGAGCAGCACATGGTAACGGTGAAAGCATACCACATGTTCTGGACTAGACAGTTCCAACATTTCGCAGCAGCACCGACACATATAAGCATGCTTCCAATGCTTCCGCATTTGAGTTCATAATCTATTACAATATCTCAGCTAGCCTCACTGGATGCAGAGCGCATTATTTTGTATGGTGACGCGTCCAAGCAAAGGTTGAAGCTACGAAGGTCCTTCGAGCATTGGATCAAGAAGTTCTAACCTTTCTCAGCTTCACTGAAGCTACTGCACACACTTTCGAAGACTTCAGTTGGAAGTTACGCAATTGTTTTGAGCATTCGACTCGTGAAATGGGCGGCAAAGTGCCTCAGAGTGCACGGATATCGACATACGTGGCATGGGCAACTACGAATATACCCCGTATGTTCGACAAAATGAATTACGGTATATACCGTAGGTATGGGTAGCTACGGGTACCCCGTAGGTACGCTCATATGTCCGTATCATTTATCGATAATTGAAAATTTGACTCATCCTTAGTGATCTGGTTGGTAGTGGGCTTAGAACTTTAGGCATTGGGCGTTGGGAACGAGGACCGAAAATTGCGCTCATTTCCTATACATCCAAGTGAATCACAAAGGTGAACATATGCTTAATTGGGCCAATATTTGTTATATGTACAAGAAACACTATTGTGAGCTACCACTGCCCTCTATACCTGCCGCATCTGCAATTAGGTTGCGTTTCGCGATAGAACTATTAAGAGTACATCAGTTGCTTAATCTAGTTCTCAATTGGGTGGTTCGTATCTGTAGCTCGGGTATCAGGGTATCGACCAGCCAAAGGTCCCAACTAGAAACACGATTTAGGTCAACAGGTGATAAATGAAATAATTGTAAGATATTCCTAAGAGCCTTCTTGAAGATGTTCTCAGTAAAAGTCAGGAAAAGATGAGTCACGCACAACTCCAGATCGACCAACCGAGTCGCGGAAACCTTGCGACACCATAGAATTGTGTATTCTTCGGCTAGTGCCCGCGTGCTGCAATGCAAAGAGCGGTGGCATTTGGCGGGTAGAACGTAGAGGTTTCGGCGGCTTCTCCCATGTTACTGACGGCAGCCCATGGGAGCGCATCAATAACGGCAAATTAAGGTTGTCTTTCTTGGGTGGTTCATCAGTAAAGGTGTGCGCGTTGCGAGTTCTTCGATCGTGCGCTTTCGAAGATGACCTCGAAATTGACACTTCATTCGCTCTTTGTGGTGTCTGCTTGAAATTTCCATTGGGCCGTGCATGCATCGCCGTGTGTTCGCTACCACGTGACCTAGATGCTGCTACTGCGTGCCCCGACGGTGTCCAATTGGTGGTACGCACCGGAGATACTATATTGGGCAGGTGAGTAGTTGATAACCGAGGCGCCGGTGTGTCCGGCGGCAAAGACGGCGGTGCGTCACCCTCTTCGTCGTCGTCGGAAACGTCGTCAATTCCATTTCCGCTGGACACTTGCAATTTGATGAATTGGCAAAAATTGCGGTGGTCTTTCCGCCAGTGCCGCCTTTGGCACCCACCGCTGCAGTAGTATTCTTGCAGGCAATTGCCGCAGCGCCTAGTCCACTGGCCTTCTTTGCCACATAAAGCACATGCTTGCACAGCTGTCGCCTGACATCGTGATATATTCATCTCCGGCTGATGCAATAAGTATGTTAAGGTTGAGTCTTGCATGTTACTGTAAACTTTCTTGAGCCGAACCTCGTATCAGTCTGTCTGTGGTTGCGTGAGATAATATTCACTACAAGCTTTTAGAATTTCAAATCGAAACCTCAGTGTCTTACTCCAACAAAGCTATTATTAAAAGTTCAATACGCTCTTTGAGGGAACAATTGAGGCGAAAGTCGTCTATTGGCACTTCTAGCTAGAAGCTAGAGGCGCTGAATTCCGATGACGTACACTACTCGCTACAACCCAAGCTCATGCTGGGCCTGCCTTAAGTTCTCGCTGTTGAAAGTCATCGGGGCAATACTCAAAGAAGTGTTTTCATCAATACAGTACTAATGAATACGCCAAGTTATGTGCTCATCGCTCAGGTTTCTCATAGCCGGTCAGCCAGGCTGTCGGGGTATCCTTTGTCTGAGAGGGGTCAAACGCCAAACGAAAACCAACGACTCAACGACTCCACGTCCGAACAAGAGTGGTCCGAACATCCAAACGTCCGAACTGTCCGAACGTCAGAACGTCAAAACTATCACATTAGAGCGGATGTGCTGATTCGCTTATTCTTGTTCGATTAGTTTGAATTGGAGATTTGAGACGATGACAAAATGACGAGATATTTTTATTGCGTGGCGTTCGAGGCTATGGTTATTACTCATGGTATTGTTGTGATGGTATAATCATATTCTTTAGGACTCATTGATACATTAAGCGACACAGTACATGATACCTAGCCACTTCTTCAATACTGAATCAAAGCTAGCTCCCAGTACAACGCGCCGACGGCACTTCTCCATTTTTGCTGCGCTGATTTCAACAGTAAGTGCCTAACAATTGCATGCTTCACAGTGATTCGTGTCTTCGTTTGCATTTGCTATATTTGCTTGCGTATCTCCTATGGCCCATGTCCACAGCTAGCTCTGGTCAAAACCATATCATACCGCTAGCAAATCTTGCTGTACCTCCACACTCTTTCCATGACTCTTCAAGGCCCAACCTTTCGTGCTCCGGCGAGCGATGTCAACTCCAGCTAAGCGTGGGGTTATTGCTGCTGCAGAGGGCATAGGCGCAAAAGACATCCAAACTAGCAAGCGGCATAAGGCTGCTGCGGCGCAGCCAACCGCAAAAAGTAATGGGAAAGTAAAACCCAAGACAAAAGCAACTTCCTCCCAAGAAGACCCAAAAAGTAGTACTGTCGATATTGAGGACTGCGTGCTTCCACCGGCTGACCAGGTTGCATTTCGTCAGGCTCTTCTGGATTGGTATGACGAGCACCGTCGTCGTTTGCCGTGGCGAGGCGACCCACCTCCGTATGTTTCTAGCCTGGAGTATCGCACCCAGGCTACTGCTGCAGCTAGTACTGGTGGTCGAGGCGTCGGCTGCTCAGACGACTTATCGTTGAACTCAGGCAAGAAAACTGCTGCAGGCACGAAGGCAACCTCATCTCAGGCAAGCAACCAAGCCAACCAGAGTAGCCTCTTAAGCTTCTTCTCAGCCAAACCGGCAACTAAAGCTGTGACTTCCAATCCTGCATCAGCGGACGTCGCAGCATCTGAGGACACAGCTGGTGGAAGAACGCTCTCGTCTTCAGCAACTTTAAGCACGCCTCCATCTCCACCAACCTCATCCTCAATTTTAGCAATAGACTCCACGATCGCAGCACCAGAAGCACCCGCAGTGAGCGCATACGGCACGTGGGTGTGCGAAGTCATGTCCCAGCAGACGCGCATCGAAACCGTGGTGGATTACTGGACGAAATGGATGAAGCAGTTCCCTACTGTCGCTGCTCTAGCTGCTGCCACACCCGAGAAGGTAACAGACAGCAATTGGTGTAGTAAAAACTGAAAAAATAGGGTTCGCCTTCACTATCTTAGGGTGCATTCGCATTAATTACTACCAATCCTGCCATGAAATATCTAAGAACGGATTGGATCGTGAACTTTACCATATCCAAACCCTTTCCATATCAGTGTTTATTCGTTGAGTGTGTTAACGCGTGTTCCCTCGTGCCTTTGCACTCACAGTTTCCACATCTTCCTTCCTTAACCCTCCAGGTGAACGCGGCGTGGGCAGGCTTGGGCTATTACCGGCGGGCGCGGAGCTTGCACGCTGGTGCTATCAAGTGTGTGGAAGAATTGAATGGGGAGCTTCCTAACACGGGTGAGTTCAAGTGTGCGCACTCGCGTTTACTTATGTGATTTGGTTCAAATTTAAGTGAAAGAGTTGGCATGAAGGTGACACCTGAGAAAAGGACTTGGCATGCTTGTGTGCTTATGCTGCTGCCATGTAGCGCACTGACTAATGCTCTTGAGCTTCTTCATGAGAATATTTCAGTGTTTCGCTATGTGACTCGTTTTCACTTGTATTTTGCATTTTGATCGTTACTCTGTGGCTATTTTGAACAGCGGAAGCCTTACAGCGGCTGATTCCAGGCGTAGGGCCTTACACAGCAGGCGCGATTGCTTCGATTGCGTTTCAAGAAGCCACACCCTTGGTACATAGTACAACCATCACTTTTGGAAAACTAAGCACCATTATATATGCGTGTGCGTGCTTACTACTGACCCCTCTCACCTTTTCATTCTCCTTCTTCTTTTTCCCTCTTATCGATCTCGATGACGTCATCATCACCCCATTGTTTAGGTGGACGGCAACGTCGTGCGAGTCTTCGCCAGGTTGCACGCCATGGACCACACATCCAACGGACAACTCTCACATGCTGCTGCTGCTGCTGCCGCTGCTTCTGCTGCCGCTGCTGCTGCTGCTGCTTCTCCTGCTGAAATTGAAGCACAGACGCTGGCGCGGGCGAAAGTCAATCAAGAAGACGAACCAGTCAAAGAAGAAGGAGGTGGAGTCTTAGAAGAAAGGGATGAACCTCGAGAGGTGCATGCGCCGGTGCGGGACCCCAATGCCTTGTTGAAGCCTGCTTGGGCGCTGGCGGGAGGTTTGCTGGACCAGGACAGGCCAGGCGACTACAACCAAGCCCTCATGGAGTTAGGCGCTACCGTGTGCACTCCTCGCGCTCCGAGGTGATTCCGCAATCATCGAGAAAATAAACTTGATGCTTTTTTTTTCAATTTCCTTTCCTTGAGTCCTAATCCTCGGAATCATACCAGTGAGGGCCTTTATGCCCGGTCGATTTCATTCGCTCATTCGCTCATTCACTTATTAGGTGTGAAGCGTGCCCAGTGGCTGCTTTATGCCGTGCTCGCGGGCTCCAGCAGCGCGGCTTATTGGCTGACGTGTCCCTGTACCCCGCTAAACCAATCAAAAAGGCCCCCGCTGAACACACGTTCCTCGTCCTGGTTCTCTCGCGCTCGGCGGCAACAACTGCACCTGCTGACAACGCCAGTTCACCTGCTGCTGCTACTAGTGATAGCCAGAGCAAAGACAGCGACAGTGGCATCGAAGGGCGAAAGCAATACCTGATGGTGCAGCGGCCAGACAGCGGCCTTCTCGCAGGGCAGTGGGAATTCCCGGCAGCAGCCATAGTCACTGACGAGGTGATAAAAGCAGGCGCAAGTGACGAAGAAGAAAATGAAGGGCCAATGGATGGTGGTAGCAGTCCTAGCAGCAAAATCAGCAAGAGCAAGAGTGCCAAGCGCAGCACAGGTAGCAATAGCAAAACCAGCAATGCCACGGGTAGCACCAACCTTTTGCCTAATGCTGAAAAGCTTGCAGGCGCAGCAAAGGCTTTAGCTTCGGTGCTCATGGACGACCTGAAGTCCAGCAGCGAATTTAGCAGCAGCAATAGCAACGGGAGTTGCAACGGCAACGGCAATGAGACTAGCAAGGAGAGCACCAATAGCGTCCTCCCAATGAATTTGCTTGCTCTCGCGGCCCATGACCCCCACATTCCTGCAAAAGTGAAAGCAGCGGCTGAAGCGGCGCAACTGCTGCGAACCGAAGTGCACCTCTTTTCCCACCAGCGGCACACCATGCACATCTTGCCGGCAGAGATTGTGTTGCCGTCCGATCCAGCAAAAGATGATAAGAGCAGCGCCGCCGGCAGCAGTTGCAGTAGTGGCAGCAAGCTGAGCACGCTTGAAAGCAGTGACGCTGTAAGCGTTTTGCGATCTGCTCGTTGGATGGACGAGGCTGAATTGGCTCAAGTTGGGGTCACGACAGGCATGCGCAAAGTGCTTGCCAAAGCGGCGAAGCCCACGGAGGAGCCAGCAACCCCGGTGTCGAAGAATTTGCCCAAACAAAAAGTTTCAAAGTATTTCCAATGACTTGCCTTCAGAAGCGAATGGGCATTTCATTTACAGAATAAGAGTCACTTGATAAATCGCCATATCAAAGGAAACAAACTTTTATGATCATGGCCCGCAGGTGGGCAGGTGGGGTCGGTATGGTTGCTAATGCTTCATGAGCCGCCCTGCTTACCTTACAGCCTACAGTACAGCTATGGCTTTGTAGTAGCTTAGAGCGTAAAGCTTAGCAGCTTAGATCTTTAAGGTGAATCCCTGGATAGCGGATAGCGATGGCGCACCGCATGGCCGCATCTAGCACCTAGTGATCATGATCGTCTAGCGCCAGCCTCCCAGTGAGTCTCAGAATCTGGCATCTAGCCAAGTCACAAGTCTAGCGGCCTAGCGGCCTAGCGATGGCGGATAATAGCGGATACCTGGCTACCTGGATGCGGATGCCCACTCCAGGTCAACAAAGGGCGAAGACATATATGCCTATAGCCTCCGGCTATACAGCATCTGTTTTGGATCAATTCTGATTTTTAAATTTCTATCAAGCCACGGCCACAAAGCAGCAAGCAGCAATTTGTAACATCAAATTGCGCCCTTCAATCTTATAAGTCATGTACCCATATCAATTCAATAACAATATGCAATGTTTGTGACTCTACAGTAGTAAAACAGTAAGTTCGTTCGCATGTCTGCCATTTTACACATTAGCTTCTCGCAACACTTCTGTGCGTTCTCAGAACTTGAACTTTACGCGCGGGTCCTTGTCTAGCTCGCCATACACCTCGTAGAGCATGTCTGCGTTCTGCACAGGACATTCGACCGAGATGGACAAGTACTTTTCACTTCTACTGGGCCTCAGCGTAAACTTAATCTGATCGCTTGCTACGCCGCAGACGCGAGCGACAATGTCAATGATGTCGGTCGTAAAGTGGCCTTGCTTCAACCCAATCACTTTCACCTGAAAGTTGCATGGATAATCGACCAGCTTTTCGAACACTCGCGTAGACTGTTCTTCGTCGCTGCTATCTCCCGTAATGATTTCCCCATTGATGACAGAAGGAGGCCTGCGGATCAATCCACTAACATCCGAATCGTCGTCGCTGGAAGTGCTAGCGCTTTTGGGCAGGCGCCGTAAAATCGCATGCTGGCCTCGAAAAGGCGCCACGAAAGCACTAGCGCACCCTATTAAAGTGAACAAAGCTAGAAAAATGCGAGGCATTCGAAAACGATGATATCTGATACAACGCCTGGGTGGTAATTGACGCTTAAATGAATGCTCTGCGCCTCTTGCTGAAAGCCTGCTAAAAGCTAAGAAGGCACAAAAAGTAAAACCAGAAAGCAAAACGTCTGCAGATCTGCAGACGACTTTCAATGCATTTTCATTGCATCACTATATTCGTGCAGTAGTAACACTTTTCGCGCATCTCCATCTCGTCTGGTCATCTGGTCATGCGGTCGTGTGGTCATGCAGTCATGCTGAATGCTGATCATCTGATGATCATTACGGTCATTACGTCATTACGCCACTGCATGAACCTATAACGCGCGAGACACCCTTAGCTTGCTCTCTCGGGCCAAGCATTCGTGCTCAAAATTGACCACATACTAGGTCATTTTCTTCAGTTGAACAAGGTTGTCCTCATAGCCGAAATCGCGGCCCGACTCAACGAAAAGACTTCGTGACGATGTTTGCCCCAATCCGCTGCCCACCTCATAATTCATCATTAAAATGGACCTTCATCGGAGTAGCCTTAATTCTATTCACTGATTTGGGTGCGGCCAGCACAAATACAACATCTCCACACGCTAGGTCTGCACGATTGTATCGTGGCTTTGATAATTCTTCGATATCAGGACGAATGCTACTCGACGAGGCCAGCTCTGGCTCCAGCAGTAGTACTTGTGCATGGCCCATCGATTTAACAGCGGAGCGAGACGGCACGTACAGTGACAGGAAAGCGTTGTCTGCCGCCAACGGCTACCGCGGGCGGGCTGGAAACGCGATCATTCAGTACATGGCCATGCGGCTGGGCGCCGCGAGTGGAGGGGGGTTTGCGCCGCCGTGGTCGGGGCTGCTGGAAATGGGCAACGCAGGCAACAAAAACAAACCGGGCCAGACCAAGGACCCCCCTCTGGTGTGGGGCCCGCGCTTTGGGAAGTTGTCGGTGTGCGGCGGCGACCACCGGAACGGCGAGCCCCGGGTGTACCCGTGCCCCAAAGGACAGGGGCCGGCGCCGAGCGTGTCGGCTCAGTTGCCGAAGAGCGTTGCCAAACAGGCGTGCCCACCCAACGACGCGAAATTCCACCAGGTTTCAACACTAAAATAGAAGCAATGAGAATGTGTCGAACTTTAAGTAGACTTACAACGATATAATTTTGTACATTTACAACCTTACAATCGAGGGTACTGTTCACGCCTTCCTGGCAACAATACCTACGCGCACATGCACGCCTCACAAAGCTTTGTGATGACTTTTTGTTTTTTTGCGCGTGCCCTGTTCAAATGACCACCACCTTTACTTCATAGAACTACGAATACTTTCGGGGCCTGCGCGATGCTACACGCTACTTCATGGCCACCGCAGACGACCTGTCGCCCGAGGAGCTCGCCGCGTGGGAAGCCACCGCAGCGCCGGTGGAAATCTGGAAGCCCAAGCCCTGGCTCGGGTCCAATGACGCCGTGCTGCACTTGCGCTTCTTTGAAGACACCCGGCGGGTCGACAAAACTACAGGGGCACCTTGCGACCACGGGAGCCCCAAAGAGCGCGTGTCGTGCCCTGCGGGGTCCGCGATTTCGCTGGCGTGCTGGAACGCGCTCACGCACACCCACTTGTGCTCGTGGCACCGCGACTTGGTGGACGACAAGCTCTTCACCGACGGGACCTGCGACAAGCACGTGTTTGCACCGCCGCTGGTGTTTTACGAGAAGCTTTTCAGGGACAGAGCCGCCAAGCACCCTAACTCCAAAGAAGGAAGCGTGGGTGGGTGGGACAACGTGTGGCTTTTGTCCGACCCCAAGGGCCACAACAGTGACGTGGCCAAGCAACTCGTCGGTCGCCTCGGGGTGAAGGTGCCCTTTCAACACTCCGACCGCGGCTACGCTGGTCCACTGGGAGACATTTGGAGCATCAAATCTGCCAATTACGTGATTCAGTCCTACGGCACCTTCAGCTGGGTGGGGGCATTCTTGGGGAAAGCGAAAGAAGTCCACAAGCCTTACACCTCGAGCAATTGGGCCAACCATTGGGCCGAAGAATCGTCCTTGTTTGTTGACGACCAACCGGAGTGGATTTACCACAACACGGAAACCTCGGAATACTTCCAGTCGGCTCAAGACGTGCTCAACACCTACCCCAACTCGGCGTTTGTCGCGGGTGTGAAAGCTCGGCCGAAGCCCAAAGTGTTGCCGATTGGGTCCTCGTCGGCCGATTGTAAGCGGTTAGGAGGCATTTGGAAAGCCTGCAGCAGCAGCGGCAGTGGCCAGGAAGCAGCGACTTGCACCAGAGGTGGGAGTGTGGTGTTCCGAGCAGCATGCAACGCACCGTGTTGGGCGAAAGGTTGAAGATAACGAGAAGGAGAAAGCAAGACGCAGGGACAGGGACGTTGAGACTGACTGCGTGTTGAACCAAATTAGGGACAAGAGCAATCCATGGGATTGATAAGGAGCTTAGGTGATAATGGACATCGGAGATCTGAGTTCGAAGTCAGAAATAAAAGGCGAAATACCTACAAGAAAAATAGTTTAGAGAAAATCGAAATCCAGAACCTCTGGAGCTCTGCTGGAGCACGAAATACAAGTAATTGTAATACAAGGGCGAATTTCTCTTTGGATATGCCTTGCTATTAATCCATGGGGCATTTCGGCTTTCAGCTATATCGGCAATGGGCAATGGCACTTAGTGCAAGTGCAAGATAGCTTTATAGCTAGTGAGTTGTTCTCTGGCGAATTAACATCTGCTTTATCTTTATCAGCGCAGCATACCTAAATGAATCCTATTTGAGATACACCGGATACAACCAATTTTAGTAATCAGGGTCCGTATCAAGAAGGGAGCAGAGGTTCAAAAAAGCTGCGGTGCTTGTCGACTAGAAGTCCTCGAATCCGCCTTCAGCATCGCTATCACTGTTATACTGCACTTTCGTAACGCTGGCTACGGCAGCCACTGCAGCCACGCTAGCCTCGTGAGCTGAGTCTTCCACGTTTGCAGACTTTTTGGACTGCTTTTTGCTTTTCTTTTTCTTCTTCTGTGCACCCGCATCGCTGCTGCCTTTACTGCTGCTAATGCTTTCGACTTCACCTGCAGTGCCTCCCCCTTCAACAAGAGCAGAAGATTCAATAATTAATTCAGATGATGCGCTTGCTCCAACTTCATCGTTTTGAACAGCATCAACTGGAACAGCTCCTCCAGCAGTGGCAGCAACTGAGACGTCAGCTGCTGTTGCTTTCACTGTTGCTGCACCAGTGGAGAGCGAACGAGGCGAGGTAGCGTCCGAGGTTTTCTTCGTACTATTAAAAGATTCTTCTGCCGCAGCCGGAGCAGCAGCAGCCGGCGCAGCAGCAGAGGGAGTGGTCAGCGGGGCTGTAGGAACAGCTGTGTCTGAAGTCGTTGTCCCTACAGCAGCAGCTGCGACTCCTCCACCTCCTCTTCCTACACCACTAGTACTACTAGCCGACACCGCCGCCGCAGCGTCGTTCAAGGCACCAGGGAGTGGCTGAGCGAGTTGGGTCAACTCTTGCAGGGACGCGTTCAGGCCGAGAAGCGCGTACTTCACACCGGGAGGCAGCTTGGTGGCTGGATCTTTGAGCAATCCCTCGACCTGAGTGAGGAAAAGGGATTAAAGCAATAACGAGTAATCGAAGAAGAATGAGATGCTTGAATTCTAGAAAATATATGCTACAATGCGCGCTGTTAAGGCAGCCCCTATCCCTAGAATGCTACCACAATCGCACAAAGAAAAGGGCACAAGAACAACAAAGGCATCAACACAATGACGAATATTCTATTTCAATTCGGGCAAGTGCCATTCTCTTCCATTTCTTTGAGCGTGCGCATACCGTCTCGCGCGCTTCCCCAAGCTCTTGTGCCACACGCTCGGCTGACGAAGCGGCTGCGGTGGCGGCCGCGGCTGCCCTCACTGATTCACTACGGCTCTGGTTGCTACGACTGTTCTTCTGATCATGTTTCCTACCACCAAGCGCGGCCATGACCAAGGTGTCATCATCATCAGCAGCAGCGCTAGCAGCGCTAGCAGCAGTAGCAGCAGCGGCATCTGCGCCTTCCGCCCGCGCGTGAGCCAACTTCAGAGCCGATGTGAAGGCTCGCGATTGCCTCAGCTCTCCGGCAGCACTTTCGCCGCACGCCCCAACGTGCGCGAGCAATTGTTCGGGCACCCGGTTCACCACCGAGGCAGCCGTGTGAGAAGCTGAGGAGGTGGAGGAAGAAGAAGGTAAAGTGAGTGCGCTGCTGTTACCACCAAGCACACCGCTATTGGAACTGCTGCTGCTGCTCGTACTGGGATCCCCACTGCCACCACCACCACCACCGCTAGTGTTATTAACGAGCGGAACGCCGAGCGACTGTCCTAGCTCAGCCCAGGTCGCGCGCTGGGTCTTGAAGAGGGCGTCTAGCTCCTTGACCCGCAGCTCGGACTCCTTCACCATAAAACCCAACTGGTCGGCGGCTCTGGCTCGGCTTCGCTTGCTGGACGTGCACTCGCCGTTCAGGGCCAAGCAGCCTCGCGTGATGGTTTTCACGCTCTCGAGCGGCAGCGTGCTGCGCTGCGCTGGTTGAGACGACGACGACGAGGACGCTGCGGCGGCGGCGGCAGTGGCGGCCAGATCGACCAGCTGGTGCGCGTGTTGCGTCGCTGCTGCGTCGTCGGCGTCCGCTAACGCAAGCAACTGGGAGCCCTGGCCCGGCGCCGCTCCTACAGCTGCTGCCAGAGCCGTCGTGCCGCTGCTGCCGCCACCGCCACTGTCGTCTTGAACGGCTTTCGTGACGATAGGCTTTCCGCTGCGCGGGTGCACCATGGGCACAAAGCCACCCTCTGCTAGCTCGGCAAAGGGCACCTGGTTATAATAACCGTTACAGTAATTTCTTAAGATTGACTTACTTCGTAGCAGTGTGCATTTCAGCAAAATTGCCCGACAAAAAGAAAAAAACAGTTCGTTTCTCAAAGAAGTACAACAGCAATTCACAGAAAGTATTCGAATTACGTTAGGAATTATAGCATAATACAAGCAGCAATGACACGCACCCCTTTGGCTGAAAAGACGCGCGTTACGAGAATCTGTTCGCCCGGCTTAATGTGCCGTTTGGTTTTGCGCGCATCCATGCGTGCCGAAGCACGCACGCCAAGCGGTAAGGTTTCCCCTGCAGAAAAGATGTACGCCTGCGGTGGATCAGTTATTGCTCGCTGCGACGAAGGCTCGGTTTTCGTCTCATCATTAGAAGATTTGCCTATTTGTTGAAAAAAACGGTGGAAAGGCCCTTGTTGAATAGCCAAGGCCATTTCCCCTATGAAGGCTTCAACTGGATTTGAAGGCTCAATGCTAGTAGATAAGGGCTTCAGGTCAGGAGGTGAGGGTGAAGCGGCAGCTGCATCGGCAACAGACGCTGGGGTGGTGTCGAACACCATGCCACCTCGTCCTTGTTTACGGCCTGAAGACACACCAACGGGCGAGGCTGCCTGGCTGGAGTCATCGGTACTTGTTGAAGATTCAGCAGGTGCACTGCCTGCGTTTTCTGGTATCAATGGATTTTCTGTCGCCATTGACAGCTTAAACTCTTTCGCTCCAACCAATGATACTGAAATCTGCATTTTTATAAGAAGGCGACAGATGAATGGCGATGATGCTATAAGACAGCAGAAACAAAATGTAACGAAGCGGGATTGACGTACAGCTTTTTCTGCGCACGTTTGAAGATGTAGACCAATTCAAGTTTGAGAAATGCGTGCCCCACGCCCCACGCCCCACGCCCCCACGCTCAAGATTTGGGGACTTCTTTCTTGCTTTTTCCGACGACTTCTTTTTACTTGATTCCACGAGTCCACAAGTCGTCTACTAGTAAGTCCCCCTGTAGTACTGGCAGAACAATACTACAGATCTGTATGTAGACTAGCTAGTGCAATTTTTTTAGTTGGGACGTTGAGGATTGAGGACGGCCTTCAAAACAAACCCACGAGCTAACGAATAAGGAGGGTCACATAGCTGGTCTACGCTGCACCTACTAGCGCTAGATTCGTTTCTGCACGAGCTCTAATCGTCCTAGAATAGCTAATTTTTAACTGCGCGCGTCAGTCAATTCGACCTTCGTTTGCCATGTCGCTATCGGCAGCAATCTTAGCGAAAATTAAGTAGCATGCCTCGGTACTACCTGGGGCGCACATTTCACTAATGCTTGATCGGTGCTGAACAGCAGCCACATTACCTAGTACCTGCTAACCAGGCATCGTTTCTGCCCCTAAAATCAATGCCCGTGGACACGCACAACCTCTCCCATGAGGAGCGTCTAAAGACTGCATGCTGGCGTTTGGATGTGACCTCCATGGGGGCCACAGACCTGGACTGCGGGCTGGCTGGGTTCAATGATGCTGACATCATCAAGCTGACCAAGATCTTAGCTCGCAATCCAATTCTTCTAGACCTCAATTTGAGCGGCAACACCTGCGGAGAAGACGGTACGCGGGGTCTCGCGCGCGCGCTGCGAGTGAACAAAACTCTCACGAAGCTTGACTTGCACAACAACTTGATCGGTGACTTTGTCCTGAGTCTCGTCGAAGCGCTTCGCATCAACCGTACGTTAACCACGCTCAACTTGATCGACAACCAAATCGGCGACAACGGCGCGTTAGAAATTGCGGGAGCGCTGGCGGGTCGCGATGGCGACGGCGGCTGGGCGAGCGTGTCGTCACTGCGGCTTGGCCTCAACAAATGGGGCAAAATGGGCAACGCTGCGCTGCTGAGAAGCTTGGCCAAAAATACAGCCCTAACACGCTTGGACTTAAGCCGCTGTAAGCTCAACGGAGTCAAAGATGGTCCCCTGATAGCGAGTGCCTTGCAAGTCAATCGGAGCTTGCACACCCTCGTGCTCGACTACAATTCGCTCGGTGATGTGGGCGCAACCAGCATTGCTAAGGTACCCGGCGACAAGAATACTTCACGAAAGTGAATTATATACCAAGGAGCGCTTGAATGAAGCAGAGAAATTATGGGAGGAGGCAAATACTGTCAGCCTACACGTGTTCCCACCTTCGCTTATTTTATATTCGTTTCCCTCTGTAAATAGGCGTTGAATGAAACAGCCACCGAGCGCGCCACCCTAGCTCTTCGCTGGCCTCGCCCTCTCCCAGGAGAACCTTTCAAACCTGTGCGGGGCTTAGGCTGGAGCACCATCAGGAGCAGCCTCAAGTCTAGTAGCAACGTCAGCAACAGCAGCAGCAGTAGCAGTAGCAGCGCCAGTAGCAGCAGCAGACGGAGCTCCTATTCAACGAGTGCAGCATCTCAGCGTTCGCTCCCACCGCCGCCGGGCTTGCGCGTGCTCAGTTTGGCCAACAACGGGCTCGGAGATGATGGGGCTGCGGCACTGGTGGGTGCTTGCGTGCGCGGCGGCATAACGCACCTGAACCTCGCCATGAACAAAGTAAGCGCGCTGATTGTTGGGACAAAAACACATTTTTCATTGCTTGATTTTCTTATGTCTAATGTAATTGTGCTTGATTTCGTGATATTACTCTGTCTGATTATTCAGCCTTTCTCCTCTTTCGCTTTTTTTTTCGCGTTATTCTCGCCAGATTGATGACAAGTCTGGCGCTATCGCTGCTGCTCTCGGTGCCGCTGCCACACCCAAGGGAGCAGCTGCAGAGTCGACTCCAGCTTTACCGTAAGTCTTGTACGCGTTCTCATTCCAATGCCATGACTCTGTAATGGCGACTTTGTGCAAGGCTTCTAACGCCCCCGATAAGCTGTCGTTTTACCACACTGTTTCCGAGGGAAAAGAAAAGAGTTGGAATAATGATGCGCCCAACATCTCTACTGTCGTACGGTTCGATTTGCGTCATCACATTCTGTCATTGTTTCTTCCGCTCATCACAGTTGCAGCTTGGAAGAAGTTGACTTGTCGCACAACGCCATCAGCGCCACCGAAGCCATTGACGCTTTAAACGCCGCGGTCAGCAAAATCATGACGTATCCGTTGAGTCTAGTGCTGCACGGGAACCAAGGCGTGGAGCGGCCGATGGCATTTCCCAGTGGCGCGGTGAAGAAATTCAAGCCGCGGCTCCTGAACCCACGGCCAGAGGGCATTGTTGCCGTGGCTGCCGAAGAAGAAAAGGAAGTGGAAACGGTAATAAAAGAAATAAAAGTGGATGATTCGGGGGGAGGAGAGGGAGGCTTGGAAGTTGCGGTTCTATCGTTGATTCCTGGTGTTTGGGTGTGCATATACTTGCTCAGGGACCTGTGACATGTACTTGAATTTGTGCTTATTTTTTTGTTCATTTCTGGATTTCGCGGGGTCACGCTAGGTCGAAGAAGAAGAGGCGCCGCCGCTCACCTACATCAATCGACTCGCCAGGACAGTAGACAACGCGCTCCTGATGAAAGAGCGGCGTGCAGCGGAGCTCCGTGCCCAGCCTTACGACGCTGCCCGCATGCAGGTAAGGGCGCGTGTTGGACTGTCGCGTAATCGTAGAGAGGGGGAGACGAGACAGAGAAGTGTGGGGTGGAAAGAACTTTGAATCAAACAATCAAGTGAGTAACTGCAACTTCAAGAGTTGCTTGGTTGAGTTGAGTCTCTTTGCAGAGTGCTCAGAATATATGAGTCAACGAGGTTGTTTTACGTCACGAGTAAACAACCAGCACTGTCCATGTGATCTCTCGAAGTTCCTATTTGCTTGGCATTTACTAGGATTGCTCCTGAAGAGGCCATCGCTTTGTTTTAATATTCTTGCTGCTCCTGTTTGTTTCTTCAACAGGCTTACCGGTTGAGCGACCGGGAGTGGAACCGCGCAGCTCGAAACCTAGAAAAGGCTCGGGACGACCGGCGGCAGGGCAAAGAAGGGCCCTGGAGCAATGACCCGAACTCGGAAGACGAAGTCGACAGTGATTTCGATGTATAGATTTGGATTTGGAGTGGAGCTGGCTAGAACTAGCTACCGTTTCGAAGTCTCGGCGAATTCATGGGGCTGTGAGATTAAGGCCCGTTCACATAAGGCCGGGGTTTGTTATGATAAGTGGGATAATGGCCAATAACTAATACGAGATTAAAGAAGAATTCCTTGCGTAGATATAGATACAGCCCAAGTTCCTAATTCGGTTGTCGGTTACAATGGACATATTTAACTTTAGGACAACGGCTTCAGAGCTTCAGAGTACTGAACTACCTAAGCACTTGCGCCATAAATCAGGCTGCGTAAATTGGAACTCTTCTCTCTAGTATGATTGAAATTTCATGAAATTGTTTTCTTCAAATCCCTTGAACTACTTGGTTGTCTTGGCACAGCGTCCTCGCCAGGTCTCCGCTGCGCCTCCTCGTAATGTGCCACCCAAGCTTTTCACTGCAAGTCTAAAGTGCCGCTGGCCCATTCATGTTCCAGCTTGGGGGTAGGAACGGGTGGAAGCCCATCTCAAGCTTGGGGTAAGGGTGAATCAACCTCGTGACTTCGGCAAGCAGCTTGGACATGGAAATGTTGGCCGAGTCAAAGCGCACGAGAAGCTCCACGAGCTGCGCGTACTGCGCGGGCGGCATCGACCCGTGCGCTGCTTTCAGGAAGCGCTGGGACGCGGCTAAACGCCCCACCTCGTCGTCAGTCTCGTCTTCAGAGTCCGTGTTGGTCTCAGCGGCCGCGGCGGTTGCGGATTTGCTGCCCCCACTGCGGCGGCTGCTGCTGGCTCCACCGCGCCATGGAGCTTCGGACGAGCGCTGCGTTGCGACCACTCGCTGTTTCTTACCACTCCTGCCACCGCTGCTACCGTTGGCACTGGCTCCAGCGGCACTCGTGGACGCAACGCTGTCAGCAGCACCTGCTTTGGCTCCCCTGCCCTTGGTAGTTGGCTCCGAAGGCCGTGGTCGCTTCAAGTCACCTACACCGCTGCCACTTTCTTTAGCGTCTTGCCCTGTTAGCTGCCTCTTCTGCCCTGCCTTGTCGCCTCCAGTGCCACTCGCCGCTGATTGTGGCTTGTGGGACTCAGCCAAGCGAAAGAGCTGCACTGCAGCATCACCGCTGCGTGCCGGGCCCCAAAAAGTGTAGTAAAGGTGGGCGACAGCTGCCTGGTCTTTCCCCGGCAGAAAAGCGCAGATGTCTCGGAAGTCGTCGCCGAAGCGCCCCACCGCCGAGTTCAAAATGCGCACCTCTTCCGCGGTCCAGGTGCGCAGTGGGGGTTCCTCACGGGTGAGCTGCGCAGCCCAGAGCTTAAGCCCCGCTTCCGGGTCCATCAGCGCAGTGCGCAAGCATTCGAGCGCAGCAGCTTCGTTGAAGCGCCCTCGCACCTTGCGCAACGGCACGATGCTGCGCGATTTCGATGACGTCGCTCGGTTCAAATACACTACGCGCACAGCACGCTCCACTGGGGCCGCACTATCCGCTGCGCCCACCGCTGCGTCAGCAGCGAGAGGAGCCGAGTCGGCAGCAGCACCTTCAGCAGCCGAAGCGCTGGGCTCAGCCGTGCCAGCTGCTGCGCCAGCCGACGCTTCAGCAGGCACCTCACTAGCACCTCCATCTTCGGTGGCCGTGGTTACTGGGGGCGAGAGAACTAGTGGTGGCGAAGTGGCATTGTTTGGCGTTACGTCCGCATCCCCGAGGTAAACCCCCCATTGCAATGTGAGAGGCGTGGAGGGTAGCTTCAAGCGCAACTCGCTCGATGTGGCACTGCTTGAGGGTTTGCCTCCGTCGCTAATGCTCCCACTGCTACCGTTCCGACTCATGCCGCCACCACCACCAGAGCTACTACTGCTGCTGCTACTGCCATTGCTACTGTCGACACCATCAGTGCTGCCGCCGCTTTCGACGCCGCTTATGCGCGAACTTCCAGGACTTGTGTCCTCGGTTTCTCCTTCCAAGATGCGCACAATGTCACCGGGTTGCAAACCGTGCATGCTTTGCGCCCGCGCCAAGAACGATCGAATTGCGGCATCGCTGTGCACTGGATCATTTGTATCATCGCAAGGTTCCCACACGCACTGCATCAGCTGTTCGCCGCTGCTGTCGGAAGGCTCGTTGCGGGCAGAGCCTTTACGAGTCTTCTCGTCAACCAGGGCTGGCACAGTAGCCTGGTAGGCGTCACCAACGCGGCTGCGCTCAATCTTCGCGGGCCCTGTCTTCGGCGACAAGAGCACGGGGCCAGCAGTGTCCCCAGCGGCTACTCCACTGCTTTTGCCGTCGTCGCCGCTGCCCTCGCCGGAAGCGGAAGCCAACAAGCTTTGGTCCGGCGACACCGGCGTTTCTAGGGAAGGCAAGCTGCGGCCCTTGCCCTTGCTCCCGCTGCTGCTCTGGGTGGAGGAAAGGTCGGAGGTCTGAGGAATTACTTTTTCACCTGCGGATGCGGATGCGGATGCGCTTGAGGCTGAAGCAGGTCCAGCTGACGCCGCTGTTTTCTTAACGCTCTTGCTGCTTGTGGCTGCTGCTGGGGCCACCGCCTCGGCAGTGGTCGAGACCTCCACTTGCGTGGAACGACTTCCAGTGGACGAGTCTGCTGATGGGTGCGTTGAAGGAGCTGACGCCTTCCTAGGCTTGAGGCGTTTCTCAAGAGGAAAGTACTCGAAGCGGCACACGTACTCATTGTCGGCCATCTCTGATGCCTGTTTGGGCACAGACCCGATTTGAGCCAGCGAAATGACAGACCGTACGTCGTTTTCTTCGGTCATGGCGGACGCGAAAAGTTCTTTCGGGGATGCTTTACCCTTGGGGCCAAGTGCAGTGGCCAGCACTGGTTTTGGCACGTCTTTCGGGCGAAAGTACCACGAAGCCCGCACGAAGAAGTCTTTTGGCTTTCCCCCGCCCTTGCCTTCCTCCCACATGGCGTAGATTTGCGCAATATACCTGAATGACCACACGCAACCAGGATGCACACAAAATAAGTCTGTTTTCGATAGCTTAAGCTGCGAATCGGTATGTTCAATTTCACGTAGGCGCGCGTGACTGGGGGGGGGG
>Ga0307930_1000264_pt1 | contig 40664 bp, 31 predicted proteins | sample OrgLakmetageno46_FD_203161 | JGI IMG/M metagenome (GOLD analysis project Ga0307930, IMG submission 203161) | Saline water microbial communities from Organic Lake, Antarctica - #46 | ecosystem: Environmental > Aquatic > Non-marine Saline and Alkaline > Saline | place: Antarctica: Organic Lake...
GCCCTGTAACACCGTAAGCAGTGGTAACTCCCAGTGCTGATTCAAGCATCGCCGGGGTACACGAGATGTATCGTAAAAAACGCCACATACAGAAAGAGAGGTGTGAGCAACGGAATGACAAGAAAATGATTCATCCAATAATGCAGAGCTGCAGAAGAGGGGGCTAGCATAAGATGGAAAGTCTCTTACTCACCACCCTCGTCATCGTCATCATGAACGTCACTGATTGTTGATCTTCTTCCTTTTCTTCTTCGGTCATTCTCTGTTACTGATGAGGCAGTGAAAGGAGATCTACGAGGAGTATCCTTCAGTGCGGTCGAAAAGTCGTCGTGAGGGTGATCCACAGAAAGGAACAGCAAAACACCACACTCCAGCGCTGTGAGGGCTTCGAAATAGGGACGCATAAAGGTGGCTTCTTCTGTAGATCCCATCGAGAGCATCACGAACTCTCCTCCACATCTCGAATCTACTCCAGACCTTCCGCTTCTATTTGCAGTTCTGTCGTTACCATCCCTCTCATTGTCTAAGTGCTCATAAACATCGTCGTCTTCATTGCTCTCCTTCTCTTCATCGTCATCATGAGCATTCGTATGTCTATTATCCATGCTACTATATTGGTGTTGTTGTCGAGCCAAGCTCAGCCGCAGTGGCACTGCTCCTCGGCTCATCAGCATTGACCACACCTGCCACCGCAGGTAGCAAGGTAGGAGCGCGCAAAGACGAAGATTTTTTTGATCAAGGAAGAAGAAAATGACCTTCTTGTGTGTTTGTATACCTCATGAACACACCGTGCACACACACACACATCACACCGCACACACAAGCCCACACACGCACACCCACCTCATTGCGCGCCGCCACCATGCCACTGCCTGTGCCCTGAATGGAAGCTTCCACATTGCCCGTGGTGTGTGCTTCAGGTGCGGCATTGCCCCAAGTGTTCTCGTTGCTTAGGGCAATCGGCATCACGTAGCTCGGCAGACCCGCAAATTTACGCAAAGCATATGACAGAGCCATGTCTTCTCCAGTGGCCCAAGTAGGCGCCGTCTCGCGGAACAACAACTTCACGTGATTAGTTTTCAAGAACCACTGCGAGCAGAGCACGTCCACCTCCGTGAGCTTCGTTACACTAATATTGTACCGGTCGTCGGGAATATACAGACCCCCGTGCAGGGTAGGGTCGCGGTAGTCGATCACTTCGCTGCCGGCTCCGGGCATGCTAGTCATGCCACTGCTGCTGCTGCTGCTTCGGAGAAAGCCTTGTTTTGTAGCTTGAGGTGGGGGAAAGAGCCAGCCAGTAGCTCCCAGCACGCCGTTATAATGACCCGTCCCTATGTGCGATCACATGGTACAAACAAAGGATAATGATGACGAATTTATCAGTATGTACTTATACTGATCATCATTCCAATAAAATCTGGTAAACCTCTCTTTCTTTGACCATAATATTTGCAGCAAAAGCAATCCACTCCATGATCGGTCGATACGCCAACAGTGCGTCTCTCTCTCACCAGCGACGTGAAGTAAAGCTTCCAAGAACCTCAAGCCGGGCACCACGTCATCGTCCACCAGCCATACATAAGTGGTGGGCGCCTGTAAAGCGAGTTGGAACCGCCCAAAGAACTTGAAATTGAACGACGAAGTAGCATGGTGGAGTGCGCTGCCGGCCGCCTGAGAGAGACACGTTCAGAAGAAAGAAGAAGCGTGTGCACAAACATTAGTAGAAAACTTGTGTTGCTGACACCCTTTCCATTCTAGCGCGTCATGCCGCATAAGTATCATATGCAAATGAAGCCTGCCATCATCATCATCATCATCATCACACCTCAAATCTCGGAGCCCACACATCCACGGTTTGTCGGTAAGCTGCCTCCTTGGAGGGGCCTTGCACGGCGAACAGGCACACCCACACTTGCTGCGGCAACACGCTGCTCGCCATCACTGCCGACAATTGTGTTGCTAACGTGTTACGCGCCCAATGGTTCAGCACCTAACAACAGGGAGTACATCCCAAAAGCCAACACACAGCACGGCAAGTAAAAAATCATTCACAAAGTGGGGCAATCATATCATCTGCAGTACTCAACTCCCAGTGCATGATACAGTACAGAAATACCAATAAAGTAATCAACAACTGTAGCTAATACCAGGGTAACGTCTGCGAGTCTGCGAGGAGATGATAAAGAAGGCAGCCCCTTGGAGAGCGGACTAGCAGACGAGTGGGCTATTGCAGCTGCCGGGTTCGTAAACGGGTATTTGGACGGCATACTTAAAAGATCTCCGAGGCTTGGTGACTCTTTGAAGTGCCCTTCTGATGACGCGCTTGCACCGTGCCATGTCTTAAACAATGCCTAAAGAGGTAATATAATAAGAACAAACATGAAAAACAGTGACGAGTTAAAAAAAAAAAGGCAACGAACATCGATGTTTCCATGAAGCATAACGTTAGTAGACTACATATTGTGTAATTAGTGCTCTCACTCTGCCTTCACTATCGACTCTCTACTTTATTGAGGACTTTGACCTGTTTTGACGCCTTCTTTTCGCCCTCGTAGAATTGTGTAAAGGACTCGGTAATGGGGTTCCAAGCTTTGTCAAAGCCAGCAGCTCGCCGATTGAGTCGACGATACTCCAATAAGCCGCCGCTTAGCCCCGCCACCAACAACAGAGGCACCGCCCACCTTACGCTGCTCCGCAATCGCCCCCGACTTGCGGCTACACATCGCTTCATCCATTCGCGCTGCCCCTTCATACTTTCGTCTCTCATATCATCGGTGTTTAAATCCTCCAACGAGTCATGGGCAAAGCTCTCACTCAAACTACTCCGCGTGCGGAATCGATCAATAGATTCATCTTCACCGTCGTCCGTTCCTAACGAGTAGGTCCGGTCCTGTCTAATGCGCTCCTGATGTTGGAAGCTTCCCTCGTCGAATCGGATCCGCGTCGGACCTCGGCTGCGTGCATAAGCCATGCTTCAATCTGAATCGCTGAATACTCCTACAGTATCGCGAGTTGATCTAGCATGCATATAAGTACACTTCAAGTGAAAGCGCAGACTAGCCTGCAGCCATGCTGTAAAGCGTTCGCACTTACAATAGGTGATTGCACTACAGCTACTGTAGAGCTGTAGCCGTAGAGTAGTCGATTATTTTAGATACTACACAGAACAAGCTCAGCGAAGTCATCGATTAAGCAATCTAAAAGGAAGGAATCCGAAATGAGATGAGAGCATGATATGTTATTGAAGGAAACCCTTCTTGCTAGTATTTCTAAGAAGCAAGGTTAGCAGGAGGTGGTGAGCTCAAAAAGATAAAAGCATAAAGCACCAGGCTCTACAGTACTCTAGCTAGCTACAGCTGTAGTAGTGGAAGCGAATAGTGAGAAGCTAAGAATAAACGCCCCTACGGGTGGGTATATTTCACCAAATCATTTATGAAATGAAATGCCCCTACGGGGCTGACAATGAATGCCCCTACGGGTTCATATCGGCAAAATATGTTTCTGGTCTGGCTATCGGGGCCGTGTCACAAAACCCAAAAAAGATTCGGAGAACTGAGAATAATTAAATACATAGAAACAGTAGGGGATTGTATCAATGAAATTTGAGACCGATTCGTGGTTGAAGTGCTCAGAAGCCGGATTTCATTGTAGTGTGGGAAGTTATGCTGAGAATAATCCAATAACAACATCATGCCATCTTTAATGTCCGACCCCAATAAATATTAAAGAAGGCCCTAAAGTTAAAGGGACTCCCGGTCAACTTCAAGGAATGGCGTGCCATAGCTATGGATAGGTCGGAGTGGAGATCGCGGACATACTCGAAACCTATGCCTCCTTCCGAGAATTGATCCTACATGGTTCATGAGATTAAAGACGAACATTGCATTACGCAAACGGACACTCAGCCCGGTCAGACTTGTCTGAAGGATTCATCAAATCGCAGCTGTATGTCATTTGTTGATGTTTCTTTGATATTCGGGAGTATAATTTAATCTATTCTATTCTAATCAACATCAACATCAAGAGTCAGAGTTGTCACTGGTCAAGGTGATGCACATTGATGCGACGTATATAACGGTGTACGAAAATCCATGAACAAAAGTCCATACTAGGATTCCAACTACATCAGATTGACCGGTAAGTGATACTGCTGAGGGACAGCGCCATGATATAGCTGGCGTCTCTCCTCCGAATAATTAGGGGGGCGATCAACAATAGAACCACTTGTACATTTCTCGCACTATAATTTTATATTCTCTTTGAATTCTAGTAGTCTAGACCACTCACCTAGCACAAAATACATCAAATCATGGATATATCAAATACACGAATTCTGTTTGCAGCAACTACGGCCGAGAAATTAGATATCATAAAGAATTCAAACGAGCTGCCTCCCTTCCAGTTCACGGGTTATTAATTTTGCCCTTGGTTTACGTTTGAGTATCCCACATTAACGCATTGGGATTTATTTACTGAGTTCTTAAATATACGTGCTAAATAATACTCTTACCAATCCCTGACACCACTCGTCTGCTTTGTCCTATGAACTATGGTATTTTGCCGTCCAAGATGAGTATTCCGTGCGGTCCACGTCCTTTAGTTCGCTATTGCATACAACCAAACGCCACAAACCTCATTAAAAACACGCCCCCAGAGTTCAATTCCGGCCTGTGAATCACAAGATGTCCTCATCGTTGAAAGCGCTGTTGGCCATCTTTGCTGCTTTCTTTGACCCCCCTTTTTTGGCACTGCCGCCATTAACCCCAAGTGGGTTCATTATTCCTCCTTGATTGGGCGCCTTTCCGCGGCTCATAGGGTTGGAGCCCATCATGATCGTGTCCGCGGAGGATGCTGAGCCCAGACGAAGTGTGACCGAGCCTTGACGAGCAGTTGTGCCAAACATCTCGCCCATGTCCATATCATCGTCGTCGGCTCCTGAAGTGTTCTGCTTGACTGGCGACTTGTCCCTGCCTCGGTGATTGTGGTGCTTGGGTGCCTCCTTGGGAGGGTGATAGTCATCGTGGTCCTCATCGTGAGGAGCATAGCCCCCATGCGCGCCCCTCATCTTGCCCTCGTCCCCGCGGCTTCCACCGATCTTGTTCTTCGCTTTCTTCAATGGTCCTGCTACAGCACTTGAGGCCGCTGCGCTCTGTCCTGCACTGGCGACCTTCTTTTTCAAAGACTTGATTTCGTCCATCAGGGAGGTGACTGTGGTTTGCAGGGCTACTTGATCCTCTAAGCTCAAGAGCGCGACCTCATCCTGGCCGCTATCCTCTCCGGACGGATTCAGCGCAAAAGAAGCAGCGTCAGCTTCCATCTTCCGCACGATCAGAGGATTTGTCGGCTGATAAACCACGTCGCGGTCGATGGTACGAATCTTGTACGCATCCCGGTCATCTTCTGCCATCCCTGCGGTAATGGCATTGAAAGCGTTCTTCTCGTCGTCTTCTGCTTCACCATCGCTATCGACCACCACCAAGTTCCCGTCAGCATCCAACGTTTGGTCCCTCTTTTGGTCCACGGCCCCTGACAAGAAACTGAACGCGAGGCTTGGGAACATCACGGCCACTACTTCTACCCACAGCACTGAGAAGTAATAAAGGAGGCTGACACCGATGACGGCAAGCGTTAATTCACCGAGACGCTCGTAAAGAACCTCTCCAGGGCCCGAGAATTCCGACGCAAACATGATCCCAAATAGGCACACTAAAATGGCACAAAACAGCAGGAATGACTCGACAGTGTTGTAATTGAATGCAAATTTGAGAACCCGCTCGCCAGATTTTTTCAACTCTTCTCGCGTGATGCCCCCACTTTTCTCCATTGCGCCGACCAGGCTGATGCGGGCCATCGCAACCTGGGCTTTTTCGGAAATCAAACTTTCGTACCCGATACCCTTCGGCTGCGGGCATGCTCCGTAGGGCCCTACTAGATTGTTGTACGCATCTTCGTCCATCTCACCGACAATGTCCTCGTAGTCAGCGCGTGACAGGTACGGATTGTGCTTTACTTGCATGGTGTAACTCAAAAAGACTACGAGGAGGATCATGGACAATTGCATCGTCGCATTCACGTGAAAGAGCACTGTGAAAGAGACAATGCACAACTTCCGAAGCACAATAAGCAAAATCCAGTAGTAGTTCTTTGGCTTGAATTTGAAGTACAGGGTGGCATATTTGGAGCGGAAATTGAAGTACGCCTTGTTCGTTTCTTTCTTCGATCCCGTGCCCAGGCATCGGAGGTATTCTGTGAGAAAAAATAGTGTGACATCAAAAAAGATGAAGAGGAAAAAAGTGAAGTCGGAGGAATAAATCGGCTAAATAGACGCTTCAAATATCCTTGCCAAAGCGTTCAATCATCTGACAAATCGAGAAAAAGAAAGAACTCGAACTTACGGTCATTGATGCATTTCTCGCGATTTTCAGGCTTGAGCAAGATGGCTGCGACCAGCAAAGGGTAGCCGATGGTATAGAGGACAAAGAATAACCACGCATAGGGGACCAATTCCTGCTGCAAGGTATACTTCCCCTTCTGCCAGCATACTTCCGACGGTTGAGACGTCATGTATTGAAGCTTAGTAGTGGTCCCATCTTCAGCTTCAACGTAGTTGCAGTTCAACGGATCGAGGGTGTTTTCACTAATGTTCAAGTACAAAATGTACATGAGAAGGAGGGACCCCGCCACAACGCTGTTCCGTGCGTTTCGGACCCGCCGGGTGTTGTGGCTCGAGCAGTACCGGAAATAAACCAAGGTAGAGACAAAGAGCAGACCGACAAGCCCAAACAAGACGGACGGGAACCATTCAATGGCGAGCCATTTCGTGCGATAGGGGACTTCTAACAAGCATTCGGGTGGAGTTAAGTTGATGCTGAAGTTGAAGAGCGACATGTAGCGGAAGAGCATCTGCACCGAGGCGGGCCACTCCACTTCCGTGCCAGCAAAGATGGCGAGCACCTGTGTGCACACATCGCATATTCATACGTCACGTGAGGTAAGGGAATTTATGGCATTTTCGACATTAGAAAACTGCTGTTCAAATATCTACATGCATGCATTACTAAGATACGGACCTGAAAGTAATCGATGCCAATGCTGAAGATGGCGAGGTCCACTTTCTTGCGCTGGAGGCGGCGCGCCAGCAAACACGCGAAAAGCACGCCAATGAAAGCTCCCAGCAAGATCCACAAGATGTTGTTGGGGCATTCTTCGCACTTGCCGTACACACGGTGGTACAGCAGCTGTTCGCCGGTTTCATCGTGATAGCAATCGGGGTTGGGACTGCCATCCTCGAGTTTGGCAAAGTTCCAATCGCAGCACTGAGCGCATTTCTCGTCGGTGTACCCTTTCGCACACTGGTTGTCCCCCTCACAAGCATTCCCCGGCAAACAGGGGGAAAAGTCCCAGCAATAGGCGCGGTGCTCGCGGTTAGGAGGGCACGTGAAGATGCCATCACTGTTCTCGTCGCCGGTCTTGAGAGCCGACCTCCAGTAGCCTGGAGTGGCAATCGGCTCGACCGAATACAGGGTACTGAAATCTTCACACTCAGAGCCAGTGGGGCATTCGGCACAATACTCGTCTTGACGGGTGAGAATTGTACAGTTGGAAGTGGCTCCGGTGGCCAAATCTGCTCGAATCATGCACGCCCATTCGTCCTAACAGATGGTTATGCACAAGTGAAATTTAATGTGTGCATGGCCACAGTAATGAGTTGTCCAAGAAGGTGAGCATACATTTAAAAAATGGAGGTAGTGGGTAGAAACTAACATTGAAGTCACAAGGATTTTTCTAGCATGCTAACAGAATCTTTGCATGAGACATACAAATCCGACACTCACCTCACACGCAGGGTTTTCATCGTCAAATTCGTCCAATAGAACATAATCGTTGGCGGAAGCATCATAATGGGCCGTGCAGCTGCGGCCTCCTTCCAGACTACTATGGGCACTGGTCTGAGCTTTGTCGCAGGGGAGTTCGCACTCCGAGTCTTCACCCGTAAATACGGTCCAAGCCTGTTGACCGTAAAAGCCCGAGGAACACACTCCGCGGACTCCTGAGTTCTCTTCGTCTTTAGTCACATTTTGCCCCGCTACATGTATGATCAAGCTCTTAAGACCAACAGTAGTGTGCGACACACTGCACCACAAATAAGGGACCCCCGCGCGACTCTTTTGCCATATTTCTGCCACTTGAGAGCCAATCACCACTGGGCCACAGGTCGAGTTTCCGATTTCAATCGAGACGGCACCGGCATCGGCAAGCGAAGACCCAAAGTTGCGACCGTAAATTTCGATGACTACCAAACACAAAAATGTATCAAATCAAGAGAACATGAAATGGTGAGAAAATAAAAAGAGGGGATTGAATAAGGTGACAAATGAGACATTTAAATGAAGGTTTCATGTATTGATTCGAAATAGAGCATACAACAGCGTGGAAACTCAAAGATGTGATGTGAATGTGGACTTAATGAATCGTTCAATTCAATGGTGCTTGTTAGAAGCAGAGTCCAAAAATTATGCGTCTATACCGTCTTCATCAGCGTCGAATTCGTTGGGCGTGAAAGACGTCACATACGGCGGATCGTATGCGAAAACTATGGGTTCGGACTCGCGCCCTCCGACCGACACCATCACGGGTACATGTGCGCCCGCGCCCGCCGGCACCTCAAACGACACTTGGGTGTGGCCGCTAAATTGGTAGTCGGCGGTTGGCAGAGCTTCTCCGTCGAACCATACTTGCCGGTCACTCAGACCGAAATTCTCCCCCGTCATGGTTAAGGTGTAGCCACCACTAGTCAATAGGCCGCAACCCGCTTCGGACGACCGGTCACAGTCACTCCCGAGGGGAATGGCGCCATCCTTGGAGAGCATCGTAATGGTTGGCGGCGCGAAGCTCACTGACAGACTCTGCCAAGAAGCCTGCCCTGCCACGGTCAAGGTCAAATTCATGGGTGCATCGCATTGGCCAGCCGGAGCAATGAACCGGATCAGGCCTTGCTCGAATTCAAGGATGCTCCCTGTAGGGTTGCTACCACCCGCCGAAAAGTGCAAATCGCTCTCATCCCATGCGAAGTCGCAGTAACCCTGTGCATCTCCAGCACCCTCTAACCGAAGCGTGAAAGAGTTGCCTACGCCAAAATTAACCCCCAAGACCGTCACATTCACACCACCGATGGTCGGAAGCGACGCAGGCTCCACGGAGGTTAGATTGGGGTGCGCGTAAGGCACATGGGCTAAGGTCACTTGGCCACTGACATTGACAAGCAGGTAATTGTCGCCTTCGCCAGGTCCGACCTCAATCAAAGCTTCCGAATGGTTCGATCGCAGGACTTCAACTTCAATGAACGGCAGCTCCTCCCACTCACTCTCGGTCCATCCGTCGTCGTCGTTCGCCTGCAAAGCTCTGTGGTGGTAAAGGACAGGCTCATTCACGAGGCCATCATAATTGACGAAACCATCGCTCAGACGTACTTCAGCTGCTGCTGCTGTGTCGTACTGTGAGAGGCGGCGGCGCCGAGCACTGTCATCACTGTCGTCGTCAGTAACCGAGCCCACCTTCCTGACCATGCGCGCATTCAGAGATCCAGGCAAGCCGAGGTCACTGCCCTCGACCAGGACCGTAAAACCGGTGGTTGAGCCACCGTCACGATCATCCTCGCCGCTGGAACCATCGATCATGACCACAGCACTGACGTTCGGGCCATAGTACTTGAACCCAACCACAATCGAGGCAGTCGAGGGATTGACTCCATTCGCTACCGCTGCTGCATCTGAGGGCCACACTGTGACATCCTGCTCGTCCACACTGAGCCTTAACAGTCGACCAGAGCCATCTCCGGGTGGTACTGTGGCTACCAACATCGTGTGATCGTAAGAAGCGGCGGATAGTTTAAGTTTGGTGTCACCATAGAGAAGGCTAGCGCGGGCGCTCACGCTTCCGAAATTGTAGCCCGCAATCGTGATGTCGCCACCCGTGGTGTGTACCTTGTACGGCGACACCTGCGTGATAACAGGAGCATTGTAATTGAGCGTGACGGTCTCCGTGGCATTGGCAAGGAAGCTGGTTTTGGCACTTCTCGCAAAGATGACGGGGTTGTCAAGACCAGCACCGGGAGGCACTTGGCAGGTGACCGCACGGATGGTGTCCGTAGAAACGATTTCTGGCACTTCCACCAGAGACTGAGGCCAAATCGGGCAATCTGCGATGTACTTGCCGCTTCCAATCGTGACGCTGAGGTCACTGACTACGGTGCCAAAGTACAAACCCGCCAGAGTGAGATTGCGGTGCGCGCCCTCACCCTCGTTCGTCGTCACATCGTCATCAGCAGCTCCTGAGTAAGTTCCTCTCGCATCTGTGCGGTAGCCGCTGGTATCTGGCAAATACTTCGCGTAGGACGTCATGAGCACGGGTGAAAAGTCGTCGAAAAAGAGCGTGCGGGTCTCGTAAATACCTACGGTCACTGAAACGTTCCCATTCAAGCCCACCACTTGGAGGCTAATTTCATTGTCTTTCCACGCCGTGATGCCTGCTGCACCATCGCTACCGTCCACGCTGACGCCGTTGTACCATACGGTACCAGTGCTGCCAAAATTCCGGCCCAGAAGCACCAGATCGGATGTGGCCTTGGTGCCCACTCGCACGCCTTCGATGTTCTGCACTTCTGTTAAGACAGGGGGCTTGTAGATTGCCGTGGTTGGGTTTGAAACGGCAGCAGCAGAGCTGCCACCGGTGCGGCGACCAACACTTACCGTCAATACCTTCGTATGCGACTCGTCGCTCAAAGAAGGCATTTCGACCAAAAGTCCCTCAATCCAAGGTGCGGTCACTCCATCGGTGCCGTCCGTGTAACTGTGGCACATACGGTAGCATTGAGTGCAAGGAGAGGATATGGAATTTTAGACAGGAGTATACAAAAGAGTGATGATCAGGGAAATGCCAACGAGTGAAACGAACAATATTAAAGGGAACAACATTCTATATATGTTCAACGTCATCATGATCGTAGTACTTACCTTGGATTAGCTTCCTTGAACATCAACTCTGAAGACGCAGGATATATGGTGGTCAGTTTGCCATTGTCGACCGCAAGTAACTTCCCATCCAAATACACCTATTAGGAAATGCATACGCAAAAAGGAAGAGAGATATCAAAAGCTAGAAATAGTGCACAGGCGAGTGATATTCACATAATTTTGCAGGTAAATCAAGAAGTTTTTTTAGGTTGCAGCATTTATATACGGCAACAAACAGTTCAAAACGTTTGCCCACAATTCGACCTCTCAAACTCTTCGCTTTGTCTTAAAATACCAATACTTTTGTTGTTTTCATCACTTACATTGAGGAAAGAGTCGGTGGAGGCCATCCCCAGGTTGGTGCCATTGAGTACATGTTTCGACCCTCCTGAGGTGCCCACGCGCTGAGGGCTGAGGCCCGCTAGCATCGGGGAAGCATAATTCGACACGGGAGACTCCGAGGCTTCTGACGATTGCCCGTCCACCGTGACCACCCACACTAGGGAAGAGCCCACGCCCGCGACCGTGAAACACACGATTTCGGTATGTCCCACCGAGACTCGGCATTTGTCGGCCGAGTATTCCGACCCGCCGGGCCCATACGTGACGGCGTCCAGGAAGCTGGTGTTGCCCTCCGCGCCCGCTCCCTTTTTGGGGCCGAAGTTGTAGCCGGTCAAAGTGACGGCCTCCCCACCGTACGTGCTCGCATTTACGGCACCGACGCCCGAAAGGCCCGTAATTACGGGTTTTCCGTACGCCGTGGTAGCGGCGGTGGAGGCTTGGCCGTCGATGGTGACCACCCAAGTGTGCCCTGCTCACATCGAAATATTACAGGGAGAGAAGAAGAGTAAAGGAAGACGAAAAAAACATCACTCTATCGATGCGAGGATACGACAAAAAGACTTCAGGAAGGTACACTTACCAGCGCCAGCGCCTGCCACCGTCGAGCAATTGATAGCGGTGTGGTCAGTGGAAACGGCGCAACTACAGGGGGACACCACCACACAGCCAGCCAAAGGATCCCACCCGCCGTCGTTGACGTAAGACTTCAAAGGAAAGCCCACGCTATTCACAGTGGCTGCGTCGTTCGTCGCGTAACCGTCAAGCACGTTGTATTCGATCACCCAGTGGTTGCTGGCATAACCCGTAGTTCCGTCGGGCGCGGTACCGTTGATGCGGTAAATCCAACCGTCCGTGAACCTGAGAAGAGGTCGAGGGACGCAATTATAAAAGTAAAATCAACATTAAAAAACAATACCCAGTACAAGCACACAAGGGTCACTGGATGTTTGTGAATGATAGACAGCTCAACCACCCATCAAAGAAAAAGTGAAACACACAAGTACATGCATTTGGTAGTATACGCTTACGCCCAATCTGGTGTGCTAGCTGTGTAGGTAGGCTCGCCCAACACATCGACTACACTCCCATCCAAATAAAGCTCGATGGCATCGTCTCCGTTGAAATTAGCGGCTGAGGTGCCCGCATAGGTAGGAGCAAAGCCAAAGAAAGCCTCGAAGTTTGTTGTGTCCGAGGGGTAAGACACGTAAATGAAGGTGTTGGCAGCAACGGCGTCCGAAGGAAAGGTGTACTCTTGCCCGTCGCTACCTCCACCGTTGTTGGCTAAGCCTAGGCCGTAGGCTGATAAGTCAAAAATGTCACACGCTGCGTAGAGTTCAATCGCCTTTGGGGTTCCTCCTGACAAAGGACCATCTATTGCCCCCGACAACAAGAGGCATGAGGTTGCGTTGCTTGAACCGCAATCGTAGTAAGGCGATAGAGTAGTGTCTGGCTGCTGGCAATCAATCGACGCCACGAACATTTGAATCTTGCCGCATCCAACAAACTCTTCCAGGTAATTACAACCCATGTTGATAGAGCACACGTCAGTGGTGTCATAGGTCACCGCGCCACCGTTATAGTCGTACCCATAGGCCCCACACACGCACGCAGGAGTGGTGGAGGCATGGAAATAGTACCCCCCTTTGGTAGGGTGAGTAATCGTAGGCACCGCCTTCCCCGCGTACAGATTCTCGTCACTTTGGCAGGTGTAGAAGGTTTCAACGAAGCCTGCCCCGCTGTCAGGAGCCGAATACTTCACTTCAGTGATCCGTGACTCGGCAACAGTGCCGAAGTTCCTTCCCTGTAGCACCACCCATTGACCTCCTTTGGTGGAAGCTCCGGTGCCACTGCTTGATGCTTCCGCTAAATCCCATGAGGCCAGGTCTAGGATGATATCAAGCATCGTGCAACGAAACAAAAAGGAGAACACGACAAAAAATAATTTGAAGGAAAAAAAAATTATATAACGAGTGAGAGAATAAGCATGTGATTAAACCATGGTTTCTTAGAGCTAAGTACACGTCCTTAGCAAAATAGTTTCAAACACACACAAAAATCTACAGAAATTCAACATCTGAAAGATGGTCCATTAAAACTCACAGTTCGCAACGTTAGGCGTCGAGTACGAGATATTTGCCGGGTATATATTAGAGGTTTGCCCCCCAACGGTGACTGCGAGCACATGCCCTTTGCCGACGCCTTCTGCCGTGAGGCAGCTCACTTGGGAGTAGTCCACGCTCACCTTCGAATGAACAAAAGGATGGAAAAGGAACGTGAGGTTCGATTTTGGGAAGGAAAGAGGCAAAAGAATAAACGACATGCCATATGCAGCGGCAGAAGGCAAGGAGCGGAGGTATCATAGCAGATGCATCATATTCTGCCAACTCTTCGCATTTGTATTCCACTCACCTCGCAGTCCGTCGCATGATAACGGTCAACTTCGCCGATAGGGCCATAGGTGACGACTGGAATCTCTTCATTGGCTGAGGGGCCGAATTCAGATCCGCTCACCACCAATTGTTGACCCCCCACTGTAGTGGCATCACTCACGCCTGCGCCTGTCACCGCTTTGGCATTACTTGAAGAAGAATCTGCCAGCTCGCTGGTGGGTTTCACATGTGGGGGCGCATACGAGGTCGTGAGGTTGTACGTGCAATTCTTGGCACCACCACCCGTGCTGTCGTCACCCATCTCGTAAGGGTTCTCTGGCACACACGAGGAAGTCCCTGCTTGACCACCGACCATGACTCGCCACGTGAGATTCGCCCCCACTCCAGAAACCGTGGTGCAGAGGACTTCTGTGCTGGCAGTAAATACATAACAGTCGGCCGCAGTGTACTTGAAGATGCCACCATCACTGTCGTCTTGGTTGTAGTCCCAATAACCACCATTCACAGGACCGTAGGTGACTTCAAGTGCAGGAGCTGAATTTTGAGAGGCAGTCGATGACGAGTACAAGGTCGCAAAATTAGGGCCCAAGTTTTTGCCCTGAATGAGCACGAAATCTCCTCCTGCAGTGCGCAAGTCAAAAATGCCACGCAACCCGAGGGCCGCATAGTCCACGGCATAGTTAGGAGCCAGGGCATAGATTTGAGGCGCAGCGTAGTTCGTGTCGGCAAATTGCACAAAACCCGAAGTCTGCGCCGTAGCGGCAACCTCCGCAGCTCCAACTTCGATGGCCCAATACAGGGACGCTCCCACACCAGAGGGCACTTCACATGTGATTCGCGTGCCGCCTGCAATCACGACCACATTCGTGCAGATGAAAATAGCGGAGCTGTCGACATTGCCTCCACGGGAAGCAACTCCACTGCCATCGTACTTGATGCTAATCTCGGCCGCCGCTGCTGCAAGCGCGACAGCGTGTGCATCACCACCACACGCTGTCAGCGAAGTGCACTCATTTGGGGGGAAGTTGGTACCCGTGAGGGTAATTACGTCGCCACCAGCCGTGTTCATGTTGTTCGCTCCAGAGATGTTCACAATGGAAGGTGGGGCATAGGAGGTAGTATCCGTAGAGTATACTGGCCAGGGTCCTCCGGGTGTGCCACCACCGCTGTAAGAGGCAGCCGACGAATCAATGGTCACGTTCCAAATATGACTGGTGCCAACACCGGGGGCTGCGACACAGCGCACTTCAGTGTTGGAATCACCGTACAAGGAACAGTCAGTCGCTTCGTAGGTTAATCCATCAAGATTGTTGGTGTAGCTCGCCGTTACTACGACATCAGAACCACCTCCACCGCAAGGGCCAAAATTGGTGCCTTTGAGTTGCACCAATCCATTGCTGCTTGGATCACTCCAGTCGTGCCCGCCCAAGGTAGGCAAGAGGTCAGGTGCAGAGCACTCGATGCTGGCGATAACACTGGTGGTCACATCACTGACTGAACCAGAACAGAGGTAACTTAGAGTGTTGCCACAGTCGCTATCTGACTCGGTGGCGAGATTTCGGTAGCAGAGGTCAGCCGTACCAAATACCACGGCACCGTCGACGTAAGTGTAACCGTAGTTTTCGCACACGCAATTGTAGCTGGAGGAAGTATCATAGAAGTAGCCATTGGCATCACCCATGGGCATCGAAATATTGCGCACGGTGTTGATACTGGTAATGGTGGCATCATTGGCATCGAGAACATCCACAGTGATGAACTCAAACGTTTCTAAGCCACTTTGATCTGAGGCGCGTATGCTTAGCACATACTTGGTTTGGCACTCAAAGTCCAAAGTTGCGGAGCTGTCGGTGCCACCCAAAATGAGATCGCCGTCGTCTGCACTCAGAGTAAAGAGATCGGTGCCGTTCAATAAGGCGAAAGTCACAATATCGCCAACATCGTTGTCTGAAGCTTCCACAGAGCCAATAGTCGTGCCACGACTGACGCCTTCTACGACGCTGTACTTCTGCCCACTTGGCACGACAGGCGCCTCATCCACGTCTTGCACTGCAATGGAAGCCGTGGCAGCAGTGGCTAGACCGGTATTATCGGTGGCTACGAGTGGCAGTTCATAGGAGTCCAGCGTTTCATAGTCTAAGACACCAGTGGTGGTGATCACACCAGCGGACGAAATGTTGAATGGGCCCGGCTCGCAGGCACAGCTCGCGGCACCCACAGCAGGAGTGGCTGAGCAGCGAGCAGTGGTCCATTCGTGAGGGCTTGAAGTTGCAACCAGGGCGCAGTTCAGTGTCGTGGAGGTCGCTGGCTGGTCGGAAGCCCAGTTTGTGTATCCGTCTCCTCGAGGATCGCAGCCTGGCACTTCATCCCACACGAAGCTTCCATCCGCACCAACGTCACGGTAACCCATCCAAACGTAGGCTGCGCTACCATTGTATTGGCCCAACAAACGATCCTGTTCCTCGGCGGAGTCCACACATGCCATTTGAAGGCCGCTGTTAGCACAGCTAGTCCAGCATTGTTCCCACGTCATGGCGCTACTTGCGAAAGTGAAGTGATCATCCATGCTAAACGTAATACTCGACCCAAAGTCCTGGTCTTCGGCAAAACTTGACACATCTCCTACGGTGGCGCCATAATCCTGAGCTTCATCGACATCGAACGACGAGTCTGCAAAAGTAGGAGACTCGGGCACATCCGTTACATACACTTCAAGGGTGCCAAAGGCGGAAAGAGAGACAGGGCTTTCGCTGTCGGTTAGTTTGAGGGTCAAAATGTACGCTGGTGTTTGACCGTCGAAGACCGTGTCCTCGTAGTTCAACTGCGATGCACCGAGCTGCATCAACGCAGTCGTACTAGCACCACGCTGCCCGTCCCAATTCACGATGGTAAACATCGACTCCCGCCCATTGCAGGTTAAAGTACCGTTGGGACCAGCACTGCATGCCTGTACTTTGAACTTCAAACCATCAGAACCAGGATCTGGGTCGGTGCCAACCAACGAGGTAAGGTTGGTGTAGCTAGCCTGATCTTCGGGCACGTAAACGCGCACCGTCGTGAAGCTCGGGGCAACGTTGGACTGAGTTACATACACGTTGACCACGGTGGTTGTCGTTAAGTTCCCACCGTCAGTGGCTTTCACACCAACACAGAAGGCCGATCCAGCAGTGGATGTGCCCGCAGTGTTCAGCAGCGTGAGCTCGCCAGTTGAAGAATCAATTGCTAAGGTACCACCACTCACGGTATCCACCGTATAGCCATCAGCAGTGCACACTAAAGGCGAACCGTCCTGCGTGTAAACGAGACCGTAGCTTAAGGTACCGAAGCTTGAATCGCTGTCATCAGGATCAGTGGCAGTCACGACGCCAACGGAATCACCTTGCAAGTAATTGTCGCTCACAAACATGGTTTGATTGGCCTGGTCCCCTGTGAAATACGGCTGCTCGTTAACATCTACCACATGTACAGTAGCATAGGTAGAGCAACTGAGACCACCACCGTCAGTCACCTTGACCACAAAGGTCATCTCCGGAGTGGTCTCGTAATTCAAGGCTCCATGAAGCGTCAAGTTTGCTTGCCGGTTTTCGCACTTCGCGTCAAAGCATTGCGCCGAGACCACAGCTCCCGCACTAACGCTGGCCACCTCGAGGGATCCTTCGCCCCATACGGCAGCGCCAAGGGTGGTCGACGGGTCATCTTGGTCGCTGTAATTGAATGCAGCCACACGCAGGCCATCTCCCAAGGTGCCACTGACTCCTGGCATACCATTGCGATACGGCACTAGTTCACCAACGGTATTTTCCTCGACGGCCAAAGCAAGATTGGGTGGACACACTGGTGCATCGTTGGAGTTGTTTACCATGACCGTCAGGTTCTTCGTAGACTGCAAGGAGCCATCCGAGACAGTGACGCGTACCTGCAGCGGTCCTGGACTTCTTTCGTAGTCGAGTACACCCTCAGAATTGAGTTTTACCAGCCCCGTCTTGACACCAAAAGCTGACACCGAAAAGGCATCTCCGTCAGCGCCTGCAGTGTTGTACGAATGTGACTGCCCAAAATCAGGATCTTTCACGTATACGAAGCCCAAATTCGTGCCCAACTCAGCGCTTTCCGCCATCCAATACACGTCACGATCAAGACGCAGAGACGGAGCTTCGTTAACGTCTCTGACTTCCACTGCCACGCGTGTAATGGAGCTCAAATAAGTGCCAGGGCACGATGCAGCGCAGTCGTCAAGCCCGAAGTCGTGAGTTTCAACAGTCACCAAATACGAACTTTGCTTCTCGTAGTTAAGCCCCGCTGGCCCCACCGTCAATGTACCATCATTATTTGAGATATTAAAGCGCAAAGTAGCGTTGACGTCCGTAGAATTGCCGTCCATCACCAACTTGTACGAGAAGCGTGGCCCTGAATCGACATCTGTAGTGATCACACGACTGGATGCTACCAAGACTGTGCCAGGAGCTGTGTTTTCGTTCACGAAAACAAGAGGATATTCGGTGGACGGAGGCTCATTGACATCGTTGACTTGAATGCTCAAGTCTAAGCTAGCGGAGAGGCCGCCTGTATCCGTGATGGTAATGGCTATGCTGTACGTCTTTTGGTCTTCGTAGTCCAGAGTGTTTGAGCGTTTCAAAGAGAGCACCCCTGTATCTGCGTCGATTTGGAAAGTGTCGTCCACGTCATCACGGCTGATAGACCACACCACATAGTCGCCAAAGGGCAAATCAGGGTCTGTCCATTTGACGCCACCCGTGCAATTGGTGCCATTCACAGTGGTGTTCCCAGCGACGTTTTCGTCGATGTTGCAATGCACTTCAGAGGACGTCACTAGGAAATAAGGAGCGTCGTTTGCGTTCAGCACGTCCACCGTCAAATTGCCAAAATCAGACAGGGGGCTGGCAGCATCATCAATTACTCGAATGGTCAAGGTGTATTGCGGTTGCAAGAGCACACTCAAGCCAGTGGACAAGAGGTATACTTTACCCGAGCAGCCGCCGATACCGAAATAACCCATACCGTCTTTCGGATAGGCCGAAACAATGGAATAGATGTGCTCATTGGCAGTGTCTTCGTCTTCTGCCTTGCACGGTGCGCCATTAACGTAGTCATTCACCAAAGCTGCTTCGGAGATGTTGCGCACCGGTGGATCGCCAAGCACGATGGTGGGGGCCTCATTGACGTCGATGACTGACACCACTAGGGTGCAGTTGATGACTGAACCGTTGGAATAAGCTGTCAGCCCGAGCGAATACTTGTCCGTAGTTTCATAGTCCAGGCCGTCCGTGTTGGACGCGTTCACGAGCACCTGAGCTTGCGTGCCATTGCCACTCACGTCGAGCGCAAAATACCGCCTGCCATAACCACTCAGTTCAAACTTTACGGGATATGGAGACAAAACCGTTTGTTTGGTGCCTACGAGTAAGCCATCCGTAGCCTCGTCTACACTTACAGCAGCCCGAGTAGCAACACCCCTCCCGTTTTTGTCGACTCCAGTGGCACACTCCCCCGTGTCCCAGAAAAGCGACGATGTCTGGAGGCCGTTCACACACTGAGAAGTGCGCGGGCACGGTTCAGCTGCTTGGCGGTTGCGCGTGTAATCGAGTGATTCTGGAGTGGTAAACCAATTGTCAGGTGCGCGCGCGCGCTTAAAGGAGCCCCTAGGACAGTAGAAAGCTTCGGGGTTTGGTTCCGTGGCGTTGACACAGTCACTCTCGTCAGCACGAATGGAGCCTGCAGCGCACAAGTAGCCTGCGTCGCATAGCTCGCAAACATCGGTGCCAGTGGAACTGGCGAATCGGCCAGGCGCGCATTCGTCACAGCTCGTAGCAGCGGTTTTGTTTACTGCGAATCCTTTGGCACAGAGACTGCAAGATTTAAAAGCCCCCACTGTACCGGTGTACCGACCAGGAACACAGTCAGTGCAGCCGCCTGAGCGAGAGGTACCCGAGTAGGTGCCATTGTTGCAAAACTCGCAGAGAAGAGCACCAGCCAAGCTGTAGGTACCGGCGGGGCACGCGGTACACGATGAAGCACCCTAAAATACATGTATGAACACACACAAAGATAAGAATGCAAATTAGCTATCATTGAAGCATCATATTATATCAAACCAGAGACTGTACCAAAGAAAGAAGCACAAAGTAATCTCTTAAAGAGAACAAATATGATTACTTGAATCGATTAAATTCGCCACGCACCGCAAACGAATAGGTGCCAGCTGGACAGCTGGTGCACGTTGTGGAGAGGGTGTTTGCTGCGTAAGTGCCCGCAGCACAGGGGGAACAGCTCGATTGAGCCACAGCACTACTGTACTGGCCAGCAGCGCAACTCTTGCACGCCACTTGACCGGTGGCGTCTTGGTAATGGCCGGCTGGGCAATCGGTGTAGAAACTGTTGCCTTGCCCCGGGCAGTAAGTACCCGCTGGAGAAATGGCGCAAAAATCTCTAGTGTTTCGATCGTATCTGTGATGCCACATGAGAGATGGATATAGTGCTGTTACACCTCACAGCTTAAATGTGGTCATTCAACTTCACTTTTTTCAGATACACAATCCCTCCTCGTTCAATATAGAGGATAGAGTCCTAACCTTCCCGACGGACAAATGACGCAGGCTGTGCTTCCGTAAACGAACTCGTTCGTGCCGGCAGCGGTGCCGTCGGGTGACGTGGAGTAACCGTCGGCGCAGAGGGAGCACGACGCACTACCGGTGCTCGCGGTGTATTTGCCGGGATCACATAAGATGCAACTTTCTGCATTGGGATTGGAGTAATAACCAGCATCACACGAGACGCATTCACTGCTGCCCGAACCAGCATAAGTGCCTGAGAAAGCACAAGACAAGAATTTCAAGAAGATCTATGCTATGAAACAAAAAATGAACCGATAATCGACTAAACAGAATTCAATTGAAAGTCCTCTACTTGAAAGGGAAAATAAATGAACAGACAATTGCGTGGGGCGATAGTGTACCAGCTGGGCAGGAGCCATCACAAGTCGCCGAGCCAGAGGAGCTGAAGTACCCCGCGGGGCAGTTGCTGCAGACAGTGGCAGCGGTGGCCGAATAAGTGCCAGAAGGACAGGCCACCGCCGTAGATGCACCCGAGGAGGCAACGTAAGAACCGGCAGGTGATACAGTGCACGCACTTGCCGTGGCCTGTGTTAGGAGTGGCGCAGTTACAAAAAGATGACACAATGATGCAAGTGTAATAGTTGCGGGGTGGCGAAAGTGTGAACAGTGACAATCAAATCATTTCACATGTCTGTGGCTCGTAAGAGATCGGAATGATGACTGAAGGTTACGAATCACTCTATGCGAAAACATTTTTAAAAGGTGCAGATATAAAAAGAAGAATTATTTTCCATTTCTTACTAACCGTGGTAGCGGCGAAATAACCGGCGGAACATGGCGTGCATCCGCCGGAAGCGCCAGCCAATGAATACTGCCCAGCCGGGCAATCGATGCACGCAAAGCCAACCAAATAAGTGCCTGCGTCACACCCGTCGTTGCAGATGGAGGCGCCCGCCGAAGAAGTGGTGCCATTTGCGCACTGTTTGCACGACATTGACCCTTCTACGTCTTGGTAAAAGCCCTGCTCACAATCAAAGCACAACGAAAGGCCGCCGCGATCGTTGTACTTGCCGCCGGGACAGTCAGTGCAGTCAGATCTTTGAACAGCGCTGGCGAAAGTGCCCGCGGTACAGTTAGTGCAGGTAACCGACCCTTCTAAGCTTGCGTATTGACCGACGGCGCATGCGATGCAACTTGCGGTGTCACCAGAGCTGTATTTCCCTGTCGAACAAAGGCTGCAAGAGGTGGAGGCAGAGATGGCGCCGTACCGACCGGCACCACAAGCAGTGCATGAGGTAGCAGCTGAGGCGCTGTATTTGCCTGTGTGGGCGAGATGCAGAAAAGTAACAGCTTAAGCGGAAGCTAAGGATAAAAACTTGAAATGTGTGCGACTCTTTTGTTGCATCAGAGGCTCAGGTGAAGCTTACAGGTGTGCGCGGGCTTTAAAAAATGCATCGGAGACGTGTTTTGGGTGTGCCTCGTCTCTTACCTTTTGGGCAGGCAGTGCAAGAAGTGGAAGGCGAAGCACTCGAATAATAGCCCGCAGCACACGCCGTGCACACCGAGGCGCCGCTGCCGGAGTAGTAACCCGCACTACAGGGGGAACAGGTGGTAAGGCCCGCCTGAACGGCGACGTAGCCCGCCGCGCACGCCACACACGCCGAGGCCCCGCCTCCGCTGTACTGCCCCGCGGAGCAATCGATACATGTAGATGCTCCACTCGAGGAAGCATAGGAGCCCGAATTGCAGTCCAAGCAAGCACTCTGTTGGGGCAACGACTGGTACTGGCCAGCATTGCAAGAAGTACAAGTAGATGCGCGACTAGAGGCCGAATACTGGCCCGCGGCACAGTCCGTGCACCTTGTTTATGAGTAGGAAAAAATACAATAAAGAAGAAACACATCAAGCTCGTGGTTCACACATAGAAATAAGACAAAAATCGAAAAGGGGCATTTCTGGCGTCGACAAAGTTTCTTTATTCACCCGCTTGCGCCAGAGAGCGAATAAGTGCCTGCTTGGCAGTTCGAACAAGCCCCGAGGCCGCTGCTGCTGCTGTAGGTGCCCGCAGCACAGCTTGTGCAGGCAGAGGCACCGGCGCTGGAGTACTGTTATCACAAAGAGCGCAAAGTGTAAGATTCATAGGCAGCAGTTGTTGTAAGGATTTTAATAGAAGAAAAAAAAAAGAATGTATTTCTTCATATAGTCTATTCGTGCACCACGCACCTGGCCGGCGGAACAGGGAGGGCATGAAGTCGCCACATCGTCGGAGTAACGCCCACTCGCACATGTAGAGCAGCTTGAGCTGCCAGCTACCGCGGTGTACTGCCTGCAGAGAGGCAAAAAGGAAGAAAGAAACATGTGAGAAACCATGAACACATTGAACTGCTACAGATGCGAAGAAGTTTACTTCCGAAACAGAACGAAAAATGTTACTCTTCTTTGGAAGAATCTTATTCTGGTAAGGTCAAGGATGCTACGAGTAGCAATCAGCCGCACAATGCACGCAACAACTCACGCACCCTCCAGTGCAGTCTTTGCAGACCATCGCGCCGGTGGTGTCCTGGTATTGGCCGGTCAAACAACTGGTGCACAGCGATGACGACGACGTAGCCGCGTATTGGCCGATGCTACATGTAGTGCAAGTGGTCGACCCCGCGGTGTCCGTGTACTTGCCCGCCGCGCAGGACACGCAAGACGAAGCGCCAGTGAAGGATTGGTACTTGCCTGTGGGTATGGATGGTGACATTGTAAGGTTCAAAGAGAAGCATGAATGTAACTCGAAGAGAAAGACGAAGTAAAAGAAGAAGACGCTTCCATAACTCCAATCACCTACCGGTCGCGCATGAGGTGCAGGTGCTCAAGCCCGAGATGGAGGCATACTTCCCCGCAGCACAGGAAGTACACGCAGAAGCCCCGGCGGCGCTGTAAGTGCCGGTCGAGCATTTGCTGCATGACACTCGACCAGTGGCGCTTTGGTACCTGAGGAGGACATGTACAAAAACACGGGAAGATTATTGAGGAAGGGGGACACATTATCGAGATACAAGATGTGAATACGATGAGAGAGGGTGATGTTGAAAGATGCGCCAACGAGAAAGAGGCCTATGACAAGAGTGAAATGCTGTAATCAATTAAGAAATGCTTTTACATTCACCTCCCCGCACTGCAATCGGAGCACGCCACCGAGCCGTCGCTGCTTGAATAGGACGCCACCGGGCAATCTTCGCACGAGGACTGCGCCGCCGCTGCCTGGTACTGCCCCGCGCTGCAGTCTTCGCAATAGGTGCTGCCCGACACCCCACTCCCCAAATTCGAGTAAGTGCCAGCGCCACATGCACCGCAACTCGCGGACTCGGCCGAGGCCGTAAAGTATCCCGCCGGGCAGTTCGTGCAGGCAGTGGCGCCCGCGCTAGAAAAGGTGCCCGCGGGGCAGCCGGAACCAATGTAGGTGGTCATGCCCGTGCTCCCACAGTAAAAGCCGGCCACACACGAGATGCAGCTCGACTGCGTTGTGGCATCTTGGTATTTGCCGGCCTATCGCGCAACACATGTGCACAACGATGTAATGCAAAAGGAGTGCATGAGATAAGATAGAGAGAGGTGGAGTGCGCACTCATCAAACACGAGATAACGATCGTTCTAAAAACCTCTCATTATCCACTACAAGCAAAAGAAACGCACCGGGCAGCTGGTGCATTCCGGGACCGTGCTTGCGCCTCCGCTGCTGTACTGCCCGGCTGCGCATTCGTCACACGAAGTGGAGCCAGTGGATAGCGCTTCGTAGCCTCCGCTGCACTCCACGCATGAGCTGGCGCTGGAGCCGCTGTAATGGCCAGTGGGACAATTAATGCACGAAGCAGCGACATCCTCGCTGTATTGGCCCGCAGGGCAGATGCTACAGGCAAGCGAGCCAGCGCCGCTGTACTGCCCTCCGGGGCACTCGCAGTAGGCCCGGTATTGCCCTACCTGGTAGTAACCCGACTCAGTCCCGCCTTTTCCACACACATGGCAGTCAGGATTGTAAGGACTGACGCAGAAATCAGAGTTCGACGCTTGGCGCCAGTTCCCGTCACAACCGTCCGGCTTCACGTCAGTCCACCCGGAAGAGTCTGTGGCGCATAAAGTGCGCCAATAAGGATCGGTTTCGGCGTCTAAACGTCGGCCGTGTGTCACACCAATGGACGAGGAATTGTCTCCGCCCTGCAAACAAAAATGAAGGGATAAGCACGGGCAATGACACGCACATATGCGTGCGGTAGCAACAAATACACACAAAAGCGACAATTAACAGACAGAGAAAGCGAGAAACTCAAAAGGACTCGAATGCATGTACTTGTATGCTTTCCCGTTCGCAATAAAGGAATTTAAATAGGCTCCGCATCGAGTCACGCATATATGTTTTCTAAAATCACCTTCATGCTGCTCACAACAGCGATATCACCAAAGTCCAGTGCTTCCAAGCTGGCCTCTAAAGCCGCGGCTTCGTCATGGACATGTGCAACGGCTCCATCTCGCACGGGGAACCACAGGCGAACGTCTCCTTGTTGGGTGCTCCCTGGCGAAGCAGTTGCCAATTCAGAGGCACTTTTCTCGGGGCCTCGGCCTCCTCCAAGCCGCCGCCGCCGTTTGACAAGCTCTTCGGATCCACCGCCGGTTGCAATCTTAAGCATTTTCTCAGCCATGCCTTCACTCTCCTCGAGCAAGTCAATCTCTTCCAGGTGAGTACGCCAAGCTTCTGATCGCGCTGCTAACCACCCACTGTGAGCGCTGCTGCTTGCCTCTGAACTGCTTGAAGCAGCAGCAGGCATTGGCGCAGGCTCCAGGTGAATGTGCACATCGTGCAGGCGCTTCCGTGTGGTTTTGTCGAGATAAGGGCGGTGCCATGAGATGCGAAGACGGGGAGGAGGAGCGGGTGCAGCAGCAGCCTCTCCATCAGTAGTCGAGCCAGCATCTGCATTGCTAGCGTCAAGCAAGTCCTGAAGTTCACCCCAGAGAGAATAATCTAGATCCAACTTTGCGAGCAAAGCATCCGAGAACACGGAGCCGCTGCTGGTGCCGCCACTGCTGCTGCCACTGCTGTTGTGCGCGTCGAAGGCTGATCGGAGTTGGTCCAGGGACGGCCAGCCAATCACAAAAGCCGAATCTGGCCCGTGCCCCGCATAAGCAAGCTCCTTCGCGCGCGGCGAAAGCGCCCGGGTGCGCTCTACTACAGTAGCAAAGGCCACGTAACTGGGCCCATCGTCGCGTGCTTCATCGATCGCTTCCAGAAGAGCTTGCACTTGTGGAGGCGCCCTCAGAGACAGAGCAACGCCGCGCCAGCTCAGTGGATCACTCGAAGCTCCGTTGCTAGCGTCGCTGCTTAAAGCAGTATCGGGCGCGCTATCGTGATTGCGCAGCACTACGTGCTCCCATACCTCCTCACACCCTGATGGTTGCGCTAGGTCTGGCTCTTCCGTAGACGCATGCTCTGAGGGCCGCAACACAAGCTCGAAGGCCGCCGATGTTTCCGCTGGCTGGATCAAATGCGCCGTCGCCACTCGTAGCCGCTGATATCACCAACAGAGTCATAAAAATTGGACAAGTGCAGAGGTTGAAAAGAAGGCTTGGGACACAGCAATTTTAGAGAGTTCTAGAGGACGTGGAGTAAGATCCCAATTTGATCATAATGGAATCCTCAAATAAAAGGACATGCAGGCTACAACAATTCCTTAAACTGCGCGCAATGCTCCCCAAACTCCTATTATTCATTCTTTATGAAGACGTGATGGCGCTTGGGCTGTTAAAAGTTAGGTCTCCAGCCTTATCACCGACTATTGTATGCATAGAAAATAAGGGGCGTGGGCTCACAGGATTGTGCAGCGACGGCATAGCCAATGATGGCAATGTAGGCGCATTCATAGTCGACTCTAGATCGTTCGAGAGAGCATATGCCCTTAACCAAAGCTTCGTATGCATGGCGCCCGCAAGGGCAAGCCCCGCGGAGACCTTCATCTGGATCGCGAATCGCGCTCCTCCTCGACTCAGAAACGCGCGACTCATCAAGTCGAGCACAAGAACTCGCTAACAAGAAACAAGAACTCAGAACTCGAAGAAGTCGAGTCATGCTCATGTTTGACACCCGCACCCGTTTAGAATTTGCGATCCGTAAATGATTTGGAGAATGAGGCCGCGTGCTACAGCGCTACAGCTACAGTACTGTCAAACTCGAACTCGAACTAATACAAACCCAAATGACACAGAGGCCAATGCTGCGGGCAGAAGTGTACGCGCGTACTAATTTTGGTTTACGTTTGGTTTACTGGGTGGGGTTAGGGCTGGTGTTAATTTTTGTCTCAATCGGACTACATGTGGCTTAAATTAAGTGCTTAATTGAATTTAAGCCCCACTGGGGTGTGCTCTCTCATAATTGGCCACTTCCATGGCCACTCGGGCATGTGTGCCGTGTGCCTGATTAGCTCCTCCTCTCCTCTTGTGCTATGTAAGCTGAATCGCTTTGTACGTCTGCCTCTTAATTATCCGATTTCGGCCCTTTGGGGCCTGTGTTGAACTTAATGACTTGCCTGTTCGACGAGAGGCGTAGATGATCTCGACAAGAAGAGGTTCTTGTTCATAGCAATCATAATATGAACACTCACGTATCTGGCCCTGCCCTTACTTCAATACAAATCAAAAGACTTCGTCGGCGGCGTCGATGAGCACACTAGGCACAGCAGCCGAGTTGGCGTTTGTCCCGCTATCCTCTATGATTGGCGCCATGCGAAGCAAGCTGTTGAAGTGTGGGTCGTCCTCGCTCGGGGGTGGGAGCCGAGGAGCCGCCAGCTTCAACAAAGCGGCTGCAGCTGAAGTTGACTGCCAACTGTTAGGCTCCTGCGATCCATTAAGCTTTGCAGTGGTAGAAGAAGAGTCGGAAGCGTCTGATTCTTGTAGAGCTGCCTTGGCTTCTGGGTAGCCACTCGTGGAGAGAGCGAGCAATACTGTTCGCCACGCCAGCGCCAAGCTCCAAACATCTCCGACACCACATCGAGACGCCTCAAGAACCCACACCCCTGAGGATGGCCTGCCCTCTTGCTTCACGCCGCTCAAAGCCTTGTGAGGTGAAAGGCGTACTTCAAGCTCAAGATTCTTGGGTATGGTGTCATCGTTGTTGTAATTGGTCATAGAAGGAGGTTGAGGCAGTTGCAGCGGTCTAGGCTCGCTGAAAGTATTGTCTCCCTCTTTAGAAGAGGAATTCGCATCATCGCTGCCACTAAAAGCAGCGTTGAAGATCAAGCCAACTTTCTCAGTCACGGTAGCGCCAGCAGTCATGAGAGCAGCACGCACACAGTCAATCAGCTGAGTAGGTTGGCGGCTGCCTGAAGCTACAATCAGAGAGTGCTTGCGTGTCACGATTGAAAAACTGCTGATCGTTTCAGCCTCCCAGCTGTGCACATGCTTCCTTGCTTCTTCTTCCTCGTCTTCGCACACTTTTTCCTCCTCTTCTTTGCCTTCTGCTTGGGTGACAACCTCAGCACTACCTATCGCATCCAGTGCGAGGTGTTCGTCCTTGTCCTCTAGAGTCAGCCCCGCGCTTCTGGCCACACATGCGTTGAACACTACTTCCTGAGCGGCAGAAGTCTCTGCCATCGCCACTGCCGCATTCACTTCTTTAGTCATCTGCGTCTGAACATGCCCCGCAACTTTCGCGAAATGATTCACGTACGAATTTGCGTCTTGTTCGACCTCAGCAGCGCTAGTGTTGAGCCACGGATCGAGTAAAACCTCAGCTGGAGATGCGCGGTGGCTGGGGTCCACCATTAGCAAACGATTGAGCATGGCGCGCGCGGGTGGGTTTACATGTGGAGCAGGGGCCCGCAAATGGGCCCGCCAAAAGTCTTCCTGGCGGTTGAGGCGCATCGCATTGAACCACCAGTCGCTGCGGTCCGCCTAACAGAAGAATAGATTCTGTCAATGTGAAGAATACAGAAATAAAAACAAAGACTCCTGTGTTTATCGAATAAACCAAAGAAGTGCAGTTTATTCAGGCGCCCTGGTTTGAAGGGAATCAGATAATCTAAAGTCAATCACAAACCAACCTGCGCAAAAGGGGGCGACCCCAAGAGGAGAATGAAGAGCACTACGCCAATCGACCAGCCATCCGCCTGCGCCCCGTCGTAAGCGCTGCCAGTGCTGGCCAGCACTTCCGGTGCTTGGTAGCTTTTCGTGCCCACGTGAGTGGCACAGAGGAGGTTCTGCCCCGGGTTTGGGGTCTGCAGAGACGCAAGGCCGAAGTCGCCGACCTACAGTAGAGATGCGTAAAGATACAGGGATGAAGAGGTGCTTAATAAGGATGGATTGAAATGGCGGCTAGGCTGCGCAAAAGGCGACGATTGTACGCGCTCACGCCGTTACTACTACCGTCCTACTAATACTAATACATCCTATGCCACCAATGATGGCAATGACGCACCTTGAGAGCCCAGCCCTGTTCTGGCCCAGCTACCAGAATGTTCTCAGGCTGCACACAGAGAGAGAGAGATCGAAACAGGCACTACAACAAGAGAAAGCTGTTGTCAAGGGTAAACACAAAACCAACTATCTTGAAGCGACATATAGAAGATCAGCCGCTATATCTAGTCACAGCCAAAGATAGAAACCAAACCTAAGTCATCAAGACCACTGCATCAAAGCACCACCTTGAGGTCCCGGTGCGCCACGCCGGAAGCATGGCAGTGAGCGAGAGCACTCAAAAGCTGGCGAGCTGCATGACGGGCGACAGATTCTGGAAATTCACCACCCTGATGGTAGCAGGAGAAGAAGAGTGCGTAGAGGGAAGATTATTACGGTGCTGAAAATAAGGAAGTTGCATTGAAGAACACTTACAATAAAGCGCGTTTGAGCTAGCAAACACTCCTCTTATAGTTGGGTATGTGCCAGTACCTTCAAGACAAAGCCAAATAAATCGCCACCAGAGCAGTACTCGAGCTCGAGAAGGAAGACATGCTTTTGATCTAAGAGCATTGAGCTTCCCGGCATTACAGCAGAAGGAACCACGCGCCTCAAGCCCATCACATTCGGATGCTCAGACACTGCCTGAACGCACATGCACCACATTCAAGGAAAATAAAGGGCGGCACAGCATGCTGTCGTCATTCGTGGAAAGCACGCGACATTGAAAGCGCAGAATAGTAAATCCGCGAAAGAAAAGATTATCTTTCATTTTCCTTTGAAGCAATCATGGTAATCGTGCGATTGGAAGTCGTGAAATAACCTGTAAAGCGGCTATTTCACGGCGAAAAAGTTCATGTTGCCTTGGAGACTCTACTTTGTCGTGTTCGATCACCTGGAAGCGTGTGAATGATACAAAAACATGGTTTGAATTAAAGTCGATTGATCTTTGAGCCAACGACTTTAAAAGAGGAAAGATTTGTAGTTCTAGCGCATTGCCTTACTTTCAGAGCGCACATGCGAAGTGAAGGCGCATGGCGTGCGAGTCGCACAGTTGCGAAGTGTCCTTTCCCCAATACACGACCCAACTCGTATTCGTCCAACAAATGGCGGTAATTGCCGCCGCTAATATGCCCCTTGGGAGGAAAGATACGGGCCATCGAATGAGAGATGATTTCCACAAAGGTGTAAGACAAAAGAAAAAACTAGTTATTGTAGTTACACTTCAGGATGCATAAAAGTCAGCAGCCGCGAGGGTGGCTCACATTATCATTCGACAGTTCGACTGAATCAGACGAGCTCTCAAGGGATACCACGCTAATTTCAGAGTTTGTGGAGCTCATGTCTTAATTCTTTGCGCCGTTGTGGTGATGCTCACGCTATTGGCAGCATGGAAGAAAGGGCAATGAGTACAAGATGAGCATAGCTTTTTAGGACATGTACAGGTTATCGCAACAGTTCGTTTTTCTCATGATCAAAGCAGCTAGTACACGTATTTCAACAATTGAAGGTTTAGGGCTTTACTGTCGACTGAAGCTAGTCTTACTCTGCGCACACCTGAGCTTCGGAGTTATGTAACGAGAAGGGCAACGAGGTCCCGATCTTGACGAAACTTGCTCGGAAAGTGCCAAAAGCTCCGCACGCTCCCACTTTCCCACTTTTCTGTCTTTTTTTCTGTCTTTCTTCTGCCAAAAAAGTACCGTAAAAAAATGACCACTTTGAATTCTCTGACTTCTCTGACCCAGGCACCGACCCACGTCCCACGTCATGTACTTCCCGAAACCACTGACTAGACTGAGAATCATTGAAGGGCTCTTGTAGAAGCTAGTTGTTAGAGATAAGCAGCTTCAAGTCTGTTCGTTGATGCATAGAGACAAAGAGTTCCAATTCTAGTGCTACACATGAGGAATTTGCCATCGATGCTGCGGTTTGCAAGCCCGAATCAAGGCATCGCGCAATAATATTTACAGGCAGCTGCTTGAGACCATTAATTGAAGGAAGCGAAGCACAGTAACTATCTGTGTAGATCATAGTATCTATTACTCTTACTTTCAAAGTACGGGTCTTCGTATTTTCATTGCATATTGCAAGTGAACGATGGTCGTGTGCAAGTACATGTTCCGGGCTATAATTGCGATGGTCCTATCAAATCCTTTTGCCTGTGTGGCGTTCACATCAACAGGGAAGTTTCGGAAAGTCGTAGCCATGCATGCCCGCAATAATCACGTGGTAGAAGGCCTGCTTTATCAAAATAGCAATACGAAGACAGCTACGACGGTCGAGTCCCCGAACACTCAGCAATTGTCTCGAAACTATAATATGCAGCTTGCGAAGGACTTGAAAGCATGTAACCGAGACTGGCGAAGTGCGCTAGATTTGCTTAGAGCTGGCGAGGAGAATGGCCACTTACTAGGCGTTCAAAACTACGGCATTGCAATCGGTGTCTGCTCAAGGGCTGGGCGTTGGAAGGAAGCACTTGGCCTGTTAGAATTAATGGATAGGCGCCAACTGAAGCCGAACATCATCACTATTAACACAATTATGAATGTTTGCACCAAGAAGAAGCAATTTACCAAAACTTTTGAGATCTTCGATTCCTTAGATTCAAGACAGCTGAACCCAGATTTATTCAGTTTTAACATTGTCATTAGTGCATGCGCAAAGGAAGCGCAGTGGGAGAGAGCAACAGCTTTACTTGACAGTATCGCATTTCATGGCCTAAAGCCCGATTCTATATCTTTCAATAGCGCTATTGACGCATGCTCTAAAGCTGGAAATTGGGAAGAAGCACTGGTTTTATTCAATCGAATGGAACGCCCTGACGTCTTTTCATTCAGTGCAGCCATTTCTGCGTGTGCGAGGAGGGGTGAAGTTGACGAGACAGTTCGGCTCCTAGGTGAAATGCAAGCTCAAGGTGTGGACCCTGGAGTCATTGCATACAGTGCAGCCATCACTGCATGCGAAAAAGCAGGAAATTGGGAAAAGGCCCTCGAACTCTTCGACCTGATGTTTTATAAGGAAGTCGCTCCTGATGTCATTACTTTCAATGCAGTCATCAGCGCATGTGCTAAGGGGGGTCAGTGGAAACGTAGCATTGACCTCATGGACTCCATGGAATCGCGTGGCTTAAGACCGGACGTCATTACTATGAATGCGGCGATCAGTGCATGCGAGAAGGGAGGTCAATGGGAATTAGCTGTTGAGCTACTCGAGTCAATGCCAAGCCGCGGTCTACGATGCGACGTCATTACTTATGGAGCTGCCATTGGTGCGTGTGCCAAGGTAGGGCAAGCTCAAGAGGCTTTAAACCTCCTGAAAAGAATGGACAACAGTGGACTATCACCTAATATTTTGGTAATGAACCTCGCGATTAACGCGTGCAAGGCGAGCAAGCGTTGGAATGATGCCAGAGATTTGCTTGACTCCATGGAAGGTCGACACTTGCAGCCCGACGTCGTAACCCTAAACAGTGTCTTGAGCGTTTATTCAAGGTCTGCCCAGTGGGAGCTAGCCTTGGACCTCCTTGATTCCTTTGATTCTCGAGGCGTGAAGCCAAATGTCATAACAATCAACACTGCTATCGGTGAGTCTTTTACAACCCATTTTGCTCAATTTGTGTGATATAATCTATGATTTTTGGGCCGTGTTATGTGTGATTCTTTCTTCAAGGTGCTTGCGAAAAAGCAGAGCAGTGGACTGCGGCGTATGAGCTCACGCGCAAGTGGAAGGCAGTTGCTATTTCTCCGGGTGGATTGAGCGAAGAGCGCTTGAAGCGGCTTGAGGAGTATGGATTCGTTCAAGTCCTTCAGAATCCAGCCACAATCATCCCTGCAGTTGTCTTATTCGGCAGTTTTGAGGTACACTGTAACGTGACCAACTTTGTGTTTTGAGCAGCACTAACTTCTTTGCGCATTTGATCGTTTGAACTTCTCTTGATCTTCTTGATCTTGTTACTCTATTTTGTGCCAACCAGTCACTTCGAGGCGCGGTGGCTACTATGGCCCTTGATTTGGTCTCGGGGGCAAGCGCTGCATGCGTGGGGTCCATGAAGCTTGACATGTGTATCGAAGTCTACCAAAACGATTGGGTTCCTAGTGCCGCCATGCAGATCCTCAATGGGGTTCTTCACTGAGAAATTTGCGTTTTTTTCTATGTAGTTGAGTTGAGTCGCTTGGTAGGCGCCCTTAGAAGCCTGGCATGATGGGGGCCACAATATTCGTATCAGCCTTTGAATAGCATGATGCACATCTTTCCGAGAACGAGACCGGGATGCCACATCAGCTCATCGCCACTTCGGCAGCCACAGTAAATCGCCTACGAGGCAGAGAGATTTCATGGTGTTGTCTCTAGCGCCAAGATAGCGGCCAATACTTCAATAATATCTGGATTTGGGTTTATGTGAAGTGCGTTATATATTTTCCTGCCTTTAATTTTGATGTCTGCTAGCTGCTAGTCCCTTGGCGCCTTAATCTGACCTGGCCCTGGCCTCTCGCCCTTCGAGATTAATGATTGATGTTATGGTATCGGGACCATCATAAATGATTAAATGATATTACAGTAGCTGTCCCTTCTTTAGTCCACTGCGGGAGCAATAAAAACCCAAGATAAAAACATAAAAGCGAATTTACCGCGCAGCGCGAAGGCAGTATAATCAAACTAGTATTAGTCGGCTTTTCCGTGTCTGAAAAATATGAAGTACGTGGGTTTGTTTTGAACTGCGACTGTAAGTTTAAGTTCGAAAGAAGCATATACGCGCCTCGGATCGGGTGAGCCACCGAAAAGCTCCGAAAATTTATGTTCTGGGCTGAACCAAATGGCGACTAGGCAGGTTTGCCCTTAAGAATACTCCGAAATTCGAGCAGGAGGTCAACAGATCGACACAGCACTTTAGTTACTACTGTACAGAAGTAAGAAAAGAAGTAAGTTTGAGAGGTTCAAGTATTCCGTGTTTCTTATCGAGGTGATGACTCGCCTTATGTTTTCATCTTCATTTTTCACTTCAGACTTCTCAATAACAGGGATGCGCTGTAAGGCATACATATATGCCCTACAACCATATATATGGTCGGTCGGACCTTACAAAACGAAATAAGGTGTCCCTAATTTGAAACTCAGAAATACACAAACACACAGCGTGAACGTGTGAACGTGTGAACATCTTCTGGCAAACATCGTGTTGAAAATCTGGAGAAAGCTACGATGTCTTCGAACACATTGCGCGCTACTGCGCGCGCTTAAATCTCGAGCACCGACACTGCTACGAGCACCATTTCAACATTACAATTATCTTGATTAGCTACGGAGACGCGCTCGCGCCAAGGCTCGACGTGAGTGTGTGACACATCTTGGATCGTCAACGTCGACCTCTCTGATCGCGAAGCTTTATTGCTCGCCCTCTCGAACTGGAGGCTCTACAATTCGAACGTGAGATGTTGCTCGATGATGAAAACAGTCTCACTGATATTTTGAAGAAGGAATCGATGACGTCAATGCTCACCGCTCACCATGGATGCTATGGGGCTGCACATTTCATCCCTAGTCTAAGATGTTCTGGCCTGAAACACAGCATCCTTACTGAGATACACACCTTACATACATACCCTACATGTAAGGCATACACCATATATAAGGTCGGACGAACCATATACACCATACACCTTACGGCGCATCCCTGGTTCGGACAGTGGTGTACACAAAAAGTCGATTATCTCGAAAACAGTTTGTCTCTAGAAATACCGGTTTTCTAGATGGGCTGCCCACAATTCAGCCCTTTGCCCTGTTATCCAATTTTTCTCAGCGCAGTGTGGCCTCGACGAAGGCAAAAATATTGAGCCTAAGCACTTCTTTTCCAGGTCCCTCCGGCTGGCGGCCCAAAAAACTCATCACCGAGCCCAACGTGCTGTCCCATTCGCCCATGCGGTGGTCGGCCGCGGCGTACTTTTCGGCTTGAATGGTCACGAGCTGCGCCACCCAGTACGCGTCGTCGTCGTCCATCAACTTGCGGTCGCGCATGAACGCCACTTGGTCCGTCACCTTCCACAGCAGTTCGGTGACTTGGCGCTGTTTTGCGACCATGTCCGCGAGGTCGTAAGGGGCTGGCGGCTCGGCGCGGGACACCAGCTCCAAGTACTTGGAGCTCATGTGCTGCGCCACAATGGTGACCGGAAAGGCAACCACTAGGAGCGTCGTGAGCAGCAAGCAAGTGCCAATGACCTTGCCCAGTTTGGTGGTAGGGAACATGTCTCCATACCCCGTGGTGGGGCCCGTCACCATCACGGCCCACATGGCCCTCGGGATGGACACGAAGCTCGAGCGCTCCCGGCCAATGCCCGAAGCAGTGGTGCGGGTGAAGACCCCACCGTGGTCGCCGTCGTCGTCGCCCCAAACCACTCCGTCGGCGCGGTACCGCCCCTGCTCGGTGAAAAACAGCAAACTCGCAAAGAGCACGAGGCCGAGGAAGAACACGAAGCCGAGGATGCGCAAGCCCAGCAGCGAATCGCGCACCACGTCGACGAGCAGCTCCACCCAAGCGCGGTAGGTGTCCAAGGTTTTGGTCATGCGAAACACGCGGGTCAAGCGCAACAAGCGCACCACGTTGAGGCCCGCGACTTCGGTGCCGGTGGCAAGCACCACGTAAAACGGCAAAATCGCCAGCAGGTCCACCAGGTTCATCGGCGCTGTCAAGAAATCGAGAAACTTGCGCAGCGGCGACCGCCCCCGGGTGGCGCTCGTCTTGGCCGCAAATTCAGCGGCGTACTTGGGGTGGCCAGTGGGGCAAACGATGGGCGACAGTGCAATGGTGTCCTGCTGCGCTCCGAAATTGGCAAAGGGCACTGTAGCGAGCCGCAGCAAATATTCCACGGTGAAGATCAAGGTGCACACCACTTCCAGGACGCGGAAGAAGGGCGTCGACACCATCGGCTCGCAGTTGCCGCAGGTCGCAGCGGAGGTGCAGCCCTGCGCCGCAGTGCAGGCTTCCCCCGCGGGCTGTTCCGAAAATTGGGGCAGCGTTTCAAACACCCCCCCAGCGCTCGACAGCAAAATCACCAGCAGGATGAACACGGCAGCGCCGAGCGAGAACGACGACGACGTGGGGTCTTCGAGCGACACGAACACGAAGTCCGCGCGGTTCAATTGCCGCGTGTCGGCTTCGACTTGCAGGATTTGTTTGAAGGCCTTCAGCGATAAAGGCTTCACGTCAACCCGCCGCTCGCCTGCGTTCAGCCCGCGGTTGTCCGTTTTTCGGTCTGATTTTGTTGCAACGTCGTCGTCAGCAGCTTCCGCAACCGAGTTGAAACGCCTCACTTGGGTGGTGCTCGGAGACATCGCTCCTGTTTGGCTTGAACTGACACCGCTGGGGTTATCTGGCTGCCAGGACTCCTCCTCTGCGTCAACAAATACGAGCTTGGCAGTAGCAGACGCCTGCTGCTGTCTTAACGCGGTCTGCTCCGCCGGTGTTCGCGCCGCGGCCAGGCTCGCTGCATACTCATCCTCTGGCAACGGCAGCGGCTGTTTCTCTATCATTGCAAAGCGCTCCATGAAGAAGAGAGCTTCGGCAGCAGCGATGTCTTTGTCTTCGCAAAGCACCGAGCACACGCGCTGCACATCGGCGGCGCCGATGGTACGCTCGTCGTAAGAGGGACCGTACTCCGCTACCGCAGGCTAGATAATATGAATAAAAAGGAGAAACGAAAGCATAGTGTAAGATCGCATGGAAATACACGAGATAGCCTTGCATGGTGGATGTCGCTCGATACGAACGACAAGACGTTGTAGAACATGGAAACAGTGAGTGACGACTCGCACCTGTCGCTTGCGCCGTAGCTCATACTGTTCTTCGTCCGATAATGGCCGTGGCGGCGCTCGCTCACCCTCGAACATGCGAAAGATTGCGTCAGCTTCGCAGGGGCCAGGTGTCTCTCCATTTTCCAGCACGTAACGCAGATCTACAAATGTCTTAGACTCATCGCGCATCGCATGTACTACTAAGGAGTCCCGTAGCACAGACATCGGCGGCGGCTGCGGATCGAGCTTGAACTCCACGAACATACCCGGAACGTGGACTACCAGAATGACGAATTCAAAGTAACCACGACGGAATCAAAGTCATCGTATAATTTAGAGACGGTTCTATAGGTTAACGCAAGTGCAAATATGCCCGACAGGTGAAATGCCATGTATAAGTTATGTGGAGTAGAAATAAATTTGGCTTGTAGGCATGGTCGGCAAGGATAGCTTGAATTTTACCTCTTCGGAGATCCTCGGGCGTCCATGTCACAGGACACTCGACCGTCGGTTTTAAAATTGGCTCCGGCGCTACCCGTACCATGGTTTCGGTATTCGTTTAGACTACTGTACCATACCGTCACGCCTCAACGCATCAAATCAACAAATCTCATCAATTTAACGATCGTTGATGTGTCGAGCAACACAACAAAAAGTAAAAAGAAAAAATCTGCGAGAGTATTATTTGGTTGCGGCGCTATGCCCCCCTCAATCCTCTATACAATTTTGAGCAAGACGAGAGGCGAGTAGAAGTTTAGGTCCTTCAAATCCCCAAATGTCAGTCTCGATTAATCGAACTGACTTTGAATTGGGGTCGTTGGGTGGAGACTCACAATTGTCGCGCCTCTCTCGATCGGAGCTTGCGGTATAACTTTACCCTGCAACGTCAACTCACTTTCATGCACCTCATTTTACATTGAATGATAAATTTAGGCACCAGAAAACCTTCACGTTTCACTTTCTCCTCATTTTCTTTCTGGACAGACCGTTAAGTTCCTAGCCCGCAGCGGCGTCCGCAGCGGCTCGTACTTTTCCACGCCGACTAGAGCGGGTTCGCCTGGTGGCATCTCAGTCGATGGCAACGGTTCCGTCTTTTCCGACGTGTCTAGCTTTGACGTTTCGATGCAATCTCAGGGTGGGCAAACCTTTGGCGATGCCCGATTGGGTTGGCAGCCCCCTGTGCGGCCAGCTCCGGTGGAGCCTTGCACATCTGACGAATTGGCTGAGCTGTCGAAGGAGGAGCGCGCAGCTGCCATGAAAGAGCGAGCTCTTGCAGCACTAGCTTTGCCGCGGTGGATGTCATCGAAAGTACACACTGACGGGATGTCTGCGAGCACCATGGACAAAGTCGTGAAGCGCGCTAGAAGCACCCCCGGCGTGGGTGACTACGACGATGACGCCTCATTTCGGGCCATCACCGCCAGTGGGACCTCCACAATAAGACGGCAGCCTCCAGGGTCACCAATTTCGTCCATAGACGGCTCAATGACTACATCTATGGGCGCCATGGCAGTCTCAGGGCCACGGTGGCGACAGGCAGAAAAGGAATCGTTGGAGCGAAGCTTGACTCCGGGCCCCGCGCACTATCACACGAGCATTGACTTGAGTTTGCAGGGAATTGCCGACCGCTCAGGCCGCTCAGGTCGCAGCAGCTCTTCGAGGAGCGGGCGAAGTGGAAATAGCCAACAGCCTGCACGCTCCAAGGGTGTGAAAACGGACATTGAGATGATGTGCGAGCGCGCTGCTGCTTCTCCGGGGCCCGCTGATTACGGCCGCCCAACGCTGCCTGACCCAACCGGCGGCGGCAGATTCAACAAATCAATGCCCAAGTCGGATATCGAGTGGTATGAGAATTAAAAATGAATCTAAGTATAGACTTATTCCATATATATACTAGGTTTGCCCATTTAGCCCTTTTTTTCCCAGCACATCTCACTCTAATACATTTCGTATTTCTTTCTTCTCTTGCTTCACCCTTCCTGCATATTCAAGGGCTATTTTCCGTGGAAAACAACGCCCTGGGCCTGGCACTTACGACACTTCTGCGCGGCCTCGCCAGGGTGGTGGGACTTTCAACGAAAGCAATCCTAAATCGGACATGGACTGGCTGGTGTTGCGCGAGAAAGCGCAGCCGGGCCCTGGTTTCTACGACGCGCCGCAGCTGGCCACGTCCGGAGGCTCGCTGAGCCGCAGCTCCGCGAAGTCCGACTTGGAGAAGGCGGTCCTGCGCGCCCAAGCCCTTCCTGGCCCGGGCTCCCACGACCCAAACCACAACCTGAGGTTTCGCAGCGCAGGCAGCGGCCGCTTTTTGACGGTGTACCGGCCGCCTTACAAGCAAACCACGAAGGCATCGCGCGCAGGGGATATCAATTCTCCCGTTCTTGCCAGGCGCGGCAACCGTTTGTCTGTGGCGTGAAAATAGCTGCAAGGGTTTAGATGGGAGCATTCTAAAGGAAACTAGGATTTTCCCGGAAACTCCCTGACGTGTTCCTGCTAGACAGCACGCGGAATTCTCATCACCTTACAGATAGCCAGCACGATGTCGACTGCGCATGGTGCACAACTGTCACGGCGGTAGTGCCAATCTCTATCAATCACTACCAACCCATAACACCAATATCCATACCACTCATACCACCCACAATTTCCATTAAAACCCCAAGTAGTAGAAACGGTGCTGCACTTGGAATAAACTATCATTAACACTAAGATCAGGCAATTATTGGGAGGGCTGTTGCTCAGAAAAAAATTTGAGGCAGGTGGACCGGGGTAAGCAGAAACCAAGTCAGCGCGTTGTTTGCGAGCTATGCAAACTACTTTTGTGCAGCTGAGTCGGCGAACTCCCGATCCAACTTCCGGAATAAATTCCTCTTCAGCTGGGAATGCAAATTGTAACTGTTGTTCTCGTTTCTCGTCTTCGACTTCTTCTCGTGTTCTCGTCTTTGTCCTGCGCCTAGCTGCGGTTCCTGGCGCATCACTTGCTCAGCTGTGCAGTAGGGGTCGTCGCTCCGCACCTCACTGCTTGCTGGCATAGTACGCTCCGGCGCACTCAGTAACACAATAAATCATATAGGAAGATAGAGGATACGTAGTGTTGATTATAGGTACCGGTAATGGAAAATGGAAAATAAGAAATAAGTATGGTCCGCCGTGACAACAACAGGTAGAAGTGCGAGGTACGAAGTCGGGCTATGCATCTTGCGTTGGTCTATTGAGTGCCTATTAGTGCACTGCCCCAGTCCGATTGCACAGTAACTAAAAACTGGAAGGCTGCTCAAAATCAATTAGGAGTAAGTTTCCTGTTGATGTTTGATTTAGGTGGGAGGTTTTACGTGTTAGTACGAGGTGACTTAGGTGTTTGCTGTTGACAACCGGCATTTCACATAACAGGATGCCAGAATGGGCTCTATCTGGCTATCTGGGCGCACGTATCTATCTCTTTTGAACTCCCCGAGGAGGGCTAGATTTAGCAATTATCAAGCAGGGTGCCATATAGTCGGTGTCTACATAGTCTCCCGGGCCAGGCAGAAAGCCAGGTCCGGGTTTTATTCTATTTTCGAGACAGGCCCCGAGGGGCCGGAATTAAAAGCAAAGCAGCCCAAACTAGATCTACTCCATGCAAAAGTGGCCATGGAAGTGATGGCATTGGCCCAAAATGGCACGCTCCTCCGTACTCTGAGAGCGCAGCTCAATAGAAGAATTTCCGCCCGCAGAGGAAGGGACTACAACGAAGTCTCGCAGGCGATCCTGAAGAAGATTCGCTCATCCCCGAGCAATGGCGTGATCCCATTTGCGTGTGAGCTTCTGTCTGAACAAAGCTTTATTCTATTTTTTATAATGCCTTGATTTCTTATTCCCTTGAATCCCTTCAACAATTAATTAATAATAGAAAAAGTGTTGTGCTACGACGAAGAGACCGCTTACGATAGCTAAATGAATCCCGAACCCGGCTTTCAGTCTGGCCCGGAAGACTCTGCAGATGCCACTAGATAGTACCCTGCCTTTAAATTACTAAATCCAGTCCCCACTCGGGGGCTCAGGGAAGTTAGGCATCGATTCACATCAAGATCACTATACCGACCTACTTGATCAGATTTAATTACCACCCCCAACAACAGCACCGTGTCTAATTTTAACAC
>Ga0307930_1000270_pt1 | contig 39966 bp, 44 predicted proteins | sample OrgLakmetageno46_FD_203161 | JGI IMG/M metagenome (GOLD analysis project Ga0307930, IMG submission 203161) | Saline water microbial communities from Organic Lake, Antarctica - #46 | ecosystem: Environmental > Aquatic > Non-marine Saline and Alkaline > Saline | place: Antarctica: Organic Lake...
CCTGCTTTCACCACGCACGCTCACTCCTCTTCATTGTATTCTATTCTACCCTATAACACCTACCACGTGATCCAATGAGAAGTAAGTGAACGAGCGCTTCTCCAGGTTGTAGACTCGAAACAAGTCTGCCAAATCGATGCAGGCCGTGTAGTCCCTGCCCTCGACCAAGCCCAGCCACTCGATGTCCATGCGGATGTTCATGCCCACCAGCACTGCATTGGGAGGCAGCACCTGCCGCAGCATGTCGAGCGCCGCCGACTCGGTTTGGCCGAAAGTGTCGAGCTGAAAAGGAATGTTCACACCCACAACACACATTAGGCATACACATGAGGCAAAGAAGAATTAAGGATTTAAATTGCTATGAGTGTATGAATGCAAGTATCTCTCTGTGAATACTTGAATGTCCCCAGGCAACGACAGAAACAATTTCTGCGGCGTGCTACCATGTGTGTCCTGGTGTCATTCTCCTCCTTCACTATTTCTGCTCAACCATGTGCTATTTCCCCGACCATTCTTACCTTTTCCGCGGTGAGCCCGGTGAGGGGGGTCAAGTACGAGCTGATGGGCTTGTCGGGCTTCACCAGCACGTTGAGGAGCATGCGGCCGAAGCAGTCGACCATGCCGATCTGAGCCACCGCGCGGTCGTGGTGCTGGGGGCCCGTGGCCACACACTCCACGTCGATGGAAAACACCACGTTGTTGTCGTAGGGGGGCACCTAGGGTGGTTCATGGGTGAATGGTGATGGATGATGATGGGTGACAGGAAGCAGGGCAAAAACATATACGGGTGTCATCACAGGGAAAGAAGTAAAGGAAAGTAGCCAATGGAAGGAGAGGATAACATGGTGTTCCATTTCAGGCACTTCCTCCTAGAAAAACGCACTCTATAGTTTTCCTCTGGGTGCACCCCCCCACTAAACTAGCTCACCACGAGGGGCAGTGGCGTGCCCTGGGGTGGAGTCATCACCGCCGGCACCGCCACTTGTGGGGGTAAGCCCATCCCCTGCTGCTGCTGCGCCATCATCACCTGCTGCTGCTGTAAGTGCGCCGGCGATAAGTGCGGCGGCTGCTGCTGCACGTAAGCTCCTCCACCTCCCAGCTGCGGCCCTCCTCCACCCATTCTAGCAGGCACGCCTTGCGGTTGCGGTATCGGCTGTTGCCCGTGCGGCCAGAGCACCCCTCCGCCGCCCCCCTGCATCGGCAACAGACCCACGGCGGGGGCACCGTACCCTCCCGGTAAAGCGGCTCCGGGGTGGGGCATGAAGGCGGCGGCGCCGTTCGGGTGATAGTTAAAGCCGGGCCCGCCGGCCATGCCTCCACCTGCAGCAGCTCCCGCGGGAGGAGGATAGCAGCCTCCGCCCAAGCGCACGTCCTTGGGCCGACCGTTACCGTTACTGCGGCCGTCGGGCTTTCTCGCGCGCGGGCTACCAGAAGCAGATCCTGAGGACTGAGACCCGGAAGCATCGGCTCCGTTAGTCGACTTGTCGCCACCTCTAACCCGCCCAACGCCGCCTCTCGCGCTGCTGCTGCTGCCTTCATCTTTGCTTCCTCCTCCCTTCGAAGTGCGCTTGTTGCTTCCTGTTCCTTCCGCTCCTTCTCCAGCGGCTGCTGCGTCCTCCGATGACGTTCCTGGAGATGTGGCCTCGTCTTCTCCGGCACTCTCGTCTCTGCCTTTGCTTTTCCCTCCTCCTTTACCAGTGCCTTTTCCCCCGTTGGTCACTTTGCTGTCCCCTTTCTTGCGGGCTTCCCCTTTGCCTCCGCCGTTGCCTCCTCCTCCTTGGCTGTGCATGCCCTGTGCACCACCACCTGCGCTCATGGCGGCAATCGCGCTAGGATCTGGGGAAAGTCCCGCGTGGCTGAAGCGGCACTCGTCGCCAGACCGGCACTGCCCCAGGGCCCAGAAGCGGCACGGGGAGCCGCTTGGGGCGCCCCTCCCTGTATGAGGAAAGGCCACGGTGGAGGCAGAAGGCGGCAGTTGCTGCTGTGGTGATGGCTCGCTATGTCCTGAGCTTGGCGAGGAGGTGGTGGTACCTTGTTCATTGCTGCCACTGCTGCTGTTGCTATCCTTGACAGAAAGGTTCTCAAACCCTGCTACTACTGCAGGACTTGCGCCATTGCTGCCGTTGCTGCTGCCGCCACTTAATTCTTTGCCATTTTTGCTGCCCCCTTCCTTCGATGCAGTGGCACTGGCGGGGCTTTTACCAGCGGCAAGCGACGCCCACGAGGGCGCACCTTGGCCCACCGCCACCGGTTTCGATGACGTCATCGCAGCGGCCTTGGCTGTCGACCCTTCCACTCCTGCAGCTGGTGGTGCTGGTGCTCCACCTGAGGGTGCAAGTCCCTGGCTAGTCGCTTCGGGCGATGGGACACTAATAGTGGTGGTCTCAGCAGCTGAAGAAGACGTAGGAGAAGCAGCTGCGGGTGCAGGCTTGGGCGCAGCATTTGTGGGAGCTGTGGGAGCGGCAGCGGGGGCAGTGGAAGGTGATTTCGCTTCCTCCGGCTGCTGCTCATTGGTGGTTTCGGAATCCGCAGAAGTGGAGCCTTTCGTGGCGCCGTACTGCAGAGCCGTCTTGAATGGTTGATGGGACCGGGGCTGATTTGCTTCACGAGGCGGCGGCGCCGAAGCTACTCGTGTTGGCACTCCTTCGCTCCCGAAAGAGTTGGCAGCTGTGCACGGAAGGGTTCGGGGAAAAAGGCGCGCGCAGAAAGAAACAACCATCAAAAAAGGAGGATTCACCGCACAACCTCAAGGTCTATGCTTGTCTGATCTACTATACGTTAAATGTGTGAGGTGTAGTAAGGCATGCAACGTGAAAAGCAGCGACAACATGCGCAGCTACAAGGTCTGCAGGAAATGCGACTTCTGTAACTGTGTGAAAAGACTCACGTGCGTGCCGGCCAGCTGTCGGAGCGATGATTGAGGCAGGCAGCCCCGTTGCCGCTCCCCATGCAGCGGGCTTCGGTGCGGGCGCAGAATTGCTCGACGACGCAGGCGCTGCTGCGCCATTGGCGCCGGCGGCGGGAGGCGCTGCAGCGTCAGGCTGAGGAGACGGGCGAGGCTGTTGCGCGCGCGGAGCTGGTCCCTTGCCCTTGCCGCCGTTCGCACCCTTGCCTTTACCACCAGCGCCGCCCTTGCCAGATGCCGCGCCAGATACGTGCGCGTAACGGCAGTTGTTGCCATTGCGGCAATGGCCGTCGGTGGCGAAGAACTGGGAGCACAAAAAGAAGGGAGTTCGCGTACATACAAGGAGCAGGTCAAATTTGAAATCGTCGACAAATCAGCAGGGTGCGCGTAGGGCAGGATGCTCGACGTACCTTGCAAATATCACTCATCGGTGCGCAGAACGCTTCTTATAAGTGCAGTAGGGTTTGTCACAGTGCGCAGCGCGCTGCCCTCGTCACACGCGCCCGAGTCAAAGGGCTCCTGTGGGTCGCGAAAAAACAAAATGAAATCGCGCTGTCATAATTGATCCGTTGGATGATAGATGATGTTGTCAACTGATGAGGACTGGACACAGAATTTCTGTTGATGGTGGACTCACTTGTAGGCGACTTTGCAGATGCAACCCTCGAAGGACTCGGACTTCTCGATAGGTTAGTCCGCCACTAACAACGGCCCCGATCTTCAACGCGGCATAGTCCATGACCTACTGCCGCTTTGTTTGCAAACGGCAGCGATATCGGCCTGACAGCTGTTAGGTGGGGTCGTCAATTAATTGTTACGGTAATTGGGGATTGGGGCATCTCACATGGGGTCACGAGAGGAGCTCCATACTCATCAAACTCATTCGGCTCATCCGGTTCATTGGGTAATCGCAAATTCCCTCTTTTACTTGGAAACATCCCAGTCAACAAACACTAAAATGATTCTATAAGTCAGGGAATGCCCAATCTCTAATGCAGAAACAGACGCAGAAACGACTTAAGTCCGGTTTCAAAATTATTTCATGAACAGTCTCCATTTTAGAGGGGGGGGTGGAAGTATTATGCTTCCTGCCCTCTATAAACTATTCTCTTTACGACTTTGACTTGCGCGCTACGCACGCGCGTACACTTCTGCCCGCAGCATTGGCTTCTGTGCCATTTGGGTTTGTATTAGTTCGAGTTCGAGTTCGATGCCCTTGCGGCTTGAAGGTGGCTGTTGGGTTTCAATAACGTTATTGAAACCCAATAGTAGTCTGAAGGCCTAATTTTTGTTTTTTGTTAATGTCCACCTCGCGCATTTGGGTTTATATTTGTTTCCTCATTTGTATTCTTTACTGACGTTCCGCTCAGTCCGTTCCCTAGTCATAATTTTGAGGCAGGCCCTGAAGGGCCGGAACTAGAAGGCTAAAAGGTAGAGAAGAAAAGCAAAGCAGCGCAAATTAAACCTCGGTTTCTCTATTTACTATTTATTATTTCCTATTTCCACCAGGCACATAGCAAATCGTGGATTCTTTTACTTTAAGCCAAAAACTATAAATCAAATTACCAAGGCTCTTATATTGCCTGCTTTACTTTGCGGCTACAAAGCTCGAAGCTTGGTCTTTGCGTAAAAAATTATCCAAGCGCCTTCGGAGTTTCCATAAAAGGCATGCTCGTTGCATCAGTAGTTTCATGTGCAGTGTGCACCTCCATTATACCTCCCGCCACCATATCACGTCTCACTTCCGCGAGTAGCGAGTCTCTTCCGTCGTTTGGGAATTCTTGACATAGCGCATAATGGGCTTTAATTCAGTCATAAATAATATAAAGCCGTGAACAATATTAACAATAAGAAGCAAGGAGCAATCAAACAAGTCGCCCACAGCGATCACCCTATGAAACTGTATAACAAGGGGTTTCACTTGTGCGGCACACGTTCACATAAGCAATTTGTTGCGGTAACAATACGCCCGGCCTTGCGTCCACCATGAGTAGCGTGGCGTCGTATCGGCCAGATACGCGCTGCTGAGTTTGCCACACCACCACATCGTAAGCTTGGCCCTCGGAAATGTCGTATTCGTCGATGCCGCGCTTGTCCAAAATCTACACACGCACACAGCAGCACGGTGGGGTAAAAATACTTAATACAATAGAGCATGAGCAGATTAAGCTGGCAGGTCAAGCGGTGCAAGAAATGGCATGCGGGAATGCGAAGAGCATACGGCAATGAGAATTTCAGAGTTGTGGGACAGGAAACAGGGCCAACATTAAAATGCCAAGACAGTCCAGTTGACCTCACGCCCGATGAAAGCACTTGTTTGTCGCCCTGATATATCGTTCACGAAGAGCCGTGCATCATGAACCGGCAGCTCGGGTAGCAGCAGTGCTTCCTGTTTGCGCAGAATCAGTTCTTTTAAACGCCTTCCCTTCGTACCGACCGGAACCTGAATGTGAAAAACGAGGCGTAAGGACGTTGGGGCAATGTTTGAAAATAACCCTAGCCAAAAGTTAATCGAATGATGTTGCGATCAGTTTCCTTCGTTCAAGTGTCAATAAGAAATTGTTTAGTATAATAGGTGGCGCGTCTGTTTGCCTCAATTGCGAAGTCTGTGTAGGCTTCCTGAACGCGTTTCTCGGCGCCAATAAGCTGCGCTCTTGGCTTTATAATTTTCAGCTTCACGGTGCCCGGCTCGTATTCTTTTAAAAGGCGAGCTTCCCGTGAAAGGGCTTTAAGCCGTGCCTTCTCATCGAATTTCGCCTAGTGAGACCACGCGCCAACGAAAAGTATTAGTAAGGGCCCATTGATTATCAAATGCGAGGCAGCAGTGGGTATTCTTAGGACTTGAATTGATTCGTCTTCAGCAAGTTAATGACGAAAAAGCTTGTCATCGCACTGGAATTTAGATTGACAGAGTTTCGCGGCCCACAAACGACCTGAGATTTTCGCAAAGCTTTAAGCATTGCTGTGTCCGATGCATCCTGGATAGGTGTAACTGGCAAAGACCTTTGCCGTAAAGTGTCGGTCAAGCTCTCTAAGGAACGCGGGTTAGGATCTTCTTGAATGATGCGAGCTGCACGCATTTTCCTCGTAAATAATCCAAGCTAGACAAATTGTGGGTGGGTGGCTGCCCTCTGAGGTAAGTAAGTTTAGCGTTTAGCGTTTAGAGGCTAAGCGGGGAAGTAAGCGGTAGCGGCGTTTTTTAGCGGGCAAGCAAACAAAGGGGTCAAGTCGGTTCAAGAATCAAGAAGTACAGTACCGTAAGTCGTAAGTAGTTAATTCTTGACTTCAAATTCTGTATGATTCAGGTCGAACGGATGCATTATGGCCGAGCAGTTAGCGCCGACCACCGCATATACGTTTTCATCCCCCGAAGTTCGAATCCCAACTGTAGTGCTTTTTTTTCCCTTACTTGGTTACTAAGAAACCGTTCAGAGAGCTTAGCTTTCGACAAGCACCCAGTATAAAATGGCAAGATGGCCCACGCATGTCAAATAGCGGAAGTATTTGAAGCGAGGGAGATTACTCTTACTTCTCAAAGGCGAATTCACTTCCATGGCCACTTCGGCATGCGCGTCTAATTTTCTCCTCTTCTGATTTAATTTGCATCGCCTTTCCTTTCTGCCCATTAGCCCTCTACTTCCGGTCATTCGGGACCTGTTTCAGATTTACTTCCTCTTCGGCTTTTAGTTGCATTGCATCTCTTATCTGCTTGTTAGCCCTCTGATTCCGGTCCCTCGGGGCCCGTGTCGAAGAACGAATTTAGATTCCTAAATATTGCTTCAATTTATTTTCCATCCGAGATAGCATGGGCAATGAAGGACCAAAATTAAAGAGCTGAAAGACATTATTTAGCAAACTCAGGGTGCAACTCGACTCTCAACTTAGACCACCGACATTTCTTGTTATAGGCCGTTATCCTGTCTGTCCGTTACATATCCAGCTGTTCAGGGCTTGCGCAGTAAATCAGCATATAGATGGCTCCTTCGTCTGTGCTTTGTCGCATTCTCGACCGATTGGTTGTCCACAGATGACTTGGGGCAGGACGTTGGAGAATGCGCTCAAAAGTAAGGGCATGTCGAAGGATTTAGATGAGTGGATCGCCATTGCCAAGGACAGGTCGAAGTGGAGACAGCTGACTCACTCCATTCCCAAACCTCCTGATGCCTGATGGCTGAAGGACACCACGAGAGTAAATGATTACAATTGAATTACGTAAAAGGACACTCAGCCCAGTCAGACTTGTTCTGAAGGTTACATTTTTCTGTTGCTATTTGCCACAGTGGTGTTTCTTTGTATTTTTGGGGAGTATTAACTAGACTAGACTAGCTTTATCTCTTCTGCCCGATTAAATATCTGTCTTTGGTATATGCTTGCAGCAGGCACTGAAATTTCTGTATCGGAGTCCCCAGTAAGTACTTACATACTTACATAAGCACAAGTTCAGGTGCCCGCGCGATGCACGGTTCAGGGGCAACTTGTTTCGGTGTCTGTACAGCAAGTGCGTGCCCTTAGCGCCTTGGTGCGCGAGGTGCCCGTGAAGGAGTTTTCGGTGTCTGTACAGCAAGTGCGTTCCCTTAGCGCCTTGGTGCGCGAGGTGCCCGTGAAGGAGTTCCCCATGCAGTGCCCGTGGTGTGTGCCCCTTCCTGTGCCTGTGGTCCGATTTTTCTTTCAGTAAAATCTGGACCGTCGGTAAAAATGTGATGAAATATGCAACGGACAAATGTCACCGTGACGGGTGTGACGAACGGAACTATAAAGGTGTGGAGGTACTAATATGTATTACGTACCTATAGTAGATAAAGGATGTAGTACAGCAACTCACTAACCACTCATCTTTGTGATGCACGACATTCACCACTAAACGCACAGGGAGACAACCGTGCATGCAGCAGCGCAACTGTGGCTGCACTCGCGAGTACGTATATCTGTCGCCTGTGTTTTGATGCACGCGCCCACGCCCACAGTGCCCGCGTTGTTCATCACCAAAACCGCCGATTTTTGACACAGGCCCCTAAGGGCCGGAATAGAAGGCTAACAGGAAGAGAAGAAAAGCAAAGCAGCGCAAACTGAACTTATTAAGAAGCTATTCAGGCGCTCATGCCCGAGTGGCCACGGAAGTGATGATAGTGGTCCAAAGTAGCACGCTCCTCCGTGTGTCACCGTGCTCTGAGAGTGCAGCTCAAAAGAAGAGTTTCCGCCCGCAGAGGAGGGGACTGCAACGAAGTCCCTCAGGCGATCCAGAAGAAGAGTCGCCCATCCCCGAGTATTTACATGAGCCCATTTGCGTGCAAGCTTCTGTCTGATCAAGGCTTTGGCTTCCGAAAAACCAATGTTGTAGGATGCCGTGTGTTTGCGATTCCTTTCCCGAGCGACGAGGTCCAAGATGAGGCTGATTTTTCTCCCCCAGTAAAATGAAGTATCAAATGAAGCGTCAGACAAGTACAAAATTATTACTTGAGATCTCATGGACACTCAGCCCAGTCAGACTTGTTTTTGAGGATTCATCAAAACGCAGCTTTATGCTATTTGTTGTTGTTTCTTTGCAATTGGGGAGTGTAATCTAATCTTATCTCATGGCTCATGGGCATGCGTACGACGTGGCGGTGTGCAAAGCACAGTGGCGAATCCTATCGGGGTACATTCGCAACACAATCCAGTAAGAACTACAGAAGTGGTGCCATATAGTTGGCAGTACATAATAATTAACTCCATTTTGAAGTCACCTCCTTAGAATGCACTCTAAATTGGTATGATGTTCCTCCATCCTCGCACTTGCGCAAGAACACGCAATAATATGCTTGTTGTCCCAAAATTCATCTTTTCCTATGTGCATGACTATGCACCCTAGTCGTTCCAACGAAATACCCCACAACCAAGTAGTTCCAGCACCCCAGGTGTTACTCGTGGTTCGGAAATAACCACAGCATACTTCTAGATTTGGGCTGATGGCAAATATGTCGTATATGGTCTCAACTAGGTAGTTTCTTGATGATTAGGAGACGAGCGCCGTAAGTGAATTTGTCTCTATATATGAGTTCAATTTTGGCACAAGGAGTGCTCTAGTAGCTGGTAGGCGTATGTCGGGATATGGAGGGGTGGAGGGTAATGCACCAAAGATGGAAGAAGCCGTCACAGGACATGATTGGTATACTCAGACAACATTTTAGCGCTTCGTTGCGATTTTAAGTCTGTTGCGTATGCCCCCCCCTTCTGTCTATCTGCGGCTGTGCCTGCACTTTCCGCCGCCGCCACTTGCTGTTTCTGCATCTACACCCTGACCTGGAGTCTGCAGTTACTCGTGTTTTGCAAGAGTGGCACATCAATGGAATGTGCACGGAAAACCTGTAGCACCGCATATTCATTTCTGATTCCTCTGCTTAGAGTGAACGCCAGGGCTGAAATACTAAAGAGGAATCACTCGATCAAAGCTCACGCTGGCGTTCACTCTAAGCAGAGGAATCACTCGATCAAAGCTCACGCACCAGCAAGTACTGCAGCGCAGTTGACCGCAAATCCTGTACAATATGTAGGTCGTCCAAATTGGAGCAAGAAGAGCCTCAGCTGGAGACGTCGTGGCCAGTGGCATCAGTACGATGCCAATGCAGTTGAAGTTGTGGTTCCTAAGTGGGATCGGTTGCAACTGAGCCACGTATCTTTCGCCTGCAGTCAAGTCTAGGTGCAGAGGGTCAGCTGTGAGTACTTTGCGAGTAGGGTTCACGCATACATTTCAATTCTACGTCAGTAGTTGTGGGCTGCCACCCCCATATCCTCGCTCTCCCTGCTGGTGGATGCTGGGTTGGCACAACATCCCTCTTAGATAGCATAAAATTGATAGCGGTCATTCTCACCTGTGAAATATGCTCCGCTCGAGTTGAATTAAGCGTTGGTGCAGTTTGTCGGCTGCGTATTAATCACGAGTTGGGTCATGCATAACAGTGTTACTTGGAAGTGTTCAAGAATAAAAGGCAGCACGAATTGAGTCTGGCAGCGTACAAATTAACTTGAATTGAAGCCCATCTGGCAGTGTACGAATCGAAACTGCGTTATCTTAGTTAGCGCGCTTCAAAAGAATTACACTTGCACTTCGTCCTTGAGTTGTTCCATTTGTAATGCATCATCAATGTGGCAGCATGTGGGTTAGCTAAATTTGGAGTCATTACTAGTAGGACAATGGCAGGTCTAATTGTTTCCAGGGAGTAATAACAGTCTACTGCTGGAACTTGCCACTGCGCCCATCTTATGCTAATTGATCAAGATAAGACACGTTCGGTTTGGCACAGGGATATAGAATGCAGAAGCAAGTCAGTTTCTGTGGCTACTTTCTGCAAATCCCGAGATTAAAGGCGACCTTTCTCTGCCCCCATCCGAAGTTCTTTTCACAATGGTGGGTACGTTGGTGGTATTCGCTTTGACGGTTGCTCTCGTGCAGCATGCACTTTCCTATTCTCCGCAGATCCGCATAAAGCCCAAACAGATGCGCGATTCTCTGGTTAAAAATCCTCCTGTTGCAGAATACGTGCTTCAGCGCTTGGCGGTAAGTTGAACCAGCCTATTGTTGCTTTATGGATTGGTGCTTATTTTTGTTATGGTTTCACCTGCCTTTTCTATTCTCCTGACGTAACAGGATTTGGGTATTAAAAAGTGCTTTGGTGTCCCAGGTAATAAAGCTCGAAAGCATAACACATCAGATAGTAATTTCAAGGATGGTAAACGTATCTGTTATATATGGCAACAAAATAAAATTTTACTTAAGGAAGAAACATGTTTTGCTTTGCTTCTGTTTCATATAACAGTTTATTTATACTTACATTTATTTGACACCTTCACCTTGAATAATAAATCAAAGGTGACTATGCCTTCTCCATCAACGATGCTGTCGAGAACGTCGATGGACTTGATTGGGTAGGTAATGCCAATGAGCTCAACGCAGCTTATGCTGCTGATGGATACGCAAGGGTTCACGGCGCAGCAATTTTGTCAACGACATACGGTGTTGGTGAGCTTTCGGCCATCAATGGAGTTATGGGCAGTCGCGCCCATCGCCTTCCAGTCTTCCACGTTGTTGGAATGCCGAGCGAGCGGATTCAGCGTCTCGGTCTTCCCACTCATCACAACCTTGGAGACAACAATTACGAGAGATTTCAAAGCATCTCAGCATCCGCTTGCTGTGTGCATGCTGTGTTGACACCCGAGAATGCTGTTGATGAACTTGAAAGAGTCATACGGGAGGCACTACGCCATAGTGCACCTGCGTACATAGTCATGAGCGAACTCAGCGGGTACGCACCCATTCTTAGTGAGCCTATTAAGGGTTGCTCCGTCAGGGAAGTGCAGCGCCAGAAGAGCAGCCCCTATGAACTCGAGGCTGCTGTGGAAAGCATTGCTAACAAATTGAGTAGTGCTTCAAAACCGGCGGCAATTGCAACTAGCCTCCTCCGTCGATACGGAGTTGCAGATCTTGCATCCGATTGTCTAACCCATTTGAATCTCCCATTTGCCCAAACGGCCAACGATAAAGGTACCTGAAATTGTCGTAACGAGTGACATTCTAAATCCTACAAATTTAGAAGTGTATAATCTTGAACTTGATTCTGGCAGGGACCCTTGACGAATCTTTACCATTGTATAATGGGATGTATGCATGCGATATGAGTTCGCCTCCAGCAGTTCAACAATTCGTGGAAAAAGCGGATCTTCTAATTGAGATTGGTTGCGTTGTGAAGACAGAATTCAATATGGGCATGTGGTCGAATTGCGATGAGTCCATGGACCAGGACAATTATATCGGGATTCACCACAATTGGGTTCAGGTAGGAAGGAATGTATTCGTAAACACGGCTATCGAAGACGTTTTGGAGGGTCTAAAACAAAAGGCAAACCCCATCGACGACAAAGAAAGAATTGCACTCCCAAAGGAATTTCTTCCGCTTGTTGGGAGTGGAAACGATCCTGTGACCTCCGAGAATTTTTACCCGCGCCTTCAACGCGAACTCAAAGGTGGAGATACTCTAGTCATAGAAACTGGAACATGTATGCTGCATCTCAACAAGATGGTCCTACCAGGGGGTGTCAGTGCGGAAAGCCAGGTATTTGCTAACTTATTCACTTGAGCAACAATCCTCTTGAATCTAACTAAACTTTGTAATCATTGACATTAACCCACTTGATTGTTCTGAAGGGACTTTGGGGGTCAATTGGCTGGGCTACCCCGGCATGTCTCGGGGTTGAAATGGCTAAGGAAGGGAAAGGGCGTACCTGGTGTATTACTGGAGATGGCGCTCATCAGTCAACGCTAAACGACATCAGCGTGATGGGACGCTACAATGCAAAGCCTATAATATTTGTACTCAATAACGGAATTTATGGTGTTGAAGACGTGTTAAGCATGCGTGGTCATGAATACGACGATCTCGCCTCCGTAAATTACCACATGCTGCCTGAGGCACTTGGCTGCACAGATTGGTTTTGTGCGAAAGCCAGCACTGTCCAAGAGCTTGACGATGTTTTCGAGAAACTTCGAAGTCACGATGGGGCTGCCTACATTGAGGTAATCGATGATTATGCCTAATTACTTGCATATTTTGTGTTCACTTTACCCACTTCTAAGGTCATGATCCCTAACGAGGAGAGCCAACCGTATTCAAAAGGAATAATTGACCGTGCCTATAAACTCGACACTCCCAGCCCTTAAGTGTGTGATGATCATCCACCTTTTGACGACTTCATTTCTTTTGAGTTAGCGCAACAATTCTTTGCCGTCCGAGCTCGTCATTGACCTCGCCTTCCTTTCATATCCTTGAATGTCTGAATATTTGCATATCCATGAGTACCACGGTACTAATTTTGCGGCATTGAAAAAGTGTACTAAAGAATCAAAGTATATCTAATCTTTCGCAGATAATCACTAAAAGATAAATCTCCAATGAAGCATCCTTGAGTTGGACCTTGAAGAGTCGCTCATAACTGTGTTCCATGTTGATAATTAATATCCTGATTTAGATTAGTAGCAGATTTATAATAACGATGTTGTCGTTGATTAGCCGGCCTAATGTGTATGAGTTAAAAATTTGCATTGACATGTACTAGAAATAGAGAGAGTCTCGTCTATAAAATGTGCAATGTATAGGACCACACCCACGTGCAGTAACAAAATATGTAAAAATACTGTGTTGCTCACTACTCGCTTAGTGTCTCTTTATCTACCCCATGTAGTTGTGGAGCGCACTCCTCGTGAAAGAAAGGTTGTTCATTTGCTGCCGTGCACATTCGCAACACTGGATGAAAACGAGGTAGCATCGACGACAAACCGATACATCACATCCGATTTGATAACGCGCTCGTAACATTCATTGATATCGCTCGCTTCGACCAACTCGATGTCGCAGGTGATTCCGTGCCGATTACAGAAATTGAGCATTTCTTGAGTTTGCTCAATGCCACCAATTTTGGAGCCCGTGAGCACCTTCCGGTTCCCTACGAGCGATGAGGCTGAAACCTTCAATTTTCCAGGAGGAAGGCCGACAACAACATACTTGCCACCAACACGAAGCAAATTCATGTAATTACTAAGGTCGTGCTCAGTGGGCATCGTGTCTAAGATAAAATCAAATGATCCATTAGCTGAGGCGATACTTCCTTCGTTATTTAAGTCGATGAAGTTGTGAGCACCCAAATGGTCCAACGCACTTCTCCGCTTGGAAGAATTGTGAGAGATTGCTGTTACATGGCAACCAAGTGCTTTTCCAATCTTGACTGCAACGTGCCCAAGACCTCCGATTCCAATGATTGCGAGGCGCTGATTTCCAAGGAGTCCATTCTTCATAAATGCCCCGTAAGTTGTGATGCCGGCACATAGTAGAGGGGCCGCTGAAGGAAGATTCATCCCCTGCGGAATTTTCAACACGAACTTTTCGTCAACGATGATGGATTCACTGTATCCTCCATAGGTGACATTTCCGCGCTCGACACAGTGCGGATGCTTGAATTTGCTGTTGTACGTAAAGACTGTTCCGTTGTCTTCACAATACTGCTCCTCGCCGGAGCGACAGTTCCGACAATTTCGGCAAGAGTCCACCTTTTGAATAAAAAGCATAAGTTACTGATATGAAATCGAAGGTGAAATGCATGCATCATCAGCAGTCTGGCATCTCATGTTTCGTCCTGTGATAAGGATTACGCACCATACAACCGACACCAACAGCGTCTCCTGGTTGGAACGAGGATTCCACGAGCCCAGTTGTAACGACGACTCCCACGATTTCATGCCCAGGTACCATGGGAAATGTTCCAGGGCTCCAATGATTGCGAGCCTGGTGAATGTCAGAGTGGCATATCCCTACGAACTTGATCTGAATCGCCACATCGCTTGGCCCAAGTGCCCTGCGAGTGATTTCATACTTTTCAAATGGTGCACTTGCGTCTTTTACCATGAAGCAACCACTTTTAGTCGGCCGAGCAAACGCTCCAGGGTCCTTCAAATTTTCTGTCGGTTTAAACGAAACCATCTTATCCATTTTCTTGGTAAAAGAACAACAGATAGTGATTTGACAACAATCAACTCTCAGCAGTCTCTTGAATTATTGATAGAAAGTGACTGAAAGTCATCCTCACTCTAATTTCCTTGTGCGCTGAGCGCATCTACTGGCATTTAACGGTTTTTTGGGCTTGAATTGCTAAGCTCACCAGAGTAGTGCGAAAACTCAAGTGTCGTGGAGTTATCATCTGGGGAATCTCATTGACCAGGCTTCCTTTGAAAATAAAGGCAAGACAAACAGGTGGGCTCTTTGGTTTTCTGATCTTCCAAAATACGGCTTTCGAATGAATGGTCGATGGCCAGGGTGTGTTCCAATGATGTCTTCCTGTTGCCTCGACTCACACTTCGATCGCAGTTGCTGAATCCGCAATGTTTGTTGCTCGTGCTCCTCGTTATATCAGCTTCCTTATCTGGCGCTCTGCCTCGCGTCCGCTCCTCGTCTCGCCATTATAGTATTAGCGAATATCTGAGTATAAGCTGCTTTGCTTTGTATTTCTTCCCGTTAGTTGTCTGTTCCCGGCCCTTTGGAGCCCCTGTTTGAATAAGATAAACATTTCTCTTGAGTAGCACTCTCAGAATACGGAAGAGCGAGCCAATTGGACCGCTACCATCACTTCTACGGCCACTCGGGCATTTGTCTCGCTTACTCGCTTAACCCCTCTTCTAGTTCTAGGATCTCTTTGAGTCTTAAGCTACTTTGCTTTGTCTAATCCCGGCCCATGGTGCCAGTGCCAAATAAAGCCCACATACATCTGGATTACGAAAACGACATATTTTTTGCTTCTTTCCTTTTTATCTCCACCTGTTAATTTTCTTATTCTGGCCCCTCGGGGCCTGTGTGAAAACGATATTGGTCAGCACGTCAAAATCCCAACTTTCGTCGACTCCATCCCAGGCGCCTGATTCATATCCATGTGGTGTCTAGCTCTAATGAATCATGGCATCCTCGGCTCTTGAGTTGTCCCCCCTTTCCAAGGCGTAGTCTAGTAAGCCATTTTTTTGAGCCACTCAGGGTTGAAGTGTGACTTTCTTTTTGAAGCGGTCGTTGTTTGTTGTTGGTTGATGCCTTGTTGCTTGTTGCTTGGTGTTGCTTGTTGCCCATCAAGAACTGAAGATATTGGTAACTTATTTAGTTGATACAGTAACTCTGGCTCTAGCTAGCTAGTAGGCTCTGCGCTATGCATTCGAAGTAATAGCCATGCTTAGCGCCCCTATGTTCTACATCTTTCCAGCAGTTGTGGCTGCTGCTGCTTGGCTAGCGAGAGCATCGAGGCGGCAGAAACCGGTCGCGGGGTTGGCTCTCTTCCTTTTGCTGAACGCTACTGCGCTCTATGTCACTTGGAATGGTCTCGGAGTAGCTGCGCCAGCAGAAGCAGTGCACAATTCACAAGAACATCTTTTACCAAGTGCAGATTCATATCAAGGTGATACTGACGATCTTGTGGATTTGAATAATCCGGTGACGGTGAAGAGCCGGGCGGCCGCTATAGGTCACAGCCTTCCAACTGCTCAGCCAACAGCGTTCCAGGGGTTGTCCCTCGCAGGCGCCACGGGCGACTCATTTATGGGATTTGGAGGTATGATGAAGAAAGCATTCTCTATTATTGCTCCAATGTCACGGTCTACTGATAGACGAGATCTCGAGGCAAATTCTATCGACGATGCGGACCCTTCAATTTCTATTCCTTTAACAAGCCTCTCTGATGAGCCGATAAGCCGTGTACCTACGTCTAATATTCCTGACGAGCCGATCAGTCGTGTACCCACTCCTAATATTCCTGACGAGCCGATCAGTCGTGTACCCACGCCCAATATCCCTGATGAGCCAATCAGTCGTGTACACACTCCTAATATTCCTGATGAGCCGATCAGTCGTGTACCCACTCCTAATATTCCTGATGAGCCAATCAGTCGTGTGCCCACGCCCAATATCCCTAATGAGCCGATCAGTCGTGTGCCCACGCCCAATATTCCTGATGAGCCGATCAGTCGTGTACCCACGCCCAATATTCCTGATGAGCCGATCAGTCGTGTACCTACGCCCAATATCCCTGATGAGCCAATCAGCCGTGTACCCACTCCTAATATTCCTGACGAGCCGATCAGTCGTGTACCCACTCCTAATATTCCTGATGAGCCGATCAGTCGTGTGCCTACACCCAATAGCCGTGATGAGCCAATAAGCCGTGTACCCACGCCCAATATTCCTGATGAGCCGATCAGTCGTGTACACTTTGAAGATAACGCCACTGCCATCATTAACAGGAGTGTCAGTGGTCTTAGAAGCGGCCAATTGCATTGGGCATTTGTGCTTGAGACCTGGGCATTCGCACCGTTACTCCTTCCGAATGGTGGCAATAGCACACTGTTGCCAAAGCCCAGCTTTCCGGAGGCAGCGTTTGCCGAGTACGCGCGGTCAGTAGTGGTAGCAGTAGATACGGCCTTGCGACACGGGCGTGTAAAGCCCCTTTGTTACGTTTTAGACCATGATATAGCAGGGCTTCACGAGCCAATCCATACAAGTCAGGACGAGACCACTAGAAATTCTTCGAATTCGCTTGACGTTTTGCCGTTGCCTGTGCGCCGGTTGCTGCTCTGGCTTCGCTCCAGAAGCGTCCCCGTGTTGCGGCTTCGCCCGTCTTGGTTGCATACTCCCAACGACCACATGGATCTATCTCATGCTGGCGGCAATGGGCTATCTCGTCTGGCTGAATTACCTTTGGTTCGGGCAGCATCATTCTTGGGAGTGGAATCATCGGCATTAGCTGAGTGCCTCCATGGAGCGCCCTGGGCAGCCGGTGCTCCTGGTTTGACTCGCTTAAGACAGGACATTCACAACAGTGGCAGCAGTGATTATCATAGCAATAGCAGCAGTAGTCATATAAGTAGCCGTAGTAACAATGATACAAGTAGCAATTTAGATGCAGGTTTTGCGTGGGCAGCTCGTGAGCGTCTATGGTGGCGTGTAGCAGAGCGCTTGCTTCCGATGGAAATTCCTTCGGCCTCAAGCTCGCATGGAAAGAACCGTGAGAATAATCTTGGCGTTTACGGTGAAAGCCATTTAAGTGCCATGAATGGTCGCAAGGAAGATAATTTCGATGGGGCTATTGGCAACAGTGACGATGACCAGTGAGTTCTCAAAAGAATTCAATTTCTACTGTCTCATTCAAGCATAGTGCTACAATGTAATTCCTATATCATAACTTAATCGTGACACACTATTGTACTTCTTCTTTTTTGACTTGCACAGATACATACTGTACTCGGCACCACATGTATTGTTTCGGCAGGGTCATGATGCGCTCGCTGTGTCGCCGCAATTGTTTGGGGCATTACCTCCCCTAATGACTTATGGGCGTGATTTACCTGACCACTCATTGAACAACAATCCCTCATTGCGAGCTCAGATGAAGCAGTCGATGCTTGGGCTCGGGTCTCACATGGGAGAAGGGCCTAATGGCGCAACAGGTCTGCAACAAGGGGGAAAACCTTTAGACTTGATTGCGTCTCCAGGTGCACCTCGTCTGCTCAATGTAGCAGCGTTGAGAGAAGCACACAGTGGCTTCGTAGACTTTGTTTTTGATAACCCCGACAAAAAGGCAAACACAACGGCAGCAGGCGCCTTCAATAGTAGTAACGCTACCAACGAAGATAACTACGCCATACCAAGCACGCTTGCTTCGCAGCATTTTCGTCGTCTTCACGCAGCAGGCGTCCACAACAGGCAGCAAAATAGCACAATAGATCTCTTGTTTTTGCGAGCAGAAACGGCAGCAAGGGCATGGGCATTGGCGGGGATGTCGGACGCAAATGGGCTTGGCGACAAGCAACCTGTCAAAAAAATCAGTGAAGCTCGGCTGAATACAGCGCCACAAGTACCAATTCCGTGGCGTGGGTTGGAGGGCGCCTACAGCGCTTACTTTCAGGTGAAGACTTCTCTTTTCATTCTAACGAATCATCATTTCGTACGTGCATCGTTCTTAACACGGCATGTTCGTCGTGGGTGATTTTGTATGATTTCTCAACACGTCAATTGATATTCACAGGGCCTTTTGACTCCAGTTCAGAGCGCTCATTTCGCTCAACGGCCACACCGCCCTTTTACGCCTTCCACGAGAATAGTCGCTTTCACTCCATTCTTGCCACCGAGACTTTACCAGGTATACTCACTTAAATTGTACCATCACACAGTGATCATATGTTACCGCACTCCTTAGTTAAGTACACTCCGAGTTCGCGCTCGATCGATATTTATTCTCATTTCATCAGCGTATGTCTTGTACTGATATTTGTTTGTGCCTTTGCATGTACTTCCTTGTAGTGTTATCGCACACATGGCAAGATTGTCCCGCCTTACGGTCATGCATGGAGGACGAGTTCGCAGCAGCAACAATCCTTGAATATTCTGGCTACAACAAGTTCCCTGAGCAAGAAAGATGCGGGAAATGTCCTTGAGAAATGTCTGAATCTTGATAGGTAAAAATCAAGCTCGTATTTCTTACAAATTGTGCACTTTTATCGCAACACCAATTTATAGATTCATAATAATCAAAGAATATCCTTGAGCTGCTCTTGATTTATGTTCTGTAGATCCGCGCCTTTCCGTATGAACGTCAAGGCTGATTCGAGCAGAACCCAAAGTGAGAACGCAAAAAGCGGCAATGAAGAGGAACAACGGGGGCGGCGCCGTCTGCTGAAGAAACGATTGACAGAAGAAGAACGAGCTATCGAAGAAGCCGAAGAAATAGACCAAGAATTGTTGCTCAATGGAGATGGGTCTCCGATGGCGCTCTTTCTCAAAGATAAAGCGGGGCTAGGTGGGCGAGGGTTCGAGAAGGGGCTGGCAGCTCTCGGCTACAGGGATGAGTCGCAGCTCTTTGCGGCTTCCGTGACTGACCTATCTGATAAGGTATCATTTTATAGTTGAAATGGTAAAATGCATGGCTGTTTTTGTTCCCAGTCTCATATCTGGCTCTAATTCATTACCTCCTATCAGGCGCTGACGGATTCGTCTGTGGGCATGTCGAAAGTGGACCTTCGGCGGTTTCGGCGAGCGGTGAACGAGGCCATGAAGGCAGACGCTGATGCAGTAGCTGCAGCCCAGGCCGCCGCTGCTGAAGCTGAGAGGATACAAGCTGCTGAAGTAGCTGCAGCTGCCGAGACAGCGGCCAAAGCAGCAGCAGCGGCGGCCAAAGAGGCAAAAGAAGGCCCGCCCAAATGGAAGCTGCAGGCAATGCCCCCACAGGAGATGCTGAAAGAAGTGCTGACGTGGCGTTTTCCACCCAATCCCGAAGAAGCTGATCCCGTCTCGGGCGAGCCTGGTGAGTCTAGGGGCCTACAAGTGGTAAAGCACAAAAGTTGGATCGTGTGCGGATCTCGTGCGGTGCACACTTGTTGGTCATTCTTTCTCGGCGTTGGGTTGATGTTTGAGCATTTTCAGTTTTCTGAATTGCATTTTATGTGTACCATAGTGCAGTCAATTCGGGAAATAGTAGACAGTAAAATGTTCTCGTATGCCTATTGCCTGGAAATCATGTGCGCCTTGCGAAGTTTCAGTATTCTCGTCTTGGATTTTCCTTTGTTGTGTGAAATTCATCCAATAGGACCCCATGCGTGCACATACTTGGAGTTGATTGCTGCTATTAAAGTGGCTACAGGGAAGGCATGGCTCACAGCTTATAAACCGAACCATGGGGGTCTCGTTGAATTCTTGAAAAAGTATGTTTTCAATTTGACAATAGCTGAGCATATAGAATTGAAGTTACGCCACTTCTATGTGCAGCATAAACCTAGGAGGATAGAGATTGGCACGATGTGCAAATTCTTAGAATGCAAATGATTTAAGCTTACTTGTTTCATTGTATCAACCTTGTGATGTCTGCATGGTTGCCCCAGGCACCCTGAGTTGTTTTTGTGGGACGGCGAAAAGCAGCGCATTGAACTTGTGACACCCGGAAGGGCCGTTAACATTGATAATAGCAAGCCTTTGACTGAATCTCTCAGCCTTCCTGTGAGCGATGCAACAGTCAAGAAGAAGCCTTCGATTGAGTCGAGCAATGATGACGGCAATAGCGAAGAAGAAGTCTTTACCAAACGAATACTTCCCAGCGGCGATGCTACTTCAAGCGAAGTTACATCTGTTGGTTCAGATCATGATGCAGATGCTATAGGTGCAGTGTTTGGATGGGCTTCTCCTCAGGTTCAATCACTAGATGAGAGTTCAAATGAAAAAGTAAATCAGGGCGTCTTGGATACTTCTGCAGCTCAAACGGACCGTGCTGAGGATGAGAGAGAGATGAAAGAGATCGAGAAGGAAACAGGTCAAGATGATGGGTCCCAAGCAGATGGAGCTAACGGTGGTACAAGAGACAATGGTATAGGTGTCAACTGCGAAGGCTCTAGCTGTGTTGGCTTGAAGGCCATGGATAGCACAACATTAGCAGCTCTCAGCGAAGACAACACATGGGATGCACCTTTCACTTCCTCTATCGCCAGTAGTGACAAGAGTAGCCCTAAGCGCAGCGGCAGCTCAACGACCAAGATTGGTCTCAGCAGTGGCGGTCGAGTCGAAATGAAAGTGTGTGACCGTTATATGGCCGAATTTACTGCAGCAGAGGATGTTGTCGGAATGCGATCATTGCTACCTTGGTTGCTTTATGGTCACGAGCGAACACCAACTATTGCCAACACCACCACGATTATTCAATCTTCTGTCGCCCCCACCTCCTACGAGCGTTTGTTCGGACTGCATTGCGGAGCTTGCGAGGAAAGTCCAATGGCGGGAAGCGGGAGTCCTCTTAGCGAACACCATCCTGGATTAAACGGTGCAAATATAGCGGCAAAAAGCAATGTACCCACTTCTGGTCTCATAAACAGTGCCTTGCAGACATCTTCGAGAGTATTTGACCGCTTAAAATTGGAGAAGGACAATTTGCTTGCAGCTTTCGAATCTCAACTAGATGCAGCGGTAAGTAAAATCCTCATGTCTTCCCTTCCTGCCTCTATTTTTCTTTGTCATTGGTGACGGCTCAAGAAGTTACACAGGAGGGGAGAAACTCTGAGGAACTTTAGAAAGAACACTTCAATGGGAATCTTGGGAAAAAGAATGTTTACGTCATACCCACTTGTTTTGCAATGTTCCGCCCTAATTAAATACACACACCAATATAGGTGATCCAGCCCGATTTTGCAGCCTCTGAAACTGACACGGGGAGCTGGAAGCAACACGGGGGCAAAAAGAAGGGCCGAGACACGTCTGGGCAGTGGCAACTGAAAAAAGCAGCAGCGGCTGCAGCGGGCGGTGCCAATACTTTCATGGGTAGTTCTGCCAACAGTGGTAGTAGTGGCACAGCTGTTGGCAGTACTCCAAGTAGTACCAGTGCCTTGAATGCAAAGGAATTATCATCTACATCTTCGTCAAGTTCTTCAAAATGGGCTCAAGCGCATGCAGATGCTTCCACAGCGATTAGCGCTGCGGTGCAGACCAGTAAAGTTGCCAAGCTCGTCGAGTGGCCAGAAGCAGAAGTCAAGTCATTGAAGCAATCCGCGGCTCAAGTGACGCTGCCTTCCCTGTGGCGGGAAGTACGCAAGGTGAGGAAAGGAATAATGCTCACTTATGCCATCGTTGGAGTTTTCAAACCATGCGTGTGTGTTCCTTACTACTGCATTTTACATGTGTCGTCCCCGAACCTCATTCGAAAGGTCAACGGCACAGCAGCTGGCGCCGAGGCAGACGCTACTGCCGCAGCGAAAGCAGGCAGCGCATCCTATGACGCGAGCAGCAGTGCCGCCTTTCGATTAGCGAGGGGCGCAAGAGTGGCAGTGGTGTCGTCAGAAAGCGGTGGCGGGGCTTCCCTTCTGACGTACTTGCTAGGCCAGGTGCGATCGTGAACGTGAAAATATGTGGGTGTTTTCCTCAACTTATTTCATCGCCAGCTTACAGATCACAACCTGCTTATCTCCTTCTACGCTTATGCATTGTCTTGTTTTATGCGCCTCTCTTCCTCTCTCTTTCTACGGCGTTGCCAACAGGACAAGAACTGCTTGGGACTGCCCAAAATGAATGCGCCCTGGGCGTCATCTTCTTCGCTAGTCTCGAATGTAGTCCCTGCGCCTTTTGAGCTGAAGCCTAGGCTAGCCAGCACCAATGTGTACATCGCTGTTGGCCTTCACCCCCCATCAAAACATGTGCATGATAAACAAGAATTGGAGGACAAGGATGCCTTGTTCGGTGCTTGTTTGAAAGCCGCAAGAGCAGCTCTAGCTTCCATGACGACTACTTTCAAACCACACGCATCGGTACATGTGTTACATTCACATTCACTTGTAGTATCTCTGATCTTACTCGCACTCAAAGAGGCAGTCTAAAGTTTGGGCATGCCCAACAGATGCGAACAGATAAGAGTGAATTATGAACAAGTTCGCCCTCTCCCCGCCCTCTTTTGATTTCTGTACTTTTATGGGCGTGTTGCTTCTCTCTAACAGGTCCTGGTGATACGTCACCCCGCATACCTCTTGCAGGCTGCAGTAAGAAGAGGAATATCTGCTGGTGAAGGCAGTAATTTGATAGCATCGTCTCTTGAAGCGCTTTTTGTGGGAAGGAACAAGGTCAGAGTATGATAAAGTGCTCAAGTTGTTGGACTTCATCTGACTTATAGCATTTTACCTTGTTTGTGCAACTTCCGCACTAGTACTCTAGCAGACCCTACATACTCCAATGTTGCATATTTGCCCTTTGCCTGCATTCCCTTCATTAGTGTGTGGTGCACTTTATCTTTCTCCCTCTCCTCCCTCTATGCACTAGCTTGGGTTCGCGGCCACATTTCTTCACGAAGAAGTGATTGGCCTTTTGCCATGCTCTTTGCGCCGCAAGCTCAGTCTATTGGGCTTGAGTCTTAGTGAAGTTCGGCAAATGCTCAGCTTCCCCTATGACGCCGCGGCGCTGCGCAAACGCAACGGCTATAATTCGCTGAGCTCTTACTGCAAAAGGCCGGCGGGCGGCGACTCTTTCTCGGGGCAGGTATGTTGTCGTTACTTTAAATTCATATACTACATTGCATTATTTATATATCTATTTTCATAGAGATAAGCAAGACACTATGAACACTTTCTCACTACCCCTGATATTTTCTTGACGTTCAGACATTTTTTTAAGTGCAAGCAACTTGATGCTATCTATCTCATGGAGTTCTCAATTTATATGTTTTCTCAAATGATTGCTTTGTACACTCTTTAAGGTGGCTCACAATTGCGCGGCGCCTCCCTCTCTCGGAGGCGCCGGTGGCAGCAGCAGCAGCCTTGCTTCAAGCCCCAAACGAGCATTTAAACTTTCACCTGCTGCCCTCGGCGACGGTCACTATCCATCGCCTGCTCATTGGGCCTCTGCTAGCTCTTTTGCTCCCATCTTGCTGGATTTCTACGATCGCACTTTACCGCGGCTGAGGCGAACACCCATTTCAGCACTGCAGGAAGCTTCGTTCGACGAAAGTAACGCTCAAGATGATGCGCAAGAAGGCGTTGTGGGAGAAGAAGAAAGACATGTCGCGTTAGCTGACATGAGCGCTGTGGCTGCTGCGGCGCGTCGAGAAGGAGTGCCTCTTCCTCCACCAACAGTGCCTACAGACAAAACGTCGTCCGTTCCGTTTGGCTTGCAATACCCTTTTGAGGTGCTGAAGTCTGTCGCAAGTGCAGCAGGAGCAGCACCGCTACCTTCAGAATCATCGTTTGAGCATTCAAGTGCCACTGATTCTCCACCAATGGCTTTCCAACCGTGCCGTCGCCTCTTGGTGTTAGGATTGCCGGGTCCAGGAGGCGCCGATGCTCTGGCGTTACTTTTGGCCCATGCTTTACCCAATGCGGTGCCTTTCTTGACCAGCAACGCTTATTCCACGAGCTATGCCACGTCGCGTGTAGAGTTGCCAAGCCCGCAAGACTTGAGATGCAACGGGCAACGGTCAAGCACGGCCAGGCAAAGTAGCAGTGCTAATATCGTGGGGGTTAGGGTTAGGGTTAGGGTTAGGGTTAGGGTTACGGCCAGGCAAAGTAGCAGTGCTAATATCGTGGTGCATGCCGCTCCTTTGAGTGACTTGCCGGGATTAGAAGGCCTAGCGCTGACGAGAGCTGCCATAGATGCTGCAATAGCAGCGGTGCAGGTATGCGTGGGCGCGTCTGTTCTCAAAACCTTCTTTTTTTTTAAATACTAGATTTCTTTTTATCGCAATAATGATTTTGTCATGAGTACTCTCTCTCGCAATACGAATCTGTTGATAGCCGTCCTGATTTAATTCGTGGCATCAACAACTTTCTGTTTTCTTTTCCTTCCGGTCTCTCAGCCTCATGCAGTGGTCTTAGTCGTTCGAAGGCCACAAACCCTTTGCCTTCGCCTTCCTGCCATTGTTCAACCCTCCTTGACGGCCGCTGATATGGCTGGGTCTGCATCTTCTTCTTCAACGGAGAGGCAGCAGCGCAAACTGCTTCAGCACAAGTGGCGAGAAAACAAACAATCTCAACTGCGAGGTATGTCGACTGGTAACAATCAGCCTCTCGCACAAGCAGCATCATTGCATCAGGAATCAGCGCCAGAAAGAGCCGTCAGAACAGCCAATGCAAGCGCGTCATTGGTGGTGTCCCTCGATGCATTACTGGGGCTCGCCTCAGAAGGAAGGCCGGGATCCTTTGTGGATGCAGTCGTAGCGTTCGAAGATCTCGCGAACCTCGCAGTCTTTGACGACGATGGGACTGCATCCCCTAATGTAGTACTAGGCCCTTGGGCCAAAGCTCAAGCAGCCAATCGTGCTGAAGGAGCCTGCCTCGGGGTACGATGTTATAGGTGTTGGAACAAACACTCAAGCCCTTCTTGCTCATGTTCCACTGTTTTTTTCTAGGCTAGTTTAAGTTGTATCTTCTCTAGCTTGCTTTCATCTCGTTGCATCTACTCAGTTGTCTTGACTGTCTTTCTTTTTTTCATTCATACGGTGATTTAGGTGGGTCATCGCATAACCTCTGCATTGGGCCTTCCGTCAAATTTGGCTGCCCAAATCTGCGCAACCACTACTTCAAACTCTCCAAGCAGCAGTAGCTTTGAAGAGAATGGCAACGAAAGTTTGAGCACCAGAGATTCAAGTTGGAAAAACGCTTTAAGTGCTTTGGGCACACGCGCAAGTAATTTGCCCGAGCACTGGCGAGAAGTTCTCTTGCCCAAGGAATCTTATAGCAACAGAAGTAGTTCAAGTAGTAAATGGCGAGCAGCGAGTGTGGCAGTGGCAGCTGAAGCGCAAGCTCATCGGTCAATTGGCGGAAAGACCAAGAAAGGAGGCAGGAGCAACAATAGTAGCCTAGCAACGGAACCCTCCATGGAAACAACCAGTGCATGTGCGCAGCTCCCACCCACTCCAGCTCTTACAGGGTGGTACAACAAATGGGACATGGAACGAAGCAAGCGCGCTGTCAAGAGTGGCAGTGCTAGTGGTGGTCGTGCAAAAGGAAGTGGAAAAGTTGTGCCAAACAATCCACAAGCACTTCAAACGAATAAGCAGCAATCGCCAACGCAGCAGCAGCAGCCATCTTCATCAAAGAGCCCGACAGGTGATGGTGACGCATCCAATGACGACGCAGCTGAGTCCTATGATAATTTATACGAAAAAGGTGACAATGAAGGATGAGAGCAGGAAAGAATATAAAAGGTTCTTTGGAGATCTCCGCTGTGCGCTTCATGACCTTAAGTAAGGAATGTCCTCTATCTGACGCGGAATTGTCTTGGGGTTTACTTGCAATCAAACGAATATCCTTTATATTAAATGGAATTTCGTTCGTGGTTCGTGTCCGCCCTTTTTTTCGTACTGTACTACATACTGTACAGTACATACTACAGTTCTGTTATACATGTGCAGTAAACAAAACATCAGGCGGACCACGGGCACAAGAAGGGACACGCACCACGGGCAATACAAGGGCACTCACCCACGGGCATCTCAAGGCCGTGCACTGAGGTGCTGAGAACACGCACTTACTCCTCCGCAGCAAACACATTGCTCCGAAGCCGCGCATCGCGCGGGCACCTGAACTTGTAAACCCAAATGCAAATGACACAGAAGCCAATGCACACAGCGTCCCATGAGACGGGGTGTGTGCTTGAGGCAGGGCGAAGAGGCCGAATCAAAATACTCGGTGAATGAGGTTTGTGATCTTCTTCTTCAAACAAGACCAATAATAAAGGATTTGGGCGAATTCCACGTCAGTACTTGCGATGTCCACACGAATGTAGTATACCACTAGAGGTACCCATCTACTGTACTGTGAAGTGATTATGGACCTATAAAGCTCCCAGTGTGGAGCTCGCTTGTTCGCTTCAGGCATGTGGCTTCACGCTTCAAGTTCAACTCTACTAGTATATACATTTGCTCCCGACAAATACAGGGCCAGAGAGGAGAGCGAGCATTCATCCCATGTTTCGCATATCGGGTGGTAAAGAGCTCTCTGTTTTCCTGGGATGATCATTTAGCTTCAAAGAGTTCCACTGTCGCGTTTATGTCCCTGATTCTTGGGATAAAATACCGGGGCCTGTCTCGGAATTAGAAATGCACATGCCGTTATGCGTTTTGCGGCAAACGATAGTCGATGCATTGCCCCTGTATGATTTATGAGGAGTGACATCCGCTTACACTCTAGTCACCCCCCACATAGCCAGGGGCTGTGTGTAGCAGCAAAGTTTTTTTCTCGAAATTACTCACTTCAGTTTTTTTTATTTTCTTTTGATACAATACTAAAGAATGAGCACCGGCAGGTTGTCGAAAGTCCTTCTTCCGACCCGACCTAACCAATACTTAAGAACTGCGATTTTTGTGAGCCCCCCCGAGGGGGGACTGGATTTTTAGTTCCTCAACTACTTGCTTGAACTCTCAATCCTTCAAGCCAAGTGATTTTGACCTCGAGATTGTTTGAGCGCCGAAGCCCGCGTAGCCCATGTTGATGAAGAAAAGGGCCTCAACGCCAACAGCTTTGAAGAAAACAACTAGTACGGTTCCGTAGCTCCGCCGTAAATCCCTTTTTTTCTTCTTTTTTTGCGACGCAACGACGCGACGACAGGTAGGTGTTGAGAAAAAAATCACTCCAATCTTCAGCTTGTAAGCTTGTAACCCAGTGATAGTCGTTATTATAGCCAGGATAGACTACTGCAGCATACAACAGATAAGAGATCTGAGATGAATAATGCAGCAAACGAAGTCTCGGAGAGAGCAGTATCGACCGGTGATACCGTTGATTTGACAGGAGATTCTGGTAACGAAGAGGCTAATGGTGGTGCTTCTGATTCTGACACGGAGCAGCAAGACGAAAACGGCGACCCAAGCGACGATTCTGGAGTGAACGCAAACCGAGCTAGCGGACGCCGAAAGCGCAGAAGGCTTTCAGAGAATGCGTTCGTTTTCTCACTCATGCATGACACGCACTCTACTTACAACGAGTGCTATACTATAAGCTATGGATGTGCTTCCATCAAGGGTATTTTCTCAACATTCGAGAGGGCATTATCTGAAGCCAAGGATTTGTGGGCTGATGAGATAATTGATTTTGAAAGGGAGTATGGCACAATTGACTGGCTCAATGGAGGCGTTTCACGAGAGTCAGAAGATGATTGGGATCGTTACTATATTGCAAAAATTCCGTTAGACCAACTGTACGAAGACCATCCCACGTTTCCCACAACACCTTCTTGGCAAGCTCAACTCGATGAACATGAGAGGCGATGTAGGCGGGGCAGCAGAGGTGGCAAGGATTGAATTGGTTATTTCATTCAGAATAAATGGAAGAATAAATGGAGTCCTCAAAACTCAGAATCAGAAGAGACTTCGGCTATTATCTTAGCTCTTAGCTTTCTACTTTGTGTCATCAGAAATCAGCCCATTTCCCTTTCAAAGTCCAAAGACCTATTCGCTATTCGTTATTCCTATATTCCTATTATTCGATCGGGATCGAGCCCACTGAAGGTACCCATCGCCCATCGACTGTTCCGAATGCGAATGCAGACTCCTGGCGTCCTGGCGTTGGCGTTGTATTCGTTATTTGATTCAAATTTTGATCTTTATTTTAATTCTGGTTTCTGGGAATTTTGAATTTCGAGTGAACTCCCAGAAGCAATCCATGCCGATTTCCAAAATAATTCATAAGCAGTATTTCCGGTTTCGGCTTTCTACTCCATAGGGGGCTATGGGGCCATAATTTAATTCTTCTCTGCTTCCTCTTCCTGCCCTCTACATATTTCCTCATCCTCATCCTCATTACCTTGCTTGCACTTAGTTTGGTTTCAAGTTTCAACTTAACTCACGCGAAGTTTACGCGCGTGCACTTCTACCCGAATCCGAGGCTTGTGCGTCATTAGGCATTGGGGTCTGTATTAGATCGATTTCGGTTTCATACGGGCACACGCGGAAGAAAGGGGATGTAAGTTTTAGGGACGGTGGGGTCCTTTGGACTTAGGAGAGGAGTTTCCGGAGTTGCAATTTCTTGTCCTCCGACAAATACTCCGGGAAGGTCACGGAAAAGCGAATGATGAGGTTTCCGCGTTGCTCTGGCTTCTTCGACAGTGGCATGCCTTCGTTTGGCACTACTTTTTCGCCCCCGGGGGAAATCACTTCGGGGCATGGAATCGCAAGAGTGCGGCCGTCGAGAGTTGGCACATCCACGCAGCAATCGGTGAGCGCGTCGGCTAACGACAACTGTTAACATGATTAAGACCAAGAGAAGCAGAAACGTGAAAGACTGTGAGAGAGGCAAGTTGTATAGTATGAATGAGTAGCGTTAGCATTGGATAGGAAACAAATAATGAAGATAATCGAAAGAGAAGCGCGTAGTAGACTAAGTAGAAGGACATCCAAATAGATGCGTGCGCACGGTTTCAACTACTAGTAAGTAAGACCATCGCCACCATAACAAACACCAACACAAGCTCACCTTTTTGGCGACGACCAGATGGTTGCCTTCGCGGGTGAGCGCAGGATGGGCTTTTTCCTTGACTACGAACACCAAGTCGGCGGGGAGGCCTTGGGGGCCCTCGTCGCCCTCCGACGGGAAGGTGATCTTGGTCCCCGCTTTCCACCCCGGCTTCACATTCACCACCAGCGTCTTCGTGTCGTCCTCCAACTCGCCTGAAATTACGAAAGAAGGTACATGAAGGCTTGCAGGAATGGTGTGCAAGAAACGTAGTGAAGTCACCGCATTCAACGGCCCAACAAAAACGGTTTGTCTTCATTTATCTGTTCGTTTACCGGTATCGCTGAGGCGTTTCCTGGTCACGGCTAGCTTTTTGGTGCAGCCGTTGAAGAGTTCTTCAAGAGAGCATAGCAAGTCCTTGTAGATGGGGTCCATTTTCTTTTGCCCCGGTCGCTGCAAACGGCTCGCAAATGGCACCGACTGCCCAAACCCGAAGTCAGCAAACGGGTTGTCCGTGCCTGAGAGCAAGAATAGAAAGATAGATGTGTCAAAAGCTCAAAGAAGCCGTGATCTCTCATACTCAAGCCGCTAAGCTTATAGTAAAGCGGAAAAATTCTAGTATTCTTGAAAGAGTCCCGCGCATACTGCGAAAGTGTTATCTGGAAAACTATGCAAAAGTCTTGGTGCACTAACCGAAAAAGCCGGTGAAGATTTCAGCAGCGTTTTGGGTGTATTTGTAGCCGCCTTTTGAGTTGCCATCCTTGTCTGGCACTCCATCGCGTAACGCCTTTGAAAAAAAGTCATAGGCTCAACATTAGACCACGCAGTGCTACGTAAAGGAGCTATGAATAATAACACGTACTGATCAGTGAGGTTGCGATACATACACAAGGTTAATCCAAGGCAATCGTGATACTAAAAAGTAAAACGAGTTGGCAGGGCTATGCAAGTGGCAGATCAAACAGATAAATATTACCTCGTAGCCATACTGGTCGTAGATAGCTTTCTTTTCTTTGTCTGATAACACATCGTAGGCCTCTCCTATGTCTTGAAACATCTGAGCTGCTTCCGTTGAGTTTTGGTTCTTATCCGGGTGCCATTTCATGGCCAACTTCCGGTAGCACTTCTTGATTTCGGCGTCCGTTGCCGATCTCGTGAGACCCAAAATATCATAGTAGTCGGGAGGCGATGGGCCCGCAGTCACGGGACTGGTGCTCATCGTTCAGCTCTGAGGCCGTTAAGTAAGTAAGTAAGTAGCCTTCAGCAGCACGCCTGCCTCTCACCGCTCGTTGTTTGAGGAAAACGAGACCACCCCCACAGAGGAGGGTTATGGATATATGCCTCTTGTCCACTTGTTTGTTCCTCCTCGCTTCGTTCCGTCGTGTTGTTGTTGGACGAGTTGTGCCGTGCTGGCCTGACGCAGAACCAAACAACGAAAAAAAAACTTCTAAAAATATTTTGCTCGTAGCTCGCAGATACCTTAGAAGGTACTACAACGCCTTACACGTTTATCACGTTAGCCGAACTTATGATAATTGTTGATGATTTTCTTTCTAATGCCTTCTTTCTTTGTCTAAATCTGCACATCCTGTTTCATTTCCAATCATCTGCTCGATACATGACCGAATGGCCTTAACAACTCAGTTACGAGCAGGGAGACTCAAATAAAATACACCGACACCTTCACATCCTCTCTCTCTACACAGATTTACACTGAGAGCAGGTCAATTGGAGTTTATTAGCTTGCTGTCGAATTTCTAGCTCCAGCTCGGGCTTGTTCACGGAAGCATGAGCACAACCGTCGTCACAAGGTATGTGCCGTTAGCTCATCCATTATTGCGTTTTGTAATAGACTTGACAAGATGAATGATACTAGGCAGTAGACTTCACACTAACGCTTGCATCCTCTTGCTTGTGCTTATTTGGACGTGCAGTGCGGAAAAGATTGACAAATTGAACGAGATTGTAGCTCGAAAGACTAAGCAGGCAGTGGAGGCAGCCAATGGAGACAAGTCAAAACTGGCACCAGAGTATGAGGCCTCGGACCGTAAAATGTCGGTCATGTACAGCGGCTTCCCCATCTACCAAACGCGCTCCCACGCCTTAGTGTGGGTGTACACCTGCGTAGCGACCTTGATGTTGGCAAAGGGAATACCGCAGGTTGGAGTCCCAATGAGCGTGCTCTGCGGCGCTGTCATGTTTTTGGCCTACGATCTTTACAGGTAAAAGGTGCCGCATAAAGCGTCTGACTACGCGCTGCGAGTTTCGTCAAGCCAGAGAGCTCCAGCGAAAAAAGAAAGAGAAGTGATACAAGGCATACTGATAAATTATACTTCCATTTGAGTATACCCATCGCTGTAACAAATCAAGGCTGGCGATGTCTTCGTGTGTGTAATTAGTGTCGGTGTCATGCCAAAGCAGTATTTTTCTAACCCTTTTTCGCGTGCGCACCTCCTCACCCCCTTCTTCTTCTTCTTCAATGTGGGTGTGTTTCTGTCCATCTAGTGGGGTGCTGCACGTGGTGTTGGATCACCCAGCCAACATTGCGCTGCCCTTCTTCGGCCAGGCTTGCCTCGAGTTCCAATGGCACCACCATATCCCCGACGGTGAATTGATTCATTTCATATTTGCACATGCCTACCGAATCATATACGGTGGCTTCAGCTTTTCTATTTCTGTCGCATGCGCTCCTTTGTTTCATTGGGTGTTTTCCCTCACATTTTCTTCTTTGTTATGGCTGTTCTCTCTCTTCGTGTCGCTTGCCCGCAGACATTTGCAAGAAGGACTTCATGGACGTGTTAGGGGACCTGAATGTGGTGGTGGGCCTCCTCACGGCGATTCACTTGGGCTGGTCCAGCAAAGGAGGCACTGAGCCCTTGGCCCTGGTGCTGACCGGCTTCAAACTTTTCATGGCCTACTTTGGGCAGTAAGTTGCTGTCCTCATTTGAACGCTTTCTGATTGGCTGCGCTTTTTTCTTCTCATTTTTCCTGTGAAAGCTGAGTGCACCCGTTCAGCTCTCCTAAGCTGGCTAAGTGGAAAGTGTTGCTGTTCTCCTCTGATTGCTGAAATGAGGGAAGAGGAGATTTGCCTTGACGATCGTTTGTTTCTTCCTCACGCGATACGCGCCGCTCTGCCTTTCCTTTTTCGTATGATTTGTGCTTTACCAGGTACAGCCACAAATCGGCGCACAACATCAACCACCGCGGCCCTGTGGCGAAGGCCCTCCAGAACTCGGGCCTCATGATCTCCACCAAGGAGCACTCCCTGCACCACACCCCCCCTTACGAGCTCGACTTCTGCCTCGTCGGGGTCTGCAACCCCATCATTGACGCCATGCGTAAAGTGACCACCAACCCGAGCGTGTGGCTCACGCTTCTCTTCGTGTGGAGTGTGGTGGACATCAAACTCCTTGCGCATGCTCTGGAAGCCATTGCTTAAAGAAGCAAGAGCAAGAACCGCCACCTTCACCTGAGTGGATATTTCAGAGCATTCGAGCGCGGCGGTGCACTGATTTGAAGTACTTCTGCGATTAAGGATATATCGGAGGCAGTGAAAAAAGACCAGAGCGAAATGTTTACTGCCTACGCAACAAAAGGCAGTTATTTGTGTCGAACCCTCATCTTTTTATCTGAATTAATCTTAGGTTTATGTATTTCTACCGCAGCTAACCCGCAGCTGTGACGCTATGACCACCGCAGCTTCCTAGATGTTTTGACTTGAAGCTAGAAGTAGAGAGCACTAGGACTAAACCTAGGGGCCTAGACGTCCCTTTGACAGCTATGGCTATAAACTATGAATGGGCTCAAACTTACGTCAATCTCCGAACCAGATATATTCACCACCCACCACCTGCCCTTTTGCTTATTGCCTTCTTGTACTTCTTGTCCTCTGTGAGCTGTGAAAAATAAGCTTGGAAGTACGCATAGAAATTGCTTTTATCTACTAAGACAGTCACACAAGGGACGGCCAACAAGACCATGCTGCGTACATAGGCACCAACAAGGGGCTCAAAGTAAGCCAAGAAAGAGTTCAAATGTTCAAGCTAGAAGAGAAAGAGAGAAAATCGTGCATTGGGACCAAGATAAAACGATCCAAATAGAACACCAGAGAGCACGGTGGAGCGTGCCACTTTGGACCGCTACCATCACTTCCATGGCCACTCGGGCATGTGCGCCAGCTTAGCTCCTTAGTTTTAGTTTGCGCTGCTTTGCTTTTCTTCTCTGCCTGCTAGCCTTGTAATACCGGCCCTTCGGGGCCTGTCTCAAATGACACAGGAGGAGTCAATTCTTTCTTGTCGAGGAGTGGACATTAACCCCCCAGAAATCGGTGTTCTTGTGCATAGCACCCATTAGTCTCTGGGTAGTGAGTGCTGTGAGAAGCCTATGGAGTCCTGCAAATGTCCTCGAACCTCGTACCTCGCACTCGTACCCGTACACGACCTCCACAACCGTCTACAGTAAGATATCTTGGACCGATCATCCCTGTAACTTTTTTGAGCTTTCGAGAGGTCGGCGGTCGGCGGTCGGCGCGGCGGTGCAGTGATGCCATTCTGTAGCTTGCTCAGCCTAGCAGCTTAGTGAGCTTCTACAGATGCTAGCTACAGATCTAGTAGATTTGAGCAAGCAAATTGCAGTATTGTCTAATTTACGAAAAGTTGAAATCCTAGGAGCCTGCATCAATGACTCGCTATAGCCACATTTCCTGCAGTAACGAGCTTGGAATAAGATACCGTTGGCTACATCAATGATGCTTCTGTGGTCCGATCTCTAGTGCAACCAATCTTGCTTTTTATAACCTAGGGATGTTCTGCGAGGGCACATTCTGCAGTAACTTCTCGGCGCGGTATGCAACAGATCTGTATCAGTGTTTCCATGCCCTCTGCGTATTTGAGCTAGGTACCTAATCACGTTTTTTATGAAAGGATGAGGCGAAACACGGGACGACATTCGAGATCCTCATGCTGGATAAAAGTACTACTTGGACTGACTAGTTTCTTCTACATTATTGTTGTTTTTACATTCGTAAAGCGCTCTATGTGGATGGATGTTTATTCCCAGCATGATTTGTTGGAACCTCCAATTGCTCCAGTGGCCTCAGCGGCCGCCTCGCCACAGATTAACACAATAAACGATACTGATTCAGTCAACAGTTTCTCGAAAGTCAATCCTGGCGAGATGAATTTGGCTTTATCGCCAACCGTTACCTCAAGGCTTTATGCGAACTTTGACGTGGGGTTGGAAACTGAACGTGGGTTGATTCGCATTAACCTTTATAACTCCAGTGACAACCAAGACGCCTGGAGATTTTTCAATGAAAGCCTTGCGCATTACATTCAAACAGGTATGATATGCGAGCTTTATGTTGCATTCTCATCAACTAAGTGCTTTTGAGAGCAATTTCCAAGTCGGCTAAGATCAGACCATAGCGACCCTCAAAATCGGAAATTTACCAGTACCTACCTATCTTTGGCTTCTCCTTCAGGTGAGTCCTTTGTGCCGTGCAATCATTGCAACTTCTACCGTGCAGAACCCGTGCCGTCAACGTGGGGCTCAACTAGTTTACCCGACTCGTCTTTTGGTGGTCGCTGGGGCCCACCATACGCACTCCTGCAAGGATCTATGGGGCCAAACAACCCCAAAAGTTACGATAAGCAGGTCAAGGAATTCACGAATGGAAGTAACCTAAACTTGAACCGCAGCCCTGTGCAGAATGCCCGACCTGGTCCAAAGGGAAGTCCAAGTGTGCGTCCATCGATCAAGCGCGGTATGGTGGCATGGGCGGGCGGTGGTGGAGGCCCACATTTCTTCATCGCTCTAGCCGACCATCCAGAATGGGGCCATGCTCACACGGTATGTTTCATTCGTATTATACTGTAGTAGTGTGGCTGCAAGTCCTTGCCAAGGCTAAAGTTTTGTGCGTGTGCCCGCATTCAGTCTGCAGTTTCTAGTACGTCCATATCTCATGATACTTGGCTTTTAGGTTTTTGGTGAGGTGCTGCCTACAGACATGACCACGGTAGTCGCACAAATAATGACCATGCAGAAAAGTGTGCACGTGCCAAAGCAGCATAAAGAACGGCCCACCATAACCAATCTGGTCACACCTGTACCGTTTTCAATTCAACCTGGCTACCGCCCTTCTATGTGACTATGGTTTTGAACAATAGTTGAAAAAAATTCTTAAAATCAAACGGCAGAGGTGTGATGGTAGATTTGGTAAACATGCTGGCATCTGGACCACATCATTATTGGAACTCATTGGAAATTGTGTTGGTGTGAGTATTGGTATGGATTGATACTAACGCCATAACAAGAAGCATAATTTCTACTTCAAGTATCTCTGCTTCGCGAATGGATAGTTTCGCTTGACCCCTATGCAAAGTGCTAACTCGCAACACAGTTCATATACACATGCAGCTGCAATAATTTCGGCACTCATTTCAGCAACGAGTCATTGGTGGTTGCTGACTTTGCTTTCGAAACATGCCTGTGTAGCAATTAGCCCCCTGAATTGGAATGCAAGCGAAGGGTGTCGTTCAACAAATTTCAATTTCTCAGGAATTAAAGCCATTCGAGCAAGTGCGTGCCCGACAAGCAATGTCAATGCAGGGTGCTGACGGCGAAAGTATTACAGGCATCATAGAAGTACCTGTATCATCACCTTCATGGATACTGGTTCATGTTTTATGAAATCTTGGCTATAGAGATGGCTACAATTTTTGACAAGTTCCAATATCAAATATCAGCATTAAACCAATAGCGGCTGTATGTCCCTGTGAAAAAAATCTCAGAAGGGGGTTCTTTATATGGGCAGTGTAAATAAGCAGTGGGTTGAATTATTATTATTATCCCTCATAGATCCTACTTCCTGCCTAGACCTAGACTTCAGCTTGCATTGCCATTCAGTTTACTACATATCACTTATACATATGTGAATCTCTTTCAAGTATCGGATCGCAAACCAACCCGAAACATGCATGTTCCTAATCAGTACTCTTTGCTCTTCGGTGTTCCTCAGAGACAAAAACAACGGCAACTCCTTAGAAGAGCCAACAAAATAGACGAACATGAAGTCAAAATGGTCAAATTAGTTAATAAGTGAGAAGGACGACCCCTCAACTTTACAGAAGCAGCGAGAAGGCAAAATTTGAAAAAAATAAATCCAGAACTTTGAACTGTGACTCGGGAGCTTTTTTTTTTTCATTTCAAATTTGAACGCAGTTCAAATCCCAAGAAGACGGCATCCTCAAGCACTTGCACGCGGCGTGAGCTTCACCATGAGGCCAGGTTTCATGGGGAGCACAATCGTGGCCTGGTAGCCCCCCTCATGGGGAACCGCCAACTCGAAGTCGAAGTCCCGCAAGAGCAAGCCCACGATGAGCTTCATTTCCATGAGCGCCAGAGGCTTCCCCAAGCAGAGACGAGGCCCTGCGTTGAAGGTCGAGTACAGAAACTGACTCGGCTCCACCACCTGCGTTCACCAAAGGAAAGGGCTGAGTGGTAAAAATCAATACATGACCATCGCGCTGTTAAGTCGCAATTTGGTACTGTTTTTTCACGAAGCCATTGAATATTTGTTTCGTGAAACCAGAGGCCAAAATACCTTGCGAGCAGTACCACTCTTTGTAGCACTGTCACTTTCGTCCTTAGCGTCGTCAAGGAACCGCGTGGGATCAAACTCTTGTGGCTTCGACCAGTACCTACGGTTGCACCGTATTCAAACATACTTTGATTTATCTAAGCACACTGCGTCGAAAGAAACTAGGGAAAGAGAAAAAAAGACCAGTGGTTTATGCATACCTCGAGTCGCGATTCATGGCGTACGGGCACCAGAGCACAGTGCAGCCAGCCGGTATTTTCGTGCCGTCTGGAAGCACATCATCACGCAGGGCCACCTGTAAAGTGCACCACAAAGAAGCATGTGAGTATTCATGCAAGCCGGCTTTGGTCGAGGTATCACACACCAAGCACTCAAAACATGCATAGCGTGTGATTCCTGTACCTTCAGGTTCCTGGGAACTGAGGGGTGAAGCCGCAAGACCTCGAGGGTGACTGCATGGGCATACGATAGAGACGTCAACTTTTCGTACCTACAAAAGAAATATGAACCAATCAATGAAGTTTTGAGCATATTGAGACACATGACAAAGACAATGTACCAACATTTTATACTACATAACTTACTACCTATCTTCCTATATGATTTATTGGGATTATGATGGAAATTGTGGGTGGTCAGATGCATGGCATTTGTTATGGTGTTATGGGTTGGTATAGATTGACACTACCGCCGTAACACCACAAAAAAATCCACGTACACCATAAAATGGTAAATGTCGTGCTATCTCTTCTTTCCACTCACGTAATCTCGTCGTTGTTCGTGCCCATAGTATTCATCCATTCCTCGCGCAGCCGCTGCTGGCATTCTTTAGGTGCCTTGGCGAGCTCGTAAAGAGTCCACGACAGAGCGCACGCAGTGGTGTCACGTCCCGCGATCATGAAGTTCAGCACGATGTCACGCAAATCCTTATCACTACCACTCGTGCGCGCCTAAAATAACACCACAGCCCGGAACATATCAGAGAGGTAGAAGGATGAAAGTGCCCACCGCCACAACCTTTAGTGCACAAAGCTTTACATGACAAGAAAATCAGATCATGCGCTTTGAGATAAATAATTACTCTCGTCTTTTTTATGCTCACCTCTGCAGCGACGCCTTCTTCAGCCTCTCGCTTTTCTTTGTTGGCAGCATCCTCGAGAAACCTCGACAAGAGGTCAGGGCCTAAGCGGCTCTCTTGCACTTCTGCAGTCGAGTCTGCGGCTACTTTAGGTGGTGCTGCGGAGGTGGTGGATAGAGTGCGTCGTTTGGCAGCGATCACATCCTTGGCAAAGGCATCCAGTACTTTCACTCCCTGTGTAATGGCTCGCTCTTCGCGTGTGAGCTGCAGAAAGCGCGCCAGTTTGAAGAAAGGATTGTTGAAGCGTCGGTTGGCAGCAGCCTGCACGGTGTCGAAGGCCACGGCAAAAGGGTGTGGAGCACCGGGGCGAGGCACTGACTCCAGGTCAACCCCAAACGCAATCACGGTAAACACATCCATCGTGAGCCGGAAAAAATACTCTTGCATGTCTACCACGCACGACTTCTTTCCCTTGGGCGCATCGGACGAGCTAGCTTGCGCCGTGGAATCGTGAGTGTCTTCTTTGCACTTCGCCCGCAGCACATCGCAGAGTCTCGTGGCGTGCAGCAAAGTCACTTTCGTGCTCTCGCGCAACAAACGAGCCGTAAACATGTGCGAGGCCACCTGTGTGTCGTCCATCAACCGCAAAATGTTAATGTTGAAGTATGTTAATTGAGTGTTTATCCTATTGAAGTTTGTGGTGCTAACGCGGATAAGGGATCAGTGCATACAAGCAAGATGTATATCCTATTCAAAGATGCACGCCCACGCTGACTATCGGACGACGGTGAAGGATTTAGAGGGAGATGGGAGTGGGGGGGTATGGTGCAGAGGTTGGGATACGCAGTCATGTTGAAGACCTGTACCTTGCGATGAAATTTCCACATTGGGCCATCTGCAACAAAAATGCCGTCGCCCAAGAACTCGCTCAAAGCATCGTGAATGGCTTCGCCCTTGACATAGTTTTCAAAATTGTCTTTGAGTACATGCTTAACACTCGCTGGCTCTGTAAGAAAGAACAAGCCACCGCGAATGATTCCAACTTTAGGCATTTGCACAGCCCACGTGCCTCCACCGTATAGTTTATTTGCGTTTACGCAGTACTCTAGCATGGTCTCGAAGTTTGATGCGACCTCCAGAATGCCATTCAGACCCCATGGCAGGTACCAGAACCGCCGAGGGCCCGGCAAATCTTTAGGCAGGCTGCACGGCCAGGTCCACAACATGAAGAGCAAAATGCCAGCAATAATACTCATCTTTGCTTTAACGCATGCATGTTCTAACGAGTCAGACATCCAAGACCCTGATGTCCACTCGAGGATAGTTGTGGATGCTGGCTCCATCACGACTTCGAATATCTACCGTACGACCGTACGTCAATACCTTCCCCAATATGCGGCCTTGAAGCTAAGACAAATAGGCAAGGTCCCCGCAGCTACGATGTCGAAGAAAATTTAGATTGATTTGATCTTCAAGCGCAATATTTCTATAAGAACACGAGCGCAAGGCTAGTTATCACTGGCTGCTCCTTCTTGTTACAGATTGATCTCCTTTTAGATTTAGGATTCACCAACTGAACGGCTCCACTGATGACTGATGACACATCGGAATCGGAATATCCGAATATGAGAACAATCATCTACTTAGGTCTGTCGTCCTCGCTCGGCGGCCTCGGCACTTCTCGATAGCGCATAACATTGATGATGCCAGTGATGCCAGTGATGGCAGATGGCAGATGGCAGTCCTCGGTGCTGCTGAAGTACGAGGTCGGCACTAGCTCTCCCTCTCTCTATGGCCTCTGAAATAAGACAAGATTAGATTAGATTAGATTAGATTATACTCCCCCAGTGTAAAGAAAGACAAGGGCAGAAATAACACGCTCTCAGAGGTGATCTGTATTTGCACTTGTGGCATGTATCTGCGCG
>Ga0307930_1000275_pt1 | contig 39632 bp, 39 predicted proteins | sample OrgLakmetageno46_FD_203161 | JGI IMG/M metagenome (GOLD analysis project Ga0307930, IMG submission 203161) | Saline water microbial communities from Organic Lake, Antarctica - #46 | ecosystem: Environmental > Aquatic > Non-marine Saline and Alkaline > Saline | place: Antarctica: Organic Lake...
TTGATTTTTGTACAGCGCTTATTTTTCTTGTAGTCCTGAAGCACATCCGTTATTCTGCTCACCCAATTCATACATCACACCATACCCTCACACTATTCCTTGTGTCCAGGTGCGCTACGACGACGCGGTTCAGCTCATGCTGCGAAGCATCTGGCGCGCTACGGACGTGGACAACAGCGGCGCGATTGACCGGGCCGAGTTCTACGAAATGCACTCCAAAATCACCTGCGCTCTGCTGGGGCGAAGCGTTGGTGACAGCACGATGCGGATGTTCTTGGCGAAAGAAGATTGGGAGTCGGACTGCAAAGGATTCAAGACACTGAACCGACAGCGCCTGGAAGACTGCTACTTTACCTTAGCCGACCGATTTACGTCGGGGATAGACGTGAAGGAGTACACGCTGTTCCTGAATCGTTTGCTGGGGCGCATTGTCACTTTTGACAGCGAAACGGGTGAAGTAGGGTTCATGTCGGAAGAAGACATCTTTCTGCTAGGAGATAAGGATCCTCTGCTGGACGAGAACAAGGTGTTTCAGTTCAAGACCAAAGAACAAAGGGCGGCGGAAGCGAAAGCTGCGAAAAGGGCTGCCAAAGTAATGATGAACAACGCCAAATTCGCGAAAGCCAAGGACAAGGGCCTCTCGCCCGCTAGCAACGAAGCCTTCAAACAACTGTTGCAAGCCGGGAGCACCAAAAAGAAAACTGACGCAGCACCTTTGAAGTCCTCCAGCAAGCTTTACACCCCCACGCCTGCCTATGCCCGCGACAACAATCCGTTTTACGGAGGGGGTGACACGTTACCGTCGGAGCGTGACTTGGCGCGATGGGCGATTTTGTGGGAGAAAGTGGACAAAGACAGCGATGGTCTGGTAACCAAAGACCAAGGTAAAAGATTTACATGCTTAGTTTGCACACTTATCCTTTAAGTTCGCACTGAGTTACGCGACTTTTGGTTTGTTTGAATCAATGTGTCTTTTACCTTCCTTCATTCACTTGCGATGGCTTTTACAACCTTGTCTTATTATACCATTATGCCATATCGCCCTTGTTTATCTCCTTCTTGCCCATCAGTGTTGGAAGCTACGCGAGCGTTGCGAAAGGAATCTGCCCCCAAGGTCTTCGAGGAAGATCCGCGTGCTTGCAACGACGATTTCGAGCGGTACTTGAGCGTGGAGTACGGCCTACCGGGGCATGCCAAGAAAGCCATGTTTACGGCGAAAATGGAAGGCATGACTACCGAGGAGGAATACAAATGGTCGGTCAGCCACGGAGGCCATTCTAATGCTGCAATGTCGATGCAAAGCGACGTCGACATCTTCGAAGAACTCTTTCATGCGCTGCCCAACGGACACGGGCATGATTCGGAGATAACTGGAAAACCGTTCACCGATTTCGGTGCGCGTATTTTTGTTTGATGCTTTGCCAACTTTTGCTTGCTTCAGAGTTGTACTCACCCAAAATGTTTATTACCTTCACATGATCTTGTTTCGTTCATGGGCATATATATGTGTATGTACGTGCCTACATTTGCGTGCCGCTCCTCTGTAGACGACTTCTGCTCCCACTTGCACCGCCGTCGCCGAATCGCCGAAGCTGCGCGCGTGCAAGGCCCCAAGCCCCACACCCTCTTGATGGGCGCCCTGGGCAGAGACGGCCTTCGCGAAGAAGTGCAAGCGGCGGAAAAAGGCCTGCCGCTGAGGCCTCGGAGCGCGGAAGAGCAGCAGCACGAGAAGGCGGTGCGGCGGCAGTCCCTGAGCCCGGGAATGAACAATGGCTTACCGCCCCGCCGCCGCCCCGGCTCGGCCAATCAAAACACAGCAGCTGAAGCGTTTTCACCTGGCAGCGGTGGCACTCCGGGGGCGCTGGAGATTGGAGACGGCGAAAACGACGAAATGTTGTTCGAGTTAGCACCACCGTCTACAAGAGGCGGAGGAAGCAAGAACAGTGCTGACGAACGCGCCGCAGCGATTGTGGCGGCCGAAATGGCGATTCGGTTCAGAGAAGGGTCAACCAGTTCGTGGCAGAAGCAAGAAGGATTTGGAGGCGGGGAAGACTCGCCTTACTTGCAAGCTTCACTGCCTCAACGGTCAGCTGACGGGGGGCTGCCACCGCTAGAAGCAGGAGGGCCGACCAGTCTAACTGACGGCCAAACACCGCAGATGGCGATCAATGAGGGCAACGAAGATGCAAGAGGAGCTGAAGAAGAAGGAGAAGAAGTAAGACTTAAAACAGAAGTACCCCCTGCGTTCCGCGCTCCTGCCACTCGCCTCTTGCCGAAATACCGAGCGCTGTACCATTTTGTGCCCTATGCCGATCGTCAAATGGCAGTGCGTAAAGGTGACATTTTGTTTGCGGTCCCCGATATGGATGGCGATGTCGAGGAAGAAGAAGGCTGGACCTACTGCATGCAAGACGGGAACATCGAATTGAGAGGCTACGTGCCTGACACCTTCATCTTGTACCTCGCGCCAGACAAGGGTGCGGGGAGAGAAGGAAAAAGGTATCATATTGTGCTCAAGAAACCGCCGAAGGATCGGATCTACGACGTGGACACGCCGAAATTGTTCAAGGTTAAGTAGGGAGTAAAAAAATGAAAAGAGTATATAGGTGTCAAGGAGACAAACTATTTCAGTCACTTGTGCCTTTGTTGTGCGCGCGAACGTCTTCGATGCCATCTTCCGCCTTTCACATTTCCTCTTTCATTCATTGTTTTCCCGTCTGAAGCTTTGAAACATGCTTGTCATTACATTTCGTCTATGGTGGCTCCCTTTTTATGTATAGGTGCCGGAGGGGACTAAGAAGAAAAAAACTGCGGAGCAGCTTGAGAATGACGCCTTAGAGAAGCAAGTGCCTGGGTTAGACGAACAAGCGCTCAGAGATGAAGCGATGAGGAGAGGACTCGACGTGAAAGGGTAAGAGAAGAATATGTTGAAGCGTGCTCACAGGTTCAAGCTAAGGTTATTGATGTATGTACTACTCTTCTAACGAACAATTTTAGCCTTATTGTCACGGCGATAGCACCATCTTTGTTGCTGTTAAACTTTTATTATAGTTCCAAATGATTTCCAACAAAAGATATGGTCCAGATGATAGCAATGTTACCGTATCTGCCATCTCACTTATTCTCTCTCGACTTCTACACAGCGGCCGCTCTCAAGTGGAAGCCCGTTTAAAGGAAGACTTGCGCGACGTGGAATTCGAGCACGGCGAAGAAGTGTCGTACGAAACTTCGGGAGGGCACCGCCACCGCGCCATTATCGTCCACTCGGCCCGCAGCGACCCCTCTGCGCTGCACACTCGCAACAGCAGCATGCTCGACGATACAACCATCGAAGAACCTCCTCAGCCGCGTCGTGCTCCGCCTGACGACGGCGACATCAAGCCTCTGGGCAGGCAGCCTTACCCGCTAGGAGACTGGAATTTGCGGTTTCCCGGCTACAACTTCGACTCGTTTGTGCTTTTGCGGCAGAGAGGGTTGGCCTTGAAGCCCAGTCGATCGCAGCAGCGCCACGCCGCTATGTCGCCGTATGTGCTCGACGAGGGGCACAACCCTCCTTACCTTCCTAATTCGAGCCCTACCGCGCCCACTGTTTCGATCGTCTCGTCCAGAGGCAACTTTCACAACGGCTACGCGCCCACTGCGGCGTTTGAACCTCGAGGCGGGTTCCCAAGTCGCATGATGTCACCTCCGCCTTCTTCTTCAAACCACCACCAGCAGAGCTCTGTGCATTCTCACGAGTTGCGCTTTCAAGGCTCCTCTGCTTACCCGGGCTACAGCGGCGCAGGCAATACTTATGGCCGCCCCCTGCAACATCCCGGCGGCGGTTTCGTGCTTCCTTCGTCTTCGTCGCTATCATCAGGACTCCTTCCACAGCCCCTCTCAGGCCACATGCATACGTCATCTCCATCATCAGGAGGAGGGGGTGGTAATAATCCCCTGTCGTCGGCTTTTTCGCCCATAGCCGACGAAGGATGGAGCGACCGTTTGTTGCGAGACCGCCCCAGGAGCAGCCCTTCTTCCCTTGGCCACAAGCTTGCGTTTGGGGTAGACCCCACCACTGCTGCTGCTGCCTGTTCGACTCACCAAGGCTACGTGCCGCCACCAGGCCGAGAATTACGCTTGCCGCGGACCAATACTAGTGGGGGGTTCTACTTTGCGGTCCCTGATCACACTCTGGCAGCGGCGGCGTTCACTCATACAGGGGGATTCACACCCTCTGCCTCAGGCCGCTCCTCTCCGCACCATCCCCATTCTCGCGCCCCAGCTGACAAAGGCGGCGGGTTTGAGCGGTTCTTTGGGGTTGGGGCAGCGGTTGACGGCGCGCCTCCCCGAGAAGCCATGCCGGCGTCGTTTTGGGTGTTTGGTGCGCGACGACACGACCGCAATGCTGCAACCTCTTCGGGCCATCCTGGGAATGCTAACAACCACAGTGGAGTTGCGTTTCCAGCTTCGCCGTTGCACGCACTGAAAGAGTCGTTGAAAGTGAAGCCCAACCCGAATGTTGTAGGTGGACAATACATGGTGGCAGCAGCACCTCCTTCCTCGTCTTTGGAAGTTGGTGAACTTCCTGCTGGCACAAACGTTGACAATGGCAATGGCAATATTGATGCTGGTGCAGGTCTAGGTGTAGGAGCGGGGGAAGCTCAGTGGTCTCTCGAGGACGGCAACAGCAGTGCGCCGGTGACTCCTCTGCTAGGAGGTGACTCCAAAGGCGAAGCTGGAGGAGCAGCAAATGCGTCGTTTTACGCCAATGGCTCCCTAGAAGGGGTACATGTGCCGCGCGAGCAGTCGACTCCCGGCCACACCATGATCAAAGACTCGCTTGTGGCCCTGGAGCAAGCAAGGCAATTCGCGCGGGACATTATCCACCAGCAGGACTATTCCAATGGTGGTGGTGGCTTGAACCATGGAGGAGGCGGGCAGCAGAAGCAGAAGCAGCGTCCGCACACGGCAGGTCCTCTGGGCAGAAGCGACCATCACTTCAACAGCAACGGCCAAGCCCACGCGGTGTCGCTCTTAGCGCAAGTGCGGTCTTCACTGCCCTACGACCCGAGGCCCAAAGAAGAGTCCTATGGCTTCGACCCTCTTCTCTTTCCGAAGCGAGCGGCCGAGTGGGACGCCACCCGAAAAGCCCATGAAAAGGAATTGCAAGCGCGCGCACAACAGGCAGGGCAGCACTCCAGCAGCAAGCATAAGAATCGCCGCCGCCCTGCCTCAGCCAGTGCCAACCTGACCTCCAACAGCAACAACAACCCCGCTGCGAGACGAGAGCAAGCTCTAGCTGCTGCGTCAAAAGCGCGTGCCGAAGCAGCCGGCGCCAATCTCAAGAAGTTTACGAGTAGTAGTGGTGGTAACGCCCGGCAGAAACAGCAACAGCCAGAAGCCCCGCAAACTTCGCATTGGGCGAGCAGCAGCAAACCCATCACCAGAAGCCCCGCTGGAGCAGCAGGCGGCAGCGCGGCGCGTGCGGCAAAATTCTTGAAGCACCGCAAAGTCTTGCCAGTTGGTGCTACTAGTGTAGGAGGGAAGCCAAGGGCAGGCACTGGCGGCGTAGCTGGGAAGGCGTTCGGCCACTCACCTGCCACGAACAATACCAACAACAATAAAACAGCGACAGGTTCTGACGGCCGCGCCCGCGGTGGCAATGTCAATTCGGGTTCTGGCGGTGTTGCGGTAGGTCGAGGCGTTGCGAGCTACGGCATATCCGGCGCCTTGAAGTGGGCTCAGGGGCGCTCCGAACAGCAAGTGTCGCGACGGTCTGAGCGCATTGTCGAAGGTTTGGCCACCAGTGCCGACTTCTTAGCCGCGACCCAGTCTCTGGTGGAGCGCAGTGTGGGCGATAGCAGCAGTACTGGGTGGGGGCTGCCGCACAATGTCGCACTTCCACAGGGGTCAATTGGCACTGCAGGGAGCTGGGGTGTGCTCTTGAGGACCGACGAGCCAGCAACGGGTGGCGCTAGTCCTAACAAGCAAGAGACCTTGAACCCAAAGACAAATGCGATATCGCCGCCTTCAGCAACAAAGAAGCAGCAAGGGTCCAAAGGCCGACCTCAGACCGCTCCAGGCCTTCGTATGCCTCTGGCTATGGGCACTGTGCAACTCGTAAATGACGACACCAATGATAATGATGGACCTGCTCAAGAGGAGACTGCTTTACACGGCGAAGTTGCAGGCTCCGACGAGCAAGGAAATCCGCCTTAAGGTCCCAGGTTCGAAAAGGCTTTTTATAGCGCACTTATAGTACGAACGCCATTTCGGAGCCTCGTAGCCCCGGCCTTTATCTTTATCTTTTTGTGTCGCTATGTAATGGAATTGCTTTGGTTTTGGTATATCGCTCCTAGTTCGTATACGCTGCACGCCGCAATGCCAAACATTTACTAATTCCTATCATCATATTCCGCACAAGCGTAGAACTATGGGAATTATGCTAGAATGGGTATTCTTAGCTAAATAAGTGTCCTAATTCTAATCTATTTCAATTCCCACCAACACCCCATTTCCCACATGTACACATACACCGATACAACGAACATATACAGCAAAAAGGGTAGAGTGTTCAGTGTTCATTTGATAAAGCACGTAGCACGCACACTTCTTTGTTCGAAAGAGTCCCGAATTCCCAACATGCCTAAGATCGTTATGTAGTGCAGATGGCCTGCTGTCAAGAACATAGGGCCTAGTTGCCTTCCCTGAGGCACTCAAGGCGAAAAGTGATAGCAGTTCCTCGACTCCTGTCGCCTGTCGCCTTTTGGATTCGAATGGTTGTCGCTCGATCTCGATCTAGAGCCTCGAGTCAAGAGAGTGCAGTAAGCAACAGCAGCGATTTGGAAACAACGCAACTCTAGCCCAAACCGCCTGCCTCGACATTATCCTGGTCTTTTAAAAGCTGCTTAAATTTTTGAGGGAGTGTTGAGCAGAATGCCAACGTCTTTCAATGTATTTTGCTTCTATAGATGGCCACCAAGCCTCAATACGTCGCGCAATGCGTGTGGAGGCTCCATATACTTAGAAGGTGCACGGTTCTCTCGAAGTACACAGCCGATATTGTTCATAGACGATGATCCAGTATTAGTCGTGGCTGTCTCATTATTGAATCCCACAAGTAAGAGTGGCTTTCAAGAATTCCGGCCGCTACAATTCCCCTGACCCACGGAAGAAGTTTGCAATATCAAGGTTGATTATTGACCACATCACATGAACTGAAAAAAACGTCCATGCAGCTAAAACATTTAAATTGGATTGTTTCACCTGAAGACCGTCGTATCAACCGCAACCATGAGGCTTCGCCAGTGTTGGAGCGCGTATATGAATTAGCAGCGCGTAGGGTGTAGTCACCATTCTTCAATGATTAGTAAGTTCAATGATGCCGCAACCAAGAAATATTGTCAAGAGAGAGAGAGAGAGCTAAAATAACCAAGAAATGGATTGTTCTTACCGGTTCACGCGTGATGCCATTGCATAAATCATCTTTGTTGCATGCCTTCTTGGCCGATTCCAAGTCGTCATACACTAAGCGCTTGCCACCCGAATAACCAGATATAAATGAATTGAGGACAAGTTTATAACTATTATCTTCAGGAACAGGTGCGCTAGACAAAAAGCAAACCAATATCCACCTCAATATGCGAATCATTGTTTTAATCTACTAGTAGTTGGTTCAAGGAGGTATTTTGAGCAGAGGTTTCTGACGTTACTACGCAGACTGTTACACAACTTTCGCTAGGCTATTTCGACACTTCGGCAACTATTGCTTGCTTTTAATGAGATGTGCATTTACTTCCAAGTGAATGATAGCGCCTACTCAGAGAGCAATGCTTGCCGCATCACTCACTCACTACTGCATTTTTTTGTTGATGCAAGAAAGCAAGCAAATGTCTGCAGCGACAAATCCATGAACCCATTGCTTCAGTTTGATTCATGCAGTTCATGCATCTGACAATAAGTAAACCTAAACCTGAGGGTTCCAGAGTTTTCCCACTGAAGTGCCGTCAAAAATGGCCTCCCTCTCCTTGAACGGTGGCAGGGATGAGGTGGTACTGGCGCAGGGATTCGTGCTTCACCGCAGAGCTCTTCACGATACTTGGGAAAGATCATGGGCGACACTTACGATGCCTCAAAGTGTGAGTAGCCTTTCTTCATGAATCCCAAAACCCTCCTTGATAGTTGTCGACTGCTACTGTGGTAACGTTGTTGCATCTTTTGTAGGGTCTGCCGGTGCTGACACTGCGCAATCAAGAGGGAGGACGAGCCACAGCTTCACTACCATTACATCCAGATTGTTCCCTTTCGCTCGTCGCTAGAGAAATGGCGCCGCCTTTACTCGGTGCGACACTATTTGCCGATATGCGACTTCTAGCCTGTGCTTCCTCTTACTGCATTCACCCCAATTGTCCATCGCAGGAACACCATCGAACGTTCTATTTGGTGCTCCAGCGTCACTTTTACCGCAAGAGAGATACTGCGCGTTTAGTGTAGTTTGGCCCAAGAATAGCGTGTACGCAGATGAGCCCAGGACTGACCCTCGTGTGTCAGTGTTCACACGCACCTGTTCTCGCAATGAGATTGCCCGAGCTCTAGGCAACAATGAAAGGTGCGTAAATTCTTCCTCTTCCAACAATTTCTTCTCAATACAAGACATGTACTAATAATTTGCTTTGTACGCGTGCTTTGGTGCTTCATTGCAAGGTCGCCGAATGGCACCCCATCTGTCTATACCGTAGCCGCAACTGTTGTCTTGGGCTTAAGCACTCTGGCTGCAGCATTACAATGGTCTTACGGCGACTGGCGCCAAAGTGACTCAATTGCAGAGTCATGGCGAATAGTAGATCAATTTAGTACGATTTTAGGTGGTAGCATGACAGCACCTGCTGCTCTGGGGATAGTTGTCAGTGTAGTGGCAGTATTAGTAGGCTGCGCTTGGATTATTGCAAGGAGGATTCGATCTGCACGCGTAGCGAAAACACGCTTAGCGAGCTGCCGTGCTTGGACGAGTGAGGCTTGGAACCAAGTAGGCTCGCGGCACCACATTAGTGCACTCGCGGGTGGGCAGCTGTCTACTCTAGTGTTGGGCGCGGATACGGTGGAAAGAGCTGAGAAATGGCGCAGGGTGTTTGAGAAGGTGCGCCTTTCTAGAAAAAAAATAGGAGTCTTTTTCTTAGGAAACAATTAGCTTTTCATTCATTACATTATCGTATTCTGACACTCGCGCCTTGACTTCTCTCTCCTCTTTCCATTTCTCCTTTTTGTTTGTCCATGTCTACGACCGCATGTAGGCCATCGGCCTTGCTCGATGCGGTGCTTGGCCTTCGAATGGATTCAGCTCACAGCTGCCATCACCAACAACTACCTCTGTTGCTGCTTCAACACCCTCTCCAGCCTTGCCGCCGTGCCCTGCTGCCATGCTCAATTCGTCAGACTTATGGCTGCGGTCCAGTGGGCTCCCGTGGCAGCCCAAGCGGGACCTGGTGCGAGGCAAGCAAGTGTGGGAAATGGACAAGGCTTGCAAGGTCTCCGAAGTCGTGGAAGGAGATTCAGCTGCGGTCATGCGCTGCCTCGTAGGTCTGCACACTTCTAGTGGTGGTGGTTCTGGCAGTGGCAGTGGCAGTGGCTGCAAGTTGGTGGAGCAGTTGACTGATTTCAGTGACGTGATTCGGTGGAGATCGTCAGGCGATGGCCACGAGTACTGCCTGTTGCGCCAATGGTAATTTCATCATTTATCGCTAATCTTTTCACCAGCTTCTCTTGTTTTCGTTTGATTTTTATTCGTAGCTTCAAGTTCGCAAATCATGACATCTGCTTGTTCTTTGCCCTTTGAATTTGGTTTGAATGGTGGCAATGTGGGGACGTCATCGATATCAAAGGCGCACGGATCCCGACTGTTCTTCGATACTCACTTTGGACTCCGTCGACCACCCAAACGTTGACTCCTCTAGTAGCACTACTCGTAGGGGTGCTCCTGCTCCTGCATCGTCGTTGCACTTGGCTTGCCTCGTCGTCCCCGATTCCTCGCACCGCGGCCACGGCGGCTGCCCCCCTCCCGAAGGCGTCGTCGCAGCGCCCGGCCCCGAAGCGTTTGCCTCCACCAACACCAGGCCGCGCCGCCGTGGCTCCATGGGCAGGTACCGCCGCCGCAGCAACGCGCGAGGCACCGGTGGGGACAGCAGCAGCAGCAGTCAAGTCGTTACCGCTGGCGACCCCAGTAGCCATGGCATGCAGCGGCCTTTGCCTCCTCTCGTGCCTGCGTCACCGCCCTCGTTTCGAGATGCCCTCCCGCACGACGCAGCCGCAGCAGAGGCACACGCCGCGTCGGTGGCTGCTGCAGCTGCCGCAGCTGCAGTGCTGGCCGCGCTCCCCCCCTCGTGCCTCGTGATAGTAGCAGGCACCATACAGGGGAGTACACACATGCAGGGGCATGATTTAGTCGTCAATTTGCTCTCGGATTTGACGGACTCCTTGGACAGTTTACGGTTTGCTCCCGTGCCGCTGCCCAAGCGACCCGAGGAAGAGGACGGAGGCGATGAAGCTGACGCAGGCGAGGACGAAGGCGCCGGTGAAGAGGGAACCGAAGAAGTGAGGCCAACGCGCAAGTTCCGCACCAGTCGTTTTGGGCGTCGGAAACCGAAAGAATCGCCAGCAGCGGCAGCAGCATCAGCAGCGGCTGCATCTGCGGAAAATGCCACCTATAGCTCTAGTAGTGCTGCGAACACTCCAAGTGAAGTGACTTTGTCGCCCGCAGCGGCCCGAGCTCTGGAGCTTGAGAGGTTGGCTACTTTGCCTCCGTGCACTTGCCCGACGTCGCAATGGTGCTCGGCCGACATGCCGTCCTTTGCCGTGCGCGGCCCGACCTTCGATGAAGACCGCGTGAAAATCCCCGCCACCGAGGCGATGTTTGACCTGGTTGCCACCGACTTGTGGCGAGTGGAAGAAGCGTTACCAAACATCGCGGCGCAGCCTTCGAATCGGGTCCAGCAAGCGTGGCAGCGAGGCGACAAAAGGTGGTTGTTTGTGCTGCAGATTCAAGTGCCAGGCCCACCGCATTTCGCGTTCGTGTGCTACTACGCTCCCCGAGACCCCGACAGTTTGAAGAGCAACACTCCTTTCGGCCGCTTGGCAGCTCCTTTCTTCTTTGGCGACAGCGACGAGTTCCGCGACAGCCGGTTCAAGCTGATTCCAAGGGTGGTGGAGGGGAACTTCATCGTGCGGAACGCAGTGGGGGCCAAGCCAACCATATTAGGGAAGAAGCTGAAGCAGCACTACCACCGAGGGCCCAATTATTTTGAGCTGGACATCGACGTAAGCTCGTCCCTCATCGCGCAGCGAGTGGTGGGCATTGCCTACGGCTACGCCAAGCTACTGACCGTGGATTTAGCGATGGTGTTACAGGGGGACGCGAGAGACGAGCTGCCGGAAGTGCCTTTTGCGGGCATGCGGCTCGTTGGCTTAGACTTCGACGCTGCGCCGGATCACCCACCCGTTTCACCGACGAGTGGCCTAGGGGCTTCTTCCTAAAATTATCCGGGCTGAGGCTTTATCAAAGCAACTGCTCTGGTCTAGCCCCTATGCCTTTTTGAATGTTCTGTTTCCCTTCGCGTTTATTGCTATTCGCGAATTTAACAATGCTCTATATGGTTGTATGCTAAATCTAAATCGGAAATATCCATTTCCATTTCCAAAAGGGAGAGCTCTTTCAAAACCAAACCATGCCTCGAGCGGCGAAATTAAATGGAAGGAATGAAATGGATTCATGCAGCTCCATGAATCATAAGATATGTTTCCTAATATAATTTTCATATTTGATATTTGATGTGGCATAAAGTATAATTATACTTCAATGTTCAATGCCCAGTACCTCAATACCTATGGCACTGAAGAGCGGATTAAGATTGATGCTGGCCAAGGAAGAGCTCGCGTAGTTCTAAGCTACTGAGGGACGGCCAAACGTAACCTCGGCCTCCAGAGACCTCGAGGTAATCATTCCGTTCGACGTCAGACTTCATACGACACTCATTTTCCGCTCTTGCTTTCTCCTGGTCCGACCTCGATCACGCCTGTATCTTCCACATACTCAAAGCGGCCTGCAAGGATTCCGTTGCGATATTCTTCCATAAATGATTCGAAGTCCGCCGCCACCTAAAGGGAGAAATGAATGCATTTAAAAGAAAAAGCTTGATGAAAGGGTCTCGAAAAAGCACTATCTAGGTTTGGGCATTTCGATTTACTCCTATTCACTGAGCAAACCTCGGTGCCTCGGCCGTCGCTATCCCACTCAAACACGGCGTCCCTCCTGTTGATGTCGCACACGTATAAGTTTCCGTCCACGTCACTAGCAAACGGCACCACTCCTTCGTCCAATTTGTCCGCTGCGTCGGCAATGGCGTCGGCACTGAGAGCCTGTTTCTCGTAAAACCAAAAGTCACCTCCACCCATTTCTAACAGAAGCGACAATCCCGGCGGAAGCTCACAGCCCAAAGTCTTTTCAAGGCCTTCAATAGCTGCCACGCCCACTCCCTTGGGCTTCTGGTTCATGTTCCGCTCGAACCAGTTGACTAAATCCACAGCGCACTGCCGCACCTGTGCCAAGAGTTCAAGGAATGGAAAGTTGCAAAAAATACATGCAGGGGTTAGGGTACTCAAAATAATTTAGCTAGTCACCAGCAGCAACACTAGCCATGCAGCACAATGTGGCCCAATAGAGGTTACCTCAGCCTTTCCCATGCCGCCCTTCCTCTTGTTGCCTTCCTCCGCAACCATGTTGAATTTCCCGGGCGCCTAATTAAAGAAGCCATCGACAACAGGGTGAACTCGACATAAAAATCTTACAAAAGAGAAAAAGCTAGCGACAACACACGTGCTTTGGAGGTGAGGGAGATAGGCTTGGGAGCACGAACCGCCATTTTTGAAAGCTTGTTGCTTCTTTCTTTTGAGGTCACAAGTTTGGGCGGTTACAGTCGTTCTGTACGAATCCTGTCGATGCTATCCCCCTGTACAGATTCGAGTCCGAGTCAAAAGGTCAAAACGTCAAAACGTCACTCATCAGACTCTGCACTCTCTGCAATTTCTCGTCTTTAGGGCGCAGTGAAACGGGAAACTAAGGGCAGATTGCCTCACTTCCATAGTCCCATATGAGCCCAACTTCTAGTATATTTTTATTCCTTATTATTTCTATCTGTTAGCTTTCTAGTTCCGGCCTTTCGGGCTTTGGGCTTCGGGCGTGAGGCCCATGTCCAAACGGCGAAAGAGGAATCAGGAAATTAATCCGAGAGAGAATTCGGAGGATTTCAATTTATGTGCATCGTATAATTCTGGTGCAGCGCAAATGAAAAGCGGATATCCTTTTTCACTGATCATCATTCTAGGTTACGATTTACGCCGTAAATTGCGCGTAAATTACGCGGGGAAGTAATTTTTACCAACGACACGTAATTTACGTCACAAAATCCCGCGTATAGTGCAGTGACGTCACCGTAGAATCCCCATGACTCCTTTAGACGTAACTCATCAGCACAACCACTCTTCGTGGTGGACTCTTTTGAATGGTACCCATTACGGCAAAGCGTAGCACTTCCCTCTAGGCAAAGACCACGCCAATCACGAAGGATATTTCAAAAGAAGGGCAAATCGCACACAGGCAGAAAGGCAGTGGGCTAGTGATTAGTGAAGTAAGAAGTAGGGAAGGGGGTTCGGAAAGGCACAGCATCACCAAAGAATTCCAAGAGCCCGTATTTTAAACGATTTTTACCGCGCGTATGGCACACGTAAATTACGCGTAAATTACGTGTGAATTACACGTTAAGTAAAAAATATGCTCGAGGCGCGTAAATTACGCGTGTACGTAAATCGCACCCTTGTCATCATGATGGGAGCCCAGGAACGTAACGCATCCTGGATCCTGGAGCGAGATTTCTCTTCACAAGCGCATTTATCTTATTGAGTGGATTGGGTTAGATTAGGCTAGTAAAGCAGGTTAAAGCTGACTTTTAAGTCCTAGTGCCAGTGCCAGTACCAGTAAGCAGTACCAAGATTAGGCGACCAGGCTCTGCTGGTTATTTTTAATTTTTTTATCGTTTTTAGGTTTTAAGTCTGCAAAGGCATTTGTAATACTGCGGATGCGCGTCGACGGAAACAAAAACTGGAAATTGACCCTCCTGGTTTTGATACTTTCAAAAACAGGGCGCCGGAAGAGCAGCCATAACCGCTGCACGTAACCATAAGAGCCCCAACTTTTGAATAAAAAAGGAGTAACCGAATTAACTCGATGCCACCTGGGCCGTCCCGACGGCAGCGCAGTCAGAGCGCCCCTTGCACCCGCGCAGTCGTTGCAATCGATCACGGAAGCCTTGCACGCGAGAGGGCAGCATCGTAGTTGCCAAGTTTTGCATTTGCCATGGGTCTTGAACCAAGTCATAAATTTCTTCTTCGCCGCTGTCCCACGTGCAGTACTGCGTGTCATTGGCATTGGTACCGTTTACGGGTGCCACGGAACGCACGCAGGAATAGGTGTTGTTGCGGGAGTCTTGCACTGAAGACCAGGTGTCGTTGCCAGTCCAAAACGGGGGAGTCAAAAATGACCAGTTGCCACGCAGGCCGCAATTGACGCCGTCTGCAGAAACGTAACACAGCAATTGAATAGTTTGACATCCAAACATTTGCACGAAACCAAAAGAAAATTGCTCGGAGAAACTCAACACAAAGTAAAGTGAGAAATCAAGAAAAAAAAATAGAGTAGAGCAAGAAAAGAACAAAAAATATTCACCGTCCAATTTGCTCCAACCGCGGTCCGGGTAGGCCGCTTCCAAACTGTTCGCGCAGTAGTCGAAGCTTTCCCCGTAGTATTCCATCAGGAACTCCCTCGCTTGAGGGGCAGTCGTTTGCGTCAGCATCACATCCGCCATGGGGGTTCCGTCCATCCCCAATCCTTCGATGTCTTCCATAGACCAGGCCTGGCTCAGCTGCAGCAGCGTCGGCGCCAAGTCCACCGACACCAGGGCACCGCCAGCCACCGTGGATCCCGCCGGGATGGAGGGCCCCCGCGCGTAGAAGGGCACGCGCATGTCGGTGTCGTAGGGCTGGCGCTTGTCGAGAGCCACTGCAAATTGGCCCAAGTGGTAGCCTGTGGGTGATGAGAGATGGAAAACAAAGAGGGGAAGTAATCCTCTGGAGATTAGGAAATACTCTCAAGGTAAGAGAAAACGCTCGAGAGAACTGAAGTGTTTTTTTATTTTTGTGAACTGCAAAGGGTGTAGTGACGGCAATTCAACCCAAACGATAGACACAAGAGTGTCCAAAATTTCAGTAACACATGACGCATTTTTCACCGTTATCAGCGGTGTAAATGATGTAAGTCTCATCGAGCGCTGAGCTGGCGCCGGGGAAGCCACGAGGAGGGAATGCCTCAAGGGTCTGCACCAAGTTTTCAATCATGTCGTCCACCGATTGTAGGGCGGCGAGGCGCCGACGATAGAGGAGGTCCACATAGCTGATGACGCTGCTGTTCATGGCCTCGCCGCCTTTTCAGCAGATTAGGAGAGATAAATATCGAGAAAGAGTAAGAGTAAGATACATAAAGAGTATAAGAAAGAACAACGACATGTTTAGTGTATGAAAACCTTAGGGAAAGTACACTCGTAAAGTAGTCATGTGAAGTGATTACTGGCTCAGTGTGTACTCCTAGGCCGAGTTCATCAATCTATTCTTTCAACCAATACTAGAAAGTACCAACTCACCAATAGCGCCGTTCACATTTGCAATCATCCAGTGGCGAGCGTCGTCGTTCATAACGGCATTGAAGTTTGGCGTGCGTGGCGCTGTCAGACCCTCACCGTAGTCTGCGTACTGGGGTGCGGGGTCTAAACAAGTTGGAAAAGCACAGAAGCATGGGTACATGAATGCAGGCACACATGTAAGGCTTAAACGCACGAAAGAAGTACGACAATAGTTAAAGTTGCAATATCATTCGCACAGTCATATTCAACACGTATTTACGAGTAGTAATGGCCCAACGCACCAAAAATAAGAGAAGAATGTTACAGGTATATTGATACTCGTACAACTGCATGTGAAGCGACAATCCAACCCGCGCATTCAGACACATAAAACATCTGAAGAAGTACTATATTTGTGTACCCGCGGGTTCATGGCAAGCCGGCACGGCAGCCACCGCAAACACGGGCTGCACGCCGTCGTGGCTCGAGAGCTTGCTCTTCAAGAAGGAAATGGTGCGGTTGGCCACCAAGTCCACCAAATAATCCGTGGCGTAGTCGTCGCCGTGCTCTTCCGGCACGCCGTTGTTCGACAAAGTGTACTTGTAGTAGACCGCATTGCCTTTCAAAGCTTGCCACTGGTTCCAACCTCGAGGCACGTGCTGCAGCCGCTGTGCGCAGGCGGTTTCCATTCGGGTGGCGTCGTAGACGGCGGTTGAGTTGAGGCACTCGGGTGGCGAAGTGAGGCCCTGGCTGCCGTAACCGTAGTTATTCAGGTACTTGCCCGCAAACGACGTCTGGTAGCCTTTCTGCTGCAAGAACCACGCTATGTTCATCTTTTCGGGGCCTTCTTGCCACTGCAGAGACGAGCAACCGCCACTGCCCGCAGAATTGTTGAAAACACCGATGTTGTGAATGTACTTGCCTGTAAGATTCGTAAGATTAAACAGTAAGCCGATAAATTGGGCATACGGTTCTGTTCATCGTCGTGGTATGTAAACTACATCGAGAGCCAATGCGATCTTACCAGTGTACAAGGCCGACCGAGCGGGACAGCAGACGGGCGTTGATACGAAGCTTGAAGTCACGGAGACGCCAGCTATGAAGAACCACAAAAGCACTTACGAAAACCAAATAGACAATGTGGATGTATAATATGTGTGGGTTCATGCAATTCACAGCGCACCGTCGACGATGTTCGCCTTGAGCTTCGGCATGTGATCTTCAGCCTCGCCCAACATAGCTCCTTGGTCATCCGCAAGGATAAATACAATGTTGGGATACAAGCCATCGGGCGCTGCGCGCACAGCCTGCGTAGATTTGCGAGGGTTGTGAAGTAATGAAACAAGAGATGTCGTCTGAAAGGTATACTGTAGCTAGCAATTTCAGTATTCGCGAACAGGAAGAACGCGATGTAAATCGAGCGCACGCCTTGAAAATAATCATCACCTTCAAGCCTAAAATGGCTAACGCTGCGATGAGCTTTCCCATCTCCAATTAAATCGAGGCTTTGCGTTTCGAAGCTAACTTCTTTGCCCAGATGCCAAGAAATGCTAGCAAAGCTAACAAAATGAGTTTTGTTTGGTGTCACGGGAAAAATGGCTTGATTTGCTTGATTGGTGCACTTTTTTTGAGCTTCTTGTGCGACGAGCGAGCGAAATATGGATGACGATGGAACGATGGGACACAGAGTTTGAGGAGTTATGCACCGCTTCGATTAGTATGGTAGCTGTAGCTTCACATTAGTTAGATCACGACTCAGCAAGTATAATTGACTAGCCATCTAGCTGGAGTGCTCAGAAAATCAGAATAGCTCCTAACTTTGTGTATCTCATTTTAAAGCTAGCTGAATTGAGCTAGTAAGGAGAAGAGCTGGTGTGCATTCCTATAACACATATCTATACTTTGATAGTGCGAGAAGCGCAACATGCGACGCTAAGAAGTGTACTTGCTCAAAAGGCATAGATACATAGCTTGAGCTATAGCAGCAGTGCGACTGAATTTTAAAGCGAATGCTAAAGAGGTAACATTTTTTTTTCTACTCAAGCCCTTGCCGCCATTATTCTACTTTGGAAGGTGTACAATCAGGCAAGGATTCAAAGCGAGTAATTTTGAGTAGCTCATCGCAAGGTCGAAAGTGGCGAACTTTTCCCAATATAGGACTGGCATTGGATTATCTAGTTGGCTGAACTTCCTACAAACATCAATGAAAGCTTTGCGGGACCGTGAACTGCTGGGAAGTGCTGCGGCGAGGCGCACGGCTGGCCTCATTGTAGGCCGCCACTTGCTGAACTTCTTGAGGCCGTCAAGACGACTAGAGCTGCGCGGGAGCCGCCACCAGCGCGGCCCTGTGCTCTGCCTAGACATCGAGTCTTCAGGGCGCTTCCTCCTAACCGGCGCCCTCGACTGTTCTATCTCCCTGTGGGATTTGGAGCGAAAAGACACCGATGCAGAAAGAGCGTCCGCCGCCGCTACAGCAGCTCTTCAAGCTGGCCAAGCTCCGCCTGCTCATTCTTCGCGCCGCCCCTTGCATTGGGATCGTGAGGAGGGTTGGGTGCAAGATACGAGCACAGTAGGACCCACGAAGGTCATGCGCCGGGGACGCTACAGCGAGGATGGCTTGCATCCTCACACCTTTGCCGTGTCCGCGGTGCAGTGGTACCCGGTAAGGTTTACGGATATTGAATTCTTAAAATGTGCTCAATTTTAACTTTAGATTCAATGAGGTCGAACTTGACGAAGTGCCTCTATTCTACGTTCCAATGGTTTTTAGGTTGACCCAGGAGTGTTTGTGTCTGGCGGTCAAGACGGCAAGGTAACTAATGCACCATTCGAGGAACCATGGCTAGCAAGCCAAACTAATATTGATTTCTCCATTCCTGTGCACGCATTTCTCAACCTCACTCTACGCTTTCTTTCTGTTCTGTTTCCTTTCTTTCAACAGGTGAAAGTGTGGGATGCTCAGCATTGCTGCGTGGTGGCTGGCATCAACTGCGGCGGAAACGTGCACACTCTGCGCATGCCCTCAGCCTCTACCGTGGGGGCAGCCCACTGTCTGGTTGCTGTAGGCTCCAGCTCCGAGGACGTGGCACTCGTAGATTTACGCGCATGCTCCGCTGCCCACCGACTACAGGGGCACCGCCCTTGCTCCTCTTATTCCTCTTCCCATTCATCGTCTTCTTCATCTTCAACTGGAGGAGGTGATGAAAGTGGCGGTGTCTTGTCCGTGGATTGGTCTCCGAGAAGTGAGTGGGTGCTGGCTTCGGGTGGTGCTGACGGTGGCGTGAGGTTATGGGATGTTAGGAAATCAGGGGCAGCTGCCTGCCTAGCGTGCCTGGATCAGTACAATGTTCAAGGAGATGACGAAGACGAAGACCTTGACGATTCATGTAGTGATTGGGGCAAAAGCAGAAGAAATAGGAGAGGTGGTGACATTGGAGGAGGAAGGAGAGGCCATGGCTATGGCTATAGCAGCAATAGTAGCACTGAAGCACACTCCAATGCATGTGCCCACGGTAGCGCCGTCGTAGGGTTGCGCTTTGCGCCCAGCGGGCGCCATCTCGTGTCACTGGGCACCACTGGAGGAGCAAGCAGTGGTGACGATGGAGGTCGGCCAATGAAAGTGTGGAGTGTGGACAATGCCAGGGTGCTCCCCATGCACTTTTCAGGCGTTGCATCGCAGGTAAGGAATCAAGAGGGAGCTGATATGGTTGTATCGTCTCAACTTACTCGCTTCCGAAGGCTTTGTTGGCAAAATCCTGAATTTATCTTGCTTTATAATTTAGTTTTTATTTCATGCCACCGCCTTCGTATACATGTGATGTACTCCAGGTTGGCACAAGCAACGTGGGCATTGCTGTCTCAGAGCCCAGCCGCCATGCGATGCACCCTTATGGAGATAGCGGTGGCCCTGGCCTCCTGATTGCTCTGCCTCAAAGCCCTCGTCCGGACATCACCCTGTACGACTGCCGCCCCGCCACCAGCAGTGGAGGCGGGCAGCCATCGCAAACGCTGCGAGGTCACTTGGAGCCGGCCTCTGCGCTGTGCTTTCGCCCTAGTGGCGGTGCGACGGCGAGGAGTAGCACGACGCTAGGGCAACTCGTGAGTGTGGGTGCAGATGGACTGTGTTTGTGCTGGGAGCGAGACGAGAAGGCCGCAGCAGAACACCGTGCCAAGACACGCAAACGTCGACGCCCGGTTACATCTGTTGCTGCGGCTAGTGCTTCAACTGCACAAGTACCCGCGTCGGCGCGAAGTTCGCGTGCACAAGCGAGTGGCATAACAGCTCATGCCGGGGTCGATGCTGCACCAATGGAAGGTGGCTTTTTGCCTACATATCACATTGCTAGCGCTCAGGATGGCGACACCTGGAGCAACGAGGAAGAGGACGAAGAGGGAGCGGGGACAAGGACAACATCAAGGGCGGAGTTAAGCACTGCTTCTCGGCCACGTGCTTATCAGCGAAGTCGAATACGGCGAAATCACAATTCCCACGCATAGCGACCCCGCCTTGTGCGGCTTTGCCTTCATGGGGATACTCCTGTTTCTCGTTTGCTGCCTTCAAAAGTCAATGCGCTCCTCGTGTATCGTCTGGTTCTTCTTGATATAGGCCCTGTAAGAAGCCTAGCAGGCAGAAATTCAAAGCAAAGAAGCTTACACTAGAGGAGGAGATAACCAAATTCTTTTCAATGCGTTTTTCGTTTTTGCATATTTCTACGTAACTATAAGACAGGGAACTTAAATCTTAAATCTTAAATGGGAAACCCCGCGTTTCTACGTAGATCTGGTGGGTGGTAGTTTACCAGGAGCGCCTAAGTTCACATGTGAGGGTTGATTCTGATTTACACAGGCCTCGAGCCCCGAGCACGAGCCCCGAAGTCGGAGTCGAAATCCACGGTAGACGGTAGCTCGTAGCTACGGTAGACAATTGGCTTGTTGGCGTGCGTCACCCGCCAACATTTCCAGGGATTTTCTGGTGGTGGTTTCATGATTGGTTTCCCATCCTTTCTATTAAATGGAATTTCGTTCGTGGTTCGTGGTGGTGGTCGTCGTTTTTTATGTACCTACAGTAAGTACTACAGTACAGTAACGTTCTGTTGTACATGCCCAGTAAACAAAAACACAAGGCGGACCACGGGCACAAGAAGGGACACGCACCACGGGCACTACAAGGCCACTTATCCACGGGCATCTCAAGGCCGTGCACTGAGGTGCTAAGAACACGCACCTACTTCTCTGCAGCAAACACATTGCTCCGAAACCGTGCATCGCGCGGGCACCTGAACTTGTCAATCTGAATTTTGAAAGTGCGGTCGGTGGCTCGCGGCGAACTAGGAGGACAAATGGCATCCGAACCCCTATCTGATTATGAGCAGCTGCGGGCTAGGAACATTGAGCGCAACAAGCAAGTTATGCTGGCCTTGGGGATCGACGACACGGACTTAGTTCTTCACGCGGCACACAATGCAAATGGGGGCAAGAAAAAAGCAGCACCTAAGCGAAAGCTCGAAGACAGTGACGCGCCTCGACCGAGCCCAACGCGACGTTCTAGCCGGACCCGCGGAGAGCCGGTTCGTCTCTTAGAATTAGACGTTTCAGGCGAGGCCGAAAGTAGAGAAGAGTGTTCGTCCAGAACCCAAGCACCACTACGAGGCTCTGAAGTTGATCACGCTTTGGCTGAAGCCGAGCACAACGAAAGATGGGCTGGGCGGCAGGGCAAAGCCACAATTGTTGGCACAGCTTCGTATCAGCACACGCTCATGCGGGTAATGTTATCCTTCTGCCAGTTAATTCTTCTCTTCTCGGAGTGCTTTATTGCCTCGATCCTACGAATACCATGTTCTGTGGCTATAATTATTTACGTGGAGGCGAATCTTCCAGCGTTAACCTAAGTCTAATCTATCATTCTGGGTCATCCTACCTAGGTTCGAACCATGCGCGAAAATGCGCTCGCAAATCGAATCAAGGCGATTGAGCGAGCAGCAGGGCAGCATGCAGTCGTAAAAATGCGGCTCTTTGCACGCGTGCTGTGCCTCGAGAGCCTTGACGACTTGGCTCATGATGCAAACGAAGCCCTGCAGGTAAGAGCTGTGCACAGTATTATCCATCCTTGGCCTCAAGGTGTCTAGTACTCGAAAATTTATACTTATGCATGTTGCTGAAGTAACTTCAAAATTCTACCAAATTGCGTGTTTTTAATTCCTTTCTTCACATTGTGTGCAGCGGCTTATTGCGAAGTTAGGCGATCCTGGAGATGATGAAGTGAAAGAGCAAGAAAGTCCAAAGGAAGAATAGGGCAAGTTATTGAGCTGCGCTTTTCGAGTCGGAGCTATTAAGAAAGAGATATCGCTAGGGCAACTAGGGTGCCTTTGTTGTGGCCTTTGCCGTGTGAGGTCATGATTTGCGGTTAGCCCACAAATTGAATGTACAATAAATTTAGCTTCACTGAGCAGAAGTGCTTAGTCGGCGCTTGCGGCGATGGCAGGAGCCTGCATGGGCACGGCACTGTTTAAACCATGGAGTTATCGGTATCGTGATTGGAGGTAAAGCAACAAAGAACCACTGCAGCTACAGTTCGAGCCTACACTCCAATGGCAAAGGAGCTGCGATAGGTCTGCGCAGTGCGAGCTATAATTAGCAAAATAGCACCCTTTCTTCTTGCTCCGGCTTCTTGATACCGTGCGAAGGTTACAATGGCAATCCACTTTAGTCTGATGGTCGTGCCTAGTTCGTAGTTTACACTTCCCAAATGGAAATAGTTGCAACTACAAAAGAGAAATAGAACGGCCATCTGCAAACGCCAGCACGCAAGCTCCAATTTAGTGAGATCTTAGTCCTTAGCTATTTGAATAAACTGAACGGGTTTCGTGGTGGGGCGGCGTTTCTCTCAGTCATATCTAGCTGAGTTCGGATGGACTCTCATCTCTCGGCCAATAACTCTATTTGCACATTACACGTGCAGTATTTCTGGAAGTGGCAGTTCGAGATATTAGGTATTAGCAACAAGCAGCATTTGAATGCTGCATGCTCGCCCTGCGGTTCGAATCAATTATGCTATTCGGCACTACTTAAGCTCGTTAAAACTAACAGGGTAACGTGGATAGCCCGGGAGGCATTGGGCTGTGGCGCACCGGCACAAGTTGTTAATATGTTTCGTGAAGACTGGAGACTACTGGAGACACAGAGAAGCTTTGTTATCCGGTGAAAGAGGACATTCTGTTTTGCCCTCGCACAGGTGAGTGCTCAGGGATCGCAACAACAAGATAGCACTCCAGACGCGGCCTGTTTAAAGTGAACAGGCAGCACAAACGAAATGACGAGGCGCCCCTCGTTTCTTACACGCATTTTTGTTTGCCCACCACCACCGCATCATAAATTTTCCATCCGGGGTAAATTCCTATTACGAGATTATTCGGACGGAACTTAATGAAAAATTCCCACGCATGCGACACGAGCACGGACTAGCTAGGGCACCACGGGGCTGGAGAGCCTAGTGGCTACAGGGGAGAAAGGACAAGATATATATATCCCCCTGTATATACTGACGTCACCGTACGAAAGCATCAGCACCAACAAGAAAAATGGCTACCTCAACAGCGTGCTTCCTACTCCTAGCTTCAAGCGCACTGGCATGGCAGCCAATGAGTGTACAGCCTCGCAAGGCCGTTAGCGTAGCCGCACTCGACCGGCGGCATTTCCTTGAGACCCCTGCCGCGTTTGCTGCGGTAGCTCTGACGTCGTCAGCTCTAGTAGGGGCGCCAGCGCCAAGCTACGCGGAAGGAGGTGTTACACCCTCGGGAGTGAAGTACGAAATCATGACTCCAGCGAAGCCCGGCGCTTTAAAGCCAGCTCTCGGAGACCTTTGCGCGGTTCGCTTCCAAGGCTCTTACAAGGGGGTTGCATTTGACGACATTTTGTCGGTGAGGATGTACTGCAGCTAGGTTTGAGCTTGCAGATACTTGCTTAGTTTTTTCTATGGGTATGCTCACATTGCGGCTAGCTCGTCTTGATTAAAGTTGTCGCAGTGAATTAATTGCCAAGCTAGTTGTCTAATCCCACCCTCATGTTAAAGCCGACCAATATTCTCTGCCTGTGCAACCTGTCGAACATCGTGTAGGCACCGGAGCCGTTTTACTTCCGCATAGGGTCGGATCGGCTTCTTAAGGGCATCAACGAGGCCATTCTGCTTATGCCGGTAAGTATTTAATGTGTGTTTTCCTCTTTAATTTTCTTGCTCACCAGTGCAGTCCTTGTTTTGCTGAACCTGGACCTGTGGCGTCTACAGGTGGGCTCAATATGGAAGCTGACGATTCCGGGAGAGCTGGCCTTCGGAGTTGCAGGCCGAGGAGCAAGCCCCGGCAAAGCGCGCATTCCGCCAAACGCGGAAGTTGAGTACATTCTCGAAGTGGCGGGGCTTCCAGGCAAGGAAGAGGACCTCATCGAAGTCATTGGTGACGTTTGAGAGAGCTCCCGGCGTTTCTCCCTCGTAGTGCCGTCTGGGAGAGGACCGCTGCCTTGAGGTCGGCAGATTTCGCGTGGGCTTTGAAGGCTGTGTTTCGCCTGAAGTACGTTATCAAATCTCATTCATAGCTGCGGATTTAAAAAGAGCCAAACAGCCAATGGGTCCCCTAGTTCGTTAGCAACAATTAAGTATTACGCACTACCAACTAACATCCAACATTTAACCATTTAACATTTAACCATCTAACATTCTAAATTCCAATACCGAGACCTGAACTCGAACTCATATGTTATAAAAACCCAAATTACGAAGTAGCCTGTTCTGCGGGCTGCCGCTTTGGCCATGGACTTTTTTTTATGATCGACCGGCGCTTCTAATTCAAGCATGGGGTTCAGGGTCCAGGGTGCAGTGCGCGAGTCGCGTTTGCAGATCTCGCAGAACCAGAACTAGAACCTGGGTTAGTTATGACGCGTAAATCACGCTTAAATCACACGGAAAAGAAATTTTCAGCCTCCACACGTGAATCACATGTGGACGTGAAACGCAATCTTGACTAGAGCCGAGAACCGATTCCCGGATTCGGATTTGCGAATGGCAATGGTCGCATACCTGGCTTGATTCAAATCCGGCTCTGCTATACACACCAGCGGCCTTCTCGTAGATGTGCGCCGTGATGTCAACTAATTGTTTTCGGGCTGCCCGGGTGATGGGCCGTGTAACGCACGGTAGCGGTGCGAAATACAAATCTCCTTCGCATTTGAGAAAAACATCCAAAATGCGCTCCGAAAAACGGGAATATTCCGAATTACTTCGATTCTCTTCCGAAACAGACCATTAAAAAACCTCCCTCGTCGTTGTAGTTTGAGATTTTGTGAAGATCCATCTGCCGTACACCTGCAGGGGAGCGCACCTCACTGATTAGGCGAACGCGGGGAACGGAAAGGGGCTTTCGCCGGGCTCAAACGTCGTGCCTCAAAACACCCTCATCAAAAAGCAGTGCGAATCTTCACTCCGGCGATAGCTATTCTCTTTGCCCTCGAAAAGCATTATCTACTGGTCTCACTTAGAACACGTTATTTGGACACTTAAGTTGGCCGTTTGGACCTTAGAAATGATCAAACTGAGCTTATAGCTGGCCTGAAAGCTTGGAATTGAAGCACTTTTATGGACTGGCGATTCTCGTCCTTGGCGCGGGCGCACAAGGCTAGCACGGAGCTAGAAAGCCGGTGTACGGGACATTCCTTCATGGCGGTTTTTCCGTTTCGGTCCCATATTAGAGATAATATCCCTTGATTTGAGTCGCACCTAAGGTCTGAGGGCTGAGCGCCAGAGCTATGCCCTCAGATTCCGACCCTGTAATTATCGCGAAGAGTTGTCTCTCTGCATCCTCGACTTCGGTGATTGGTGGGTTGGTGGGAGAGACGGACGGGGGGCGACGACGCCGCGAGATAATAAGCTTACAAGCTAACCTTGCTCCTTTAGCTTTAGGTTGCTTAGTAGGTTAGCTAGTCTTCCATAGCTTGCAGGTGCCTCACGATAACAGACTCTTCAGCACTAGAAATATTTGAAATTCTTCTACGGGCTAATTATAAACCTTTGGCAGCTTGATTCATGCGATAGCATACGCCTGGCTCTGAGCTTCGTATCTGTCATTGCGACGAGAGATCTTTAAGCCTTACCCTCTCAAGGAGGAACGATTGGAAATTTGCGAGCTCTAGATGGATGATGTGGCTTCTAAGAATGGTGCAATGATTGGCAATGAAGCCTATCAGTCTGGTGCCGACGTGCGGCAGCGTGAGGTGGCCGAACGGGAGGTGCATCGGCTGGGACCCCACTCGCCGCTACCTCATCAGCCTTACGACAGAGGCTCTGTAGGTGGTTCAAGCATTGCGACTTCGAGTCTGGGCGGGCGCTCCACAGGGAGATTTGAGGGATCTTACTTCAGTGCAAATCCTCTGAAGGCTTTGGAATACCATATGCCACGCCTGCCCCCTAACATCCCGACGCCAATGCCGCAGCAGACCGTAGCCTCGAGTTCTCGTCCGCCGGCACGAGTGCCTTCACAGAGAAGATGCACTGCAAGGCCTCGCCAGTTAATGAAAGCGCGAGGTCCAGCACCCTATCAGGTAGCCGGCCAAAGCTACGGACCTCTTTGGACGAAAGCCTTACGAAAGCTGGACCCTGAGCTGAACACAACAGCAGCGGCGACGTTTGGCTCTTCAAGCCAAGCTAGCATTGGGAGCTTCGGTGGCCAAACTTTAGAGACAAAGAGCTTTAATAAAGCGGAGCGGCCTATCGTTAGCGCGGGTGGACGAGTATTGTACCCAGCCAATGAACTATTCGGCGAGCCAGCACCCCGGCCTCGTTTGCTGTTGGACAACTACCAGCGACTCAACGAGCGTGCACCCACGTCGACAGGGCAGCGAAATCGACTGCGCAGTCCGTTGCGTGGCTTGAGACAAACGGATTTGCTGGCACCACCACCGAGCGAAAATCAGGCCAAAGATCCACCTACTGTCTTTGTGTCAACTCCTGTGCTGAGTGAGGCGCCACCAACGCCAGCCCCGGTCGAAGCAGCCGCTCCAACAGTGGCTAGTGTGGCTGAAACGCAGTGGGTGTCGGTGCCGCAGTCTAGGAGTTTGCAACAAACGCCGCCTGGCATGCGTTCAACTGCCTCGTTGCAGCCTCCGCCGCGCACACCACCACCATTGCTTCTCTAGGTCTATTCCAATTTATTGTGGTAGTTTTTTTGTTGTTTGTCATGAACCCCAGCCCTAGGAGGCAGTAGGGACACGGACTAGATGGTAGATGAAACCCCGTTTAGGTTTTTTCTACAAGTATTATTGTGCTTCCTGGTATTTTAACTTTGATTCCTAGATACTTGAATAATGCATAATCCTTTTTATGATATATGTGTGCTTCTGGTTGGTTGCTGGTTGCTGGTTGATATTATAGATATTTAATAATAATAATACTAATAATAATAATAATAGCGATGATAATAACAATAGCGATAATAACTTATAATGCCTGCTGAAATTTATATCGGCATTGCGGTGGTGTGCAACGGCAGTGGCGAGTGATACATGCATTTGGTGACTGAGAGGTCTGTGGCCTCTGCCCTTGCTCGAACATATCCCGATAACAAATTTCTAATACCCAATATTGACATCGGGGATCGGGGACATAAATACATATCACATATCACGAATAACACGGAACTCCAAAGGCAGTGAAGGAACGAACAGCAGCTATTCTATTTTCTGCTAGTTTATATTCTAAACACCTGGGAATTGCACGTGCCAGTTGCATTGCTCATTTGTTGGCCGCAATGGCGCTGCGAATGGCGTCGAGGCCGTCGCTGTTCCAGCGGCTCCTACTGCTGACTTCGTCTTCGCGATGAGTCAGCACCCGCACGATCAGCCACTGCTCGAGGGCGGTGCGGGCCGCGGCCTCGGTCAAGAACCCGTAGCGCCGCACTTCGAACCACTCGTAAGTCCAAATCGCCCACTCTAACGGCTCCTGGCGGAGGAGGCCACTGGGCTCCCCTGTAGCTGTCGGCGGGCTGCAGGAGTAAGCCGTGTACCCATGAACAGCGCCGCTGTGGTCTTCGCTGCCTTCTTGGCCCTCGCTGCCTAAAGCGGCTGACGCCCCTGTAGTCGACACCACTGCGGCTGCTGCGGCGGCTAGATACTCGCTCGAAGCAATGGAGGGAGGTGGCGGGGGCAGAGTGGCGCCGTGACCGTTGATGTTGGCGTGTGCGGTGTCGATGGCTTCGCGAAGAAGGCCCATGCTGATTATATGGGTGGAATAATTAACGGAAGGAAACGTGATGAGAAGATCACGAGAAAGAAGTCGTGACTAAGAATCAGCGATGCATTGAAGTTATTATGTCAACGATGATATCAATACAACCAATATTATAATTGACTTAAGTAAAAGATGAGAAATTGAAAGTTTGTATGTGAGTAAATGAAATCCCAGTTCAATCTACCTTCCAATTTTTCATGATTACCTCGGCGCAAACACCATCCCCACGTAATCGACTTCCCGGTTACGCTTGGTCAGGACGCGAACGTACGACCACGACCCAAAGGCCTCGCGGGCGCTGGCCTCGGAGCCAAACGCGAATTTGTGCACGGAAAGGTCCAACTCCTGCACCCATCTATATCGTAGAGAAGAAAAGAAAGGGAGGAGGGGGTGGAGAAGGGGGGGGGTAGGATCAGAATGAGCGAGAGTGAATACAAACGAGAGTGTCTTGACAAGCAAAAAGAATAAAAGAAATGTTAGAAAAATGAAGTAAGAGTTCATTACAACAACAAAATGAGCCAATACTAGAATAGAAAAAGCCAACCCGCGCACACTCACAATGCCCACTCCGTGGAGGTGTCTTCGAAGGCCACTTCCCGGCCCGCGGCATCTTCGTCTACGACATTAGAGGAAGAAGACGAGCCATCGGAGACCGTCGTCGTCGTCGTGAAGAAAGAGCTGGCCCAAGTCGGAGACGACGGCAAGAGAGACGACGGCAAACTACTGCTTGCTTCTACTTTCACCGTTCTATCCTGCGCAGTGGCTGAGCTGGTCCCAAGGAGCGAAGACGTGTATTCGCCGCTGCTAAAACCGAACCCACGGCTCATGGAGGAATCTGCTTCATTTGACTTTGCTTTATCTTCCTCGTCGTCGTCGACAGCTCTTGCATTGTTACGTGCCATTTCCCCCCTTCCGAGGGTGCCCACCACGCTGACGTCAGACCCCTTAGGAATAGAATGATTGAGAGGGAGAATCGAAAAAGAGGTTAGGTAACTAAGCCTAGTGGCAGCTTGATAGTGGCAGAGCACCAAAAAAAGAAAAGGGAAATACAAGGAGAGCTCGAGACTTATTTTACAAAAGACATGTGTTGAGAAACAGAAAGGAAAAAAAGACGAGAATTCTTTGAGCTCTCCTGGTGCTTCACCTGGAAGAACGTGCCAAGAAAGCCGCTGACGTAATCGTCGTCAATCTCCAGGCCCATGCTGCCAAACCCGTACATGTAGGAGCCGTCACTGGTGCCAGCCGCCACTGCTGCATCTCCATCGTCGGCCGTACCATAACCACTGTTGTTGTTCAAAGAGCCTGCAAGCTGGTCATTCTCGTCGTCAGTGGACAGTTCACCCTCTAGTAGTGCAGCCTCATCTATGTATTCATGTTCTAATTGCTCCGGCAGCCGCGGTTGCAGCTGTTTCGCTTCCATGGGAATGCCATTTGCTTGTTCTTGAATGGGGTTCTGCTGCTGCTGCTGCGGTGATGGTAGTGGTTTTGGTTTGGTCTTCTTTTTACTTTTGAAGAGCGAAAAGCGCAAGCCACTCGGTGGTTTCATTGAAGACGACGACGACGACGACGAAGAAGAAGAAGAAGAAGAAGGCGGCGGGTGGTAGGAGAGGAGCACCTGAAGGGACGCGAGGGACGACGAGACGCCGTGGAAGGAGACCCAGCAGAGGAGGTTGGCGACTGCGAAGCGCTCGTCGAGCAGCACCTAGAGGCACGTTTGAAATTAAGGACATGCGAAATATAGGAAAAAGAGGCATAGGAAGGGAAAGAACTCAGGTTTGGTTTTCAATCACATCTAAAAAGAGAAAATGAAGGAATGAAGGTTGCGAATGGAGAGGGGACTGCAAATTAACAAAAAGGAAAAGGAAGCATGCCTGTCCTTCAAAACACACGAACGAAGGGTTGTTATTTACTTCACAAACTGCGCACAGACCCACTCACCTCTAGAGTCGAGTCTAAGCACACAGGCTCCGAGTTCGGTGCACGAGTCGCAGCTGCCGCCAGGCTTAAGCCCAAGCTGAACCGCAAGCGCAGCACGTGGTTGTGAATGGTGCCGGCCCCCAGCGGCAAGTCCAGCCACAGCTGCTGCTGCATCGGCAACGCCACCGGACCCGTCTGCACGATGCTCTGCTTGTTGGCAGCAGCACCACCGCCGCTGCTGCTGGTGCCACCACTAATTGGAGCAGTAGTCGTGGCAGGATCAGCAGGAAGTGAATTGATGGGCTGCACGGCGAGGCGCGCGGCCTGAAAATGGGACCCTGCTTGCACTTCAATGCCGCTGATGGTGAGCGACACGCGACCGCACGCTCCCATCGGCTGGACACACACACGCATACACACACGCAAAAGGAGAGAGAGATGCATGGAGATGAGCTGTGCTACATGAATGAATGCATGCGTGCATTCTTCACTCAAACTGATGTACAAACACACCGTACAGACACCTGACACACGATATGCCAAACAAGTGCAACTCGAAACACCGGGGCTACACTATTACATGTGCTCTTACTTAATCACCTTCACTTCACGGCTTGCTTCTCTGCTGCGGTTGAGCCCAAAGAGGCCTGCACTTTTCTTGCCCGGTGAAGTGACCCGCCCTGTGGCAACACCCTGGCTCCCATTCGAAGACAGTGATACACTACTACTACTGCCACTGGAGCTGCTGCTGTTCGATTGAATCGCTGTGCCTGTACGAGAGGAGTTGGCGACGGAAGCATCTGAGGCTGTCGTCATATCTTGAACCTTTTCATTTGGTATGGCGCCTTCAGATGTATCGCTTAAAGCGCTGCTGTGATTGGAAGTGCCTCCAACTGCTGCAGTGCCTTCGGGCCGAAAGTCAGGCGGCAAGTTGGAGGCGTCAATGTACTCCATGAGGATATCGTGGTAAGACGTGGTCAAAATGTGGCTCTTGGATAGGGTGTGCTTCGAGAGCACGGTTTTCAGCACAGCCCACACTACGGAGAACATCCAAGGGGTGTTCACGAAGAACGTGTGGTCCGTTAAGTACGGGTAATTGTTCTGCGACATGAGGAGCAATTCTTTCACGAACCTGCACAGGTCCAAACCCGAGAAGCACCCAGGGGAAAAATAACGATAATTATTATTATTATTATGAAGCGAAGAACAGAGGAGGACTAACAATGATTGTTCGCGTATGCTTGTCAAAAGTGGTGCAAACAAGAACAAAAGTAAGGCCGCTGAGGGGTAACTAGGTTGCTTAATACACTTCCGGTGTGCAACGCTTGTCAGAAAAATCAAGGATGTGGACTACTCTCGCTCACCCCATTCGCGGCGACATGGAGTGGCTCAATTGGAAGCCCTTCAGGTCGCGCACCACGCAAAACCGACGGAGCGCTCGGGAGCCCCAGCCCGGCTCTAGCGCACGCCCGGAAGCGCGGGCTTCTCGCAGCATGCGCTCCTCGCACAGGGTGGAGTGGTAGTCCAAAAACAGCATCTTGTACTCGGACGTGTAAATGAAAAACTCCATGTAGTCTTCCGGGCTTACTTTCATCACGTTGCCTGTACAGGAGGGCAACAGTGTAGCAGGGAGGCAAATGGTGGAGTAGCGCAGTAGGATTAGAGCAGCATGCAAATGAAGAGCATAAAACCAGAGTTATGAGCGGATAGGAAGAGGCAGAGAGGCGTGGTTGAAATTATGCTACGAACAGTGTTCGAGAAGATGGTGCGTACGTTCGAATATGTTGGCAAGGGCTGTAACCTAGCGCTAGCGTCTTCCCTGAATTATCGATGATTGAAGGGAAAAGGCTTCGAAAGTCGTGCATGTATACCTGGATTGAAGCCATAGTACTCAATGGACAGCGGGTTGCCAAAGCGGTCGGTGTACTCGTAGTGGCATGGCACTTGTGGCAACAGACCGAGCACCCGCTTACCATGCGGGATGGTCATAGGATTGAGCTGTTCTTCTAAAATGTGGTCGTGCATGGCGTCCACTCTTTCTTTCTTTCGCCATTCTAAGTGATCTAAATAGGTGAGCACGGTGCGGTCTACGTCAAGGTTGTTCTTTCTGAGGAACCGCAGCAGTCGGCGGTCGGAGGTAACCGCATTCTTGGGGCGGTTTTCAAACTCTTTGCTCAAACGTTCTCGGACGATAGATATAGCTTCCTGTTCGTCAGGAGTGAAGCGGCAGGCTAGTTCTTCTGCAGTAACTCCTTCGGGTACTACCCCGCCCGCTGTCAAGATTGGCGGCGGCATCCTCAAGCTTTATAGATTTGGAAGCACGCCCATTCTCTACGAAATGATCTCTCCATCACTACTTGTCCCTTGTACTCGATGGTGATTCGCGAAGATACAGTACGTAGTCTACGTAGTCCACCGAATAATCGAATAATGCGGAAGTAGTGTGTTTTGTGCTATATACTATGTTAGGGAATTTAGCTGATAGAAATCGTCACGGGCGTGTAATTGGAAAGTGTGTGAAGACGCGAAGACGCGAAGGCGCGAACCGCTATGCCTTTATAGCTGTTAGCCCTCAAGAAAAAGGAGGGTTCGAAAGATTGAATCAACTTCTTGAGTTATATTTCGTCAATTGCGGTGCCGATTTCACATGATATCTTAGGGAAAGGGGTTGTTTCTTGCGGGCCCAAATCTTGGGTAGTATAAATTAATGTCAACCGGCGAAGAACATGCCGCGCTTAACTGCGTTCAAGAGGCCTTGGCTGCATCGAAAAAGGCCGTAGCCCTAGATGTACCAGCAGCTGACGAATCTGCCGTAGCTTGCGCTTATAGAGAGGCTTTGGCCAAAATTGCTTCTGCCACACGGAGCGTGAAGGCAGCCGCCGACTCAGAGGCAGTAGAGACTGACTTGGCTCAGCTCAGGAGCATCGCTGACGCATATGAGGAGCGCGCTGCAGTCCTAGAACAGAAAACTACATTAAGCGTGGCTCCACGGACGGCAATAGCTCAGGGTGGTGACTCAACCCAGTTGTCGAATAGTCGGTCCGCGCCACAACCAGACCTCTATAGCCCACACAATGCCTTGGCACTGCAGTCAGAATTGGAGCCAACGCCGACGGGCAAATTATCGCACGCGTGCTGGCGGTTGCGCGCTGTGCGCCGAACTTTGAATGGGGGCTGGCTCACCGAGGGCCTCTTTGCTCCGCCAGGGCTCTATTCGCAGACCGGAGCACGCGTGGCCGGGTTGAGCCTCAAAGCCGAGTGTTACGCAGCTGCAGCTGCCCATTTGCGCGCCTTTTGCGATGCCACGCACCATCAGCCGCCGTCGCTTTCGTCGGGAGCGTCTACAGGGATGGGGGGAGCCGAAGCGCTCGTTTTGCTCGAAACTCTCAACCGCGAGCTGGCGGTCTTGCATGAGCGCCTGTACCGCGCGTTCCCTAACTTGGTAGCATCTAAGCCTGCTGCTTATGCCGAGAAGGTGCCGCTGCCACCCACTGCAAGAGACGACTCGCTGACCTCACACCAGGCTGGAGCCTCTCCGTTGCCGCCAGCGCCGCTGGTGCCGCCGCAACCGCCTTCTTCGTCTTCTTCCTCGTCTGCGAAAAGCTCAAGCACAGTAGTTGGGGGCTGGAGCAGCTGGGGAGCTTCGGTGGCGGGGCGAGCCGCCGGCGCCCTTCGCGTGTCGGCCGCGAGCCTCGCTACGGTAACTTCTGGGGCTGCGGTGGTGGCGAGCCAGCAAGCGATGTCGGCGTACGCGCGAGCCAAGCACGCCGCGGTGGCGGAACATTTGAGCGGCGAGAACGCAGCCAAGCTTACCAGTGCCGTCGGCGCCGTATGCGTCCGTGCGCAAATCTTTGACCTGTGGTGAGGGCTGGCTGGCACACAGGCGTGTGGGGAAGAAAAGCATCTACCTGTGCTTGTGCTGTATTCTTTGAAGAGGCGCTCGCATTTCTTTCTACTCTTCTCTGTCGATGCGTGTTTCAGGGTTTTGAAGGAGAGAGAAACGAAGGAAAGAAGTAAACTTAATGTGCGTGCTTTAAGCGAGTGTGTCCGCATGCTATCTCCACATCTTACTCATTATCTGACGGCGTGTAAATATCCTAACGCTCATTGATTCAGGCATGCTTCTCTGGATCCTTTAGCCAAAATCGATTCTGGCGTGGCGGCGTCGCTTTGGCAAGCCCTTGATGAAACGGCTGTCTTTCTGGAGGACTGCCTGGGCGAACTGATGCTGCGCGATACAGAGTCGCTCCTCGAACAGCACTGCGCTCAAGTGAGTAACCAGCAGGTGTGCGGTCAAGTGCTCCGGATGGTGGGGGAGATATGTCTTTCATTTTTCTTTTGTGAAGTGAGGAAGGAGGCTGGAATTTTTAGGAAGAAAAGGGCGCCAGAGGAACGGGCGTCAAGGTGATCTCATTTTGCACCAAGATACTAATAGAGGCGCAATTTACTTTATCTGTTTTACTCACATGACGTTACCTCAGCCGTTCTCTTCATCATTTTGAAAAGTCATCCCTGTTACCTCTCTCTTCTGTCATCGGGTGTACAATCAGGCCAGCAGAAGTTTCGTCACCCTCGAATGGGGCATCGACCAACATGGCAATGAAAAGGCGTTGCCCCAAAGAAACACTGGAGAGCTAAGTGGCCATTACGAGAATTCATCAGGCGTGCATGCATCCCTGCATATGGGCGCTGGGAACGGGCCGATTTCTCTCCAAGTCATTTAATATGGGAGTTTCTCTCCAAGCCGCCGGATTTCTGCAATTTTGAGTTCCTCAGGCAGAGATACGCCCTCTTCTATTAGAACCGTGGTTAGGGTGCGTAAATTCCTCAATTTAATTGTTTCTGCGCCAAAATTTTGGTAACTCGAGAAACAAGTAATAAGGGCGTATCTGGAGACTCATATTTCATTGAGTATTATTTCCTTTGCCCCCATGATAATTCGTTGGTTTGGGATAAAAGTTGAAGGGCAGGGCAGGGGACATTGCGAATTGAAATCAGAATCGAAAAGAGAAAAAAAAAGTGGAGCACATTCCCTTCTGCTTCCTTTCTAATTTCTTTACTAGCTATTGAGACCAGTCCCCCCTCGGAACGCTCCTGTGAAGCTTTCTTTTGAGCACACCCGTGTTCCGTACTCCCAACGGCTACGGCGTTACAATGGGGAGAGCACTTGCGATAGTGGCGTGAACCCCGAGTTAAGCGACCACTCCGGCTGAGGGAACTCCGCAGACGCCGACTGGTTAGCACTTTCCTCTGTTAGTAGTTAAATCCAGCCCCCGTTCGAATAGAAACAACAATCTCGAGCTCCCGCAGGGAGGAATCCGATCTGGGCAAGGGGGGCTCATCTGATGCCAACTAGCTGGCATCATGCTCTTTCAGAGCACGAATACAGTCCCCTCCTGAGGCCTTGAGTGGACTCTGGAAAAGAATAACTTAACTGTGGTGTATCATTGTTCATGCATAAATAAAGAACTTATTCGGCACTTAACAACTACCATGTCTTCTTTTTAAACCGTTGGTCCTTTCATGCCTATCAGCATGTCGTAAATGTCTTTGTTGGAGAACAAGCACCACGGATATGTGAGTAGCGAGGAATTAAAGAGAAAGCTCGCGCCGAGACCGGTTCGGTAATAACAAGAGAAGTAATCAAAATTACCAATATCGCTGAAAGAATCAACGCAAGTGTGTCTTAAGCAACGATTTTTGTCTGTGGTTGTCTCTGTCTGTCACATTGATTCTTACCTGGGTACGGCTCTTTGTTGACCGCGGTGCGGCGTTCGCGCGCCACTGCAGTCAAGAAATGCAGTCCTTTACACTTCAATGATGGTTCGTTCGTGCGTGGTCTTCGTGTCCGATGCACATTTGGACAAGCCCGTATATTGGAAGAGAACAGCTGAAAGTAGAAGAAGAGCACGGACCACGGGCATCACCACAAGAATGAGAAGCATCAAGAAGCTAAGAAGACACACAGTTCGCAGTGAACTCATTGCGCCTCTGCACGAGCACCTGGCCTTGCTGCCTTTTACGTGCGTAGATTTACAAAAGATGGGGCGTGGATTCGCACATCATGTGCTCAAAACTCGAAACACCCTCCTCTGTGGGTGGGAACTCCACTTCGAACTCAACTAATATAGGGCCACGATGGAAAGGAAGGGATTGACTGTCATGTTATGGCGTTATGGCAAGCGAGTGCCTGCTATGTTACATGCCGTATTTATCTCGTGAATGCAGTCATCTCAGTAATTGTTGTGCTTGGTTTCTCACCAAACAAACGGTATATATTGTTCAAATTAAGATTTCGACAACACTTTGTTCCTGCGACTGAATCTCTCCATGGAGCACGATCGATACCTTGTAACGTGCACGTCGGTGGTCCAAGTGAGAAGTGAAGGTACCGTAGGTCTGAAATGAGACCATCTCATTCTGATTCTAAATACGGTTACGATGGAAAGGAGGAGAGTGTATGTCCTGTTTTGGCATGCGAATGCCTTCTTTTCTTACGATTTATGCTGTTTAATCTCTGCATGATTATTCTCTCAGGGTGCGGACGAGCGAGCCACTTTGGTCCGTTACCACCACTTCTATGGCCGCTCTCGCCAGTGTGCCTGATAACTGATAAAGCCTTTTTTTTAGAGTAGTACCTATTGCTTTGTATTTTCTGCAGTCCGCCTGTAAGCCTTTTTTTAATCAAGACTGGCCTCTTGGGGCAGGGCTGGCATAAACATTTCAACCCAGATTTTAAAAAAGCACACTGTCTGGGACGACTTGGAAAAAACAGGTGTTTTGAACACCTCCCGGAACAAGCCCGCAACTGCTGTGCTGTAGCGCTTTAGTCCACCTGTTTTTTACAGCACCCAGGTTAAAAAACAGGTGTTATGAACATATGAACATGTTTTTTTTGGTTTGAAAAACACCTGTTCCTGTTTTTGCCAGCCTAGCCTCGTCGGGTTCCTCGGGCCTGTGTCAACAGGGGACACCCCACTCTTCATCATTCGTAAACCTACATCTCAAGCAACGAATGATGAGGAGTGTTGACATCTAGGCTAGTTGCGAAAAAGGACGAGCTTTATTTCCAGATCCTGGAGAAAAAAAAAAAAAAGCATAAAAGGAGCCCAGCTGAAAAATAAATTATAGCCCAACGGACAAATCTAGAAGCCCAACGGACAAGCTCAGATATTCCCAACGGACATATTGTTGGCCATTTACTGGAATATCTACATAAAATTGAGTATAATACGCACAAATCCGTTGGGCTCCTTTTGTTCCTCCTTTTTTTGGGCCTCTCATGCCTCTCACGTCCTTTGTTTCAACTAGTACTGACTGGAGCCTACTAGGGACTAGTTTAGGGCAGGGTAAATAACCCAAAAGAAATAAACCAGAATAATTGGGTCATTTACCTCCCGAAAAAACTTCCCATGTCCCCAATTTGAATTAAACCCCCTATTCTCCACAACCCCCCCACGGGTTTTACTAAGATATGGCGCCTGCTGGTGAAATTTTTAAGTGGTTTGGCGTTTCTGTAACTCGAATAAAACCGAAAATAACCCAAAAATAACCCAGAAATAACTAAAAAAACTGGCCCTTTCAATTCTTGGGTTATAAGAAACCAGCACTACTAGTACTCACTCCTCATCATTCGTAAACCTACGTCCAAAGCTTCCTTCGGAATATGCTTTATATTAAATGTAATTTCGTTCGTGGTTCGTGTCCGCCCTTTTTTTTGTACCTACAGTGCTGTAGTACAGACCTGTTGTACATGTGCAGTACTTAGAAAAAGCGGAACACTGGCACAGGAAGGGGCACACACTACGGGAACTGCAAAGGGGGCTCATCCACGGGCACCTCAAGAACACTCACCAAGGCGCTAGGAAGATTTATCGCAAGACATTTCTAGAGTTCCTTGGTGGGGGCTTGCTTTTGATATGTCTGCAAAATCCAGCCTCCAAGTCCAGGAGGTTAAACTGAAGGATCCTGAGACGTAGGTTTACGTATGATGAGGACTTAAACTGAAGGATCCTGAGACATAGGTTTACGAATGATGAGGAGTGACTGCTACTGTACTACAGTAGGTATAGGGACACCCCTCCCTAAACCAAGTACGTAGTCAAAACCCAAAATTAAACTCAAAACACTTCTTTTGAGCTGCACTCTCAGAGCATGGAGGAGCGTGCCACTTTGGACCGCTACCACCACTTCCATGGTCACTCGGGCATGTGCGCCTGATAAGCTTTTAGGTCTAGTTTGCGCTGCTTTGCTTTTCTTCTCTACCTGTTAATCTTCTAATTCCGGTCCTTCGGGGCCTGTCTTAAAAAAAAAAAAAAAAACACTCATTCCACCCACATTTCGCGAGTGCTCATCTCTTTCCTACTTTATCGACGTTGATTTAGACTGAAAATAATTGGAGCCGCACGAACAGGTTCGAGTTAACGGGTCGTACACTTCCACCATATGCTCCTAGTACAGATGAGGACGATCCTCGAATGCATTCGTGTGAAAATTGACGTCGCATATCGTAAGAAAAGATCTGCTTTCTCGTGTACCCTCTTGTTTGAGCTCCATTACCCAGTACACTATGAATATGAATATTTCCCCCCAACCCCCGCCTGTCTTTCTATCTACGTTCATGCCTGTTTTCTCCCGGCTCCCTGCTCAGGTTTAGCACGGATAGACCCATACTGCTTGCTCGCCATCTTGCCTTCAGCTCGTTGCTTTTGGCGACAAGCGCATTCGCTCAAAGGCAGGAGCCGCTTCATGCCGAAGTGGCCATCGTGTGGAACCACACTCGGTACGTAGGCCGTATGGCTCTCGGTGGCGAGGGGAAAAGGGACGAGGAGTTTAGCATTGGCTCAGGCGCAACAGTTGCGCTAGCTACAGGCTCTCGCTTCAGCTTTATCATAGCAGGAGGCCCCTCTGAGCGACGCCTCCTAACGCCCATCACTGACACAGCGTCGCTGCAGACTGCGATTGGAGCGTGGTGTGACGACTCCCAAACAGCTGCGGAAAAATATGGAGACATTTCGACTTGGTGCGTCAACGTTTTCTCGTGAATACCCTTCCTCCTCGCCCTCCTTCTTTTTGTATCCCTCTTTTTATAACTTTGCGTAGCTCCCTCATCCCCTCCTGCAGTATGCTCTCTTTTTATATGATCATTCCCTTTCTTTGTCGCATTCTTTTAAAATTGAACCCCCTTACTCTCTACAAATATTCATTAATTTTTTTGTACTATATTTTCCTCTTTCCTGTCTCCTTGTCCTCTTCTTACCACGCCCTTACTCCCTCTCCCTCACTACCTTCTTCCCTCCTCCCCATACTTCCTTGCTGACTCTCTGTCTCTCCTACCTTTTACCTCTTATCCGTTCATAAAAACAGGGACACCAGTAGCGTGGATGACATGAGTATCCTGATTTATGGCTCTTGCTCAACGCACAGCATCTTCAAAGGCGACGTGAGCGCATGGGATGTGTCCAGCGTGACCGATATGAATACCATGTTCGCCGCCGCGGAAGCCTTCAATCAAGCCTTGGACGCATGGGATGTGTCCAGCGTGACCGATATGGGTTGGATGTTCGAGTTTGCGATAGTCTTCAACCAAGCCTTGGCCGCATGGGATGTGTCCAGCGTGACCGATATGGGTTGGATGTTCGAGTTTGCGATAGTCTTCAACCAAGCCTTGGCCGCATGGGATGTGTCCAGCGTGACCGATATGGGTTGGATGTTCGAGTTTGCGATAGTCTTCAACCAAGCCTTGG
>Ga0307930_1000277_pt1 | contig 39510 bp, 40 predicted proteins | sample OrgLakmetageno46_FD_203161 | JGI IMG/M metagenome (GOLD analysis project Ga0307930, IMG submission 203161) | Saline water microbial communities from Organic Lake, Antarctica - #46 | ecosystem: Environmental > Aquatic > Non-marine Saline and Alkaline > Saline | place: Antarctica: Organic Lake...
TTTGGCGAAGTCTCTGGCGTCGCTGCCAGCAGGTGGCAGCCGTCCTTCTGCGTGGCCGTCCCATTCCCATCCCGCGCTGCGAGGGTTCTCGTCATCTGCGCCATCCTCGTCGGATTCACTGTTATCATCATCTCCATCGTCGTCCTCGTCGTCTTTGCCGCTGCCGCTTTCGTTTGATTCTCCTTCAGCTTTGGGCTTGGTTTCTTCGGGTGGCCTTGCCAAAAGAATCGGCCGTGGTTTGGGTTTACTGCTTCCCGCTGCGGATTCACCGCGAACTCCTTTACCTGTCCCTCGCTTGATTTGATTGGCTGGTCCGCTTCCCTTGCGGTTTCTCACGGCTTTTCCGTTCGGCGCTCCTCCTGCGCTGCCCTCCTTGCTCTTTTCTTCTTCTTCTTCTTCCTCTTCTTCATCGGATGCACCGTCTTCATTGTCTTCTTGGCTCTCCTTCTTCGTTCCCAAGAGATGCGCAACGGCATCGCTGTACGCGCCCTCTCGCTGCCCTGCAGCTCTCATCTTTTGGTCCCCTTCGCAATTCGCCACCTCCGACAGGCTGCTCGGGGTCCAGGTTTGCATAAACACTGCGTCTTCTTCGCGCTCGCCTTCGCCTTCTTCTCCCGCGTTGGCTTCCAAGGAGGCGAGTTTGGCTTCGACCAGCGCTGGCGTGGTTAGCGTGGCATCGATCACGAAGTTGTAGAGTTGCCGTGTGCTCATAGCCGTTAAGCCGCCTTTCCCAAAGAACGCGTTCACGTTGGCACAATCCATGCGAAGGAAATTGGACGCCTGTTTTTGGTTTACAGTGCAAAGACAAAGTAAATAAAAAGGAAATTGCTAAAGTAGAGACTAAAGCAAACACTAGCAACGCTAAGGCGAAGGATTGACCAATTGTAGAATATCGACGGGATGGTTCTACTGTTAAACTTTGGCGTGCGCCTACCTGAGGATGGTCGTGCTCCACAGACTGCGAGAAGTTTTTAAAGACAGAAGAAACGAAATAATCAAGAAAGAGGAAGGAAAAATTGTGAGACTAAAGCACATTTTAAAAAATTAAGCTTTTCAATCCATTTAATTCGACATCACCACCAAAGACACCCAACCCAATCACAACACACCTGCGACACGTCGATGATCACCACCCCGCCTTTGGCTTCGTCCCAGAGCATATTATATTCGGACAAGTCGCCGTGCACCAGCTTGCACACGTGGTACATGGTCCGCATGTGCAGGCAGGTTTGCCAGTACGCTTGCGCTAGCTGTTTCCCCGTCAGCTGCGCGTCTTTCAAGCGGGGCGCAGGCCATCCATTCTCGCCCACGAACTCCATCACCAAGATGTGGTTCTTGAGCAAGACGGGCTGTGGCGACGGCACGCCGGCAGCGTAAAGGCGACGCAAGTTGCGCATTTCTTTCTCGGCCCAGGTCTTCACCATTTTGCGGGGGTTAGACTTGCAGTAGCCGTGCCGGTACCGAAATTCACCGCTCACGTATCTGTCCAGGGGTAGTTGGTAACGATAGAAAACGGGCAGTTAATAGGGAACAAAAGGTTTAAAAAAGACGAAGGCCAAACGCAAGCTCCGATACTCCCTTCTTTTCTCTAAACGTAATATCTCCAAGCAATCAAAGAATAAAATGCCACGTACTTGTCGCGGTCTTTGAAGACGAGAATAGAGGTTTTGAAAATCTTGATGGCGAACTCAGAGCACGTTACTGCTTGTTCGCTGCTTCCTCCGCTTGCTTTCGGCCCCGCGGCTGCGTAATACACGTTGGCCTCTTTGCCCGTCGACAAGCATCCGTCAATCTCAGACAAAAAGCCGCTGAGTTTCAAAAGTAAATCGGGCAAAGAGGCAAGAAAATGAGTTACTTCGGACCCGAGGAGCGCAAAAGTCCTGTGTATCAGCACTATAATCAGCACATGGAGGTTTTAGAGAAACGAACTTTGAAATTAGACCAATCAGTGCAGGTGGTATAATGGCTAACCCATATGAAGGAATAGAAATTACCTGTTCAGAAGCTTGAAGAGCATGAGACGTGTGCGTGGATCCATCACCTGGATACATCAAGAGCGAAGCAGTCAAGAATATTAGAGTTCATATTAAAGTGATAAAAGGAAGCGGGCACTAGAAACGACAAGAGCATGAGGGCCTGCGTAAAGCCGAGAACAGTAGCACAATAAATCAACACCTGTTCGCTGGTAGCTCGATCATCACGGCCCGTGTGATTAGTGCGCTTCGTGTCGAACTTGTCAGCTCCTAGAGAAATAACATGGCGTGAATGTGCAAGTATTAGAGAAATGTCGCTAGGAACACGATCTCTGAGTACCCACGGGCTAATCAGGTGTTCGCGTACGCACAATGACACGCACTGCAACACGCACCCGTCATTTCATTGGAGGCTTTCTGGCTGAAGTTCATTTTGCCACTCGCCAGATTTTGTTCTAGGGATGACCACTGGCCTTGCCCACCGCCGTGCGTCTTTTCTCCCAGCATTTCTGCTTCGAGATCGTCTTCGCTCCGAAATTCGACTTCTTCTTCCTCGTCCCACTCTTCATTCTCAACTATCACTTTGGTGCTAGCACGCGCTCCCTTTTTACTAGGAGCACTTTTCTGGGGACTGTTTTGCGCTACCGCAACCGGGGTTGATTTCGGTAAAGAGGAAGGAGAAGGCAGCACAGTCACGCCACTCCCTAGAGACTTCACTGCTTCCGTAAGCTCTTGGATAGGTTCCGGTGCATCATCGAATTGACCAAGTAAAGTAGCCATTTTTTATATCTTATATGGCGAAGGCTTCACTTAGAAATGGACCTCAAGCCTTCGTATACTCTTCCGCGAAGAACTAGAAGATGTTGCTGCATGCCCAGAGCTACATCATGAGCTGAACATTCGCTGAAAGAAAAAAAAGCGAGAGAATGATGTGCTACTACCCTAATGTGGTATGAGGTCTGAAACGGCGAGTCGGCGAAGACGCAAAAATGGCAGCACAACGCAAACAAGAAGAGGATGAAGCGACCGTGTTCGTGCGGAATTTACCGCTAGATCTGCTTGGCCCAGAGCTCGAAGAAGTGTTCTCAGAAGTAGGGCCCGTGAAGAGTGCAGCGGTTATTCACAACAAGCGAGTACCTGGTGGGGGGCCGCAGTTATCGCGCGGGTTCGGTTTCGTTACCTTTGCTTTAGCAGCCGACGTTAGCGATGCCATCCGAAAGTTTCACGGCAGGCGCATTCGTGGCCGAGCTATGTCGGTCGAGCCCTGCGGGGAGAAGAACAAGCCTGCCAGTCCAGGTGCAGCAGCTGGGGCCTCACCTGCTGCGAAGTCCTTTCCACCGAAGGTTGAGAAAGTCATTGCCAAGGACGACTCGACTGAGAAAGCAGCACCATCGACCAATGCACCTAGCGGTGAAACAAAGACAGCTAGTGCTGCTAGCAAGAAGCAATCTCAACCTACTAGTGAGAATAATGGTGAAGATGAGGAGGCTAGCGATGAGGTCACTCCAGCCTCCAAGGTCAAATCAAAGAAGGCGAACAAATTGGCCTCTGTCGCTGAAGCAGAAGAAAACGCTAGCGTTCCGGTACAAATCAAAGATGATTTAACTGAGATAGGATGATTACTTGTTGCGAAGGTCTTTCTGCTATTACCTGATTACTTTGTTTCACTGTACATACCTACAGCGCCCTTAACGATGCATGACATCTCGAGGGGCAATTTTGTGCATTTGTGTGTACCAGGTGAGCCTTCGCACGCTTCGTATCTTTGGTTTGAATGCGAAAACCACACAAAAGCAGCTCATGAAACGCATTCAGAAAGTTGCTGTAGTGGAAGCAGTTTCACTCGTGACAGCAGAGGAAGCAGATCTCTTGTATGGGAGCAGCTATGGGCAGTCGAACGACAACGACGACGACACAAAGGAGGCAAAGAGTGTGTGGCCTCGAGGTGGCATGGCGCGAGTGGTGCTGGCCTCGGTGAAAGACGCTAACAAAGTCATGAAGACCTTCAACCGAAAAACCATTCATGAACAGGTCAGTACTTGATGTACATTCTACTCTTCCTCAGTACTATATTTACTCCTTGGCCGCGCGACATCTCTTCAACCTGGTCCTTACCATGATTGGTGGTTGCTCATGTTTACACACATACGACCACTTATATTCCTCTCTCAATTTTTCTTCTTTTCCTCTGCACAGACCCTGTCGGTGCGCTATGAAGCCCACGTGCGCAAAGGCGAGCGCGCCGCATCCTCTCCTGGGGGTGGCAAGGCAGCGCGCGTGATTGTGCGCAACTTGAACTTCAAAGCGACCGAAGTTGAGCTGGCTCAGGCCTTTGTGGCCTTTGGGCCTTTACGGGAAGTGCACATCCCTACGGTTTCTATGCCAAAGCACTTCAACCCGAACGAGTTCAAGGCCCAGAGCCGGGGGTTTGGGTTCGTGCAGTTCTTATTGGCCAACGACGCCATGACGGCCGCCGCAGCAGCGGCCAAGACCCCTGTAGTGGTGTGTGGCCGTGCGGTGACCGTGGCGATGGCGCAGGCAAAGAAGGCCTACGATGCAAGCGGTGGCGATAAAAGTGGCGAAGAGAAGGTAGACGGAAGTGGTGCAGCAGCAGGAAGTATGGATGACGACAGTGGGGGAGAAGATGAAGAGACGAAAGGTGACGACAACGAGGAAGAGGGCGAATCTGGCGCTGGTTCAGAAGAAGAAGATGAGGACGATGACATGAGCGATAGTGACGGAAGCGGCGTAAGTGACAGCGAAGACGACGACGACAAAGATGACGAGGCTATAGACGAAGCGGCCGATGAAGAAGCAGAGCTTGCTGCCGTCGCCAAAGCAAAGCTCGAAGCCGATATCGCCGAGGCAAGAGCAGCGAAAAAGAAAGCCCGAGAAGACGCTGGCGCCGCGTCTAAAGACGTGAAAGAGGGGCGCACGGTGTTTGTGAAGAGTTTGCCGTTTGACGCCGCCGAAGAAAGCTTGCGACACCGGTAACAGATCTCAGCGCGTGCTTTCCTTCATGTGTGTGTGGGGGGGGGGGGGCTATGTTTGATGGGGTGCTCAAAAGCACCATTTCTTGTAAGATTTGTTCGATGGTCGTTTTCAAAAGTAATTACATTTTTAATTTTTGTGCGCACGTTTTGCTCTAATACATCTCTCTTCTACAACAACCACAACGATCAACAGGTTTGCGGAATTTGGCGAATTAGAGCGTTGCTTATTGGTGCGCGACAGTGGCACCGGCCTCTCGCGCGGTACAGCCTTTGTGACCTTCAAAGAGGTTGAGAGTGCTCGCAGTGCTATCAAGGCCTCGAATACAGGCAAAGTTGTGGTGCTGGGCAAAGTAGTGATTGCCATGGCGGCAGTGGACCGAAGCGAAGCCAAAGAGTACGGCAAAGAAGGCCGCGAGCGGCTCAAAGGGCAGCGGGACAAGCGGAACATGTACTTGAAGGACGAAGGCTTGGTGGATGGCGTGGCAGATGCCGTGCGAGAGGCTGCAGGCCGAAAACGCCACGAGAAAAAGTCACGGCAAGACGATGGTGACGGCAGTGGCAGTGCGCAGTGCCCGCCCGGTGACCTCGCGAAGAGGCAATCGGCGCATGCAGAAAAGAAGGCCAAATTAACCAACCCCCTGTTTTTCATCTCTCCATTGCGGCTGTCAGTGCGGAACGTGGCTCGGCATTTGACCGATTCAGACTTGAAGCGCATCTTCAAAGCAGCGGCGGACGAAGGCCTGAATCGAGGCTTGGTCAAGCTGGATGACGTGCAGGTAGTTGTCGCGATCAATAATAATATAGTATCTTCACTAGGATTGCAACTCAGTTGACCTTAGTATTCGCTGCTTCGGATGATTTATGCTTCTTCTTTATTATCTTAAGCCTTCTTCCTGATTGAAATGTATTATTCTATTAGGCTCAGCTCGACGCGCACGCCGAGGACTCGGTGCTTTTCGGGAAACACAAACAAGCGAAGGCACGATTGCCACCGATTGGCGTTTCCTGCGTGACGGGCGCCAAGGTAACGTCTAGTACGTACATGTTCTCAAATGCACACACAAAAAAAACGTACTGATAAATGCAAATATAAACAAGGTTACCTGCGTGCGTGCATGTTGATTTCTTTTATTTTACGTGTGAAACGTTCGTTCATGATCGTCGAATTGTTATCCTCATCTCTCACCTATAATTCTGGTATTAAACTCATCAGATCATGCGGGATTTGGATAAAACCGACCAGCCGAGCCGCGGCTATGGATTCATTGACTTCAAAGACCACGCGTCCGCTCTGGCCGCTCTGCGGTGGACGAACAATAATCCTGCTCTGTCCAATGAGGCTGCCGCGGGGGGCGCAGCAGCGGTAGCGCGCAAAAGTCCCATGAATGAGTGGCCGCGGCTGATCGTGGAGTTCGCGGTGGAAAATAGGTCCAAAATTCAGGTGCAAGAAAAGCGCCGGGAAACTTCGGACAAGCGCGCGAAACAGCGAGAGCGGTTGCTGGCTGCTGCCGCAGGAGGCGAAGACGACGATGAAGGTGGCGATGCGCAACACAACGCAAGCGAAGGAGGTGGAGGTGAGAAGAAAATGAGCCGAGGCATGCGGCAACGAGAGAGGAAGCGCCAAGAGCGAGAAGCGAGTCAACACAACGAATCAGGAGCGCCGTCAACTTCACAACAAACGACGGGTCAAAACGCGAAGGTCGATCGCGAGGCAAAGAAACAGCGGATAAGCAACAACCCGTTCGCAGCCGCCGCCGCTCAACCACTTGACGCGAAGTCGAGAGCAACCACAGGAGAAGCCAGCTGGACTGGTGGTGCGGCAAAGAAAGCGCGCGGAATGAAGAATCAAGCTGCTGCTGTTGCGCCTGAAGATGCTACGCTTGAGATCGATGCCTTGCCAATTGGAGAAAAGAAGAAAGCCAGCAAGAAGCGCAAGGGGACCAAAAACGGGCCAATGACTGACGAGTTTGACGCGCAGGTGAAAAATTACAAAGCTGCGCTCTTTGGGAAAGGGAGCATTGACGCAGCCAATGACGACGACGACGGAAATGGAGGAATCACTGCCAAGAAAGCGTCAGCAAAGTTCCAGGAGAGCGCTGCGCGGTGGTTCGAATAAGCAAATACTTTTGGTGTTTCTGGTCGTATTTGAGTGGCTAGATACTAAGTAGTTAAGTAGGGATGGTTTCGCTCTGCTCTTTTGTTTTCCCGGCATTCTTTCACTAATCATTGCATTCATGCATGATGCATTGTGCGTGGTGGCATAAAATTTGGTTAATTCTTAATTCTATACTTCTATATTCACCATTTCAATTTTTATGAGGCATGCCCTTTTCTATTTTTCTTATCCAACCGGGATAAAGGTAATCACCAAATCCCTGTAATTCATTCAGTTCTACCTTTAATTGCTAATTCAGCATGTGCCATTAGCCCTTGACTAGGACTAAGAAAAAACAATGAGCCCGGCTGATGAGAAGTTGGATCTTCATTAGCCGCCTTATTATGGGCCCTTCTGCCCTCCGTGTCGTTCATTCAGGCGATCAATGCAACGTGACTTACAAAGGAAGAGTTCCTTCTCGCCCCTATCACAAGAGCGTGATGTACAACTCGAAAACAGCTGAAGTGACTTGCCTGCGTGCACGTTGCATAAATGGCTGGATACTACTCATGCCCATGGTCGTTTTTTCGAAGTGCACGCAAAATCAGAAGGAAATCTTACAGAGCGGCAGTGCCCTCTCGATTTCGTCTCGATCACCCTCGATATCGCCACAGAACTCGAGCGCAAGCACGCGGAGGGCATGTAATCCTCTGAAATTATCAACATGGCCTGTACAGAATACATCAAAACGCACGAGACAGCGAGCGTTGGTATATACAGAAAGATGGACATGCGAGTGCACGATATTAGAATCGATAAAGGTTCAGTCAAAAGTACACAGCACACGAGAGATTAGCATGGGCTCGTACCGCTCACGCCTGTTCGACTCAAAGCGATGTTGTGAAGCCGTTTGCAGTGCCCAAACACAGAAATGTCGCCATAGACTTTGGTGCGCCTCAAGAGCACATCGACGAGCAAGGTCGAGATCGCAAAGGCAACGCCAATGTCACCCCGTACCTGCAACACAAGAGAGGCACGTACAATAAAGCAAGATGGTTATGCTTCCACACGCAGACGAGGAGGTGGACGTGCCGTATCCGCCGCAACAGAATCCGTATATCGAGATTCGCATGCACAGGAAAGTACACGCAAATTGACTTCTGTGGGTATGGGTATTGGAGGAGGGAGGATTTCAGACATGAGCAGATCTTATAATACCTGCGTGCATCTCAGCCAGACTTTCTTCAAAGAGTGGCAAGGGGCAAACACCGCGATGTCGCCAGTGACCTTCAGGTCACTCAAGAGCACTTTATGAAGCTTTTTGCACTTCTGCAAGCTCGATAGGTCGCCTTCAACTCCCGTCACCTCTAAGCAGAGGTCATAAAGCCCAACACAATCGCTGACGGTGGAAAGGTTTCCACTCAGGCCCGGGTTTCGCCCCAAGTTGATGGCTTGAATGAAAGGCGTGAACACTGCCTTGAGTTCAACCATGTTCAAATTAAGCTCAACACCGACTAGGTTCAGCACAATCACCTAAGCCAGAGAACGCGCACAAGTATTGGAGGTAACTTGGTTGCAGGAAAGAGCAGTGCTCACGCAAGCCTCTTTCGAATGCTTCTGCCTGTCACTTGCGCCTACCAAAACCTCTTCCTTTTTGTGCTCCTAATAAGTATCATTACCCCATTCGCATTCAATTAGCCCTGATAGTGGTGTCCTAATGTATTACCTGTCCCAATCCTGCGTCAATTTGCGTGGCAATCATTCCTTCCAAAAGCTCTTCTGGCGTTAACTCCACTTCGCCCTCTTGGTTGCTGCTGCTTTCCTTCGAAGCTCCGCTGCCGCTCGCCCCCGCATGACTCCCAAGCGCCAAACTGCCGAACGCCGATTGGTCGTCAGTAGGAACAAGCGCTACGGGAGATCGCCACCCGCGGTCGCCTTTAGCTGGCGTTGGAGGTGCGCTCTCGTAGTCTCCTTTCGAGTACGTCATCGCAATCGAGTCCTCGTCGCTAATGCTAGTGCGGTCGACATAAGGACGGCGGGCCTCCGCCATTAGGCCTCGGGATGGCATGATAGACCCGAAACTTTGAGGCTCGTTCTCTCCACCGCGAGAAGCCAGGTCGCGTGAACTTTGCCGTGACGCTGCATTTTGCCGCAGCAGCGCAAGCAGTAAATTGCGCTCGTTGGGTGGCAACTCATGAATCCGCCCCTAAAATAGAAGAGTACAGACACTTGAGCTTCAATAGATACATAAATCAAGCTCAATCGTGCACGAGCGTTCTTCCTATTCATACTTTCGCCCTCACCTGAAAATCATTGATTTCGCTGGCTGGTATTCTACGCAGCCATTCTTGTTGCACCACCGGCCCAAGCGTCAAGAAATGTTTGTAGTCATCCTCGTGAAGGATGCTACCTCCAGAGCCCATCTATGATATTTGAACTACACTTTTTCGAATGGTATTGTGTACGTTATTGCACAGAAATTATCAAGGCCTAGCGAGCTGTGCCAGGCGTTACAGAGCCTCAGGTTGTCAAATCTCTGAGAGGAAACGTTGATTCAGTTTTTAGAAAGTATTTAATTGACATTGAGTTCATCTACTTAAGAGGTTGCTGAGCTACATACGTCGTGAAAATCTCGTCTCTCGTTCTGTATCTTCGCCGGAATAGTAGCGGGGCAAAATATCATGCGCACGTTGCACGCAGCACTACTTTGGAAGCTGAAGGATTCGTGCAATAAGCTAGCAACTGTAGCTACGCTAGCACGCTAGCCAGCAGCTAGACTAGGAGTAAGCGGTGAAGGGTAGGGAGTAGGGCCCGGCCGAGTGCGAGTAGCAAATAGCGAGTAGGCTACAAGCAAGGGTTACCCCTTGCTACAAGCAGCCTACTAGTACAAGGGGCTATACGTCTGTTAAATAATGCCCTAATATATTACATACGTAAATCTCGTCGAATGATGTCGAATGTCGAGCACCGACGAACGAAGAGACGTCGAAGAGCCCTGCGCGCAGCGTAGCAGCCGAAGAGCAATGAAAAAAAATGGAGAATTGTGCGTGGCGACAGAATCACTCGTCGAGCATATTCCCTGACCCACGATTAGTTAGATTCGAACAATCAATGTAACTTTTTCCGAAGGATAGCTTCTGGTAATGGCAGACTAGGATTAGCCTTTTTCTGTAAGTCTCCGATAAGTAAACCAAGTCACTGTAAGTCGTTCGTAGGATTAGCTTTTCGTCTAAGTAACCACAACATTTTGAGCGAGATTTTATCGAGTCAGCACATACTATGGCGAAAGTGCAGATGACAATAATAGCTCTCTCCGCGTTTGCGATGCTACTAGTGATTCTACACAGCGTTAATGTCTTGCAGGCACGTGACGCCCGCATTCTTATGCTAGAGCAAAAACTAACTGCCTCTGAAAAGCAAGTCAAGGAACTCCAATCTTTCGTGCAGCGGTGTGTACATGATGCTTCCTAAGAATTTCTGCTACTGCTGAGTGTACTTATGACGTATCAATTGTATCGGTGGTGCACTCCTTTTGATCCTCGGCTCATGAGTATCTTAAAGAGTCAGCCTCTTCTATTATGCATGAATTCATCACCCGCTCATAATAAAACCGACAGCATCGCCGTTCTAGTTTCAGCTGGAAGACTGCAAAGGATAAGATCTAGCATGACTGCACGTGCGAAAGTCGCACTGTAAGCGCTATCCCTTTTCGAGAAATGGCACTCAAGAGCCCAAGCAACTGTGCACATGATGGAGTACGCCTTGAATACGCAATGGATACTACCCTTATTGATTATTGAGGGGTTCTTTCTTAAAGTCGCATATTTTGGAAGGTCGGCAACAAAGTAGTTAGGCGCCACTCGTGCTCGGTCTTGTGTTTGCCAAAATAGAACATTTAGAATTCGGGTCGAGGTATATGACTGCAGTGGAACGCGTTTCAATAGAAACTTCAAGACGACGATATCATGGATAGTAGAATCAGTACAAATTAGGGCGTGGTTCTTATAGCTCGGCGCCCAAAATATTATGCTTCGCGGCTGAGAGCTGAAGTGGGCGAATCAGGGGAGGTGTTAGTATGTTAGTGCCGCGTCATTCACATTATTCGCTGCGGATATACTTTCAAAAACTGAGCATTTCGATTCAGATAGCCACCAATGCCACTAACCAAAATACTTGGGCACTAAGGAATGGGAATAAACGGGTCACGATGTGGTATTTCCGTTATGCAATATACAATATATAAAGTGAAAAAGTTTATTTAAATGGGAATGGGGAGCATGGAGCATGCACTTCTTCTTAGTATATAGTATTGGACGATAAAGCGATTTCTTTTTGGTGGCTTTTTGAAGTAAAGCCCAATGCTTGCTTCATTGAAGATATCGATGTCAGATGAGCTGTTTGGAGATCACAACAAGACATCGTTCAACGTTAGGGCTCTACCCAGAGACCTCCAGGGCAATTCAAAGTGGCTAACGCCCCTCTATCTTCACCGTGCTCTCCCACAGTATCCCTCCAGGCCCTTAATGCGGTAAACCATGGACCACTTGTACTAGGTGGCACCCTCATCGCATTTTCAGACGCAGCTATGCAGGCTGCAACTGCAGACGCATCCTCTTTCGCGAGGAGAAACCGGCGCTGATGTTCGAGGGCTTCTGATCCACGTATGTCACCACCTAGCCGCAGAGCTTCCACTTCTAAGCGCACACTGGTTGCTGCCAGGGGGCGCATAGTCTTGTAGGCTTTGGCGCGCTCTGCGAGTGCTTGAGCGGCCTGGCGCATGACACCACTGTTTCCTGCAACCCGAGCAGATTCCGCCAGACGCACCAGGAGAGCAGGCGCTGCTGCCGTTGGAAGGTCGAGCGAGTCTATGAGCTCTCTGGCTTCATGCAGAGAAGAAGATTGCAGCAAAACCTCGAACTGCTGAAGGATTGACCCTTGTACCCATTCAATGGCAGCGCCTGCAATGGCATCTGCTGCTCGGTTATCATCTCTGCTCAAGAGTTTATATTCCACGGCAAGAGTAATTTCATCGGCAAGCAGAGTTTCATTGAGTGACTTTACGAGGCTAGTAGCGGCGGTGTATCGATCTTTCAAAATATTTGGCGACGCAATGCCGCGCATTTGGTCAATGACGGTGCGACAATCGCCTTGCACGCTGAGGCAGATGTGATGCTTGTCTACAGAAGCACCACCTGCAGAGTCCACGGTACTCAGACGCTTAGCATGGCTCGCGACATAGGCTAGCCCAAAGAGAAGGGCATCATATTCTGCTGCACCGCTAGAAGTACAACCTAAGCTGCGAGGTACGTAGCGTGCTCCAAAGGCAACGGGCGTAGAGCACCCATCCTGAACATAAATAGCGCAGCCGCAAGCTCCAATCCGCCGTTCTGAGTGCCACGCTGCATCAAATTGCAATACGAGTGCAAGGCTAATGAAAAGACCGCTCAACATTTCTGAGTTTGCGAGTGAGGAGCTTAGAGGCCGACTAAAAATAGAGCCTCTGTTTCATTTCAAAACTATAGGTATAGTAGCCTTTCAATGTGCTCAGCTAGTATTTACTCCGGGCCATCATGATGATCGAGTAGACTCATTGAGTGCGTTTTCGATGGCTAGTGGCTGGCTAGCTAGCAGGTGAGGCGAGGCTACCAATTTAGCACTGTAGTACTATGTTATGGTTTTGCTATCTAGGATTCTTAGCGTCTAAGGAGCAAAGGAGTTTGAGTCCTGCCCCTGCCAGCCTGCCGATGCCAGATGCCAGAGTCTCGAATCAAATGCATCAAACAACAAACACTTCAAATTTTAAAAGCTACTACAGGGGGAGCTCTTCTAATGTTTCTCACACTTTTTTCTTTTTTTTTTTGCTCGCAACAGAAACAGAACCACTCCAACTCAGCATCCGCATCCTGGCAGTGGGCAGTGGTAAGATCAGAACCACGCAGATGGCCTACAACTATGGCGATAAAGGATGGTTCTTGCGCTTCTCGAACTTTCCATAGAGATAGAAAGTCACTGGGCACTGTCTTCTAATTCCGGCCCTTCGGGGCCTGTCTCAAAAATCCGAACTCGAAGACTCCGACCTTGGCTGGGTCTTACCTTGGTATTGCGTATTACGATAAATCGTATCGTCGAAATTTACCGCATTTATCGTTATTTAGCTTAATAACGCACGATTTCGCGTTATTTCGGCGTAATTGCGTGTTCTCCTTTGGCGAGATCGACATGTAAAGGCGCTTCGCGGTTGTGGTTGTGGTTCTCAGCCAAGAGCCAAGAGGCCAAGCAGGACTCGAACTAATACAAACACAAACCCAAATGACACAGACACAGAAGCCAATGCTGCGGGCAGGATTTTACACACGTGCATTGCTTGCAAGTCAAGAGCGCACAGATAGTGTTGTGTAAAAGGCAAGAAGCATAAAATCCCCCCCCCTCCCCCCCTCTCTAATCTCTAAAGTGGAAACTGTTCATGAAATAATTTTGAAACCCGGCTTTAGTATTAAGTCGTTTCTTCCACATATAACTCAGGGGCATAGGCATAACCCCCTGACAAAAGAGCTAACGAGGCGCAATGGCGCACCGTTTATACGTCAGGTCCTGAAGTCCCTACAGGAGCGCGTGCTTTTCACAGTACCAGCAAACCAGCTACACTTTCGCAGCGCTCGGCGTTAAGCCAAGCCATATCTGCGCGCCGCCAACTCCAGCTCTGCCTGGACTCCTATCAGGGCGGCAGCTCTTGTCAGCTTCAAGCACCCATCTCGGGCAGGTGGTAGGTTGGAACTGCCCGGCATCTCCCTCTCCTCTTCTGCTAGCAGCCCGCACGCATTGCTTCACTTCGGTCAAAAACGTGCGGCCGTCAGGAGCTTGCTCGCAGTGCAAACCTGCTGCATAGGCGCCGCCAAACCGCTCGCCGAGCAGCTTCAGCGAAAAAGGCTTTTCAAAAGGCCCAACGCCGTAGTTTGAGCTCGGAGCCGGCCAAGCAGGTCCGAGTTTCTTTTCGCCCAGCTTGTCATGAGCCAGAAGCTCTGCCCGAGCCGAGAGGGCTGCGTCGAAGTACTCTTCGGGGTGCATATTCGTGCAACTGCCGTATCGAGCCCACGCTTCGCTCCAGGCTGCACTGCTCGCGATTCCGTTGGCCGCTACGGTGGCAACGCCCCTCAAAGTGTTATGCTGCGGGGCAACGTTCGGCCAAGCATCTTGCAGTGCGGTAAGACGGTCGCAAAAGGCGGCTGGCCATCGGTGTTTGATTTCGCAAGCGTCGCGGTCTGGCCCTTGAGCAGCTAGCATGCCAAAAGCAGTGCCGTTTAAAGGCGCTGCAGCGCAGTATTGAGGGAAATGGTAGCCCTCGGAGTCTTCAGTGTGGCACGAGCTTCGAATCCCGTGAAACCCTTGAACGGTGGTCGTCACGTCGTCAGCTACCAACGCTTGGGTGGCGCACACAGGCCGTGCTGGGTCTACTGCACAGAGGCCATTTATGACTGCTCGGGTCACTAGTAAAAAATCATATTCACCGCCCACGGGGGTGTGAGACGAGAGTTGAGCAGGGAGCGGATAGCAGCCGTCAGGTCCTTGCACTAGCACGTGCGGCTCAACACTTGAGAGGCCTTGGCCCAAGTACAATGCTACGTAGAGTGCACCTAACACTAGTGCTGCTACAGCGCACCGCAGCTTTACCGTTTGATCTTGGAAAGCTTTGCTGGGGCTGCCCTTCTTGCCCATGGTACGCCTGGAGAGAAGGACGATGCAGTGGTGCTGAGGACTTCGCGCAGCTCAGACTAGCTTACCGACTCTTTAAAAAAAAAATCGCAGTTTTGATAGTGAAGTTGTGGAAGCTATATCCGGGCTGTCTTGATTTCTATGTAAAATCACCGACTTTCAAGAGATGACAGCCGTAGGTAGGAAGCTTATTAGCTCAAAGGAAGAATGAATGAAAGAATGCTCGTCATGGAGACGGTTTTTAAAATTGATGTTTTCCCCGGCTGGAGGGAGGGAAGGCGGGGGGTGAAAAGAATACAAAATTAGAACAAAAGTATCTTTTTGACTCCTCTGCTCTTCTCCGTTCTTGCCGTGGGCTATTGGTGCAGTTCGTCAAACTGCAGCCCTTTGAACCCCGTGCGACGGAGTGAACTGAAGGCATAGCGCCCAGCTAGGAAGGAAGAGGGCAAGTTCCTGCAATTATCTCATTGTGCAGATTATTGTTATTGTACTGTGGTAGCGGGTATAAGCATAACTGCTATCGAGGACGCTGCCGTGTGAAATAAGTGTTCATGGACGTGGGCTCTATCATATGGTTCCGCCAGCCTGCCGATGCGCCAGCGCGTGCTCGGCGGAATACTGCTGTGGCAGGGGCGGCTACGGCTACACATGAAGACTCGTGGCGGCCTTGGCACAAGGGCAAGATCACGAAAGCCACTCCGTCGGACACTGGAACTACCTACACTGTTGACAAGATCCATGAGGCAAGGCATTGAAGAGCTAGTTGTGCAATCCCACCATCCCACTACGTCTTTATGGTTTCTAGTGCCGTGCAAACTTCAGCCAGTTGCTAATGTCGCCGACATTGCGCCGTCCGAGAGAGTGCTTTCACGTCAAACAGCTCATGCCTCGACAGGCTGACCTGTTCTATAGCTCACTCTAGTTTGGCTTCGCTTGCGTTGATTCTACATCCCTGTGTGTGCTTTATTTCAGGACGGCGAGACGAGCGGGCAGACCTTTGACGTGCACGCAGAAGGTGGCGACAGTTCCACAAGAGCATCGGCGGAGATGTCCGAAATCGAGCTCGCCAACGTCATGGGTCAGGCCTCAGTGGAAACTTCCTCCGAGGTACACGGCGCCGCTTGTTGATGCTATCCTTGGCTCTGTTTCGCACTGTCTTTAGTTCTTTTTAATTTCTTGGCATGCTTCTTGACCTATTTCCAATCGAATATTATATATTCTTCTTTCGATCGTTCGTCTCTAGGTGGAGGATTTGACAGTGTTGACGCATCTGCACGAGCCAGAAATTCTGCACGCGCTACAGTTGCGCTACGACCGTGACCTCATTTACACTGCGACGGGCCCCATTCTCATCGCGCTGAACCCGTTCAAAACCCTGAACATTTACGAAAAGGAGCAAATGGTCTTGTACGCCAAAGCCGGCGCTGCGGGTGCCAAAGGCCTGTCGACGAGTTTTGGGAGCGCGCTGCCGCCGCCGCACCCGTACGCGATTGCCGATCGCGCCTTTCGCAACGTGACTACCGTCAAGAAGAAAGACGCCGCAGCGGCGCAAGGCAGCAACCGCAAAAGCAACAGTGGCAGCAGTGGCGTGCAAAACCAAACGATTCTGGTGTCGGGGGAAAGCGGCGCAGGCAAGACGGAAACCACCAAGATCATCATGAAATACTTGGCTCAAGTGGGGGAAATGGAAACAGATGGTGATGTGCCGGCGGCAGCTGCCGCAGCAGCAGCAGTGGAGTCTTCGTCGTCCGATCAATGCAGTGTGTCTGCTTCCATGATTAAACCGCAGGACAAGGTCCTCAGGAGCAACCCTGTGCTAGAAGCGTTTGGGAATGCGCGCACCGTCCGCAACGACAACAGCAGCCGCTTCGGGAAATTCATTGAACTTCAATTTGACGTCACAAAACTGGCGAACAATCGATTCGCCACCTCTGCTGCGGACGTGCCCCTCATTGGCGCGAGCGTGCGCACCTACTTGCTCGAGAAAGTGCGGGTGGTGAATCAGTCTACCAACGAACGCAACTTCCACATTTTCTACTTGCTGGGCTGCGGTGGGAGTGATATGCAGCGGTCAGGGTGGTACATGGGGGATGAGAACGACCAAGATGCGTGGCGAGACATGGCGTATTTGAACCAATCGGAGTGCTGGGAGCGCAAAGATGGAGTGTCGGACGATCACGAGTGAGTGGGTTCATCGGAGGGAGATCAAGACAGATATTGAATCAGAGAGGCAGCGGAGAGATCGAATATTTTGAGGGAGCGAAATTGAAAATGATTTTGGGATGGTATTATGTGAAACGCTAGTTTTCATCACTGCATGTGCAAATGGTTGTTCATGTAGTTTTTGATCCTGTTGTGTGGTTGCAACCCCCCAACTAGGTTTGAGGGCATGGTTGCAGCGATGGAAGCGATGGGCTTCGAGGAAAGCGAACAAGTCGCAGTTTTACGGGCCACGGCAGCGGTAAGGATACTGCTTTGCCTATTTTTTTTACTTGTGCACTGGGACATGTACCTATACCACGCTTCATTCCCGAGATGTTTAGAACGACCTATAGTCAATATGAGCGTTCTAAACATATTGCTTCTTCTCGCATTCTTTTTTTCTTCTCTACGTACTTTTCTTCTCTTTGGCTTCACAGGTGCTCCAGTTAGGGGACATTGAGTTCGACGCCGCAGGTGAGGACGCGACTGTCGTGACGTCATCAAGTTCATCGTCCTCGCAGCCTCAGGGCATCGAAGGCCGCAGCCGGTCCTCGTCTTCGGCTGAAGTTGTGGGCAGCGGGCCTCTGAACCATGCCTCGAGCCTTCTTGCAGTGGCGCCGGAGAACCTGCAGCGGGCGCTGACCTCTCGCCGAATCACCACGCCGGAGGGCAGCGTGGAGGTACGGATGCGTTGCTAGAAAATTGGTAGGATGCATTGGCACGAGAAAGAAGGAGTTGCGAAGTATGCATGATTGAGGGGGGTATTGTTATATTCTTGTATCCTGTCAAGAAAATGCATTTCCAACGCACTAAAACTAAAACTCCTCCTGATTTTGTCTGTTCCAACCGTAACAACATGTTTTTCCTAACCCTAGGTGAATTTGAAGCCGGAGCAAGCCACACACGCCAAGGACGCAATGGCCAAGGTAAGCAATTTCTGAACCCTGTTTATCTCTGAGGCCGTTAGACATCGTACATTCTAGTCCAAAGTAGTTCGAGCCCAGATGTTCAAACGTGCATGCAGACTCTACCAATGCATTGCTAGCTTCAAAACACGTGAGAATCTAAAGTTGCGCCCTTTTGTTTCCTTCTCTTCCCCAGATGATTTACGGCGAAATCTTCGAATGGGTCGTGTCGCGTGTGAACGTGTCCATCCAAGTCAACGAAAGCGGCACTGCTTCATCGGGCAGCAGCAAGAGTAGCGCTAGCAGCGTCAGCAAGCTCGCCAAGGCCAGGAACACCGGCCCGCAGTTGGCGTTTATTGGCGTTTTGGACATTTTCGGGTTTGAATCGTTCCTCGTGAACTCCTTCGAGCAGCTGTGCATCAACTACTGCAACGAAACCCTGCAACAGCAATTCAACGGCTTTGTGCTGAAGCGGGAGCAAGAAGAGTACGTGGCCGAAGCGATTTTGTACAACTTTGTGAGCTTTCGTGACTCCACTGCTTGCTTGGAGCTGATTGAAATGAAGCGCACAGGGATCTTCGCGACTTTGCAGGAGCAGTGCTTGTTCCCGAAGGCCACCGATGCGTCCTTTGCTTCGAAGCTTTACTCCAACTGCACCGATCACGAATGCTTTCATGCGGTGAGCACGAGAATCTCTCTTCTCTTTTATGCACATGTGTATACGATAATACGACTTGTCAGGCAGCGCCTCGATGTCCTTCCTTAGGGTTAGGGCTTGCTATCGTACACACATGTGTCTAGAGGCGTCCAGGACCATTAATCACTGTTTACAGTCACCTCCGGCACCAACTCATTCAAGACGTTGGCGGTTTCCTGATTTTGTCGCTTTGTGGCTGCTCGTCTGCGTGTTTTTTCCATGCTTCCTTCCCTGTAGGACTTTCACGTGAAAGCAGTGAACGGCTTCGTCGTGATTCACTACGCGGGACCGGTGTGCTACTCCACCGCGGGCTTTCTGGAGAAGAACATGGACAGTTTGAGCCCTGAAGCCGGAGAGCTCCTGGCGTCCTCCAGTGACGCGTTTGTGAGCAATTTGCAGTCCAATCAGGTGGCCCGCAACTTAGCGGCGGCGACTGCGGCCGAGGCCAGCGCTGCCGCGAGAGGAGGTGGTGCCGGAGGCAGTCGGAGAGGCACCACTTCCGGGGGTGGCCTGAACCAAGGAGGACTGGGCTACAAGTTCATGGCCTCGCTGGTGGAGCTGAACTCGCTCATCGCCACTACAGGGCCGCATTACGTGCGGTGCCTCAAGGTACTCCAACAATTCTTCCCTACCTGCGTGCTTTTTTTGAACGTCAATCTCATTCGAACTCTTCTCTTCCTCTTGCGCACGGTGCTGCTTCTCTATTGTCCCCAACCACCCAACAGCCCAATTCGCTGAACCAGAGCGAAGATTTCGACCCCAAGCTCTTATCCGGCCAGCTGAAGTGCAACGGTGTTTTAGAAGCTGTGAAGGTATTGTTCACGTGTGCTTATTGGACGTATGTATGCTGACATGCATTTGCGCTTGCGTTTGAAGGATATAAACCTTACACCCATGTTTACGCGAGTTGAACAGTTTATGTAATGCATGACCCTGCTTGCGATAATGGCAAAGTCACAAGAATGCTATTCCTTATTTTCCAACTTTTTTGTTCTCCATCTCTACAAGTATTATTCCCTTCTCTTCTGACCTCTGGCCTACCCTATCCCCCTTCTGTTAGGTGACGCGCTCAGGATTCAGCAACCGTTTTCCTCACCGTGACTTCTTGAAAACCTTTGCCGTGCTCGATGACTCCTCCTCGTCGACTTCAACTTCAACTTCAACACGCGCGAAACTCCCCACGGTCCCAAAAGACGCATGTGCCGCTCTACTGGCGCGAGTCTTGAGCGAAGGCGAGAACACTTCGTTTTCGTTTCCCGCTACCAACACTGAGCTGCAGACACTCGGCGTGCAGGTAACTGCTCTTTGAAATATTCGTGTTGGTTTGTGGTATCTGAACTCAGAGTAATTGTTTCTTTTCATAGCAGTGATACGGCGAGATTTCCGTCTTTTTCTTTTCTTCTTCTCCTTGCGTGTCCTACTTCTTGTTTTCGGTTATAAACGTTGGCACTGCTACATGCGTGTAGGTGGGCAAATCGAAAGTGTTTCTGCGGCAATCCGCCTACGAACAATTGGAGCGTCTGCGGAACGCCAAGTTGCGAGGAGCCGCCACCGTTATTTCCACCCGCCAAAGGGGGAGAGCGGCGAAAAAAGCTTATGTTGCCACCTTGCGAGGCACCGCCGTGGTGCAACGGGCAGTGCGAATCCTCAGAGCCAAGCGGATTTTGGCCCAGAAGCAATTGCACGTGCGGAGCGCGGTGAAGCTGCAAGCTCATTGGCGGAAATTGCAGAGCAAGCTGTGGGTGCAGACCTTGCGCCGAACGAGGGCAGCCTCGAGGCTCTCGTCGTGGGTGCGGGCGCTGAAGCCAAGGCGGTCGTTCAAGAAGATGAGGCGAGCAGCAGTGGCGTGCCAGAGCCGGCGGCGATTGAAGGCCGCAGTGAAGTTGGCGATTGAAAAGCGGCGAGCGGCGAAAGATTTGGGCAATGTGCAGGTATGATGGTGGTGGAATAGGGTTGCTTTGGTATGGCTTGATTGAGAATTAAAAACTGAGACATATCAGTGGAAGGGAGTTGTCTGTTCGTATGTAATAGAATTGAACCTTAATAAATTCTGAACTTGGCAAATTTACCCCTCGAGTATTCTTTTATCACAGACTCTCTCTCTCTCTCCAATTTCACACCTTTTGTAACATCACCCTGTAGGTGGAGCGTGATGAGCTGCGAGTGTCACTCGGCGAAGCCAAAAAGCGCATCAAAGAACTCGCTGGTGAACTGAAGGCTCGTACACTAGAGAGGGACGAGGCTCTCGCAGCTGCCTCGGCTAATAGCGGTGGTAATGGCGCTGCTCATGCTTCGTCTTCACCTGTTGCTGCGTCTTACGCGTCATCGACCTCGCCAATCGTGCCGGGCGTTAATCGCCGCCGCAGCAACGACAACGATGGTGATGATTCGCCTGAAGAGGGTAGTCGGCGCACCTCAGCGGCAGCCTCTTTGTTTCGCGATGTGGGCTTAGACAGCAGTGACGGAGATAGTAACGAAGAGGTGAATGAGCCCTCGTGTGTTTTTATTGACACGAAACGTGCATTTGAAGCACCTCATTTCACAAATGTGCTCTACTCTCTCTTTTTTGCTCTCTCGCTCTGTTCTAATCTTTCTTGTATTTCATTCAATTCTTGCTCGATGAGCAGGCGAACCGGCCTCCGTCTACTCGTACTGGGGGAGGTGGCGGAGACGATCGTATCGAGGAGCTTGAGGAGTTGGTAGCGGCAGCAGAGGCGCAGGCCAGGCAAGCAAGCGTGTTTTTGGCCGATTCCAAAGCAGAAAGTGCGCGAGCCAATAGCGACGCTGCTCAGTTGAAAGTGAGTGATAGTCCATGTAGTAATGGTGGGGGTGGCATCACAACAACCTTCTGGGGATGGGAGAGAAGAATGAGAAACATGAAGAAAAAATGCGTTCGCCTTGACTTGTATCACATACAGTGCGTGTGTCCTCTTTAGACGGGGAATGAGATGTATTTAGTGCACTTGTCATAACTTCCCTGGCTCCTCTGCTTTATCTTTTTCTTGAACTTTGTCAAACATGTCACCCTTTCCCGTGATTCTTGCTGTTGCTGCCTATAATCTATTTCAAGGTGGACCTCCAGCGGTGGAAAGGCGAAGCGCAAGCATCGATTGTTCGGGCGGAAGCTGCGGCAGCCAAGGCCACAGAAGCTGAGACCATGCTCCAAGAGTGGCAACAATTGAAAGCGCGGGTGTCGGATAGCGCTAGCGGCCCTCAACTGAGCGCAGAAGAAGCTCAACTCATGGCGGCGATGGCGGTGAAAGAGAAAGAAGTGGCACTCGAGCGCGCCAGCGCTGACGCCGCCAAGGCCTTAACACTAGCGGAAGAAACTGAGACATTGAAGCAAGCAATGGAGGTCTCCGAAGAGGCAGCCCACCAGGAGAGGCGCCGGGTTGAGGTGTTGGACCGTAAATGTCACGCCATGGCTGAGGCCCACACGAATGCTTTAGCGGAACAGGCAGACACCATAGCGGCCTTGCGCAAGAAGAATGGGCACAGTGACGGCAACGGCAATGACAGTAACGGCCGAGCTGAGGCGCTGGAAGCCGAGGTCTTGGAGTTGAGGAATCGGCTAGCTGGTTTACAGGAGGCCTTGGCGCAGAGTTCTGGTGGAGACAGCAACAACGGGGCTTCAGTAGGGGCACAGCACGACGGTACCAACGGCGCAGGCAGTGGTAGCGTAGGATCGCAAGGTGCCTCATCGTCGTCATCTTCAGCGTTGTCGGTGCTGGCAGCAGGGCATTTGGCGGATTTAGACCGCTGCCGCCGGCAATTGCAAGAAGCTTTGGAGCGTGAAATTACCTTGGCACAAGAGAAAGAGGCCTCCGAAACACGATGCTCACAATTGAAAGGGCAGTGGCAGGGTGCGCAGAGGGAGGCTGCCGCTTTAGGCGCTGAGCGTGACTTAGCTCTGAGGCACAGCCAGCAAATGGAGGCGATGCTTGAGACCTGGCGGAATGTGCCCACGCCTTCATCTTCGGGGTCTGATGCGATGGCCCAAGTAGACGAAGCCACGGCTGCGGCTTTGACGGCGCGGGTGGAGGGTCTGGCCGCGCTCAACGGCTCTCTGTCGGCGGAACTGTCGGAAACCCGAGCCGAGCTCAACGAATCCCGAAGCGCGAGCGGCAAGCACCAGGCCGCCGTGGTGGCGGCAGAAGCACATGTGGCAAGTGCCAAGGCAGAGGGTGACAGCTTGCGCAATCGGCTGGTAAAAAATGATAATAGTAATAGAAAGTTGGATTGCTAGCTCTTATTTTCTTCGCTGTTGTGGCGAGTCTAGTCTTCTTTACAGATGTGTTTGATGGGTGGTTTCTCTTTCATTACCTCTGACACATCTATATATGTTCACACGACGTTTGTGTGACACACTTTTTAGACGGGCGTGAACTCTGAGCTTGCCCTAGCAGAGAGCGACCGCTCCAGCTTGCGCGAGCGCCTCAAGAGCACTACCGAGGCGATGCACGCACAAGCCCAATCCTTCGAGGACATGCTGGAAGAGTGCCGCCAGGCCTTGCTCGAGTCCAAAATGGCCAGCAACCTTACAGGGGGATCTTCGGGAGACGCTGCGGTGGCCAACGCCCTCGCCAGTGCCGAAGCGGTGCTCGCAGGCAGGCTCGAAGAGCGAGCCAATGCGCTGATCCAGTCGAGTCATGCCGAGGTGGCAGCGGTGGAAGCGGCCGCAGAGTCCAGCGCTCAAGCAGATCTGAAACATGCACAAGAGAGGGCCACAGCAGCCGAAGAGGACGCCAGAATAAGGGTGGAGGCAGTGCAGAATGAGGCTACAACAGCGGCAGCAGCGGCGGCGGAAGCACTGGCAAATGCTGAGGCCAAAGCAGCTGGAGCGCTCGCGGAAGGAAATGCTTTGAAGGTGAGTTCGTGAGGAAGAGTGTGTGGGAGAGATGAGGCAGGGTAAATGCGAGCGAGAGAGGAGGATTGATTGGTTGAAAAGATGTCAAAAATCAAAGGAAGAAGCTACAGTTTCTCTCTCTTGGTAAGTTTTTTAAAGGTCTTGAAATTAGAATTTACGTTTTCCTTTCATTAAAGCAAACTCTTTCATTAGACTTACGCCTCTTCCCTCTCCCTAATCCTCCTTATATCAGGCCAAGCTTGAAGCTTCCCAGCAGCGGCTCCTCAACTTATTCACCCAATCCTCTATCAGTGGTGGTGGCGATGGCGACGATAGCGTGGCAATGTGCGTAGATGCGCTGAAGTCAGTATTTTCTAAGGAGCTCAACGGCCAATCACAGGGCTCGATTCTGTCTTCAGTTATGGAAGAAGGTGACGAGGACGACGACGACGATGATGATGATGAAGGCGCAACGCGCAGCAACTACAGTGGTGGCATGGTTGCGTTTCCAGGCAGCCCCGGTGGCCTATCTCCTACGAAGGCCAAGAAGAAGGGAGCGCCACCTCAGCACCCGCTCGAAGAGCATGGCCAGCTGTTGGCGGAGTTGCGACGGATCGTGGATGGGCAGATGGCGAAGCAGCGCAGCGAAAACGCGGAACTAGAGCGAAGGCTGATTGCGTCCCAGGTTTGTATGTGTGCTATGCTACACTTTTTTCTGAAACGTTCTTGGTGCTAGCTTTTCGATTTATACGCACCCGTGCGTAATATACCTGTACAAAGCCTCCTGAATACTTGTTCAATTGTTCATTTTATTTCCACTTTTTTGTGCTCTCTCCGCCTTCCTCCTTCTTCCTGATTACGATAGGATGCCCTGGAAGTGCTCGAGGGCACGGTCAAGAAAGTCCGAGCAACCTCTGCGCGCCGGCAGTCGCTCGATGCTTCTCACGACGACACTTTATCGATGCATGCGGGTAATACCTCATCGACAACATCATCCGAGGTCACGGTGCTGCGGCCAGGCGTGGCGGCATTCTTGGACGCGCATGGGGTCGGTCCCGGCGGGGCTACGAGGAGCGGTGGAGTGCAGGAGGTAGACCCAGTGGTGCTCCTGGTGTGCCGACCCGCGCCTGGCGAGGATGTCATGGCGGGCTTGCTAGCGCTCGAGAGTGAGGTAAAATGGAGGCCTATGGTAAATGGAGACGTAGGATGTTGCAGTGAAGAGATGTTGGAGAGGTTACACTGCGCAACTAAACTGTTCATGGTTGTTATGACCTGTTTGACTCCTTTGTAGCATGAGCTTCGGGTAGTTGATTAATGCAATTGGAATTAAAGTGCGCTGTCTCTCTTTTTTCTTCTCATCATCTCTCTCAACACACACCCACGCCCACGCTCAGGGCTACGATTTGAATGCGCCCATCGGCGGCGAGCGGCCGATTCACTTGCTAGTGGCACACGCGCAGTATCACTCCCCCAAGGTACATCCATGCGCACGTCAAGAACACTTCTTGGTTTCTTCTAGTGATCGAAAGCATACTTTCAATACCTTGAATGCCGATCGTCAATCTCTCATGTCACTTATGTTTAATGCTATGCCACCACAACCGCGTATCCCTTGCCCCCCCCATAGGTGGTGCTCGCGGCTCTCAAGCTCTTCTTAGCCTTTGCCGACGCCAACGACTGCCGTGCCGACGGTACGAGAAATAGGAATAGAATGCTGTTGTAGTGTTAGGTAATATTTTATTATCTCACAGGCTCTTTCGTCGTTTTCGCTTCCCTGGCTTTTGTGTGCATTTTTTATACTTTCCCTGTTTTTGCATATACCACGAATGCCTCTTCATCTGTGCTCTCTGGTATATATGTATCGTTTTTCCCCTCCTTTGTTCTCACTTTTCTTTCTTTTTATTTTTTTTCTCTATTCTTTGCATGACGCTGCAGGCGCCACGGCCTTGCATATTTGCTTAGCGGAGCAGCAGGAGCACGCATGGTTTTTGGCACCACCACTTGTGGCAGCAGGCGCGGATTTGAATGCGCCGTGGCACCGACCGCTACCCAACTGGGCGGAGGTAATTAATTGGAAAGATTCATGCTTGAGAGCATAGGAGTACCTATGGATTCTTCTTGTGTTGCATGTGATTCCGCTGCGCCTTTTACTTCTTCGTTGTTCTTCAGGTGATTGACGAAAACACGAGCCGCACCTACTGGTACAACGAGCACACGGGCGAGTCACTTTGGACTATGCCAGAAGACCCTTCACCCACCATACCCTCAGTGCTTGCGGCGACCCTAGCTGCCGATCCACCGCTTAACTTGCGTGACGTAAGCAAGGGAGAGAGCGAGAGTGTGACTGCCTTTGCCTGCTCACCTCTTTATTGCGTTCTTGAAAGAGCCTCGTTTGAGCACGAGTACATCGAATTATATGCTCATACATTAGCACCTTATAATGTATCAACGTGGCACAACACACTGAAGAAATCGAGGAATATCTCTGAGGACCCTGTTTCTTCACATGCTTTTGACACTTCCTGCTAGCTCGAATCTTCATACTCTCTGTCTTGTGTGCATCAACAGGTGAGCGAAAGTGCGGTCAGTGGTGGTTTGTCAAGTGTAGCTGTGGATTCGCTGCTCGACGATATGCTCGCAGCCATATGTGCGCCTCAGTCTTGGGTGGGTGTTGAATAGAAGAAGATGTATATATTCTCCAATTGAACGGATAAGCCTTGAGCACAAGATTAGGATGAACTCCGGACTCCAAAGCGAATCGTCGCCGAGTGCCGTTCGCTTTCTACTTCCTTTTGCAAATTCCTCCTTCCTATCACACGCCCTTGACACACACCATCATCATCACCATTGATTAATTGCTGGCGTAAATTTCCTAATATAATCTACACAAATACAGATCCCCGACGAGTACGCGGACGAATGCATGTCATGCGACAAGGAGTTTGGGTTCTTGACACGCAGGCACCACTGCCGGCACTGTGGGAGGGTCGTCTGCAAACAGTGCCAGCGTGATATGAAGGGCATGATGCCGTGGGCTACGCAGGTGAAGGGGTCATAAGAGAGGGGGAGATTGAGAGGGAGAAGAAAAGGAAGAGAGATAGTTTGAGAGGGAGAAATCAATCTGGAAATGAGTACTACGGCAGCAATGGTGCTTCAGTTTCGCCTGTATAGTCTCAGCCCTTACAACCGGACGCTACTTTCAAAACATTGAGATATATTTCGTCTATCCATTCATGCGTCTTTTTTTTTACTTCCCTTCCTCTATACTTCGCGCGTGTACACGCTTATGATCTCCTTTCTCAGGCCCTTGACGGATCGGGCACGGTTGATGATCGTCAAAGCGTGTATGAGCCCAGCAACAGCCGGAACAGCAGCCCAGGCAACAGGTAGCGTGTTGAATGTAGTCAAATGTACGCTCTGCTGGTTTGCATCAAGTTTCTCCTCTTTCCTTTTGGCCATTTCGTAGAAAGCACTCGCTTACATTGGACTCTCAATCTTCGAAAAATCTTACTACCCTTTCTTCAGCATTATACTTTGATAACGACGACGATCCTTCATTCTCGTCTGCCTTGTTCTCTCATAGGCTAAATGACGAAGACCTTGCCGACACAATCAAAGTGTGCCGCCAGTGTGCGGCTGCGCATTATCGCTCGACGATGCGCCGCCCTCTGGGGTATTGAGGAAGATGCGAGATGGGAAGTAAAGGAGATCTATAATTATGAGAAGTGGGCCGCACAAAGGGAAATAGCTTGCTATATGGTTAGGGTTTGATCGGCCATTCTTCCGTATTAACCATGTACTTTGCTTTGCTTATCGTGCATTCAGTAAAACGATGAGTTCCTGGTTGGCTGCGGAGTAAGGGAAAACAGAAACAGAAACAGAAGCCTCTGCCTTCCTCGGCAATTATATCTACAATTTACAGCCCGCCGCGTTGTAACACGAAGTTCCAATTGACTCATGTGTAGTGTTACTGGAGATTAAGGCGTCTAACAAGAATAGGTCCTTGGGTCCCAATAGCAACAGCCACTGGCCTCTAAAGGATTAAAATTCCGGCCCTTCGGGGCCTGTGTCAAAAGATTATAAAAAGCAAAGAGACCATATTCGCATATTCGGTTTGCGGCTAGAACTAGAACGCCCTATTCCGAACACTTTCGGCCAGATGCACTCGGTACAGATCCATATATCTGCTTCCTTACTGCATTTAGGTCATTTAAGATCTCCATTGCAGGGCCAAGCTTCGAGCGAGGTGAAGCATGGGGTCCTGGTTGACACCTTCCTCCCCTGTACTGAGCTCCACAGAACCCAAAAAGTCAGCGACAATGGCTTTGGCTGCGCGCTTGAGCTGAGGAGACGCCTCGAGCAGCGGTGCTGAGGCCTACAGATCCGCCATAACAACAACCAAAAGACATGCATGCTTCAGAATAAAAGTTTTTAAATGGCACGAGAAAAAAATCACTGACTCCAATTCATGTGCACATTTCATTGCTATGAGCAATATCAACACACCTGGCAGTGTCGCTCGACGAGTAGGAAAAGCGCAACCGCATGATGAAATGCCGCGCGAAGCAGTGACGAGGCGTCATCATCGCTGCTTGACCCAATGCTAGGGGCTACGAGGGGCTGAACTTGACTGCTGAAGCGTACGAGACCTATAGGAGAGAAGAGGGGGCAGAAGCAAGCATGTAACACGAGGTTCACTAGAAGAACCAAGCAGAAGAGCTACACATTTGTGAAGAGAGAAGAGCACAAAAAGGAGGGGACATTCAAGAATGCATTCTATTTTTTCTCCACGAACTTACAAGGCAAGATGGTAGCGAAGCATGGAAGATCAACCAGCTGACCCTCAAAACCGTCGATTGACACAATTTCCGTGGCACACGACGCGACGAGGTCAAAAAGAAGGCCTTTTGCCATTATTACTGACGTCAACATCTCTTCGTTGCCCGTAGGTAGCCCTTCTTCTTCGACCTCTGCCTCCTTCCGTGAAAATGACGATTCCAGTTCCCGTGTTACAAACGAGGCCAAGACAGGAACAGCACCGCAGTTGACAATGGCAAGTGGGCCTCCTTCGTCTTCGTGGCAAAGAGCAGTGAGCGCTGGCAATAGAAACACCAGCACATCGCGCTCATTCGCACGAGGAAGCTGCAACGATTGTGATGACGATGCAGCTCCTCCCTGTTTAGAGTCCAACACCTTTCCCTCTTCTATTGGTACTTCGTCATCGGAATCTACGCTGTTGTCATCACGATCGGCCCAACTGCTAGATGGAACATTGCTGGAGGCGACAGCATCATTGATAGCACCAACAGAATTCGACGGAGAAGGCCTCGCGTAGGTCGACATTTGAAGGAGAAAATCGAGTGCTTTAGCATTCGCTAGTTCATCACGCAGAGCTCCAGACTCTTGCGCCAACCAGCACGCGAGGCACCGCCCGCACTCAATCACCACTGCCCGCAGGACTCGGTCACAGGGGCGACTCAGCAGAGCATCTGTTAGTTTGCTGTTGCTTCTACTCGCAGTGTTGCTGTTGTTTGTGGCTGCTCGGGCGTCCTGCAATAACTCAATGGAGGAACGCATCACGTCAACGAGGGTTTGCTGCAAGGCTAAGAGCGCATCGGGCGGCAACGATGTCCATCCTGAGGTAAATGCATCGTTAGCCACTTGACTGAAGCTATTCCCCTCGTCGTCATCGTCGTCGTCACCTCCTTCGCACAAGAACCCAATGCACAGCTCAACGATGCGCACGCAAATCGGCACCATGCGCCTTACTCGGCTTTCTCGGCTGGTTCTCTGCGCTTCCGGCATGTGATCAAGTGCCTTGGCGACGGCAGCTGCCGATGCCACTTCCCGTATATTCGAGCAAGCTTCCCGGTGGTTACCCGTAGTCCACGCTAAGCGCTGGCAGGCAGGACCACAGTAAGCAGCGCGGCGACAGCCCGAGCAGACTTGCTTCGCTCCTGGCGCGCCGCAATGAGCACATGTGGTTGCCAGAGTAGGCGGAGCTGGGTCAGGGGACAGCCGCCGATGGTCGTTGAGTTCGTTGTGGTTGTTGCTAGGTCGCCACCGAGGGCTCTGATAGGTGGACTCCAGGTCCGGTGGAGCCTCTTCGTGATCATTGTCAAGGTCTTCAGCAGTGGTGCTCCTGCCTCCTGTTGCTTCATCCACACGATGGCTGTGAAGGGCGAGGGCCTCGTCGATGAGCAAGCGATACTCTCCCGATGCAAGCGACAGAAAGAGGCAAAGCGCGCTTCCTAAGAGACGTTTATGATGTTGTACCAGAAGACAAATTAGACACTTTGAGCAAGCAAGATTCACTTCAGAATGGCAAAGTAAAGTCTAGAACGAGAGCGCCTTTGAAACAAAAAATAAACGTCTCTATTTCCTGCTTTCAAAGATATGAGAAGGATAGCGCAAACCTTTTGGTGTGGAGGACGCTTCTCCTTCGATCGCCCATCGCCCACCAAGCGCCTGAAACGCCACCGCAATGAGTTGCAGAGCGCTGTCCCGCAGGGATTCCGAGGCCCCGCCGTGCAAGCCAATCATCAAGCCGCGCCGCAGCGACGCTGCGAAGGGACCCGCCTAAATGCCGTCATGACATACATTTAGGCCACAGACACGCACATGAAATATATAGTGCACAGATGTACACGAACAAAGAAGCACAGATACACACCAAACTTGTAAATTATTTTGTTGCAAGTACGCACACATTGATACTCAGCACAAAAATATTCGTTGCAGAAGCGGCACAGACAAAACGAGCACAGTATATATCACTGGACACACAAAGAGGAGAGGTCTCATATATGCACACACCTCAAGAGCAGTCTTGGTGGCAGGGTCTAAGATAGAAGGCTGGTTGAGGTGAGCACAGCACCAGTGGAGCAATAAGCTGAGCCCAAGCGACACTTGAGGAGCTCCCTCCGATGCACTGCCTTCCTCCTCCTGAGCCTCCGAAGTGGGTGTCGTGGTAGTTGCTGCTGCTGCTCCTACAGGCGTTGATGCCGTGTTCGAAGGAGTCCAATTCCCACGGCGGTCCACCACTGCCACGCCAACGCCATCGCACAGGGACGCCACGGCTTCAAAACTTGCGACCGCTGTAGCACTGCTGCCCCATTGGCGTAAAGGTTGCTCGAGGGCGTGGGCAACGAGGGCTAAGGCCAGATTCGAACAACGGGCAGAAGAAGGCTGTGGTGCTTTTGGAATGGCATCATCATCATCAGTGAGCTCCCTTGCTGCTAAGGACGAGGGTGCATGAGGTGAAGCATCGTCAGGTGGGCAGCAGCGCAAGAAGCGCACCAGGGTGGGTACCAAGGTCGACGGCAATGACTGATGGGAACGGCCAGATGCTAGGCCTACAAAGAGCGAGTGCAAACACTCGAAAATGTCTGCAAACACAGCCCCTGCATCCGAGCCAGTAGAAGGCGCGGGTTGTGGAGAATTATCTGGCAAAGAGGAGGCAAGCGCCACAGTAGCCCCTGAGTCTAGCAAGCTAGCTGCGAGCCCAATAACAGAGGGCCCAAGCTCAGAAGCAAGCTGCCGCCTAACGCCGTCGCCGCCTGCTTGCCCCAGCGCGGATGTTACATGTAAGCCAAGAGTTTGCATGTGGCTCAGAAGGGGCGCCTGAGTCTCGTCCACCTCTGCTGCTGGCTTGGAGAGGAGGAGCCGCTTGAGGAAACCTCCGCCGCTCAAGAGCAATGTCGTAGCTTTTGAAGCATGTGCTGCGAGAGTGGACCTACTGCATTTTGTTAGCAGCAACAAGCCGGCGAACTTTGCTTCGTCCGTGTTTCCCTGCGAAACAATAGTTCGGAATATGCATAGAATAGAGGAGTTATGAGCGAATCTTTCCCGTTGTGATTCTGTAGCGCACTATATGCATACCTGGAGATTTGCAAGGGCTGTGCCGGCTAGAGCCGTTTCAGTCATCCTAGACTTGTAAGAGGGGTTTGACCTACGATTCGATTGCAGCTTCTAAAGTGTCAAAGGAGAATAATATGATTTGTGTTGATTTCCTGCCAACTGAAACCTTTGATTGATAGCTTATTCAAATTCTAGCTATACTCTAGCTAGAGCTTCTTGTTCTTGTTGTGGTATGGTCTCGCCTACTAAGAGCTTAGTAGCTACTGTAGCCTCGCTGTCTCGCTTTTTCGAGGTCGAGCTTCAAAAGGTCAAAAGGTGTGCTCTAATATGAAATATCCAATCCACTCTAATCACCCAAATCAGAAAATCAGAAAATGGCTCTTCATAGTTGGAGCTTCTCGTTATAAACGTTTACAATGCGTGTGCTTGTCCAAGGTCAATCAAGTTTGATCTGAAGCGAGCCAGTGTAGAAGGAAACAATAGCTCTATAGTCTTAGAGTATTTCGTCCCAATGTCGCTTTTCGATGACGATTTGGGCGGCCTTCGAAAGCGAGGCTCGCTGTACAAGTTTAGCTGGGTCGAGGAGCAGCGGAAAAGCCTTCAAGTGTTGCAAGAGCGCAGCCTCGAGAAAAGCACACGGCGGCAAGTTGATTCCGATGCGTCGCCCCTCAACCTTGAGGACTTTCGTGCCACTTTGCTCAGTAGGTCCGAATCAGCTCGGAGCTCTGCGGAAGGGCAGGCCATGCCACCGTCGGCCTTCCCAGCGCCTTCGAAAGAGATCGATGGGACTGGAAAACGACAGTCCGTCAAGCTGTCAGAAGGCGAAGTGGACCCTTTGAGCGCGTTAATGAGTGGCGCTGCGGTAGCAGACTACTACGAGGAAGACGATAAGGCTCAGACGCCTCCGCCGTTGACATCCTCTTCTTCGGGGCATGTGTCAGAAGCACAACCATCAGAGGCTAGCGGGGCACAAGTGGATGTAGATAACGGAATAGGATATGGCAGCGACGACCAGGAATCTGACCCGGTCGTACTGCGGCGAGCTAAACGACTCGTGTTTAGCTTGACATTATATCTCGTCGAGGTGCTCATTGTTGATATCAATTATTATTCCTACGCCTATTGAATCATCAAGTACCATGAAATCGCTTAATTTTTACACCCACTGGTTCTCAGCCAATACCCTGCTCCTTTTTGTTAACTCACCGCGTTTGTTTTGCTGTTACTGTCATCACAGTCCGGCAAGTTAGGCATCGGCATCTCCGAGTTGAGTGACGGCAGCATATCCGTGAGCCGCCTAGAAGACGATGACGACGGCGACACGGGCCCTGCAGAGGCAGCGGGGTTACTAGTAGGCGATCGGCTCATTGGGGCCAATTACCAGCCGTTCCGAGGAGGGCTCACTTATGTGGTGGAACTCTTTCAAGCTGCCAAGGTAATGTATTTATTGTGAGTTGGGAGTCATCGATGTGTTCCTATGGCTCTTTCTTGCGCTCTTGTTTCTTAGACATACTCACCACCTTTCGGTTGCTTATATTTCAAGCTCTTTCTTTTTCAGCCTCAATTTCTTTTTTTATTGTGAACCAGGCCCGAGACGTGTTGTACTTGCAAGTGGTGCGAGACTTGGCGGTGAGTGGCGGAGTGCGGCCTAGGAGCCAGCCTTTTCCCGCCATCTCGAAGCTCCTGGCTCAGGCAGCAGCCTTGCACAAACAGGGCATCTTGAGCCCCAGCGAAGATCGCCAGGTGGGTGGTTGAATTGTTCGAAAATTTGGTTGGAGAACTGTATTCTGGGTGGGAGGGGGGTCTCTATTCCTTCTGCTATTATTGTTTGACCCTCTTTCTCGCTGACTTTTACTTCACACAATTCAATCTTTCCTTGCTCCATCTTTTTATCCTACAGGTGAACGCTGCGATTTTGGCTCTGATGGCGCGGCAAGAAGAGACCAGGCGGCAGAAGGGCAGCGTCAACAAGGGGCTCGACACTCCCATCTTTCTGTCGCCCGTGCGTCACCCTACCCTCGTCCTATCTCTCCTCTACCCTAGCTTTAAACGTTCTTTGAAGATCGTTTCTTGCGTACGAAGCTTTATGAACTGCCGTAGTATTCGTTTTTCTCTTCTATTCCCATTCTTCTCTCTTTTCATCTATGTCAACAGGTGCGGCGCCCGATAGAAAAGCTCTCCTTAAGAGCGAAAGGGTTACGGGAAGCCATCTCCGTGCATTGTTTAGAAGCCGAGAAGAGAGAGGTGAACGCGAACGGAAGCACTAGCGGCAGCGTGTTTTACCGGTTGCGGATTGAAGACGTTGAGACGACCCAATGGTGGTTTATCCTCAAACGATACCGGGATTTCGCGGCCCTGCATGCCGAGCTCGTAACGCTGTGGCCACCGACTAGTGAACTGGCCTTTCCTGCGAAGGTAGATGTGGTTGCTACTAGTATTTTATGTCTAATAGGAACTGTACACGTATTGTGTATGATTGCTTCGTAATATTGTTGTAAAAAAATTGCCTTGAATCTCTCGTTTACCTGTGATGATGATTCTATGGGCGCTTATTTTCGTTACCTCTGTGCTTTCTTGTCTTACGGTCTCGTACAGGTGTTAGCGCCGTCTTCACGAGTGGTTGAAGATCGGATGATCGCTTTGGAAGCTTTCCTTCGCGATTGTGAGGCTCTCTTGGGGGTGTATGCCTGCAGCGATTCGCGCGCCGGGCAAGCTCTGCAAACTTTGCAGACCTTCTTACGTGTGCCCCAGCACGTGGACGCGGTGGACCCTGACCTGATCATGGAGCAGGTGATATACCATCAGGGCGAAGATTGAGCAAGGGGGCGTAGAGGTTACTAGATTCTTTTCTGGGTATGGCACGACGTGTTTGCTCCGGAGGTGCAAGGCTACCGTGCTACATGCGTCAATCTTCCTCTTTCAAATTATAGGGGCGTTTTCTTTTTGTATGCTCTCTTTGCTTTGATGTAAATTCAGATTCTTTCATTCTTGTACCACTAAAACATGTTTTGTTGATGGTGCAACACACGCTACTTAGGTGTTGCCACCCCCTCTACCAGAGCACCGTGCCGTAGAATTGGTGGCCTTTGAGCTCTTGAATGGCGACTCCTCGGCTAGAGACGAAGCCCACCTGCTACTGGCCTCCTTTCACGGTAACAACATCGTCGAACGGTGCCAGGAGATGGGCGACAGCAAAGGTTTAAGTGCGCTGTTCCGTGAAGTGTCGCTCCGAGTGGAGCACTTGCAAGAATTCATGACCAAACACCACTCGAAAGGCCTGGCCCGGGTAAGAGAACAACAAATATATGCCGTAGATGATATGTCTTGAAAGCGCCTTTTGATGAGTTTTCTGCCCATGTTTACGTGCCTCGCTTCTTAACGCTTACTCTTCTTCTCAATCCTTGTCTCTCGTTATTGCACACGTTCTTTATACATATATATATCACCTGTACAGGCCCAAGAGCGAGCCCGCGACGCAGCTGTCTGTACCCCTCACCTCATATCCGATGCTGCGCGCTCCGCTCGCGATGCTGATTCCATGCTAGCCGACGCAAACGCCGCGGTGATGGCCGCTTCGGCTCAGTCCTTACTGAACAACGATAACGAAGACAATCAATATGGCGACAGTCAGGAGAACATCGACAGCTATTTGCGCGAGTCTCAGTCCATCGCATACTCGCACGTGTCCCTTGCGCAAGAAGCAGTGAATCGCCTCATTGACCGCAGCGTGCGAAGGCAGTGCGAGGCAGCTGTGGTGTTGCCCCTCTGGCGCTACCTGACCCCATCCATAGCACCTCTGAAGGACTCCTCCTCGGCGCTGCAGCGTCGCATGCGAGTGATGGCGTCCCCCGCCTTTGCCGACAAGACTGCCACCGTCTTACAAGTGCCTCTTGACATGCCCTTGCTTGCGCCCATCGAATGGTCCAAAGCCAAAGCGGCAGTGGTGAGGCTGTGCGCTCAGTTGTTGCCCTATGACATGATCGACGCCTTATTGAGCGTGTCTCAGGCAGTGGTGGCGCTGCACGGAGCCGTTGGACAAGCCAAAGTGGATGCGGCTTCGACTAGTGGTGGGCATGCTCCGCAAGTTGAGGACGTTGAAGAAGTGGAGGAAGGAGGCGTTGAAGAGTCGGTTGAGCAATCGGAAAGCAGTAGCAGTAGCAGCAGCAGTGGCAGTGGCAGCGGTGCCGCTCTCTCGGCTATGTCCGCGGACGATTTCTTGCCGTTGCTCACTTTAGTGATGGTACACGCGATGCCGCCCGACTTGACGTTAGTGGCCGAATTGTGCAGCCAATTGCTGGATCCAGAGGAGGCCATCTCAGAGCGGGGGTGAGTTGTATGAACGCAGTAGGGTGACTTCATGAAGACCTTATCATTTTTTGTTTTGACTCCGACTAATCTAAAAAATGTCATCTTCTCTCGCATTGTCCCCTCAAACTTGATGCTTGCTTTGCTTCCTTCAGGTACTACGTTGCGTCTCTGCAAGCTTCCGTGCGAATCGCTGAGAATCTCGAAGTCGAAGGCCTCGTAGATGCGTGCGAGGAGAGGATGTCGGAGGCAGGTAGCAGTCCTTTGCAGCCGCAACGCACTCAATCGATTACTCAGTGGATGGGCGGAGGCCGAAAGGTGTCCTCTTCGAACCTTTTTTAAAGCCATTATTATCTTGTACTTTTGACTATGCCCCGTTTGTAATGCCTATTCAAATCGGGTCTAGTGGTGTACAGGCCCATACTCCCTAGACCCTAAACACAAAGCAATACACATTCCGGTAGGACGTAGGAAAATTGGAAGTCTGCTGCCGACATATTTCATTCAGCAGCAGGGGAACCAGGGTTCACCGAGTTCTGGATGTAGTAATAAAGATAAGGATGATTAAAGGATGCGCCCCATGTCTGATGCCTGTTCTTTTAGGCTCCTCTTTTTGATTTAGTCTTAATTATGTATTGCGTAACACTGTAGACTGTAGATATAGATAAATAAGCCGCCTTTTAGACGCAATGACAAGCAGTTAGAGCCGCTCATTCGTGTGCGTAGCCGGCAATCAAAGCAACAATCGCCGGGACTTGCGCCATCGCGACTCGGCCACCGAGGCAAGCACGAGTCCCTCCGCCAAAGGGCAAGTACGAGAACGAGTGCCGATTCGAAGTGCTTTCGGCGTGTTCGGCGGTGCCATCGACGAACCGTTCGGGAATGAACTCATTGGCATCATCGCCCCACCATAGCGGGTCACGTCCTAGGTGCGTAGCGCACATCGCCACGACGGCACCTTCGCGAATGTTTACCCCTCCCACAATGGCGTCAGCAGCGGCAACCCGCCAAAAGAGGGGCGCTGGCGGGTGCAGGCGCAAGGATTCCTTCACACAGGCTACAGTGTAAGGCAAACGAGCTGGGAAGGAATTGTCCTTGTCGCCTGACATCGCATCGCTTACTTCAAAGCGCACTTTATCGAGACGCTTTGGGGATCGCATGAGCTCAAACAAGGTCATAGTGACCGCTGCAGCAGTGGTGTCAGCTCCTGCTGCTACGAGATCTTTCGCCAAGGCCTCGACTACATCTGCCGTCATTCTACCACCACCATTTTCTGTCTCCTTGCCCATTTGGCGAATCAATGCCTCTGTGACGTCGCACCACTCGTTACCTGCTCTAGATTCCGCGCTCAAGCGATTTTGAACGTGCTCATCGGCTACTCTTAAGCAGAGTGGGTCGCTACTCGCCTCACTCGGTGTGTTTCGCTGGTAATAGCTTCGCTGGAATCTCTTCAACAAAAGGTCTCTTTTCCGTGGACCAAGCACATTGTTGCAGTAGTGCGCCGAAAGCTGGGCTATTTGGCGAGGCCGATTGGTGAACGAGCGCACGAATTCCATCGCTGGCTGCTTGCGGCCTAAAGTTGTGACAACGGCATGCTTCCATCCAATGGAGACATGGGCCAACAATCGAGCAAGCTGCTGAACGGTTGGAGAGGTTCGAGCACGAGTGTTGCTTTGAGACACTGGTCGTTCAGAAGCATGGCTGCTAGATGGTGGTGGAAGCCCCTCTGTGGAGTTGAAGATGCATCGATGCTGAACTCTGAGTGATAATCTGTGTACGAAGCTAACTAATTTGCCAGCACCTTGAGGTGTGAGAAACGAAGCAACAGTCTCTTGGCCCTCTTGTTCGAGTAAATACTGTGTCTCTTCCACCGTTCGCACTAACTGGGCCTCTACTGCACTTACTGAAAAATATGATGGCCCGAGGGCTGTTCGCATTGAGGTGTGTTCACTGCCTCGCGAAGCTACGATACCAGGACAAGTACCTCCAGATGAACCAGTACTTGAAGCCTCGCGATCTGGAAAGCTAGCCGCTTGCACCACCGTAATTTCACGAACGAGATCAGGGGATGCCACAAAGTAAACCTCCTGATTCCGACAACCTAAATGTGTGATGGGACCTGCGGAGGCCTGGCGCTTAATAAGGGCTGAAAGATCGCCATCGCGAAGGAGTGCAGCGGTCTTACGGAGGTGGAGACCTTTACGCCTACACGTGAATACCCTAGAATTCGATTGAACTCCACTGGTGAGTTCACTCTGCAGAGATAGTGCTACTGCTAACCCTACTGAAAGTGCGAAGACGGCGAGGGCCTTGATAGGGTTCATCTCGGTACTGCAAAGTAGCCTCGATGTTATCGACAGCAATATGCAGAACGATACGTAGAGGCTAACCGAGCATCTCAGAGGGCTAGACGAGCATTTCACTTGCAAGTAGAGTGGGAAAAGCTTTACTTGAAACGCCTCTAGATATGTGTGGTGAGCTGGTTGCCGGTCATGACCGACCGCTATCTTCCGCGTCTCTCGCTAGCTTCTACTCATTCAGTACTGAGCTATTAGCCATGCGAAGACGAAAGACGAAGCTCGAGCTTGAAGTTTCTACAGGGGGGTATGTCTTCAAACTGACCTCTCTCTCCTTTTTTCTCTCTCTTCAAAATGCTTTTGTTCTTTGAATCTGATTTCGAATCCTCCTTAAGCACGTTTCGTTTGATATATTCGAATACACTAGAGTTCAAGCAAGGTCTCAAAGCCCCACAACAGGTGAAAATGGAAAAAAAGAATCACTTTAGAACACGGGCCTATGCAGAACCAAACACACTCAGCTTGCTGCGCGCTGCATTGGCTTTGGCCTTGGCATCTGCCTCTTCTTGCTCTTTGCGCTTCTGCCGGGCTTCTGCGGCTATTTCATCTTGGCTTGGCCCTTGCTGTGCCATTGCGCTGTCCATTTTCGCGTGTTTTCCCAGCCCCATCTTGAGAACAGTGGTGTTGATGTGCAAGAGGGGGCTTTCTCTCGGAAGTTCTTGCGCTGGCTCGTCTTCGCCGTACCCATTGTAGTCCGCTACCACCTCGGTGGCTGACGGCATGTAACGGCTACTGGCCATGCGCGCGACCGCCTTATAGCGCACTCGAGTGCCACTGTCGCCTGCATCATCCCCACCTGCAGCCACTGCGGTGGCTAAATGCTTGGCGCTCTGTCCCTGTAGCCAAAGTTTGAGCTTTTGGCTAGAGAGGGCCCACTGCCGGGTCACAGTGTCCAATTTCTGCTTGCCCTCAATCTCACTTGTGGAGTAGAGCCCTTTCACGAGGTCACTGTCGCTCATTTTGTTTGCTACCGCACTTCGATCACTGCAATTAAGCCATTTTGCACACTCGTCGAGCAAAGTTTCACATGTTGCGATCTCCCGATCAAACAGAGACCGATACCTGGAGTAAAGAAAGTACGGTCGACAGGACCAAGAGATAACTTAAAGATAGAAACATCAGGAAAGCTTATACTGAAGATGAAGAGGAGGGTAAGAGCGAAGATACAACAATTCCCCAGTTCTTCTCATCGCACCTAGCAAGAGTAACCGTCGACCGTATGCCTTTGCGTTTAAGCTCCGAAAGTTCTTCAGCAGCATTTGCGACTGCTTTCGCCACGCTTCGCCGGTGCAAGAACCACGGGCAGATCCCGCAGGGCTCAGGAGTGGTGCAGACGGGGCATCGGCGGGTGGCGGGCTTGTAGGTGAAGAGGTGCGGGGGGTGGTAGTTGCGGCAATAGCCTAAAGTGTTCATGGCCTCACAGCAACCCGTACGCGCATAAGAGGGGCACAGGGGCATCGTGTCGTCCTGGCTCATGGCTTGAATTCTCTTCTTGGCCACTGCAACGAGACCAGGGCCACTCACGTGCTTGCACGGCAGCGGTAAGGTGCAGATGGTGCACCGCAAG
>Ga0307930_1000279_pt1 | contig 39421 bp, 36 predicted proteins | sample OrgLakmetageno46_FD_203161 | JGI IMG/M metagenome (GOLD analysis project Ga0307930, IMG submission 203161) | Saline water microbial communities from Organic Lake, Antarctica - #46 | ecosystem: Environmental > Aquatic > Non-marine Saline and Alkaline > Saline | place: Antarctica: Organic Lake...
GGAACACGAGGTCCACTCGGCAGAGGTCAAAGTGTGCCTTTCAGCGCGCAAGGCGCCTATTGTTCTGCCCCTGAGCCATAAAAGGCTTTGACGGGACAGGAACTCCTTCCTCGTTTGCGGAGGGGCAGTGAATAGAAAAGCCCCCCCTCAAAAATGCAAACAACAACATGCAAGCGGGCCGCTTGTGGCCTAGCGGTCCCTCCCAATCAAAGAGCTAAACCCATATATCTTCCATCAAACGCCACGGACTCTAGTCGTGGTCGTCCTCCAGCGTTTTTCGAAGCCCTCGCAAGGCCCTCCACCTTGAGAGCAAGTCGACTGCGTATACCCCGAAGAGTGCAGGTTCCGCGCTAGTGATCGGCAATTTAAACGTGTTAGCGGAAAGGCGTGCCGCGTTACACTTCAAGGCGACGCGACTACAAGCCCGTGCGGTGGATGCTGCGTCAAGAATTGACGCCTCGAACGTGATGAAGAGGTGAAAATTGCACGACGGGTCGTAAACGACCGGCGATACTCAAAAGACCTTACTTCACTAAATTTGAGATCCCGGTTGCACTCGAAGCGTTTATAGCTTCGAAGGAGGTGCTGGTCCGCCGCCCCGCCAAATTTACGTCTAGGGAATCATTTGGTGCGAACGTGATTCACTTCGGTGTCGTTGAAAATTGAAAATCCACTTTCCGCGCGATTTACGCGTACGCGTGATTTACGCGGAATTCCTAACCCAGTCATGAACCGTGAACCGCAGAAAACCACATTCACACTTGGCTGGGAATAGGAATGGCGCCGGAGCCAAATCAAGTGACGTAAATATACGCAGATTTTATTGTAAAAAGAGGCCCATTTAGCACTACATTCAGAGAAGTTTGCGCAAAAAAAATCCTGGCTCGATAATATAACATATCCCAACTAAGCCCAAACCAATGAGCGATTTAAATCCATCCCATTTAGGTAGAACAATAGCGAGCTGAAAGCGATGCGCGACGTGCCATAGAGCTATTCAGCATCAAAGTCAGAGGTCACTGCGCGAACCCGCTGATTTTCCCACCGCTGCCGGGCCCGAAATGCTTCGTCAGCCTCGACTTGAGAGCGTCCCGCCGCCTGGCGCCCTGGTCACCGGTGCGAGGCCGCAACTGCAGCACCATGCCGTCTCGGCTGGCTGGAGAAGCTTCGCTTGGGAAGGCACCCCCACTATTGATGGAGATGCTTCCGGGCGCGAAGCCCATGCTTCGAGTTTGGCCCGCAGACTTGGGCCGCACAGGGCTCAGCACGAGTGGAGGCACGGCGACGCTAGATTGACTAGGCGTAGCAGGGCTCGGCGGCGGCGGCTGACTCCCCTTTGGCTCCGCAAAGTTTTTCTGTGCTTGCGCGCCTAAGGAGGAGGAAGCTGAGATGGAAGGCGAAGGCAGCCGACCTCCACTGCGCTGGCCATTGTTTGTGGTAGAGGGTCGATTGCTAGCACTGGTCGGTCGCAGAGGCGGGGAGCACTTCGGCGCAAAACGCTCCGCAAATTCAGCTTCTTTTTGGGCGCTCCGCTCGCGCCGCCATTTCAAGATGGCTTCAGTTTTGGTGAGTTTGGTGCCACTCCCAGGCGACGGCGCTCCCTCCTTGGACTGCTGTTGTTTACGTAGTTTTGCCTTGTGTTGCTGCAGCAAGGTTTTCCGCTGGGCTGGCGCACTGCTGGGGCGATTGCCTCCTCCAGCACCAGGCCCAAAAGCCAGTGGGAGGCGGTTGGCATAGTTGCTGCGATTAGACACCCCAGCACTTTCGTCGGCTTCAGGAGCAGAGGTCCCATCAGCGTGAATTTTGCCACCGCCCGAGACGCCTTTGCGCTCCCAGAACTGGCTAGCTTCCTCCGCCACCTAAGGGGGGGACAGGAAGATATTATTAGGCCATGAGAACAAGTAGAAGTAGGAAAAGGGCAGAAGGAGGCAAAGCTGGGAAGAATTGCAATCGCGGTCGACCCTGGTCAAAATAGTTGCAAACGAACATAGCACACGCACCACTGAGTATTCGGCCGCTTTCGAGTGTTTCAGCGGCACAGACGAATAGCCCCAGCGGATGGAGTCTCCTCCGATTTCGCCAGCGATAGCACTGCCAAATTCGCGTTGAAACTCTACGTATGAGATGAGGCCACTGCCGTCCGGATCTAATGTTTTGTACATCTTGGAGAGCTCGGCCTGTGCGGAATCAAACGTCACCATTGCACGAGCCGAAGAAAAAGATGTTAGCGACTTCAAATAGTAGCAAGTGAGATTGCCTAGTACAGTAATAAAGTCGCAATTTGAAATGATGAAATAATCAAAATTGCTTGCAAAAGTATGAAACTTGAGGGCTCGCGAGTTGAAAGAGTAAAGAGTGCACGACACGTACGTCAGTGATGGGAATGTTAAACTTGTCGAACAAGCTCTTGAATTCTTCCTTGCTCAAGCCGCCTTCGACTTCGCCTGCTTGCTGGAAATTGAAGTTGGCAGTTTGGTACAATTTCCGCACCGACGTCGACTGGTTGGCTAGCTTGCTTTTCAGTAGGGTGATGGCTGCATCCGCGTTGTAGCTGCTTGCTTCAAAACGTTGCTTGATGCGCTCGGCATTCTGCTTTATCAGCATCGCGTCGCGGGATTTGCCAAAGGTAAGGCCACCGCCAACAGACTCGCCTGCGATGGCAGGCCCAAAGGCTTTCATGAATTCGCGGAACTCAACCACACCGCTGCGGTCGGCATCGAGCATCTCAAAGACCTTTTGATGATGGTGTTAAGAAACGCCCACCAAGACAGCAAGCGAATATTTCGACAGAGAATATGAATTATGATGGGAGATCAATCTTAGGCTGAAAAACAGCAACATCTACCATCGTTTTCCCAAACAATGAAGTAGTACAGTGTTGTTGCCTTACTGCAAATTTTGTTGTACCTGGTTGTAGCAACTTTCAGTCGTGTGAATGTTAATATTCTCGAGGAAGTTTCTGAATTCATCGCGGTCAAGAGTGCCAGAGAAATCGTTGTCGAGATTTCGGAAAGATTTGGTCACATTAGTGCTTTGCATAGCTAGCTTCTGCTCTAAAAACTTTTTGAGCTTGTGCGGGTCTTTGATAACTTCACCAGATAGTTCACGCCGCTTCCCGATGCCACGGGTTCCCACCAGACGCGTCACATCGCGCAAGTAGAGCGTTTTATCGTCTTCTTCGCAGAACATATTCGCGTTACCATTCTTCATCGGCATTTCTATTCCTTTTTGGAGCCTCAGCACTTCAGGGCATGCCGAAGATTATATCGATTTCTTCGAGATGCCGCTTGATGAAAACATGAAAACATACAAAGAAACAACGCCGCGCCGTCATCCCATCATCATCACGCGTACTTGCGTACTTGTGTATTTTACGAGGAGGGTTTATCAACACTTTCTTCCGAAGAAAGTTTCACACCCTGCACCCAGGATCCCAAGGATGCCTTGCACTCTCTTCACTTTGACGCAAAATCCCGAGGGCAGGAACCAAGAAAACCCACAGGGCCACTGAAAATCTCTTCGGCGCGGAGAGAACTAAGTCTTCCGCGTAGCTGAAGTGGTTAAAACCCCGGAAAACCCGCTTTCGTGCTCTGAGAGTCCGAAGTCTCTCAGACGATCCAGAAGAAGAGCAGCCTAACCCTGAGCAATTTTGTAACCAAACTTTCGTGTATGCTTCTGCCTGGAAATGGCTTTGTCTTCTGAAAAGCCGATGTTACAGGATGCCTTGTGCGGTATATGCAGGCTGCTGACGCACGTTCTCAAGACAGAGTCGAGTCCATCATGATCCGTGCGAGATGCCAAACGGTGGTGATCGAGTGGAATCGGAGAGTAATATGCGCGTAGGCTGTGATGAGTTGAAAACAAATGAGGTGACAAACGGGGTTGCGAATAGAGCGAGCAGCGGTTTGTGGAAAGTCCTATGGCAGAATCCGGCGTTTTACGGTAGTAAACAGGTATGTATCGAGATCTCGACTCTCCGTAGAGGCCAACAAAGGAATCCGGAAGTACAGGGGAGACCCTAGAGAAGGGCAGCATTCTGCGTGTCTGATCAGTATTAGCGAGAAATTTTTCGAGCTATGAGGTCCAAGACCAGACTGACGTCAGAGGAAGCAGCCCCGTTGCGGCAAATGACTGGGGCAAGAACACTCCTAAGGGCACCATTGGTCTTGCTGCGTGCCATGCAGCTCGAAGTCAAGCTCTTTTGTGCGATTTTGCTACTCCTTGTTGGCACCTTTCACCGTTCCAGCAAAGTAGCCCCGGGAGTAGATGAGATGTTACCATATTTTGATAGCCTATATGGAGTCCTAAAGTGCACTGATTACTTTTGACACAGGCCCCGAAAGGCCGAAATCAGAGGGTTAGCGCGCCATGCACTAACAGGCAAATAAACAAAGCAATGTGGCGCATGCTAGAAAAGAGGATATTCAGGTACAGCGCACTTTTCTTATGATAGGGCACCACAAACATCGTACGCTGTATCGCTTCCTGGCATTCGCAAACCAACGCAAACCCCGGTGCAGAAACAAAAAACAAGTAAGCCAGTAGTATCTGCGGGAAAAAACTCTTCTTTTGATAAGCACACTCAAAGAACGGGTGAGTGTGCCACTCTGGACCACTCCTATCACTTCCATGCATCACTTCCATGGCCACTCGGGCATGTGTGCCTGATTATCATTTTAGTTCAATCTGCTTTGTTGCTTTCTATCTCCTCTTGTTAGCCTTCTACTTCCGGCCCCTCGGGGCCTGCTCCCAAAAGAAAAAGCAGCAGGTCACTTGGGTTCTTGTTGAAGCATTAGGTGCTTGATGTGTTTGATATACCCGATACCCTTCTCTAGTCTTGATCAGCCGCACAGGGTTTTCTCCCACTCCGGGGTCTCCCCTGTACTTCCGAATTCTTTTGTTGGCCTCTAAGACGACTGGCGATACGAATGAGATCTCAATACACATCGATTTACTACCGAAAAATCGCCAGCTCCTTCTATAGAATTTTCCACAGATCGCTGCTCGCTCTATTTACAACTCCGTTTGTCACCTTCTTTTGTGCCCCCGCTCTTCGCGGCTTCGCACATTCTACTCTCCAATTCCACTCGATCACCGCGTGACTTCCCGCACGGCTCATGAAGTCTAGTCTAGTCTACTTAATACTCCCCAAAAATACAAAGAAACACCACTGCGGCATATAGCAACAAAAAAATGTAACCCTCAGAACAAGTCTGACTGGGCTTAGTGTTCATTTGCGTAATGCAATTGTAATCATTTACTCTCGAGGTGTCCTTCAGCCTTCAGCCACCAGGCTCCTGAAACTTAAAAAAAAAAAAAGAAGAGTTGAGAAAGCGCATTTTTGTCCGAGCTGTAGCCATGAAGGATAATTATGGTTTTAGAAACCATATTTATGTCGGAGAACCTGACTGTAAATATTTGCAAAGCCAGAGTGGACTACTTAAAAAGCACCAATCCCCAAGAGAAGGCGAAATCGCTCCATGGCAGGAAAGACCAGGACAATCACGGGCAATAACCTCGCAGTAGACACGCCCCAGCCTCGCCACAAGCCTAGAGGACCCTCTGCGCGCACTATGGCCACGATCATGGACAGCAAGTTCGTGTTCTTGCCATTGTTGTCGTCAGGCTTCGCAGCCATACATCTGCTCTTGAGGAGATCTACCGGTGCTGAGGCTGCCGTGTACGCCACCGCGGCTACGACTGAAGAGCCTACTAAGCTCACTACAGTAGCTAAGAATGGCAGCACTACACCCGCAACTGCGGCGCTACTCAACAACGTCGTCGCCGCAGCAGACTCCTCGGCGTGAGCTTCAGTGGCAGCAGCCGCAGCGGCTACTAGCGCAGCAATACCTGCTTTGGAAGCATCATAAGCAGTGAGCTGCGCGCCGCTGGCCACAGAAGCTCTCAGCATGTTCACTCCACTCGCGCGCCAGAGGCCTCGCCACCCCCCTTCGGTGCGCGCTACGGTAACCATTGCGTCTAAGCTGTTGGCGTAGCTTGACTTAGTGGCGGCTGCTGTCATTCGCACCTAAAATGTATTATTCAACACAGCAATCAACTCAAAAAGATTCGAATGCATTTGCGAGAAAGCAAAACATCGTAGACGCCAGCGAATCATACATACTTTGACTAGATCAAGAGGCGAAGTAAGGAAGGCGCCGAGGCAGCCGGTAGCACAGCCAGCAAACACACGCGCCAGGAGGCTGTTGGCATCGTGCTGAGAACCAAGTGTTGAAAAGAGCAAAGCTTTAAGCGGTGGAAACAAGCCTAAGCGTAAGCCCTGGTAACAGAGCCCACGCATGCAACCTGCCACCACCCCAGCTGACCAGAGAGCTCTGGCACCTTCGTCGCGCCACAATTGCTGCGCGGTAGCCAAGAGGCCGCGCTGGGCCGCCGTTGGAGTGGTTTGTAGCCTAACCTTAACAACTTCAATGGGAAAGAGAAGCGCTTCGAAGAGTGCTGGTGGTACCCCTCCTGCAAGCAAATTCCGCAACAATATGCACGGTGGACCTGGCTGATCGCGCGTCGCAACAAGGGCTGACGCAAGCATGAACACAAGTGCTCCTAAGGCTCCAAGGCACTGTAATTCCGAATAGGACCGTAATCGCTTCAGCCATGCCGGTGTTCGATCGTTGAAGGAGTCCACGCTATCATCGTCTTGGCTTGCAGGTACAGCAGAGGCCAATTTTGGCGGACGTACAGCAGCTCTATATCTCGCTGAGGAACCATGCTGTAGCTTTATAGAATCGGTAAGTTCGGGCATTAGGCGGCGGGCTAGCTTTAGGTTGAAGGTTGCAACAGGTGATGTGACGAAGGCTGTGGTGCTTCGCGCAGCACTTATAAATATGAAAGTAGCAACCAAAGCAGTGAAGCTCAACTTGAGCATGCGATTGTGGAGACAGCTAGTTCTCCAATCAAAGTCTTAGCCAGCTACAAAGCTTTATTATTGAGTGCCCTGTTGCCCTGGTTGTAATACTTCAGCAGCAGCAGCCTTCCTTCAGTTTGATCTTTTGCACAACAATGATGTTGCGTGGTGTTGCGTGCTTTACGGAGTGTACGTACGTATTGTACGTATATCTCTGAGATGCCTTTTGGTTTGAAGCCAACAAGCCACGGTGGACGGTGGACGCGGTGGTCCATACAGTCACTGCACCTTCCGCCTAGCTCGTAGACTAAATAAAGGAGTACAGGCAATTTGGATATTGCTATGAACGTTTCGCATGCAGCTGAGCGGCTTCTGTCGAGTTCCTTGGAGGAATCTCTTCAGGTATCGCAGCAGGCCTCTGGTATCTGTAGGAAAACCCCACACAACCCTCAAAATAACCGCACTTGCATGTAAAACAGGTTGCATTGGAGCTTCGAGAGCGTATCGAGATCGTGCACTCTCCTGAGTATGGCAACTTTCTTGCAGTTCTATTCCCGGCCTTCAAGGTGGGATTTGCATTTCAGCTCTAAATTTGGGCTACCCTGCATCATAGTTAACCGTGCCTAAACTCTAATCCGAGTACCTAGCTTCTAGCCTGCCTCATCACCAATTTCGTCCTCAGACTACTCCTATTTGCCACGTCCTCGTTTAAATAATGGCCGTCTAATGTCTTTACTGTATGCTCTTGCTCATTCTTCCTGCATTGAAACTGTGCCCTAATGTGGTACCTGAAAGACGGTGCTCCTGGAGGGCGCACCGGCGTCGTTCAGCGACTGCACCGCCCACAAGCTCAGACGCGTTATCCTCGACATTCTGAACCGCATGCCCAACAACGAAACCCTTCGGCCTTACACGGCTGAACTCATGAATGTCGCCCACACCGTGCTCGGCGCCGACAACGAAGAAAACGCCCTCACAGCCCTGCGCATCATTTTCGACTTGCACAAGAACTTCCGCACCGTGGCCTGTTCAGGTCCATGCGGGGGCGCGTCGAAGGCCGATGCAGTGGTCAAGCAGACAGGCCAATGCATCCTGTGCTGGTCGTGTGCGAAAGCTCGGGCGTCAGGCAGCGGAACCGAGATGAATGGCATGGTTCAAGTGTGCTTGCGGGACTCCGTTCAACCTTTCCTTGACACTGTCCGCGACTTGTACCGCCGCTTGCCTCAGATTGTGGCCAATTTCCAGGCCACAGTATCTGTGGCGGAGGAAGGCGCCAAAGAGGTTGCAGAAGGCGGGGCCGCGCTAGCAGCAGGTTCTTCAGAAAGCACACCCAGCGGTTCCTTTATCCGTGGAGTTGACTCGTTTAAAGTGCTCACGGAGTGTCCTCTTATCGTGATGCTACTTTTCCAGCTCTACCCTGAGTTCATTTCGTCAGTGCCTGCTCAAAGCAATGGGGGAGCTTCTGGGAACATTCCTCAACTCATTCCGCTCATGATGCAGGCCCTGCAAGTAACCCCACCAATTGCTGACGCCACCATGGACCTTTCCATCCATGGTCAAATTGCTGAAAAGTCGTCATCAACGGTACCGCCAAAGAGCTACAAGGAGTTAGTTGGTTGCCAGGTGAAAACCTTGAGCTTCTTGACGTACCTGTTGAGGGGTTTTGCAGAGCTCATGCGTCCTTTCGAGGATGCCATTGCTGCTGCAGTCGTCAGCCTCATGCGAGCATGCCCTGGCGACGCCACTGCCATTCGCAAAGAGCTCCTGGTAGCGACCCGGCACATTTTGGCGACCGAGTTCCGGCGAGGCTTCTTCAGCCACGTGGACTCTTTTTTGAACGAGGAGTTGCTGGTGGGGGCGTTACCCAGTGGCAGCGGTGGTTACAGCGCCCCATACGAGGCTCTGAGGCCCCTGGCGTATTCCACGCTTGCAGACTTGGTTCACCACGTGCGGGCAAACCTTGACTTGAAACGACTCGCCAAAGTGGTGCACATGTACGGCAAAAACATCCACTCGGACACTTTACCTGCCACCATTCAGACTACCTCGGTACGTGATCTCAATTGTTGCTTCATAAAAGAAAATGTCGCGAGTCAGCTGCTGTTGACGTTGCTTTAGCAGTTTTGAAACCATCATAGATTCAAAGCTCTCATTCTATTTTTTTCTTTTTGCGCGTTTTTTTGTGATTGTCATGCGTAGGTGCGTCTGTTGCTGAATCTGACGGACTACATTTTCCACAATTCCGAGGTCGAACCAGGTGCGGGCAAAGTGCTCTTGTTGCGGATCCTCAAGACGTTGGTCGGGAAGTTCGACACCTTGCGGGGGTATTTGGCCAAAGTCCACGAAGCTGAAAATGCCACGCAGGCCGAGCAACAGCAACTCTTGACCGCTACCTCGAAGCAACTCGAAGAAGTTGTCAAAGTGCGGCGCGCCATCATGGTGGAAGCGCAGAGTTGCGCTCAAGTGGTTACCTGTGATCCTGAATCAGAGCTTGACAAGAGTTTGTACGGTTTGGTGGCAATGGAAGCGCTCTGCGAAGGTACCGAACCATTGTTTGGGACTGGCGAGTGGGCGACAGGGCTGAAACAGCCGCTCACTCCTTTGCCTCCTTTGACGGGCACGGTGACGGACAGCAGCCTCGTGAGCTTTGTTCGCAATGTTCTTCGGCAGAACTTCGGGGATACAGCTGTTGCCAGTTCGGGCAACCCAGTCATTCAAAGCCTTGCGTTGGGATCTCAACTCTATCTAGGTGCAGGTCTCATTACTCTGACCCTAAATGCAGCAAGTGAGAGTGGCTTCCCTCGTCAGCTTTGGTGAGAATGAATGTCTTCTATGGAATAAAATCGTAATAATGAATCATAATAGAATTGATGTTGGATTTCATCTGTTTTTGCTCGTTGAAGTCTCTCTTTTCTCAAGATAGACAAAAAAAGTTCATCATTATAATCATCGATTCCATACTTACTGGTGCTTGTTCTATCAACCACAGCTTGCGTCATGTCGACTTGGTATCGAGTCAGTGGCATGAATCTACCAAAGTCACTCTCCGCGTCAAGATGACCCAAGGATCGGCCGCATCCAATGCGTCAACCGAGGCCACTAAAGGGCAGGAATGGACAGAATTGAAATTGAAAAGTTCTGGCTTCGAAGGGTGCACCTTTCGCCTTACCTTGGCGGAGGACGTGGTGTGCTCAGCTTTGCAAGTGTGCATTGACACGCGGGACGTTGGCACTGCAGCACCAAAAGCAACGGTGGCACTGCACGAGGTGCGCCTCATCGCAGGAAACTCAAGTGGTGCGGTTCAGGCAGCAGGCGACTCTGCCTCTACAGCTGTCTTTGACCCTGTATTAGTAAACCAAAAAGCTCTGGCCCAGGTGTTGCGCCGAGCAGGTCCCATTGCTGCTGCTTCTGGAGGTAATTCTGCAGCTGCGGGCAGCAAGAACGGCATGCCAGCGTGGAGCAAAGCGTCGCTGGCGTCTGTGGATTCGGCCAAAGATCTACAAGGGTTGATGAAAATCACCATGATGGGCCTGAAGACCATCATGTGGTGTGTCTGCAATTACGATTCCAACTTCAAGCGTCGCCAGGCTGGTGGAGAAGCCTCTATTGAGGCTGGTCAAGAGTCATCTGGTACCGTTGCATACATCTTGTCGGAAGAAGAGCGACTGATTGTGTCCAATTACTTTCGGTGGGGTTTAACATGCATGAGCATCTACGTGCGGGGCCTCGAATTGTCTCCACCGAGCGCCACGGAGGCGGTGGTTGAGGCCAGCACTTGTGACGACAAAGTCAAGACAGCCGCCGAGTCAAAGGACATGCTCGAGTGCTTTGCATCGTCTTTCACCGTCATTGAAGCCCACAATTTTCGTTCAACCGTAGGGCGCCAAGTCTCCTTGCTTTCGTCTCAGTGCCAGGCGCAGCCTTCGCTTTTCGCCATTGCGCAAGTGTTCCTTTCCAACCCCAATGTGTCGCCGCATTTCGCTGATGTTACCTTAGCCCATGTCCTCACTGGATTGCCGGAATTGGTAGACTGTGCATGCCCTGACTTGAGTACTGAGAAGCCATCGTCCACCCGGGCCAGTGTGCTTTTGCATCTAGTCAAGCTGTCGATTGGGTTCGTGAGTCTGTTTCCAGACCAAGAAGCAATGCTCGCCCGCCATGTGCCGAATCTGGTCTTGACAGCTTTACGGCTCGTAGCACACGCCAAGCAGCCTGAAACTTTGCTTGTTTTGTTGAGGCAACTCTTTCGCAGTTTATCGGGAGTCTATGGCGGGCAATTTGAAGCAGCGTACGATGATTTGAAACCTCTGTTGCCACATGTTATCAATGGTTTGCTACGGCTTCGGGCAAATTTGTCAGCGCCAAAACCAAGGGCGCTCCTCACGGAGCTCTCCCTCACCGTGCCAAGCCGTGTTGAGCACTTGCTGCCATTCCTGCCGCTGCTCGTGCCCGTGGTCGCGTCAGCTCTGCGTGCCAATGGCGAATTGGCGAAGCTTGGTCTACGCGCGCTTGAGCACTGGGTCGACCAGGTCTCGCCACCGGAGTTGCAGAACATGTGTGCTTCAGAAGCCAATTGTGCCGAACTCATGGTCGCGGTCTGTGCTCACCTCCGGCCGAGCCCGTACCCGTACGGCACCTTGGCGATTCGCATCCTCGGCAAACTTGGAGGCCGCAACCGCACGTTCCTCAAAGATGTCATGCCGCTGCCTGGCCAGGTAGCACCTGCCCCCTTTGATGACAGTTCCGAAGCTCAGGCAGCTGATGGCGGCTCCAAACATGGGCAGAGTGCACTATCGCTTGCGTTGGAGTGGGAGGGTGGCGGTTGTGTTGAATCTCCATCATTTGAGTTACCATTGGAGCAAGTAGCCCTGGCAGCGGTGCAGCAACTGGAGCGCCTCACTCATCATGCCCCACCATCTTTGAGCGGGATTGCGTTGCAAGAAGAGCACGATGCACGGCCAATGTTGGCAGCGACTGTGTTGACTACCAAGACGCACTGCTTGCACCTATGCACTACACTCCTCTCTTCTCTCCTCGAGCTAGGAGCAGATGTGACCGCACCTCTTTCTGCTCCCATTTCGTCCTCAGCCTTGAGCTCTGAGAAGTCTCAACTAAATTCTGACGAAGAATTGATGACTATGCTCAACTCCAGTGATACCAATGCCTCTGAGTCGCTTACCCACGCAACAAAGAGCACTAACCAGCTACTGCAGCTCCTTTTCAAGGGCCTTGTGCTTGCGGCCGCTGACGTTGATCTTGCTGCCACTGCTGAGCCCTTGCTTGATGGTGCTGTCGTGCACATGTGCACCGTGGCGGTGAACCACTCTGCAATTTCGATTGACGGTCCTCCTGCTGGTGCAGCAGAGACGGCATCTGCACAAGAGCCCAAGAGCAACAATTTGAGCCCACTAGCGTTGAACCAGGTCCTCGTCGAATTTCTTTGCTGCGAAGTCGGAAAGCGCCCAGATGTGGCTTTGGCATCCATGCTGCATACGGTTAGAGCAGCACATGCCCTGCAGGACGGTGTAGAAGATTGGGGTCGCGTGATAGTCGGAGACCTTATGAAATGCGTGTGCAGGCTCTTTGAGAAACGTGACGCACGGTACAAACGAGGTGCTTGCCGCGCAGTGAAAGCCTTGTGTGGACTCGGGTCCATGTTCAAAAGTTGGGCCTTGCAATTTCAAGCACCGCTCTTGGATGCACTTCTGTTCAGTCTCAAGGACAGTCCTCGTGAAGGCTCGTTGCTCTTGGTTGATCAAGTTTACGACACGATGCACGCCGTCTTTGTGGCCATTTACTCTTCAGATGGCACTGCAAATGACGCAGCTATTTCTTCCAATCAGGACGCGCTCTTGGAGGCGACTCAATTGTTGTGCCGTGACCTCACTTGGCCTAACCCAGCCGTGCGCATTGGAGTGAAGCGAGCACTCGTCGACTTAGCCCTGCTGGTTTATCACGTCAATGCAGAGGCCATGGAGGATGACACATCTTCTAGTCGTGTTGGTGGCCTTGCATGCGTGGCGCGCTTGTTGGCGCCGTGCAAAGAATCACTGCAGCGAAGTGTATTGGGCAAAGATACGGGTGTACAGTTTGAGAGCTTGCGAGCACCACAACAGGTGGGTCTGTTGGATGCTTTGACTTTTGTCCTCTCGTTACCACCTGTGGACAGTACAGATGCGCCCTTGTCGCCGAAGAAAGCAAAGATTGACAGCAGCAGCAGCAGCAGTGCAAAGGGTGAGCCTCAAGTTTCTAAAGAGGAAGCTTTGCTGCCCATCAATGCAGAAGTGCTGGCGCTTCTTGAAGAAAGCATGGCATACAGTGACTCCTTGCCAGCAGGCAGTGAAGTGACTCCTGGCAGTGCACAACACCCCACACTGGCGCTACTTGATTCGTTCAGCTTGCGTGGCTTGATGTCGCGTGGGTCCTCATCTTTAGGCACTGGTTCATGCGCTGCGCTATTGCCACTCTTGGCCAATGATCTGTGCACGCTTCACGCCGGGTGCCCTACCGACCTACCAGTGCGGGCCGTGCAACTGCCCATGGCCCTGTGCCGATCGCTACATGTAGCGCTGGTGGCAGGCGGCGGGGCGTTTGCAACGGGAGGTGCCTATGCGTCGAAAAGGCATTCGATTGTAGGGACATTTTTCAAACTCTTGACCAGCCCATCGTCCGTAGAACCGGTGGTGGAAGCCGCTCAGCAGGCATTGACTTTCGTGATTACAAGCCCTACTCACAACAAGGACAAGCCGCTGCCCAAGGAACTCTTGCAAGAATGCCTGAAACCCGTGTTGTCGCAGATCAAGTCGCACACTACGCTTACTAAGTCTCTGCTCAAAGGTCTCGCGAGGCTGCTCTATCTCATCAGCAATTTGTTCAACAAATCTTTGGGCGAAACCTTGCTGAACCACCTCGGCAAATGGACCGAGCCAGCCAAGATCATGAGCTTGCAGTTGTGGCGCCCGGGTGATGACGTGGAGGTAGCGGCGGCCATTGTCGGCATTTTTCACTTGCTGCCCATGTCTCCGAGCTTCTTGGTGCCTCTGGTCAGCACTGTGGTGAAGCTCGAAGCCACTCATCATTTGTTTGCCCCCTGCGCGGCGGCTGGCGACGGTGGCGGGTTCAGTGGGGGGCCCGAGGCGGCGTCGCCCTACCGCGAGCCGCTGCTGAAGTTCCTTAACCGGCACAAGGAAGAGTCGGTGTTTTACTTCCTGCGGCGGCTCCGGGAGCCTCAGCTGGCCCACCTGTTCATGCATTTGTTGAAGCACCCCAAGGGGGGGCCTTTGCGCGAACAGCTGGCCTCCAAGCAAGGAACCAACCTCCTAGTGGCGAATGCGTTTCCGCATGCTCTCACAGCCCTCAAGTCGCTGTTGCCCACTAAAGTAGATCAGCTAGGTGGTGCTACTACTACTGCTGACGGTGGCACTATCGCTCAAGGAGAATCGTCGTCTCTTGCTTTGTCTACAGGAGCTCCAGGAGCCACAAGTGGTGGTGGCACAGTCCCTGAGATTCCCACGCTCGGGCGTGAAATGAGTCAGGTCGACCCAATGGACCTGGCATCAACTCCTAGGGACGGTGGAGGAGCTAGTAGTGGTGGTGGGAGCACGCCGTCTTCATCATCATCTTCAACGCCGACGGTGCCAGCCCCGCTCACTGGGCCTACAGGGGAGGCAGCAGCCAGCGCTTCAGCTTCTTCCTCGTCCACTGCTGTACCAGGAGCGGACACCGAAGAGCATGCCATCGACCTCGAAGCTCCTCTGAGCAGTGACTGTGATCTTAGCGCCCCTGCCCTAGCCAAGGCTTGCGAGCAGCACCTTGGCGCGCAAGTGCCTTTCAGCGAAGGCGACGTGGAGAAGATCGTCTATGGGTTGGATTTGCTGCGCACTTTGAGCGATTACGACCCGACCTTTGTGGCGCGACGGCCTCCTTTGGGGGTGCTTCTGAGGCTGCTGTGGCGCTCGCCCAGCCGGTGGCAACGACTGGCGCACGAGGACACCCTGCCGCCGCACTTGCAGGTGGTGGAATAGAAATGTGTGTTTGATGGAATGGGTTTAAAAGGGCTGTTCTGGGTTCAGTGTGTGAAAATTCATGAATACCTGCTCTTTCAATATTTCTATCTACTGCTCACCATTTAGCTTTTCCTCCCACCTCATTCCAATTGTCCAAATCATCACCACAGGAGGAAACGCGGCTCTTAGTGTGCCTGTTGGTGTCGCACTGCCGCGAAAAGCCCGAGGCCTCTGTGGACATCCTCTTTGAGCTCTTGACCGTGTTCCTAGCTCCCAGCTCCATTGACTACAGTTTCCTCAAGGTAAAGCAATGACGAAATATCAAACCTTTTCGTGAATATGTTTACTCACACTTTTGGCCTCTCTTTTCCTGATTATTTTTTTCAAATAGGACTTTCTTCGAGACGAAGTGGCCTTCAAGTTTCCTCCACTCGTGAAGCGGGCCATCGGTTTACGGTTCCTGTCCATGCTCAAAAGCGATGACGTCAGCATCGACCCGGCCCTCAAGGTGCTCAGCTTGCAGTTGATCGTGATTCCGCTCTTTGCTGCCACCTTTGAGTCGAGCCGGCGTGAGCTCATCAGCGTGGTCGTCGACGATGTGGTCGTGAAGCAACTGATGGCCAGCGCCTTAGACACCTCCGCCCTGTACCATTACCCAGAAGCCCTCCGGGTGGAGCTCCTGCGGCTTGCGACGCTGTTGATCGAACATTTGGGCCGAGAACTAGTGGACCACCGCAAGGAGCTCATCAAGTTTGCGTGGAACCACTTGAAGTCGGAGCACTCCACCTCCAAAATGTGGGCCTATGTGAACGTGTCAAGGTTTATTTCGGTGTACGAAACGCCACCCAAAATCATTCTGCAAGTCTATGTAGCGCTCCTGCGTGCTTACCAACCAGAATCACGCGAGTTGGTGCAGACAGCGCTCGACGTTCTGGTGCCTTCGCTACCGAGGAGGCTGCCTGCTTCGGAGTTCGTAAAAGCTATCAAGTGGACTAAAAAGATCATGTTTGAAGAGGGCTATGCGTTACCGGTGCTGGTGCACATTTTCGGCTTGATCGTGCGGCACCCCGCCCTGTTCTATGCGCACCAGGCGCAGTTCGTGCCTCAAATGGTGCAATTCTTCAACCGCTTGGGCCGGTTCCCCAACGCTGCGCTCGAGAACCGTAAACTTGCGGTGTCGCTCGTGAGCTTGATGCTGGACTGGGAGACGCACCGACGTGATCGGCTTCACAGTGGTGGAGAAGCTACAGCCGCTACCGCCGCTGCAGCAGGAGAAGCAACCGCAGCAGCAGCAGCAGCTTCTGCAGAGAATCATACTGCACCCGATGCTGAAACTACGACGACAGCTGTTGCAACGACATCGGCTGCTGCACCAGCAGCAGCGGCGGAGAACGAATTTACGTTGCCCTTAGGCATGATCGACGTAGTGGTGAACTTCTTGACGCGCCTTGCCCTCTTCACCGCCGAACACAAGGTTAGATTGATTGTATATGACGACTATCGCACAAGCTTTCTTCTCATCTTTCATAATGCACTTGTGGTTGCACGCACAGTTTTTATGATCCATTTCCTCTCGCCGATGATTACTTCATGCGCGTATGTCGTTTGTTCCCGACTTCTATCTGTCTCTATCTTTATCTCTGGCGCTATCTTTCGCCATCTCTCACTAGGACCCCAATGTGCAGCACACCACTCGCCGCTGCGTAAAATTGCTCGGCGTGGCGTTACATGTGTGGCCAGACGCGCGCCGCTCTGTCAAGTTTTCGTACCTCGAGCGGGTGCTCAGCAGCCAAGCGCAAGGCCTCTCGTCGTCGTCGTCGTCTGGTGACTCATCAGCAGCCGATGCGCCGCCCCAAGGTGACAGCAGTGCAGGTGACGAAGCGCTCTCATCATCATCATCGTCGTCGTCGTCGTCATCGAAGCCGGGCCTGTTCACTCCCTCCGTGCTCTCAACTTGCCTTGATCTTCTGCTGACCATGGCTGAGACAGACACCTTGAGCAACTTCCTGACCAGCAGCATTCGCAAAGTAAGTACTTGAAAAATATGAGAGCTCTTATGGTTATGTGATTTCGAAGCGAATGCCTTAGTAGAGTATGCGCACCTTTGTAGTGTATACATGGGCGTGAGCTTTTTAGTTTTTAGTACAGTACGCCTTTAGTTCGTACGCTTAGCATTACTTGAAAATAGATTGTTATGTCTTTGTTGCCAACGCCTCTTTCTTTCGTACGTCAATTCACACTTCCCCTCTTGATATCATCATTCAGGTGCAACTTCTCCTGGGCCCTTGCTTTGCGCTAAGCGACGACGTCAAGCTCCAGGAGAAGCTCAAACAGTTTCTAACGGCTGTAGTCACCGTGCACCCGCCGTCACGCCCGCCTACTTCCTTCGTGGAGTCGGGGTTTTATGCACTGCTGCAGGACCATCTCGAAAAGCGCCTCGTGCTTGCAACTACCCAATCCGCGGATGCTGCTGCCGCCGCTGCACCAAATCCCAATGACAAGGGAGGTAACCAGACCTCTGGAAGCAGCAGCAGCAGCTCATCAACTTCTTCTCCGTCGTCGTCGTCTTCGAGTTCTCAAGGAGCAGCATCGGCTTCCTCACCATCATTGGCCAATCGCTGCAGTGCAGCACCGGTGGTGGCCCTTCTCTCCAAACTCTGCGCCGACTCGCCCTCTTGCCTGCACCCCCATGTAACCACCCTCGTGAAGCTATGCCACCGCCTCGCGCGCGAACACGTGTCCGCCACCGCCCGCACCGCGCGTGCTTTACAGGGTGCCAGCGGCCTTCTCGCGGACCTGGGCCCGAACGGCACCCCACCTCGCGTCATGGCCACGCCGACTCTAGCGCTGCTAGCCGAAGCGACCTGTGCAGCGGCCGCAGGCGCTTACACGGCCCCGCAGTCGGCTGAGGAAGACCCAGCCATAGCGACTCTGATGGCAGCGCTCAAGCTGCTTGGTGACGCGGTGAGTGAGTCCTTTGCCAACAGCGACAGCAATGGTGGTGGCAGCAGTGGCCTTCTGGAGTCTCGGAAAGTGTTCTTGCGACTGGTGGAAGGCATCTTGATGCAGTCGGACCATGTGCCACTCTTGTTGACCCTCGTGGACCTCGTTAGCAACTGGGTGGTGAGCACGTCGTCGCCATCATCGTCGTCTTCGTCACCTCGCCACTCTCCGCTGACCCCCAAAGAAAGGGCAACTTTCCTCATGCGGCTAGCGCATTTTCCTCGGGTACCAGAGCCTGCGGCTGCGCCTCTCGTAAGCAAGTTCCTCGCTACGGTGAAGCGCATCTTGTCGTCTACTGACGCAGCGGCCCTCTCTGGCCTCGCCTCTTCGGGCCTTACATGTGTGGGGCTCATGGCGTCGGAGCCTCAGACACGCGCGTCCTTTCAGCAAGACTATTTGACCCGCGCAGGCCAAGGATTAGCGAGCCGCTTAGCTCACATGTTGTCCTCGGACTGGGAAGCCCTCGGCAACCGGTACTGGCTGGCCGCCACCGTAGAGTTGCTGCTTGCTACCGTGAGTCAACAACAAGCGCCACCCACCTTCGTGGCAGGCACAACAGCAGATGGTGGTAGCAAATATACACCTTGCCGTCTGCCATCATCGTCGTCGTTGGCCCCTTCAACTGCTGCTCCAGATACCGCCATGCAGGAGGATACCGCTCCTGAGGGCAGCTCATCTGCAACCGCAACTACCACCACAACCACCACAGCCGCAGTAGGAGCAGCAGCAGTTCAGGTTCGCAACCAACACCGGGCCTTCCTCGCTATGATGGCTGCCACCAAAGCTAGCGGTCTAGCCTCAAGTGTCTTCGCCCCCCTGCACAGCTTGCTTCACGCTGATGTGAACCTCGCACACTGGCTCTGGCAACAGCTGCTGCCTCAAGCCTGGTCAGCCCTGACCCCCTCTGTACAGGCCACCCTAGCGCCCTCCCTGGCCTCTATTCTCGCCAAACCTTCCCTGCGCCCTTGCCTAGGCTACCCCGCCCCTCTGCCCATGATGCCAGCCGGAGGACAGGTGGGTCGCTTACCTGCCGGCGGCTATGCGCACCTGTCTTCCGCCTGGGGCTGGTCCGCTTACGGCAGTGGAGTGGGGGTCGATACATGTGGAGTGGCTCTGGGTGGCATGTCTCAGGGCCCCACAAGCCCTCCGCCTAATGTGGTACGAAGCATGTTGACTGCAATGGCGGAGTGTCGCCCCATGCCGGTGCTGCAGCCCGCACTCTTGACGGCACTGAGCAGCCAGCACTACGCGTGGTATGCCGGGGCTGCTATATTAGAGCACCAGACGCTGGTGGCAGCCACACCCACTGACAGATTGGAGTGGGTGCGATGTTTGGCGAAATTGTACGATGAATTGGGCGAACATGATCGTTTGAGAGCGCTACAGCAGCGGTCGAGTGCGGCACGAGAGACACACGTAGCGCTGAGCCTAGAAACTTACGGACATTCCGCTGAAGCGCAGAGCTTGCTCTTGGAGCTCATGGCACAAGAGGAAGAGACGAGCTCTGCTGCTGCTGGAGGAGGAAGTGGGAGCAGCAGCACTAGCGGCGGAGTAGGCCTCAAGCTGAGTGGCTTTGAGTTGGAGCTGTGGGAAAGTCGTTGGGTGAGTGCAGCGCGCGAGCTCGGCCAATGGCCGGTGCTCGAAGACTTGTCCAAAGCCACCAATCGCCCGGAGTGTGCGCTCGAGTCAGCAGCCAAGAACCATGATTGGGTCGCAGTGCGAGACCAGCTCCGGACGCCTTCCTGCATTGCCGGGCTCGAACTGGGGTCACCGCAGCACAAGCTGTTTGAGATCTACGTGGCGATTGTGGACGGCAAGTTTTCGGACGTGGAACACCACTGCAACCAGTGTATTCAGCTTGCCTTGCACCAGTGGGCCACCATGCCCCCTTTGACCACGGGAGACGGCGCACATGTAGGCTTGCTGCGGCTGTTTCACCAACTGGTCGAAGTCCACGAAAGCGGGCAAATCATGCTCGAAGTGTCTCAGCAAGCTAGGCCAAACTCCTCGAATACGCCGTCGAATGCAAGCAACCACACCGCTTCAACTTCAACCCCAGACTTCAGCCACATCATTGACACGTGGCGCAAGCGATTGCCCAACGAATGGGAATCGCTGCCGGAATGGGATGATTTGTTGAGCTGGCGACGATGGGTGTTCACAGCCACGGCTGACGCGTTTGCTCGATCTGCTCCTCCGCTCCTAATTGACGCTGGCGCCATCGCTAGCAGGAACAAACCCAACACCAAAAGCAGTTCTTCGGACGGCAGTAACCTCTTGCGTCTGCACGACCTTCCGTGGACTCTCCTTACGCGAGCTCATGCGGCCAGGAAGTTGAATCTGGGGTCAGTCGCCTTGGAGACGCTAGCGGCGCTCTATGACACCCCTACCCTAGATGTCGCCGACGCTTACACCAAGCTCCGGGAGCAAATTCTCATGTGCCTGCCTCCAGCGGTGTCCATTAAAGGGGGGTTTGACTTGCACGCAAAAAACTCATCATCTGCCGATGGTGGCGCAGCAGAGGTGGTGCATTCCGCCGCAAAGCTCCAGAAACTCAAGGGCGGCCTTACACTTGTCAACAACACAAACCTGGAGTAAGTGTGCACACTTTTACTGTATGATGATTTCCTTTTGCGTTGTTGGTGCGTGCACGATGGGACACACATTGCTTGTGTGGTGTATTCATCTACGAAGCCACAATCTTCTTCACATGTGCACGCCTCTTCTTGTAATCCATAACAATACCTGTCTTGAATTGCGGCATATGTATCAACAGGTTTTTCAACGACTCGCAGCGCTCCGAGCTCTTCCGTCTCAAGGGGGTGTTTTTGCACCTTTTGGGCCAATCAGAGCTGGCCAATCACGCGTACGCGAGTGCAGCCACAGTGTGCAGCCAACACGGAAACAACTGGCTCTCCTGGGGTAAGTAAAGAAAAAGTAGGAGCTGACTGGATATGTGGATTTTTCTTTCTTACACTGCTACATTTGGTCTTGAACTTATCTTTTTTTATGCACATTCCTTCTCTAGGCGAATACTGCGATAGCTTGTACCAAGTTTCGGGCGATAATGCCCACTTAGAGCAGAGCGTAGGATGCTATGCGATGGCCCTACAAGCTGGGAACACCACCAGTAGTGCCACCAATGGAGCAGCAGCTGGAGGAGCAGCGCAACCATTGGTGGTAGCGAGGCTGCTGAGGGCTATGAGGTACAAGAGCACTTCTTCTCCGTCTTCTATCTCTGCCAGCAGCGCAGACAGCACTGCGATTGCAGACGACACCACCAAGGGCGACACGAATTTCAACCTCGAAGCACACACGAAGTTCCTGCCAGCCTCGATGTGGTTGGCGTGGATACCATTTTTGTTGTCGTCACTGCAAAACAGTCATGAAGGAGAGGCAAACACGGCGGCCAACTTCTTGGCCAAAGTTGGGCAAAAGTATCCCCAAGCTCTGTATTACCCTCTTCGTACCTTCCTGCTAGAACAAGAGGCAAAAGCAGCTGGTAGTGCAGTGGTTCAGGCAGAGGGAACAGCAGCAGCAGCAGCTTCGATGGAGGTTGATGGACTTGGCCCTACGGATTCTTCATCACCTTCGTCGTCTGCTCTGAAGCACGCCAGTGCCCTCATGTCGATGCTGCGGCGCTACCACGGGGAATTGGTGCAGGCCCTAGACGAGCTGTGTCATGCTCTGGAGGCAAGGGGCGCCACTGGCAAGGATCAATATGGCGATGCCTCTTCATCTTTGCTCGTTGCTTTGGATGCTTCGCTTCAGAATTGCTACGCCAACACGCATGTGCTCGATTCGGAGCCTCTCCCGGCGGAAGTGGCGCTCGAGATCGTAAGCATTTACGAACAATTCGTGAATGGCCATACACTCTCTGTACTCAAGGTTGCTTTCGAGAAGGACTTCTCCATCAGTGGCGGCGCAGTAAGTGGAGACAGCGGCACCTTTGGTGAAACGGTGCAACGTTTGAATAAATGGCGCCATACCATCAAGAGTCGTGTCATGTCGAGACCTCGTCAAATGCCTTTGGCTCAGGTATTTCATATATGAGATTATAAGAAATCATAATTGCTTGCTTTCCTTGATATTGTACTATTGTGAATTTGGTTTCATTTTCCTATGTTTCGATTAGTATCTGATGGACTCCTTTCTATTTAAACTTCGCCAACCAAAAACGAACAACCATTCAACTGCATAGGTGGCTCCGGGCCTCGCTTCTCTTCGTCGCGACGCTGCTGCTGCGTATTCTTCGTATTCTTCGCCTTCGACTACTACTACTTCAGCTGCTACAACAACAGCGGCCGTTACAGCAGTGGAAGTTCCAGGACAGTACCGCCGCTACCGTACCACTTCATCTTCATCTCCAGCACCTCGACCTCACCTGCACGCGACTTTGCTCCGTTTTGGCTCGACCATCGAGATCAAATACTCGCCCGGCAAAGGGGTAAATATCAATAGAAAGGGACGCTTTCTGTCTCTCTTTCTCTCTCTACCCCGCTGTTATTCATTTTTAGTTGAGCCATGTTTTTTTCTTTTGCTTCGAGAATATCTAATGCCTCAGCTGCCCCATTCTGTCTTCCCTTATTCCTTTCATTATTTCATGCACAGATGATTAAGCGGCTGGGAATGCTGGGATCAGATGGCAAAATGACTTATTGGCGTTTAGATGCTACAAACGACAGTGGCGTTGCAACCAAGCGCGATCATCTCATGGCTCACTTTACGTACGCATTTACGTCCCCATGTCCACCTTCCCTGACCTCTCCTGACCTGCTTTTCTGCGCAATAGCTTCTATTTATGTTCAATTTTTGCCTTGCATCATTTCATCCTTTTTGTTCGCGCCCTCATCATCCTTGTCGTCGTTCAAATAATATGTATTTTATCTATCATGTTAGGGACGTGGCCAACGGGATCTGGTCTGCTCACCCCCAGACGCGGCGCCGCCATCTGAGCTTTCACGCCAGCGAAGTGATCTCCATCAGCCCTCACCTTCGTCTCGTGGAGGACCATCCTGCCAACACAACGCTGGCGGAGGTGTACGAGGTAAGCGTGTGTTGGCACGACGATGTTTACGAGTGCTTCCTGGAAGTCCGATAGGCGTTTATATCACCTTGCATCATATTTTGCTACCATTGTTTTGCAATGCATTTGAATGGTGCGCTTTGTCTTTCTGTCCTCCCTTTAGGAGTATTGTGAAGCATCGACTAGCAGCTCCAATGCACCAATCACAAGCTATCGATCGAAGCTTGCTTCTGCTGCTCGAGCTGCTGCTCCTCTTGCAGCCACTGCTGACGGTGTGGCTGGAGCTGATGCCAGCACGCCTGCTGTCTCGACTAGTTCCCCAGCGCAGCAGCAGCAACAGCAGCTCGAGGCCTACACCTCTGCATGCAGCCAAGTCCCAGACGACGTCTTGATTCGCTGGGTGCACCACCAAGTGAAGAGCGATCCCGAGTCCTTGTGGGCCCTCAAAAAGACGCTAGCGCTGCAGCTGTCGTGCTCCTCGCTCGTGGGCTATGCGCTGAGCGTGGGGCAGCGGCAGCCGCACACCTTCGGGTTTGCGACGCATTCGGGGCAGTGCATGTCGAGCGATTTTCACCCGTGCTACAAGCCTGAGAGCGCTGTGATCGACGCCAATGAGGTATTTATGTTGACACTCATATCATTTGAAGCACGAATCATCTTATTGCGTTTAAGCGAGGATGTCTCTGCGTGCACTCTCGAATTCACCATCTGTTGTTCGCGTGCATTTTCTCTCTAATGCTCTTTTTCTTTGCTTTTTATCCCACTGCCCCATCCCATTTTTGCTTTGTGCCTTTCTCCATGCAGGAGGTGCCCTTTCGCTTGACCCGCAACGTGATGACCTTCCTGTCGCCGCTCCTTGTGGACGGCGTGCTTGCTTCTGGAATGGCGTCCGCTGGCTTGGCATTAAGTGATCAAGCCTCCAACCTCAAGCCATTCTTAGAGCTACTGCTACACGACGATGTGGTCGCCTGGCAACAAACTAGCTCAAGTGCCACTGGTGCAAGTGCTGCCAGCGATGCTAGTGGCGAGGAAGACCCCATGAAAGGGCGCTCCTCTCACAACGCTCAAGTTGTGCTCGACCGATTGGAAGCCGTTGCACCTCGGGCTCACTACAGCCCTACTTCGATTACTCCCATGCCCACAACTGCCGTTGGTGCTTCCAGTAACCCCACAGGAGGCCGCGTGCAGCGAGATCAGCGGGTGGATCACCAAGTGCATCGCTTGATTGAAGCCGCTGCTCAGCCCGAGCGACTGTGCCAAATGAACCCGACCTGGATGCCGTGGCTGTGAGAAAATTAAAGAGAGAGAGAGGAAAAGAATATAGAGAAATATAATGAATGGAACTAATTGGTGAGGGGTGCTGTGCATGCACTCTCAAGTGGGGAAAAAATGCCTCTCCACTTGAAATTGTTCGGAGTTGGGAGGCGTTTGTGGTTTGTGGTTTGCACTTGGACTAGTCTTTAAGGGCCGTAAAGACCGTCCGTGGCACTGAGGAAGAGAATAGTGATCTTGACTTCAATTCGGATCCACTTCGACACTTGGTCTTGAGTTAAGAATTACAGTACGAGCATGAGCACGCAAGCAAAAAAAATCTGCCGAAAGTCTCAAAATATTCAACATAGAAACTATATTAGAGCATTTATACTTTCGACACTGTCATTGACATTCGACAGATCCGCGATGGTTAGCCTCGCAATGGTGTGTTCCACGTCATATCCGAATCGAAGAGCTTGCAAAGTGGGAGCTTTGCTGGCCGCTGTAGTCGTTTCTGCGAATGCCCTGTTCATCCCTCGCCCTTCGATGCACCGAGCTAGGCGACCGATCGGTTCGTTCGGACGTTTGGCAGCATCATCCTCGAACGATGTTGCCGCGGTTGATGTCAATGCTCTCATGACGCAGCTTAATGACGCAGTTGCTTCGGAAGATTACATGAAAGCAGCGGCGCTGAAGAAGAAACTCGACGCCCTTCAAGCGACTAGCAGAGCCGATAGCGGCACTAGCGGTGATCTTTTGTCGAGGGGGCAGCAGGCTGACTGGTTTACTTTAGGTTGTGCACCGTGGCTGGCGGATCGTCTCACAGATTTGGGATTTCGGTTTGCGACACCATGCCAAGCTTACACGCTCAAAGCGCTGTTGAAAGTAGTGATTGCCAGTGGAGTGGAAGCTGATGGCACACCAGTGGACTCTAGCCGCCTCGAGGTATGAACAGATGATTATTCCAAGCAGAAGAGTTCTATGCTGGGGTTGGTTCTAAGCTATACGTGCTATCTTTAAGTGCCATGCATTTAAGCGTGCTTGCGTTACTTTGGCATAATGGTTTGCATGCAAGCTTGCTGCCTGACTGAGAGTGCAATTGGCTGTTGTCTTGTGTGTCTGTCATTCAGGAGGAATGGCGTGACATTGCTTTGCGTGTCGCAACTGGCTCAGGCAAGACTTTAGCGTACCTTTCTTCTGCGCTCACGTCGGTAAGCCGCGAGCTTTACAACCGCGAGAAAGTGATCTTTGACGCTGTCGTTGAATCCGTTGAGGCCTCGGAAGCGGCTGCTGCTGCGGGCTCGCCCAATGATGAAGCAGCGGCTTACGCAGAACTAGACGGCGAAGAGGGTAGCGACACCACTGACCTGTCACGGAAAATGGCCTTTGCGCTGAGCCCGTCGCTCGTGATGGCGGAGCTCGGGAGCGGAGCGCAAGTGTGGCTGCGGCAGCCGGAAGCAGCCCAGCGCCAGCCTCTGGTGATGGTGCTGTGCCCGTCGCGGGAGTTGTGCGCCCAAGTAGCGATGCAACTCCACCAACTCGTTGGCGGCAACGTGCGACAGGTGTGTGCGCTGTTTTCGTTTGATGTTCTGGTCGTTTTTTTTCACTCACCCTCTTGGTGTTGTGCATGGCTGCACGCGTGAAGTTTCAGAAATTTGAAGTACACTGGAGACGTCTCCAAGTGTACCTCGTAATAATATCCTCATTCTACTCACTCATCTTTCTTGCATCAGGACTATGCTCCTTCCGACAAGTTGAGCGTGTTCAATTACCGAGGGCCTCGCGGGATGCGAATCTGCGGCCTCCTCGACGCGCAGGACGCCACACTTGGTTTGGACCTAACCTCACCTGCGGGCGGGCACTTGCGGTGGTGCGATGTAGTAGTGGCGACGCCAGCGGCGGCCGGCACCTTATACGCCACCGAGGCCTCGTACTTTGACGATCTGCGCGTCGTTGTCGTGAGTCTCCTTCTCTCCTTTCGCTTCTTGCTCTTTTCACTGTCTTTTAGCTCTATTCTTGATGTGTTTTTGATCCTTCTTCCACAATATTTATTTCCCTATTGCTGGTATTTTGCTTTCATTTTTTCTTCATTTTCTTCATTGCTCTGCTCTCTTTCTATCCTATTCTATTTAGGTGGACGAGGCCGACCTGGTCCTCGACGCGCTCGATGCGAACATGCTTCCCCAGGCAGCCCCTTTAGCCGCTCTTCTCACATCTCGTGACCTCAGCGATCGGTCCTTCCTCAGCCGCCGGGCCCAGCCTCGGCACATGCTAGTGGGGGCTACCTTGGGTGAATCTCAGCTGGCGAAGGCGGCTCAGGCGGGGGTCTTAGACCATGGTCCTGACCGGTACGTGCCCACGGTGGCCAATAGCGATCCCGTGCCCGTGACGGCCACCTCCAGCGGCTTACCCGGCGGGATCGCATGCGGAGGCACGGTGTTGGTGACTGGAAGAGGCATGGAAGCTCCCATGAAGCTTGGGCTCGACTCGTCGATGACTGCTTCCATGGCTGCTGTTGGTGCGAACGACAACGGTGATTCATCTACTAGGAGGACCAGCAGCAGCAGTGGTGATGGAGGTACGTTTGAAGCCCCCACCGTGCCCTCAGGCTTAGTGCATCGAGTGGCGTCCGTAGAGAAATGGCAGCAGAGAGCCGCGCTGGTGCGACTGATTCGCAGAGACTTGGATGCCTGGGAATCCAAGCGCGAGCAAGAAGATGAAGTAGATACTAGTGGCAGCGGTAGTGACAATAGTGACGGCAGTCACCGGCGGCCCCGAGTCGTCATTTTCACCAAGAATGATGCCGAGGCCAAAGCAGTAGCACCGGTGTTGCGGAATGCCCTGTGGGGCCGGCACAAGATTTACGCGCTGTTGCCCGAGGAAGGGGCAATGCCTCTGCAAGTGCTGGAGCAATTCGCAGGGGCGGCGTCAGCGAGCTTGGAAGCGCGATCCAAGGAACGGCAAAACATCGAGGTCAAGACACCTAGCAACAGCAAAGGCGACAACGGCGATGTGAATGTGTGGGGTGCCAACACTGCTCCCACCGTGCTTTTGACGACTCCTGTCGCTGCTCGAGGCCTCGATTTCACCAACCTTACGCACGTGTATTCTCTTGACGTCCTCTCCGGCCTCAGTAGCAGCAGTGCGGAGGTCAAGACCAATGAAGGGTCATCCCTTGGTGCATTCATGGATGCCAAAGCCGAATACGCTCATCAGGTTCTTCTTGACTCCTTGACTTAGAGTACACCATTCGTTATTTTTGTATGGCGAGAAAGTTTTTCTCGCTTTTCGCATGAATGTTATTCTACCTTCCTTGTAATCTCATCCTTCACCCTCCCGTTGTGTTACGCTTTAGGCGGGGCGGCTAGGGCGTCTCGGGAATCGAGGCACGGGCATTGTCACCTCGATCGTCGCGCCCGACTATGCGACCAGCATGCGGAACCTCGTGCTTGACGTGGCAGGTGCCAATTGCCAGCTTGAAGAAGTCAAGCCAGCGGAATACGAGGTACTTGCAGAAGAAAGAGGTCTTGACGAGGACGTTAGTGGCGGTGCGGGTAGCGAATCTGATGATGCAGCAACTCAAAAAGCAGCGCGGGCGAAGCAGGTGCAGGCTTTGACTGACTTGTTTGAATTGTACGACGTCGAAGAACCAAACATTGAAGGCAAGAAGGAGTAGGCGATGCATACAAAGAGGAGCGCGCTCCCGCTGTTTCGGCCGTAAGGGTTCGTGATGTGGCTATGCCATTGTCATGTTCCTCGAATCCCAATAGGAGAGGCCGAACATATGACACGCCCCAGTGAGATTGCCCCGTCGTTGTTGTAGCTAAAATCAAAATTCAAAAATCAGTTTTCGGTGTTCCCATTTAACCTACTATTATCTTTTATGAGCTACAATAAATATTTATAAGTGGCAAATAGATCTACTTTTAACTTCTAAAGATAAGTGCGAAGTGCTTTTATTTCAAAAGTGCATACGCGCCGGATTTCGATGTCGATGTCAGCTAATAACCAAGAGGGAGCTGAGGGATGATATATGATATAACTTTTTGGCTATGGGCTTAGAGGGCGGATAGAATTCCGCCCATAATCTAGAGCCGCAGTAAAATGGATTGGTAGTCAGCAGCCTTGAAGTGCAAATTCAAAACTGCGTCTTAACTCAAACTACGTCTTTTCTCTGAGGAGAGCAAGGGCGATGGTGGCCGTCCATTTGATTTCCTTGAACTTCCCCTCGAGCACCGCCGCTTGCAGTTCTGATTGGGTCAACGTTAACTTGCGCTGTGACTCCAAGTCCGCGACCAACTTCTTGTTATTAGCCGTTGAAGATGAAGGCGAGGCTGATGACGATGATGAGGGCAATGAACAGCCTCGCGCCAAAAAAGTGTAAGTCACCTAATGTTAGCACCACAACCAACGACAACAACCATAATCAAGCATGAGTGTGCACCGGTACAAATTCAGTCAGCCCTTCCCCACTTCATCCTTGCTCTCCACGCTCATCTCAACCTAATATATACACTCGTCAAGCTTACCCCAGCGCCGCGATTCGCAGCCACCCGATAAGCCCCCAAGAAGTCCACACTGGCCGCTTCTAGACCTGTTTCTTCGCGCACTTCTCGCCTCGCTGCGTCTATCGCCTTCTCGCCTTGGGCTATGAAGCCCCCCACTGGAGCCAGCGACATGCCTGAAAAGCCGTACCTGTGCAGATGACAGATGTAGTAAAATGGAAATGAATAGGCAAGTTCAAAATTACCCTTCTCTTAGTTATCCAGCCATCTTTCAGTCTGATCCAGTAAAATCGCATAGTTCTTTTTGCTCATCGCATACAATATTTGTTCTCTCTGAAACGCAACGCACTTTTGTTGCTCGAAGACGAGGTAAGAATGCTCTTGCTGGGTGCTGGCAGTAGGTGCAAGTTGAACCAACACATTCACAGAATCGCCTTCGTCGAACCACAGCCAATCGTGTACCACCTATAGCCATATGCCGCGAAGAAGAAGAAAAAAACGGGAGATAAGTTGGCTATGAGCTAGGAGGAAAGTAGTTGTAGAAGAAGTCGCTCCTTCCAAAAGCATACAAATACTGGAAAAGGAGCTTCCTTACATCTCCATTCTCGAGCTTCACTGTGTGCATTTGTGTTCGCGCAAACGGTGTTTCCACCAGCGTCTTTACGCTGAGGGTTTGGTTCGGGTGCCAGAATTGATAGCCCTGGTACTTGCTAGCAACGCCATCGCTTGCTCGTAAATGGCCTTCTGAGGATGCAGCCCCTGCCGCTGCTACCACCACCCACATCAAGCCGACAATCATTCCGCCGCACACGCATCCAAAGGACATGATCAGGAAAGTGCTTTGTTTGAAGCTTTGGGGCCCGCTGCGGAAATCAACCAGAGCAACAATGGATTGTGAAGACAAAATATGACATTCCAGCAGAACCGAGTTCCAATGAGATAGTTCAATCACCAGCGAATAATCAGAAAAACACCGCGATACCTGAATGAGTATTTCGGCATGATACCCGCGCTCTTCTACGAGCTAATTGATTGCCAGAAGAAAAGTGGTGCCCCGGGAAACTTATAGAATACCCTAGCTAGCTTCTTATCTGAATACTTCAGGATGGTTCTAGATATGATCGAAACGAAGTCCAGAGAGGAGTGTAAACTAGGCGAGTGCTACCACAAACAAGTAATGATGGTATCTAGCTAGATCTAGCTAGAGGGTCAGAGTTGGAATATATGTCCATGGGTTCGAAAGCAGCTCTTTCTTACGTAATTATCGTCGCGTGTGATCCGTGTGAAAAAAAATTGCCCGTGTGATCGCATACAGTGTACAGGTGTACAGGGTTTGATATATCTCAAAATGGAAGCAAATTTTTTACCGGTATCAAATCGAGAAGCTTCAGAGCAATGAGCTCGTGCAAACTAAGATGTGCAGATGTGCACGACTTCTCAGCAGTAGTTTAACCATGATTGCTCAAAATTAGAGCCACAGTATGCTATTTACACTCTCTTTTAATGCTAATACAGATGACTTGCTCGATGCGAATCTGAAGGTACGTAACGCTTATTGAGAAGATGTTCGTTAAACTACGATGAAACTGTATCTCAAGCGTTGGCCTTTGGTTTCTTCTCAGGAATACTTAGCTGATGCGGCGGAGGCCGACGTCGTCGCTATATCTTTCCAGGTATTCCATTGATATTTAGCAGTTTTGCGCATTTTTTCTGCTTGTGTGGAGAGTACAGGAGGGTTGGATAGTTTCATCTGAATGCCTAGTAGTGCTCGTCTTAACACGCTTTCAACACTTAACCAAACTTTATCTTAACACACATACGAGCGTATCATATATGCTGTTTGTTATATGTATTGATTGTAGATCGGGGGGATTGGTCCTTCTGGGCTCGCTTCGATCGTACAAACCCTTGACGCGCAACGCGATGGAAGATTGTCATGGATGATAGTGGCTGATGTATTCATGGGTGAAAGTGATGACAAAGGAGGAGATGGAAAATGTGCAACGTCGGACAAGGATGTGAAGCTGCTAGAATTACACGAAGAAGGCAAGACTTCAGGTTTGGTAGAGCCTGTGCCATCGCAGTTGAATCGGGTAGCTGCAAAGCCAAAGAGGTCGCCAAGTGTAAAGGGTTTATCAGACAAACAAAACAAGTCGGCCCCACCAGAGAAGCCTAAGAGAAGCAATTCTCGCAGCAGTAGTGGTCAGGTGGCTGCTAGCCGGAGTGCCTCAGCTCGAAGCACAAATAATCAACGTGGCAAACGAGCTGTTGGTGAAGAGAAATTGTTATCGCAGTTGTCGGGTAGGAATGAAGCCGCCAAAGCAAGTAGAAATCGTCAAGCCTCCATAATTCAGTCGAAACCGACGAGCACATTACCTGATTCATCGGGCAATGAAAAAGTGCAAGAAAATAGCAAGGCAGCAAAGCTTGCAAATTCTGGCTCTGTCCAGTTGGTCGTTTTAGCACGAAAAGGCTCGAATTTAGGTGAAGTACTTTGCCAACCCAATACCTGTATCAAAGGTGTTGTTCCTGCAGGTTCAAATTTGCCTGATTTATCAGGAACAGCGAATAAAATTTCAGAATTCAAGGTTCGTGGCGGGTATCCTTCAACCGATGAGTGCGCGCTGTACGCATACTTTCCGGCAGCGAAATTGTTATTTATGTCAGTACACTTAAATGGCAGCCGTGATGTTGATTTGCCAAAATTTGAGTATGATAATAGACAGTTCCAGAAACTCAATTCAATCAGTTGTGCAGCTGATCGACTGGTGCATCGAGCTAGAGAGCAACTAGAAAACGACGAGGATTGTACTGATGACGTTGGTCGCGTTGACAGCGGTCGCGATCTTGGTGTAGCGCTAGTGCTAATGGGTGAATTCAAACATCAATCACAACTAAAAGGTACTAAACTTGGAGACAATTGTGAGCCACCCTTGGGCAGACATCCACCATTATTTCAAGGTGTATTTGACGCCATGAGTGTAAGCGCTTTGACGGTTTCGCCTATTAAAGAAGAAGCGCTGTCTATCAAAGAAGAGGGTACTAAACCAAGTGAATCGAACCACATTTTATTCCGTGATATGCATTATTTTTTTGCTGACAGCAAAGTCTCGGAATCCATGGTGCCCACTTCACCAAAGAGCTTTGATGAAGCGTCACTAGTGCGAAGTCACTCTGAGTCGAAAGTGGGCGACAGATACTACTTCCCGGCGACGGCACTTTTCACTGTACCTGGTGCTAGCAACGATAAGCTTTCACAGAATTCTTCCATGGAAGGTGGACAAAAATCTGATGCGCCTCAATCGACAACCCCTTTTACTGAATTATCGCCTAGTGCCGTTGAAGCGGATCCCGACACACCGCCCCCGTTATTTGAAGGCTCTTTGTTGAAGCAACGCTTTGAAGTAAGCCGATTGTATAAAACTCCGTGGAAGTTGAGGTTTCTACGCTTATACCCTGACCGCCTTGAGTATGGCAAATGGAACCGTAAAAATAGGAAGTCCAAGCACTACGGCACTTTAATGCTGCGGAAAGGTTCGCCGCTCTATTTAAACAGTACCCTCGAGGTTGTGGTTTCCGATAGAGATGCTACGTCGCCGCGTACTATTACACTCAAAGTACAGCCATCCGACACTAGACTCAGCGACAAGTTGGAAGACCAAAGCGAAGGCAACAGCAGCAGTGAATCAAGACCTTGGATAACATGCATCTTCCAGGATGACCCAATGGACCAGAAGCAAAAGGGTGCCAAATTTCTGGCCGCCCTGCTCGCAGTGCAAGAAAAGCTTAAGTCTGCTGGCCAAAGTGAAGACACAAGAATACAAAACAGAAAGCAGGCGTTGAAGGAAACCGAATCCTTTGTATACACCCCTGGAAGCGTGCTAGGCATTGCGATATAGCACAAAGCGACAGCTTTTTGTTATTCATTCTGGTGTTCATATCGATTTTCAAGAAAATAAATCGGGGCCTTGTGTGTTCATTGCGCAGGAGCCTATTTGCCAATAGCAAATTTTATTGCGTGTTGAAATCCCTAGAATAGTGAATCGAAACCTTGTAGCTCATAGCGCTTACCGCTCACCGCCAGCTTACCGTATACCCATACCCATAAGATCCATGAATCCAACACGCAAGTATAAAGAGTCAAAAATATATATGTTTGTTTGTAAAATGGGCGATTGGAGAGAATCAAAAATTAAATCGGTCTAAACTCTACACCCCAAGATTCAAAACAAATGAATGCCAAGAAATTTCGAGAATACTATGCTAAGGTGGCGTGGGCGGTGGGGGCGCAATGTCATAAAGAGCAGCGTCTAGATGAGCCAGCGTCAAAGTGGTCATTTCTTCTGGCGACGCATCAAGGGAAAGCTCTGCGTCTAATTTACCGCGCGCTTTTCGAAACAGCTGCCTGGCCAGACCCCCATTCATGGCGGCTCTCAGCTCAGGAGACGTGCGGCGGTCTAACAGCATTGCTACTTGCTTGTCAAAAGTGCCTGCCCCACTAGGTGCGTCATCTAAGTTGAAGCCGCCACTCGAGACTTCGTGCCGTAAGATTGTCGCCAATTCGTCGCACGAGTAATTGGCAAAGTCGTAACGCACGTCAATGCGTCGAAAGAGCCCTGCATTAGCATGCACAAAAGTTTGCATTTCCTTTTCGTAGCCCGCAAAGATGACCACAGGATCTCCATCGTTCATGACGGCCATGATCTCGTTGATAGCTTCGCGGCCAAAGTCTTTGGATTCTGCGCCTTGCATGCCCCCAGGGGCTAAGGTATACGCTTCGTCCACAAACAAGACACCTCCTTGAGCTTCTTTCAGCCGTTCTCGAGTCTTGAGAGCCGTTTGACCAATGGCACCCGCCACCAAATCTGCTCGCTGCACTTCGACTAAATGCCCTTTCTTTAAGACCCCTAATTTCTTCAACACCAGTCCAACCAAACGAGCAATGGTTGTTTTGCCGGTGCCCGGATTCCCACAAAACATCATGTGCGGAGGCCAGGCATTCTGGCACGCGATGCCGAGCTCTTTTCGCCGAGCTTGAAGTTCTATCCCGCGCTCAAACGCTAACATTTGCTCCTTCAGAGCATCCTGTTGATTTGAGAAGAGTGACAAAGAGACAGAAGCGAAGGATGAAGGAATACTTTGTAACAAAGGAAAAACAATCCCGAAAGTACTGTCCCCATTGAAAGATATTGCACAAATACAATAATGTTCGCAGAATTTCCATTCACTTACTTGTCCAACGATGTGTCCCAAAGCATCTGCGAGATTGAAAACCTCAACTTCCTTGTTTCGACTCTCGCGCGATGCTCTCCCCGTTGCTTGCCGTCCTCGGTCTGCACCGCCGCCACCGCCACTGCTAACCCGCTTGGTGTCTCCCTTCTTGGGAGATGTTGTGCGCTGAGCAGCGGCTCGACTGTTCCACGCGACAGTGTTGCTGCTCTGTTGTGACTTACGTGCAGGGCTGTGGTTCTTTTTAGGGGACGTGTCACGTTTGTTTGATAATGCGTAGCCAGAGGAACCACGCCGCTCGCGGGTTGCTAAGCGAGGCTGAAAGATAAAATTAAGCAAATTTGATGAAGAAGTCATAAAAGGGCTCTTACTAAATGGATTCGGGATGCTGAGTGAGCGCATCAGAAGTGACGCACATATGAATACTCATTACTCGAACTAATTTGAAAGCTCGTAAGATGTTTAAGTGTACCTCAAAAGTGCATTCACTGTCGAGGTTGTCAAGAACATCTGGTTTGGTCGCCGTTGGCACGGAAGCAGGGTATGCATAAGTTGACGTAGTTGTAGGTGGAGGTGCCGTCGTATCACTACTGCTACCATGGCCACTGCTAGTGCTAGGATCGTGGTTACTGTGGTTCGTGCTATCAGGCGCTACGGAAGCAAATGCAGAGGCAGCTGCAGCAGTGGTGGGCGAAGCAGGTGGCGGAGGGAGTGGGCGATCGGGCATCGGTGTAAACTGCTGCTGCTGCTGCTGTGCCACTCTTGCGGTTTCTGCCGGAGAAGTGCCGCAGCGTCGGTCAGGGGAAGCGCCCCAAGGAGGAGGGGAGCCAATGGAATTGATCTTTTTGGTGGAATCAGATTTCGATGACGATGATGAGGCTCCACTAGTGGTAGGTGGTGTTGTTGTTGTCATAGCAGAAGAAGAAGAAGCAGGCAAGGCTCCCGTGACCCCTAATGCACTAAGATCGTCCGGGGAATGAGAGCGAGGCAGCCATCGAGCAGCGGCTGCGGTGAAATCCCCGGCGCCCACCTGGAACCACAAACATGCACAAGTGAAAGGTCATGACAAAGTGACACCAATAATATGAACAGGAGGGACCATTTTCGATCCATATTTACCGTGCCATCAAGCATGCTGTTGGGTGCTTCTTTCTGTCCCATTGACGTGCGAGCGGTCCTTCGCGCGACTAACATTTCTTTGAAGACAATGGCTGCGTCGGCTGAGGACACAGTAGGTGGGGTCAGGCCACACCTAGAGTCAACCAACCGAAGAAGTAGGTAAGGTCAAAATTGCGAAATATAATTTATGCTGGCGTTTCGATTCAAAAACGCGCACGCTATCAAAGTACTACGTATAACTCATACCTCGCAAGCCCGGACGTGAATTGTGCTGGCGTGTTTCGGTTGGTTCTCGCGCGGTCAAATTCAAGGCTCCAGGCCTGACGAGACGATAATGATACATAAAACAAGCTTTTACGTCAATAAACGTATCAATGATGACCATCTTGGTGCGACGAAAGTCTCTCTTCATTTTGCACTTTCATGCAACAGCAAGGTATGTACAAAAGTACCAAAAACAGGTGTACTCGGATACCTTCTGGACAGTGATAGCATTGGAGCGCCCTCCTGCTCGTTTCCCTAGGCAATGGTGAGCTAGACCGTCCCACACACTCTGGCAAGCATGCGCTGCAAGCGCGGGTGGCAAGGCTGCGGACGAATGTGGCAACGCATAGGCCGCCTGCGTTGGTGATTATAGTAGTCATAAGAGCAAGCAAACGAGATTGGTATTCATGAACGAGGCATGAAACAAGTCTTCCATGAATTTAAGACGGATTGATTGCAAGAGCACTATAAGCGCCATCATACCATTGGACTGGCGACGGTAACAGGTAGATCTGGCGTTCGTGAATTGCGCTGATTAATGGGAGGCGACTGTAGAGACATATCAAGTTGAGCGCCGCTGCTACTAGATGAACTTTCGGACTTGTCAGCTCGCGGTGAGGAAGCTCGAGCGTTGGCATCGGCGAAAGCGTTGTTTGGTTGAGAGGCAGCCGGGAAAGGAGCGGGAGCATCCACACTTGAGGTTGCTTGCAGTGGCGCAGCTTGCTGAGAGGGTTGAACCTGAGAAGATGTTGGAAGAGGAGGCTGCTGTTGCTGACTAGCCACCAATCGTTCGATTTGTTCCTGTTGAGCTCCCAGCGCGCGCCTCAATTCATCCATGGCCGCTGATTGGTTCAAATCATTGGTTGCTGATGCCTCCGCCGTCGCTAATGCCATAGAATTGTTAGCATCTGCGGCGCTTTGAGGCGTGTTGAAAAATGATTCCACGTTATTGGCAGCCACATCAGGCGAGGCTGTAGCAGCAGCTGCTGCGGTGGCCATTGCACTAGCTACAGTGGCAGGTGCTGCAGCTTGAGACAAAGGTTGCGGTGAGAACGAAGAAGCTGCATGCAGAGGCGATGTAATATGAATGGCTTTCGGCGAGGAGGCGCGGCGGTGGCTCGGTGGTATTTCGGCTGAGCGCCGGCGAGTGCGCAGGTAAACTTCGGCGGTCATCGGAGGTGCTGGAGAAGACCCGAAAGAAGCACTTTCTTCTCCTGTCCCTGTGGTGGAGTTACTATGTGCAGGAGGAGGAGAAGTGTTCGAGGCACCCAATTTCGGGGAGATCGTATTATCACCGGTGCTTTCATTGAGGTCAGGAGCATTTGAAATTGTGGCCTTGGAGGCGTCTGCATCGTCACAAGTGGCGCTCACACGCCTCTTTCGTTGGGGGCTGTTACCATGTTCCATGCTTTCCCTGCCATGGCTATCATCTTGTATCTTGAATTCGACGCAGTCAACTTGGTTTGCAGATGAGGATGTTTCAGCACTATTCGTTGGCTGAGAAGAAGATGGCCCAGAAGATGGAGGTGGAAACGGCGGAGGCGGTGGGAAGGACGAAGGAAAAAGCTGCTTGCGGCGCGTTGGCGATTCCAAATGGACCTGGACCGTGCCTTTCATATGATCTTCGTCTTCAGCAGCCAGATGATTGTGCACTGCATTCTGGTGGTCACTGTGTCGAGATCTCGCCGGCGGTGGTGTTGGGCTGATTGAATTGCCACTGGATACAGTATTAATAGGAATTTTCGCGACTTCGTTCCGTCGAGCTAAGTTTTTCCTGGCTATTGTGAGCTGTTTGGCTGCCTCACTTTCTTTCGCTCGTGATTCTGACAAAAGCACCTGATTTAGAGGCGCGAAAAAATATCAAGTCATTTGATTGTATATCATTCAGACAATCAGACGCTAAAAATGTTCTATAATGAATCGATCTAGGAAACACTTTTCCGTATGATAGCTCGCACACATACCTCAAGCCGATGATTGCGCTTTTCCAATGCTGCTCTTTCCTTGGCTGCTTCCGCCCGTGCCGCAGACAACGCCCTCGCCGCGCTCGCTGCGCGCTCCTCTGCATCTGCTCGTACCCCCTTAGCGTACTTGTACTCGCTGTCCATGGCCGCATGCTCCGCTTTTAGCTTCTCTTCTTGTTCTTGTTGTTCTGCGGCGGCCTGCGCCCTTGCGGCCTCTTCTTCTTCTTGGCGTTGCTTCTCTTGCGCCAATCGAGCCGTCTCCGCGGTCTTCAACTCCGACAGTTCCCGTTCAGCGATCGCGAGTTTTCTTGCCAGATCACCCGTCAAAGTTAAGCTCTCGCTTGCAGTCGCGCCGCTGGCTTGGTGTAACGCCACTAATGCAGCTTCCTTATTGGCCAATTCTTCCTTCGCTGCAGCTGCTGCTGCTTCCGCTGCAACTACTTGTGCCTGCGCTGTCGCCGCAGTGGCCTCGGAATCTCTGGCACGCTTTTCTGCGGCTTCTCGTGCCGTGTTGGCTGCTGTCGCTGCTTCCTCGGAAGCCGTTGCTTCAGCACGTGTAGAAACCAACAGAGTGTGTGCTTCATCACTTTTTTGTTGTGCGGTGAAGGTTTGACTGGAAAGCTCTTCTTTGGCGGTTCGTAATTGGTCGATTTCAGCTGCCTGTGTGTTTTGTTGAGAAAGGAGTTGATCCACCTGAGGAGACAAACACGACAAGACAATAGTTTATAATGAAGCGCTAAATGAAAAGGTAACACAACACGCCAGAGCAGCCTCTTTCGTAAATTGACGAATCATGGAGGTGTCCAACGATTTTCATTGAAAATGTTCTTGTTAATAGGCAAAAGGACATGAGATGCATGAGTGGTGTCGGAGCCCATAAACACATGCACAAGAGTACAGACCCTCTTACTTGGTCTTCCAGAGCTCGCATTTTCGCCAATTCTTCTCGCAGATCGCACAATTGCGCTTCAAAGCTCGCTGTCGACTTGGCCTTCGCTGTTTCAGCCGCCACTACCGCTGCTGCGCTGCTTTCGGCAGCGGCTGAGGCATCGTGCAAGCGTACCTGGTTGAAGAGGGCGAAAGATAGACATTAAGGTACAGTAAGTATATCCTACAGACATGATTGTGAGATCCTTTGAAGTGCTGAGGCAAAAGATGCAATTTGTTCGTTGATAATGACAAGGATTCCACAAACGAAGTCCCATCCTCATTTACGATTCCTTCGTCTTACCTGCAGGTCTAAGCGCGCGTTTTGCGACTCTTTCAGCTTGCTCGTAAGCTCCACCACTCGTGCTTCAGCGGCCTCTAAACTCCCCTCGGTCTCCTGCAGTGACACCGCTAGCTCTTCGCAATGCCGTCGTGCTTTGTCGATTTGTTTGGCTTCCCTTTCTTCGATGGCTTGGATCTTGGCTTCTGCCGCACTCGCAGCTTGCGTGCTTGCTTCTGCTTCCTTCGTCCGTGCTTCTTGGGTTTGTGCTAATTCTGTGAGGGCAGCATCTAATTTGACCTGCACCGCTGCCACTTCCACTGCGCCAGCCTGTTATACAAAAAGAAAGGGAGAAAATGAAAGTGATAAAATTAAGCTCGCACATAAAGTATAATTTTAACAACCTAGACTACCCACTACAGTGATGGAATCTAAACGTGTGGCCCCTCGTGAACTTCCTCGTCGCACATCCTTCTCCTTCGCCTAGCTCACCTTTGTCGCCGTGCCCTTCGCGTGTGCTGCGCGTGCCTCACACTCTACTTCCCAGCGCTCGTCTGCAGCAGCGGCGCTCTCGAGTGCTGCTTCAGCCGCTGCTTCTGCTCCTCTCTCGGCACTGTCGGCTCGGTCAACCTCTGCAGACAATTGAGTTTGCAGACCTTCATAGTCCAATCGCAGAGCTTCCAACAATCGTAGGTTTTCGTCTCCAGTAGCCACGGCGCGGTCTGTGATTGCCCAAGATGACCAATACAAAAGCAGGGCCAATTCATACATGAAATTTCACGTCACACAGAAGTTTGTGGAGGAAAAAAATTATGGAATTGAAGAAGTAAAACAGTTGCAATACAAGCAATGAAACAAAGCAAAATAGCACATGTATCATTTGCTCCTTGTCATACCGTGCAATCGTCGACTTTCCCGCAGGGCCTCATCTTTCTCAGCACGAGCCACCGACAACTCCCCCACTTGTGTCTGCAGCTCC
>Ga0307930_1000285_pt1 | contig 39045 bp, 22 predicted proteins | sample OrgLakmetageno46_FD_203161 | JGI IMG/M metagenome (GOLD analysis project Ga0307930, IMG submission 203161) | Saline water microbial communities from Organic Lake, Antarctica - #46 | ecosystem: Environmental > Aquatic > Non-marine Saline and Alkaline > Saline | place: Antarctica: Organic Lake...
TGATTTTTGAGCTGCGTGCCGTTCGATTTCTGTAATGAGGTTCTGTTGTTCTAATTGAGGCTGTCAACCAATCAGAAGCATTTGACCGTGGATGTCCATTTCTGTGACCATAGATGGCAATCACCCAGTGTAGTAGAGGTGTTGTCGTATTGTGAACAAGGCCTGGTGGAGTCTTAAAGACCACAGTGTGGTCTGTACCGTCTAAGTTACAATCGACACCGTTGCTGCCTGATAAATGGGAGGCTCTAATCACAAGATCCGGTATGATTTCGTTTGTATCTGTTTGAAGAGCCGCTCCGGTTTTTAGGGGGTTTGTCGATGGAAGGTGCGCATGTTGCATGTATCAAAATTATTTCATGAGACATGAGCAGTTCCCACTTTAGGTTGGGGGAGTTGAAGTATTGGCCTTCCTGCCATTTCCAAACTTCCCTCTTTAAGATTTCGACTTACGCGCAACGCACGCGTGTACACTTCTGCCCGCAGCATTTGCTCCTGTGTCATTCGGGTTTTTATGAGTTCTAGTAATTGCAATTACAGAAGCCAATGCAGCGGGCTCTTTCGAAGTAAGAAGCCGGCTAGATAGCTCACTGTTCTACTCGAAATATTATTTGCTATATCTGAGTACTAAATACGCCCCTTCGCTGGGAATTAGAAAGGGAACATCACCACTCACCACCATTCTGCGTTGCTAACATGGGTATTGCGTGGCTGCATGTACTGTGCTGTGTGCTGTTTCCGGCAGATTTAGCAGTAGTGTGTACATGTCGATTGTGTGCTTTGTGGTCCGTTGAATTAGGAGTATTGTTTTACTGTACGTTTCATTGCTCTTCGCCGTCACTTCTCTCGCCATCCTTGCCATCGTTTCCATCATAATGGCTATAGACGTGAGTGCGCCAATTCTTCTCAGGCCGTACTTGCTCTATAAACCCTCGCTGCAGCCCCGACGGCGGGTCTTTGGCCTCTAATTTGTCGCGAATCTTGGCCAGCTTTCGTGCGTCTCGAATCACACCTCTCTGGGTCTTACGGTTCTCCGTTGCTGCCGCGGCGGCAGCGGCCTTGACCTCTTTACCCGTTGTAGTGCGTGCGGCGAGCGTATCGACAGGCTTAGATTCACCCAAAAGCTGTGCAGACGGTGAAGAAAGCATCCAGAGGCAACCAGCTTTGGGTGGGAAGCCATTTTTGCGCGCAAATTCCGTTAAGCAGCGCTTCCAGAGCTCCGCCTCAACGCCTGCTACTGTGTGCATCTTCCAACTTTCAAAACTCAACCGCTGGCAGTGCACTTGGAAAGCCTTTGCCATTTTCGGGAACCCTCCGCGATCAACGATGATGGCCACATGAGCGTCGAACACCGCCATGGCCTCTACGTCACCTTTCAGCCGGAGTTCATGTTGCGACGAGCGCCGTTTTTCCAGATCGCGGCGTTTTTCACGTGCTTCTCGAGCGAGTTGTTGCTTGCTTTGATACGCAGCCACCGAGGCCTTGGCCCGAGCTGCCAGTAAAACGGCTACCCATTTCTCCCATGCACCACCGTAGATCTTCACTTGCCATGCGTCAAGGGCTTCGTCGAGTCGCGTGACCACTTTTTCAGCCGCAGCCACCTTCTCAGGTCCTAATCGTGCTTGGATATTCTGGCGATCTATTTCAATCTGCTTGGCCGCGGCCTCGCGCTGCTTTTGCTCTTCTTCTTGCTTTGCTTTGACTTTGGCCTCTCGCTTTGCTCCAAGGTCAGCCATCTTGCGCTTGACCTCGGCTTCAATCCACTTCTTCTCCTTCGCGCGCCTTTTCTCCTCTTCTTTGAGCTGCTTCGCTGCTCTGGACTCAAGTTTTTTTGCTTCTCTTTCTTCGAGAGCCCGACGTCTGTTCTGCCGCATATCTTCGGCCTTCTGCTTTTCTTCTTGCTCTTCTTGTGCTTCTTCCACCGCTTCTGCGCTGTCCAACAAGGCAAACTTTTGTCTTGCAGATTTAGCGCGTTCAGCGGCGCGTTTCTTCGGATCAAGTTTTGCGATTTCGGAGTCCGATTTCGTGAGTGCGATCTTCACTTCTCCGCGAGGCCGTGGTTTGTTCTTTTCACCTTGTTCCTTTGCCACCTCGAAGTTGTGTCCCTCACAAGAAAACTCGAACCCTGGCAGAAAGCCTGGCAGGCCCGCATCGAGTGCAACGGTAAAATAGTTGGCCCTTTCCTTGCCGTCGCCGGTCCTCCAAACTTTCACTACGCCAGTCCAATCGTTCAATGCGGTCAGTTCGAGGTCCTTCAAATGTACGTTGAGGCCCACGAGCAAAGATGGATCTCGGTCATCCACGAAAGCGGACGTTCGAGACATGTCTCGGATCTGCACTCCGCCTGCTCCGTCGATATCTACCACGCCAGTTGCCCAATCAGGTACTCCGAAGTCGCCATCGCCGAAAATCATGGGGTCAATCTTATCTTCCTCTTCAAGCATATCGTCGTCGTCGTCAAGATCTTCCGAGACCATGTCCATGCGCGGCCATGGCGTCCGACCCTCGCCGAACCCGTGCTCGCCCTTGGTGATGGACTCGTTGTACCGCGCAGCAGTCTCCACCAAGGCCAGTTTCCGGATCAACTTGTTGTCCTTTTCTTTCTCGGCTTTCAGGCCATCTACACTAGCCTCGTAGCCCGTCAAGGGCTTTCCCGGGTCCAGCATGAAGGACGTTACGATGCGGTCTGGCCGCAGCAAAAAGTCACCGGTGCCAGGCTCGGGCTCGACAAAATTCTCTAAGAAGATCTTTGGCACCATTTTCGCGCTGTCGCACCCTCCGGGGGATTGGCGCAATATTCGCGGATCCACAGCATACACGAAGCACACGTCCAATTTATGGGTACCTCGGATGTCCTCTAAATTGTCAGGGCCTAGCATATCAATGATCAAATTTGCTTCGTATTCGAAGGTGCCCACATCATAAGATGCTGGCGACAGAGTGGTGAAATTGATGCCACCGTCCTTCGAGGTAGCTGATAAGTATCGGAAACCACTGTGAGCAATCATATTGGCAGCGACTGGTACCGTATAGTAATACACAGGTACTAGTCCCCGCTTTTCGCACTCTTCTCGGACCTCTGCCATCCGGCCGAGATACTCGTCAACGGTCTTCACCACTATTGGCGTGCGCACTTGAGCTCCTTTTCCTGCAGAGCGTTTTTTGTCGACCTCATACTTGGAAGTGACATAAGCCAAATCACTTATGACCTCGGGGCACACCAAGTCCGTTAAAGTGAATGTTTGGTTAGTATCGAAGTCCGCATCTGGAACGAGCTGATAAGCCCGCATGATATTCTGGCTAGTGAACACTACAGGTGGAAAGTCGGGAACCCCATCGCCATCTAAGTCACCTCCTAAAAATGACCCCATTCCAAGGCTCTTGTCGGCTCCGTGCGCTACTTCATATTCCTCCATGACTCCACCATGAAGGTTGCGTTGCTTCGTGCCATCATCGTCGATGGCTTCGACAGGTGCACCACCCATGGCCGCCCTTCTTTTCGTGACTCTCTCTGGTTGACTTTGTAGGTTGATGTCCTCTCCATGCAAGTCTACTTCAAGTTCATCCGGTACTTGATCTTCGCGGGCAAAATCGTGTTCGCCCGCGAATGCCATGTTGTCGGCCACTTCACCGTCAGGTTTTGAGTCGCCTTTCATCATCGAGTCAATTCCTTTCTTCGTCGCCTCTTGGGTCGCTATTTTCGCACGCTTCCGGGCTTTGGCTGCAGACGCTTTGAGTTGATCCGCCTTCACGCCCCATCTCTTCAATTCAATAGTGACTTCGTCCTCGTCTAGGCCAGTGCAACTGAAAACCGTCAAAATTTCGGTTGGTATCACTACCAGATGGCTAAATGCTTCGATGGTTTTGGCCCTCCTTGTTTCTTCATCGTCTTCAGGCTCTTTAGCTACAGCTGCTTGGCTTTGTTGCGCGTCCTTCGTTTCTTCACCTTCATCGCTTTTATCTCCTTCTGGCTCTGCACGATTAGCAGCATCAAAGCTTCCACGATTGGCAGTGTCGAAGCTTCCTCGACTACAAGCATCGAAGCTACCAAGTAATGCTTCAATTTGACTATCATACATAGAAGGTTCGATCAAAGGGTAAAGGAGCTCGCGGGGCGCAGCAAGACAGATTACGGCTTCACGGCAAGCACTCAGTGGCGACATCTTCTCCAGACACGGATCACCGTGCTTGAGCTCATGAGGTCCTTTCAGCGAGAACACCACTCCTTGGCATACATCTACATGGGCAGCTGACCAACAGAAATTCTGTTGCGTCGCATAAGCAGGGATACCGTTTTTTACGTAGTATTTAGCAGCCGCGAGAGATGTGTAATGGTAAGCCAGCACTGAAGTCTGCGCCAGCGAAGATTCAGCGACACTTTCAAGCGTGGACTTAAATTTTTCATCCTCAAACTGAACTGCATATTCTATCTTGATGACCTTCCGCTCACGTCGCTTCATGCGCTTTAGTTCTCGCAAATGTGCAAGCCAACCGGCATAAATGGCACCAAGCAAGACGATGGAATTCGCAATCACTAGCAGACAGCCAAGTGCAAATTGAGAAACATTGACTCGATCAATGGCAGCAGTGATGATGAACAGCGCAGCCAAAAACACAAACAAAATTTGGTATTGCGACACTACAGCAAGAAGATTAGTGAATGGGTTGCGGCTGGGCATCATCTCGCGGAAATAAATAGTCATGGCCATCGCAAGTCCTGCACCAATGTATGCTTTAGTCACGGGCTCTTCTGCGGTGAGTGGCAAAACACCAATAAAGAACATGCGTCGATACATGTCAATGACTTCATGATACCAACAAGTGACGCGTGTGTCATTGAACAAAAACCGAATGTGATCAATGGTGCGATCTAAGTCCCGAAGCCTCAATGCCGCGGCCGTGTCGCCGTCACATTTGCGAACTGGGTTGATTTTATCGAGGTTCAAGTACAAAATCAAGAAGTAGAATACGATGATGGACTGGAAAAAGAGGATCATAAGAGCATTGTAGATTACAAAAGATTGGTGAGCTGGACCATTGCAATCGATTGAGGAGTCGGCTTTCAGGTAAGACTGTGTGCTTGCTTCGTAACTGAAACAATTCAAGCCTTTAAATTGCGACATGGTCGCAGTCGGCAAGAACAAATACGTTGTGGTAAGTGTCTGGGCAAAATACCCGTCATAAAGGCCTTTCCTAAACAATCTTTCCTGCTTCAAGGTGAAGACAGCACCACGGGACAGTTTCAAGGCATGCCAACCCCGCTCCACCCAATAAACAAGCCAAATCAAGCACACCAAAATGAGTGGAAATGCCGAAGTGGAATACACGTTGGAGTGGAAGGTGGTGCCTTCAGCACTGCAATCGACACTCAAGAAGTCAAGGTTCAAGACCGAGGTGCCTACGCTGAATGACGTCATGGGCTCTGGAAAGCTTAATTCGAGATTGACGCCAATGGACTGTACGATCTGAATAGTTGACCATATCACCTTAAGCTGGCCAGGTGGAATCATGCTAAGCGCAGCCACAAAGGGCAGCTGAGGATCCTTTTTCAAGTGCAATATTTTCTTGAGCCAAGCAGGCAGCGGCAAGATCCCACGGTACTTGATGATCATCACCAAGGCAAGCATTGACATAAGGCCAGGCAACGCAGCAAACATGCTGCTGCCTGCGCATTCTTTACATGTCACCGTTTCGGCTGCATCAAAGAACCATCCTTCATCACAAGCCTGGCAAATGGGACCCCACGCACCAGGCGAGCAAATGTTATCCTTATCTGTAGGTGCCGATTCCACAGTGCGCCCAACACCTTCGTAGAGTGTTATATTTGTATCGTTTGCAGTCAACAGCATGCGATGGCTGACGCTCATTGACATGAGGCTATTTCTCGCTTCAGCAAACAGAGTTGTTGAATTTTGCTGGAGGAGACGGCGGCGAGTCAAGTCAGGATAGGATTCGATGTGCCAGTCAGTGTAGCAACCTTGTTCAAGAGTTGGCGCGCCTGTACACCCTTTCGAGCGACAAATGTAAATATATTGGCCAACTTTGTTCATATCATCTGTAGAACTGTCGACACCTTGAGACCAAAAGCCTCGCTGCGGAACTGGCAAGCACAACCCACCGCCGCAATAGGCGCCTGAGACTTTCGGTGTCCCACATGAAACACAACCAGCACCATTCTTGCCAGCCGACACCTCCCCATCGTCTCCATCATCATCAGCGTCACCGTTTTCATCGTCACCATCATTCAATAACCCTACATCATTGTCGTTGTTTCTTTGATCCTCGTCTTTAGCAGCAAAAACGGCGAGCGCTTCATAGTAGCCCCGGTACCAATAGCCTTCTGCGCACATGAGGCAGCGGCTCCAGCCAAGGCTCGACCAATAACCTTCAGCGCACGTGTCGCAAAAAGCCATTTGTACCTTCTTTTGATAGCGCCCTGCAATACAGTCTACGCATTCAGTGGAACCTGACGCTGACTGATAGCGGCCCTTTGGGCAGAGGTCACAATCGCTTGACATTTCTCTGTCAACCGCACGCCCCACAGGGCAAGGACTGCAACTGCTTGAACCTGGTTCAGTGCGATAAGAGCCTTTGGCGCAATTCCGACATGTCGTCTTACCAGACTCTGATTGGAACATACCTGCAACAACAGCAAAATACTGAGATTTACGCAAATAGGAAAACAATTTCGAATGGCAAGGAGGTGAAATTTAATCAAAATATCGTGCGAGGATTCAAAGCTTGATGTTACACATTTGTAACCGTTACCAATATTGCAATCGGTGCAGTTGACAGTGCTTTTCTCTGGCGCAACTTTGCCCGCAGGACACGCAGAGCACGACACCGTGGCCGCGGCTGGAGCAAAGAAGCCAGCTTTGCAATCCATGCACTCGAAGGCGCGCGCAGCGGCATACTTGCCTGCGTCGCACTGGCCACAGCTCGACATATTATTGTGGGGTGTAAAGTGGCCACCAGGGCAGGTAGTGCACTGGTCGGAACCTTTGCCATCGCTTCGAAGCTGACCAGATGTCAAATTCAGACCGCCGGCGGCATAGGTTCCACGTTCGCATTCGAGGCAAGAACCAGCGCGTATCGGCGAGTAAAGACCCTGAATGATTTTGAGGTAACAGGATTATGAAGCAATGGAAAACAAAAGCTTAACTTGACACGATATCCAAATATGCAAATAAGCACAATATAACGTATTCGATCGATCATCCTAGTCAGGCGAAGTATGCCTTACCGCAGAACAAATCGTGCATTCGAGCTCGTATGAGTTGGCACCACGGTAATCGTTCATATAATAGTCAGCGCCCGCATTGAAATAACCCGGTGAGCAGTCACTGCATTCGGTCGCCTTAATTGCAATACCCGTGTAGTAGCCACTTGGGCATTCGATGCAGAACGAAATGAGCGCTCCAGGCGCATACCGGCCGAGTTCGCATTCCACACACTCCGTTCCGTTGAAGGCGTACTCACCGGCCTGGCAACTGCGGCAAAGATCCGGTCCTGCCGACGCTTCCGACTCTCTCACACTGTACTTGCCCTCTGCGCAAGCGATGCACTTCGATTGCGCATCTGCGGGCTGAGATTGTCCCAAGGGGCACTGCCGGCATTCGCGCTTCCAGCCCCAATTGGCTGGAATAGCGTCTTTAACACTCGTCTGGTTGAGGTACCGACCCGCGGGACAATCACGACACACTGATTTGCCATTAGCTTCGTAATCGAAGTAGCGGCCTGCTGTGCATGCTACAGTGGGTTGTGGTGTTGGTAGCGGCGTTGGTTTGGGCGTAGGTGATAAAGTGGGCACTGGCGTGGGCGAGAGCGTAGGCACAGGCGAGGGCGACGGAGTAGGCATTGAGGTAGGCACCGGCGTAGGCAGTTGGGTAGGTACCGGAGACGGCTGCGGCGAAGGCGATAAGGTGGGCACTGGCGTGGGCACTGACGTTGGTGCTGGCGTCGGGCTTGGAGTAGGCACAGGCGAGGGTGATGGACTAGGCATAAGCGTAGGCACCGGCGTGGGAGTTAAGCTCGGTACTGGGGATGGTTGCGGCGAGGGTGGCAAAGTTGGCAGTTGCGTAGGCGGTGGCGTTGGCACTGGCGTAGGCGAAGGCGTGGGAATCTGCGTAGGTAACGGCGAAACAGTGGGGTTCGGTGAGGGCACTCCACCGAAGAGCCCACCAATCACCGTGTCACTGCCACGCTTTGCGCACACTCTGGCAAAACCACCAGCCTCGCCAGTCATAAAAGCATCTTCTAAAGGTGCAACTACGAACAGTCGTGGTCTCACGCGGACTGAAGAAGAAAAGAAATTATGCCATTCGAGAGAGATAGAAGCACCACGTTCACTCTCCGAGTGCCTGCGCTTGACACAAAGGCTCTCCCTCTTACCGGTGTTGGCGGCAGCGATGGGGTAGGAGTTGGAAGGCTCGTAGGATTCGAGGTAGGCGCCTACAATTTAAAGACCACATAAACGTACTCGTTTAAAATCAGAAACCAACAACTGCAAAACAAGGAACATGAGTGCTCTTTCATTACACATTCTTAAAATCGAAACAAAAAATGGGGTTTGGAGGAAAGGTTGGTCGTGGTGTTGGTGCACTTGTGGGATTCGACGTCGGAGACTGAGGAAAGTGATGAAGTGATAGGCAGTCAATCAGCGAGAAATGCGCATACAGTTCAACAATAAAATATCGCGCTTGAACTTGGCTTCGTGGCAACTACGAACAGTCGTGGTCTCACGCGGACTGAAGAAGAAAAGAAATTATGCCATTCGAGAGAGATAGAAAGCACCACGTTCACTCTCCGAGTGTCTGCGCTTGACACAAAGGCTCTCCCTCTTACCGGTGTTGGCGGCAGCGATGGGGTAGGAGTTGGAAGGCTTGTAGGATTCGAGGTAGGCGCCTACAATTTAAAGACCACGTAAACGTACTCGTTTAAAATCAGAAACCAACAACTGCAAAACAAGGAACATGAGTGCTCTTTCATTAGTCGTACCAGCGTTGGAGGCAAAGTCGGTTCAGGCGAAGGAGCATCACTAGGCGATGGCGTTGGAGACTGAAAAGACGAGTGTACAGATCGACAAGTTAATTAGTGCAAAAAAAAAAATGAACGTGTGAGTAAGTGGTCCTGCAATACTGCCTGCATTTTGTGAACAAATGTTTAGAAAATAGTATTCGAAAAATGCATGCACAACAGGCACATTCGAACCAGTGTTGGAGGCAACGTAGGCTGCGGCGATGGAGCATTGCTTGGGAGTAAGGTTGGAAACTGATACAGAAACAAAAGAGACAAGACGGCAATAACTGAAATTAAATTACGCCTCAGACGGAAGAGGCACCAATAATCAAGATGACAAAAAGGAGAACATTCAAACGCATGCACACAGGGCGCTCGTGAGTCAATTGCCTGTCGTATTTACCAGGGATGGGCTTAATGTAGGCTTCCCCGTCGGCAAGTCAGACGGCAAAGGCGTTGGCATCTAGTTGAGAACAAGAAATGAGTGTTCAAGATTCTAAGACGGGACCAAACTTCTAGTCAATATTGGAAAGAGTGGCAACAGACAAAGCATATGAACCTGTGACAATGTAGGCTCCGCTGTTGGAAGCGTCGTCGGAAGTTGCGTAGGAGTCTGAACACACATAACAATAATCAAAGTCATGTCATAATCGCAACAAAAGTACGTAGCGGAACCGTGCAGAAAGATGAGCTCTAATCATCACAAGCACACCATCGCATTCACACCCTTACCGCCGTCGGCAGCGGCACCGGCTGCAGCGACGGACCACTCGTTGGAGTCAGCGTGGGAGCCTGCACAATGAATACGATTGTGAAGGTGTTGGCATTTAAGTCATGGATATGAAAACATGTGTCCACACATTCGAAGAACTACGGCTTGCACGATTCAAGAATAGCTTATCAGGCTAACCACAACTCAATGAAAGATGTACCATGGTCGGAGCCGGTGTAGGCCGCGTAGGAGTCTGTGCGTCAAAAAAAGATCGACAAACCATGTAAGCGTACCTTTTGTAAAACAAAACCAATACATCAATACACTATGCTGCTCTTACCGTAGTTGGGGTCGGCGTTGGCTGCAATGACGGACCGCTGCTCGGGACCAGTGTTGGAACCTGGGCAAAAATTTAAACGACTAACAAGAATTCTCATACTAATCATCACATCTTTTAAATTCGAAATGAAAATCCACGGAGTCATCAAATCACTTATTACCATCGACGGTGCCAACGTAGGCTCGGCTGACAGAGTGGGAGTTTGAGCACACGCACAACGCAGGAAAATTATATACAAACAACTCTTAGAGAAACTAACAAGCAACATCCTCCAGTACATCCTCCGAGTAAATACGGCGTTCTTACCGCTGTTGGGATCGGTGCAGGCTGCAGTGTCGGATTAATACTCGGAACCAATGTTGGAGCCTGGGCAAAATTACCGAACAAATAATTTGCTACACTTCAAACGGCTGACAGCTACAAATCAATATCGAGCTCACTAGAAAACAAGGATTTTTTCACGAGTCTCTGCCAATTTTGAAACTTATGACGAGAAGTACGGGTAGTCATTAAATCACTAATTACCAACGACGGCTGCGACGTCGGCTGCGATGTTGGCTCAGGCGTGGGCAGTGGCACCGGGCGTGAGGATGGATTCTTCAAGCAACAAAACGCGAAAAAAATGATGAAGACACAAGAAGAAGTTATGTCAAATAAATTAATTCAATTTTGTAATGCGGTAATTTTGAGAAAGTGTTGATTCTTATCTGCCACATCGACCAAACAGCGTTAGTTTGAAAGTGGTCCATAGTGCCGACAAAGATCGTGGGCTCCGCGGTGGACATTCGAGGAATCGTTGGTAGTGTATTCAGAAATAGCGAGTGAACTAGCCGAGCGCCTTCCATGTAGCACTTTGTCAACACTATGACTAGGTAAAACCAGGCATCTTAGTTACCTCGGTCAAGGATGCTTGGAGCCGTCGGACCATCTCAAAAATGCTTCTGCCGTTGTCAGCCCAACCGCCACTTATTCCGCCATCGTTGACAGTACTCCGAAGACGCCCCCCCGAAGTCTCGCTGACCAAGGCACCTGCTGTGGGGATGCCTGTATTAGTGGGAAGCTGATTCACTCGGCTATCAGGCGACTGCGTTGTTGGCTCGTAAGTGGGTAAGTGGCAGCCAGATGAGAAAGCTGAAAAAACTTCGTTGCGAGGTAAGGCAGAATCATCGAGCGTCTCGGCCAGATCCAAAATGGCGTCTTGACAATGACTAATACCACCGCAAAATAACGTTGTCACTGACACACTGTCGTCACTAATGCCGCATGCAGTGCGGAGCGCGTGAATTCGCGCGGCACCGTTGCCCTCGGCCTTCGCAAATAGGATGAAGGCAAGCCCTAAAAAACAACGTTCTCTTGATTTGCTTGGTAAGGGGAAAAAACAGCGGTATGGCGCTGGCGCCATATCTATATCAAGCGAGGCCAAGTCCTTCGGGGAAAGAGTTTCTCAAACCCCCATGTGGACTTCCACAGTACTTTTACAGATCAATCAAAAATCAATGTTCTTCGTCGGGTCTTGTCCGTGGATTCGGTGAATCTGGAATAGTCTCACTCCTAATCATTCGTAAACCTACGTCGCAGGGTCCTTCGGTACATTCTTTTCGACACCGCTGCGGCAGCCGCGCTGCACTTCTCATCAGTAATGATCGCATCGATAATTTCTGGCCCAACTTCATGCACTTTGACGCATTTGGCGAGTCCTAGAGCGCGATGCCCCTGAGCTCCAGCTGTACAGAACTGTGGCGTATCAAAACGAGGGGAGTTGGGGCACAACAGCTTAGGGCGCCCGGAAAAAACATACCACACTCATAGGTACTATTATGGCCATTACCTCTTCAAGCCTCGTTCCGCCAAGAGCTCCTAAAGGGTTCGTTTGGGGCCTAGATGCGCGTCATGGACGATGTCCGGAGAACGCGACGTACCCACACCGTTGTGACCTTAGTAGTGCACCAAATTAAAAAAAATAAACTGATATGGCTCCGGAGTGCAATAACAAAGACGCACGTGCCCTGAGAGTCTTTGAGGTAGCGTGTGCAATGCGCGCGGGGCGAATTAGTGCCGGGGCGAATATTAACTACAGGTAGGGTTTCGCAAAAAAATAATACTTATTTTCATTGGAACTTAGACTATAATTGTCGCGAACCGAAACCGGAGGTATCCTCGTCAACAGGGGTATGTTTATACGCCATTTGATGATTTGAGCAAGGGTATGTAGGTACCCTTGATTTGAAGCCATAGAAATAAACGAGCGAAAAAAAGAAGCGATTTAGGCAGTCGGCGTATAGGCGAATAAAAAATATACGGTGTACACATGCCGCACGGCACACGGCATACACACATACGCGTACACCCATACTTGAATTGAAATAATACTTACCCTAATGACACAGAAGCCAATGCTGAGGGCAGAAGTGGGAATGCGAATGCGTTGCGCAAACAACTCAAGTGCGGAATGCATTAAAAGGCGGAGGGGTATTGGCCAAATTCCTCGTACAATTCGCAAAAAGCGAAGTATTTGTGAGTGCTGTGCACTCCGCAGAACAATAAAGAGGAAGGCGCGCGAGCAATTGAGCTCGTTATATGCGGAACAATAGGTTTCATTGGCAGAGGTCAAAGTGTGCCTTTCAGCAGCGCGCAAAGCGCCTATTCTTCTGCCCCTGAGCCGCAGGAGACTTTGACGGGACAGGAACTCCTTTCTCGTCTGCGGGCCTATCAGAGAGCAAAACCCATGAATCTTCCATCAAACGCCACGGTCGCAACTCGTGGTCATCCTCCAGTATTTTCGAAACCCTCGTAAGGCCCTCCACCTATAGAGCAAGTCGTCTGCGTAAACCCCGAAGAGCGCAGGTTCCGCGCTAGTGATCAGCAAGATAGTGCTGACAATGCCTGTAGCTGTCGCTAAAAATACAAAAATAAATCCTCGATTGTGCCTGCCTTTGATAAAACGAGAGTCCCACGGATAATTCAAGTACCGGACGGCGCTGTAAATTCACAACGGGAGAAGTTACCATCTGTCGGTGGGCCGAAGTTCCTAGGAATCCGTTCCCTCCCCCGATGCTCACTGTGCATGACTGTGTCCCACAGACGGACTGTGGGGTCTTATCGCCACTTTTGAAGTCCTACAATACGATTCTGGATTCTCAGCCATGAGCTCCAGTATCCGAGTTCCGTCGGAGATTACAGTCCATACTCTCCTCGAGATCATCCTGGACAACCACTCAGAGATTAAGAATTCGGAGTCGGTTGAATGAGTCTTCTCGTAGTAAGCACCGAACTCCTCAAACTCAAACCCAGAAAGCAAAGTAGAGAGGACAAAAGCTCTGTGAAATGTTCCTTTGATGTGGGGGGTCATTTCTCTGTCTTTGGAAGTATAAAATATAATTAAACTGAATTCATAATGGAGAACTAAAATGATTGGGAAGTAATAGTGCCCTAGCTAGGCCTCTCGTTGTCGTAGTGCAAAAACGAAGTACCAGGAGCTGGCCGCTTCGAGAAAAATATGGCGGAAGAGCCGGATTGAGGTTGGCGAGCTGGTGTAGCGTCCAACTGCTGGATTCTTCGCGTGTAAATAAGATCTTGAGTTCTAGCTTTAGAAGGAATTCGTGCACAGTCCGCACCGATGGTCGCAGCAGATGACGAAGATTCGTAAACCTTACTTTGCCACCCACTTTTCAAATTCCCGTGCTCATCGAGGTCTCCCAGTTCGTTATTCTTTTCTTCATTGTCGTAAGTTGTGAAGTGTGGATTGTTGTTCAAAGACTCAAGGTAATTTTCACTTTGCGGCAGAGGCGACTTGACTTGCGGGCGTTCGAAGGCTGGATTGTTGGGAAGCGACGTTTGAAAGGTGGCTGTTTGTTCTCTTGAGACCAGGTCAGGACCAGGCAATTGCTGATGAAACACTGGGCGTCGCTGCTGATTTGTATACTGATGCAAAAAGTCGGCCCCAGAAATTGCAGCTCGCAAAAAAAATGAGGAAGTTGAAGGTCTAGACGGAGCGTCAAGTTGCTGCCGCCATTCTACGTAGCCGCTTGAGGGCTGAATTTGAGAAGATGCTATGGCGACCGGCGCTGTCTTGGGCTCCAATTTTGTTGAATCTATCTGGGGACCTGAATGGCTGTTGAATAGATTAGTTTCTGAAGCTGGCTTTGTAGTCGCGATGTGCAGATAATCGGTACTTGGCGGTGGCACCTTGCTAATGCGACTCCTTCGAAAGTTTGCATTTGACAGCGAATGAACCAATTGTGCTACAGACAATAGCACAGATAGGATTACGAGAGATGTTAGGCGATACATAGCTTGATTTCTACTCGAGCACGCTTTCTGGATTAGATATTTGACAGAAGTGGTCGCGGGCACTTGCTCACTGAACAACCTCGTTGATGAGTTGACAACGGCACATCAAAATGCAGATTCTGTAAAAAAAAAACTGTGAGAGAAGTTTCTGCAGGAAGAGGAGCAACGACGAAGCAGCAACAGAAAAAAATGCGGAACGGAACCGTCGGTCGGTTGTCGGTTGGTAACTAAACTTGGTACCGATGACGACAATGACGACGAAAATATTTTCTATGGACCATCAACGTTCCACTACAGTACTACAGTAGTACTGGTGAATATGGATGATATTATGATATTTGAAAAAGAAGAGCGCACCCTAACAAAAACAGAACAGCTTACCTCGTGATCGCGCAACATCTCAGTAGAACACTGTGTCAACTGTCTTAACTCTGCGATCCATTGAAGAGCTTCACCCACTTCGAAGGCTTTACGCATGGAAGCCCCCGAGCACAAGTCTCTATAACTTTTGGTACAATTCGTAGTCAAAATATTCTCATGTGCTGCGATAGGGAGAAAATCAACAACACAGACTATCGTGGTACGCTCTGAAACAAGAAAATGGACAAAGCAGTCATAATACACCAAAATCTCGTGTGCGTCCACTCGGTCATTGCGAATGATCTCGCTACAGCTCTCCAAGAAAAGATAGGGTGCCGCGTTCTAATATTCAACCTTTGTGACCTTGTCAATGGAACATTAAAGAGAAGTAACTATGGGCGAGAAACTGGAAAGTTAAATCCGGTCATAGTGGCAAATGCTGGTTGGGTTGTTTCAGCACCAGAGTCTCCGTATCCAACCTTTGAACACTTGTTCAGAATTGTTTACGCCGTGCACGCCTGGTTAAATCTCTCATCGACCAACAAAGCACTTCTGGCGTGTCCAAATGGCCGGACGCGGGCATGTCTTGTAGCTGCAGCTTTTCTCAAGTATACAAGTAGCGTGCCATGCTGTTTGAATGGAGTGATGCAGTTCTACAAGTCGGTCAGGCCGCCAATCCACCTGACCGAAGAGGACATTCGAAGTAAACCTCTCCTGAAGTCATTTCTAGAGAGTGTAGACACCTTGGTCGATACGAAACGTTACCCATACCCTACATCGCATTCAATTTCCACCATTGTTATTGAAGGACTTCTCGTTGAGGAACCGCCCGAAATCGAAGTATGGTCTGCTGGCGAATGTACTTTCAACAGCGAAATTTCTGCAAGACTTAACTGTTATTGGGATTACGATGATGCCACGGCCGTTTACGATATCAACACAGTAGTTCAAGGCGATATTGCCGTAGTGGTAAAATTGAAGAGAAGTCAAGATGAAATGGTGCATGAAACTAATAGTGCAAGCAATAGCAATACTGTTGTTTTTCGATACCTCGCGAATACGGGTCTCATAGGAGCTGGCCTGATCGAGATTCAAAAGTCAAATATTTCAGTCGCCCACCGGGAGGACGAAGAATTTTTCGACGAAGACTTTAAGCTAAGTATATGCTTTCACCGTGAGCCGTCTATAGACTTTCAACTTCCTGAAATTATTCAGTGCGGTACAGACGCAGTAACACGCCGCGGTATATCAGAAATTATTTCATGGCGCAGCAGCAGAGCTGACTTGGTGCTTGTTGAAATGGTAGCGAATAAGTTTCAGAGAATGGTTCTGCCTGAAGGAATTGATTTTGCTCTCCTCTTGGCAAATAATAATACTGCAGAGGCCATCAAATTAATGTGTCAATATCGACTCGAATTGCTTTACTGCGAAGCTCGCGTCAGCTCACGCACTTCAGAAACGCACAAAATCAACCGATGGTTAAATTACAACTGGCCTATTCAAAGAGACAACAAGACGCTGCAAAAATTACATGGAAAAGATGACGAAAGAGTCCTTGCTGAATTACCACTTTACGAATCATCCAAACTAGTGTTGTCTACTGATATAAGTCATGCGCAACATCTGGGGTCTGTTCCGAATGAAGCTGTACGCAAGAACGTGGATAAAAATGAGCTCGTCCACGAGAAGTCTCCGAAAAAATTCGACGGTATAAACTATTCTGATACTGCAGCGAATGGCTCTGCTGCAATTTCTTCTCAGATTCAAACGCTTTCTGCTCATGATGGCTTAGCAAATCTCGGTACGTCGCCGTCTAAATCTTCAAGAATAGAGCCTCAAAGGGTAAGCGCTAATGTTGCGGCACCAACAAGTCTTGGTTTACACAGTGGGCCCGAAGTTGCATCAGGAAATTTAGTTCAAAAACATTACAGCCTTCGTCATGATAATGAATCTTCAACTGATTTGGCTGAAGGGCCACAACCATATTATAAAATCGACTCGAATCTTAATAATACCTCGAGAAGCATAAAAACTTCAGATCTTCTGCCGTATCCTCACTCAATTGATTCATCGGATCCCGAGACAAAGTTTGATGTGCATAGAAAGCAGTCATTTGAAGTTGAAAAGTCAATTATGAACCACGAAGTGTGTCTCTCTGCTAGTAGTGCTTCCTCTGACATATCTATCAACCAACCATTAAGCATTGTTGGTACCTCAGTAGCGACGAACAAAATGAAATCCACATCATCTTCTCCCAAATTTATTCAAGGTATTTCTGCATGCAATTCGGAATCAAATATCGGTACCGGTATTGAGATCGGATACGATGATCACAATGAAAATGATACGCAGTCAATATGCAGTCGAAGAATGGTCAGTATTGGGGAGGTGGGCACTAGCAGCGACGTTGAGTGCCAATGGAATGGCGCTGATGATATTAAGAGTGCGGCAATAGACGCAAATGGACGTGGTTTGATGTCAACTAAAGGTGAAGAACGTGATCGTATAATGCAACCAAAAGGTCATAGAGGTGAAGAGCATAGAGGCTACAATAGGCTTATCGATGGCACTGACAATGTTGGTGATCAGAATCGTGCAGCTATAGGACGAAGCGATGTTTGTGGTCATACAGTAGGCAATTTAGGTGATATAGGGAATAGAGCGGAAATGCAGCCCAGCATACCAGAATATAAAGAATCTGGCTCACTTCAAACGCAATCTGGGCAAAAAATATTAGAAGATTGCAATGTGTCGAAGGGCGAGACCAACAATGCCAACATTCAAATTACCTCAGCAGTAACTGCTGATGATAAGAAAATAGAGCTAGCTGCTCCTTCTGACAAAGATGATGACGAGCCTGCAATTGCCATTCAGGACGACCCGCGCTTCTCGAAGTACTTAAAAATGCTCAAAATGCACGTGCCCAAGGGGGCTGTAGCGGCCAAGATGACTGCAGAAGGACTTGATCCAGCAGTTCTAGATATGGACCCAGAGCTACCTGCTCCTTCTGACAAAGATGCTGACAAAGATGATGACGAGCCTGCAATTGCCATTAAGGACGACCCTCGCTTCTCGAAGTACTTAAAAATGCTCAAAATGCACGTGCCCAAGGGGGCTGTAGCGGCCAAGATGACTGCAGAAGGACTTGATCCAGCAGTTCTAGATATGGACCCAGAGCTACCGGCTCCCAATAATCGAAAACAGAAATCTAAGGCTGCTGCAGAAGTAAAGGATAAGTTTCGACGTAAGCGACTCCACTGGAGGAGTATACATCAGTCACGATTGAAAGCAGACACAATTTGGTCAACACTTCAGGAAGATGAAGCTTCATCTAAAGTAGTAATTGATGATGGTGAGTTCGAAGACTTGTTCATTGAAAAGGTTGAAAAGTTCGCACCCAAGGAGAATGAAGTCAAGAAAACAAAGCCTGCTGAAACAGCCAAAATCCAAATTGTAGAAGGGAAACGCGCAATGAATGGAGCGATTGCCTTGGCGCGCGTTCGTATTGGTTTCAGCGAAATCGCTTCAGCTTTAAGGAATTTGAAAGGGGCAGCATTCACGGCCGACCAGCTTGTCACGTTGTCAGAATTTCTTCCTACTGATGAAGAAACTACTGCTTTATCAAATTATCTCCGTGGTGCCGGAGATATCAGCCGCCTTGGAGTAACAGATAGATTTATGATCCAAATGATGGGGGTATCTGATTCAGCTGAGCGTTTTCGGTGTCTGACGACACAGAAACGATTTGTTACAGTTCGGAATGAGTTGAGCGGGTCTATCAAAGTCGTTCAGCGTGCGTGCAATGACGTAAAAACCTCACTTCGATTAAAGAGATTGCTTGCCGTTGTGCTAAAGCTTGGCAACAAGCTCAATGTTGGTGCAAATCAAGTAAAAGCTTTTACTCTGGACTCATTGCTCAAGTTAAAAGATGCTAAAGCTTTTGACAAGAAAACTTCAGTGATGCAATTTTTGATACGCTTGGTTCAAAGTCAGGAACCAGACACGCTAGACTTCCGCAACGATCTTGCGAATGTACCTGATGCATCCCAAGTCTCCATTCTGACAATACAGACTGATTTGAAAGGCCTCAGTAGTGACATTGCAGCAGCACAGCTCATTGTCAATGATGATTGTGGGTCTTTGGAATTCGACTTTTCTAAGGGCGACGTGCCAAGCGATAATCAAATGGAAGTTATAACGTTCCCAACTTTTATCCACGCAGCGCATATTCAAATGGAAGTGCTTCGAAATGAACTCAATTGTATGCAACGCGAATATTTCGACGTCTTGAATTATTTTGGAGAAGACCCTGAATTGAACTCTGAAGACTTTTTTAGGAGTTTAAACGAATTTGGTGCTTCATTTGAAAAAAGTGTTCTGGAAGTGAACGAGGCAGCACGTCTTGAGGCATTAAGAATTCGGCGACTTCAAGCGGAAGAGGAGCGTAGAACAAAGCTGGATGCGAAAGCTTCTGCTGAGCAAGTGGGGGATGACGCGCGCACCATTATCATCAACAAGGCTCTTGGTATGAGAAGTATGATGCGCCCTGACTCCTCGGAGGAATCCTCTGACAGCAGTGATGATGAAGGGTCTTTCAGGTGATATTCGGTGTGTACTGTAATAGTAATAGAGGATGACGCGCGCACCATAATCATGCCATAAAAAGTGGCATGTTTTACTGCGGGTCTGCAGTACCTAAACTCCGGCCTTCAATGCGCACTGCTTTGTATCCTATGGCTGAAGCTTACATTCTATCTTAGAGATAACTCGCACTACGCCACAGTCCAGTGCCACTTACCGCTTATCGCAGCGAGAGCCACATCAGCAAAGCCCATATTCATATCACACCTCTAACTTAATCTTCAATCTGGTGTTTGGGCTATGATTTGTTTGTTCTTGAAATCCCTTGCTTCTTGCTTAAGTTCAGTCCAGTCTAAAGTGTGGCCTTCTACAGTTCTACTTCTACTTCTACACCTTCGATTGAGGGCAGTTGCGTTCCAGGTTCCATGTTCCATGTGGACTTAGTAGATATCAAATATTAAATATTAGATATTTATCGTTCTAATTATAATCAGAACTGGTTCTAAGTTATTCCTCTGGGTCATTCAGGCCGTTCAACTCCGCTTCCTGTGCTGCCAGCTCCGCAGCTGCTGCGTCGGCTGCCTCGCGCGCGACCACTGCAGCTTCTCGCACGTCAACTGCCTTGGTGGCCAAGTCCAGCGCAGCCGCAAAGAGGGGGCCTTCGGCCGCCAGAGCTTCCGCGTCCACCTCCAGAAGGCGGCGCATGTCTTCGACGCGCGCATAGCGGGGGTACACGTTTTTCTCGCTCGCGGGGTCGTAGGCCGCGAGCTTGGCCACCAGCGGCGGGCCAAACAATTGGCGCATCTTTTCCCAGTTGACTTTCCGAGTGCTGGCGTCCACGAAGAGGTTTTTCTCGTACAGCAAAGTGTACAGCAACGCGTGGAGCGCGCGGCTCGGCTCCGGCTTCGGGGGCAACTTGCGGCTGCCCAGCGCTTCGAGCTGCTGGCCCAAGCTCGCGAGCACTTCTTTCGCCGCGGCGTACGCCAATTTCTTGATTTCCAAGTCCTTGGTTTCGGGGCTCAGCGACTCGTTGGCCTCCAGCGCCGCGGCCGCTTCGTCCCTGGCCGCTTCCGCCGCCGCGCTGGTTTCCGCCACCGCTTCTCCCACCGCGGGCGCGGCTTCCGCGGCCGCTTCCACTTTCACGACTTCGGCGCCCCACGTGGTAAGCTCCGACTGCTCGAGCGAGGTTGCCAATTTCTGGGCCCATTCTTTGGCCGCCGCCACTTGCCCGTCGGTGAACTGCCGCCCCGCTTGGCCCATGGTGTGGAAACCCAGCATCATTTCTACCGGCTGGTACGACGGGGTTTTGCCGCCGCCTTCTCCGCCTTCTTCGCTCGCTTCTGCCTCGCCAATACCATCCGCGTGCAAGCAAGACTTGTATCTAGATGTCGCATTAGCATTAAGAACCGATGGTTGATGAACAAAAGTGAAGGGAGGTCAGTAGAAAGAAGAAGAGTCCCACATGAGACAATAATGTTAGATGCGAGAGCAGTAAAGCATGCGTTCATTTTATTTCAACAAAAAATCCTCATTCACAACTTTCACGGCATATACTATTGCTTACTTGACGGGCACCGCAACGTAAGCGCCCATTTTGGGCACGCCAAAAAACTTCATGTTAGGGTGTCGAACCACGTTAGGCACCACCACCTAAAACCAAAAAAACGTAGGCATCAGAGTTTGCAGTCACGATCACATTGTCCCCTCCCAAAGGTAAGAACATGACTAAACTTGGCGAAAAGCAGCCTCCCTCACTTGTCTCTCTCCTTATACATTCTAGAAAATACAGCACTGGCATTACCTCGCTAGGGTAAATGAGCGGGTCCGCGCCTTCCGGCAGTGGTTCGTCGCCCTCGGCTGGCTCCGGCGGTTCTGCCCCTACAAACAGGTCAAAAGTCACGCCTTCTGCCTTGGACTCTTCGTCGTCCGGGTTGGCGCCCACGAGCGCTTCGCCTGCCATGCTGCTGCCGGACGTGCCCGCCAGCCACGAGATCACAGGCTTCGCCGGGTCGCCTTCGCTTTCCGGCTCGGCCGTGCCTTTCACGCCCAAGTAGGCGTGCGTGGCCCCAGTCGCCAGCTTCACCAATTCAAGCACTGGCTCGTACATGGTAGGCACGTCAGTGGCTGGGTCCGCCAGTGCCAGGTCCACGGAGGACTGGCCTGGCAGTAACTCAGCTGCTTCCGACTCGGCCGCCTTGCTTTCTGCAGCCTCTGCTGCTAAGGCCTCTTCCTTGGCAGCTGCCTGTGCGGCGGATTGTGCAAAGAGTTCTGCAGTGGCAGCTTTGCCTTCCTCGCGCTCCACGAATCGCAATAGGTACTGACCCAAGTACTATCATGGAGTTACCAGCGCGGGATACAGAACGAAGTCAAAAGAGATAGAGATGCGTATGAGACTCTGGAAACGTTAATCAGGGTGACCGAAGCACTAGTAACTGATCCTTTACATAATGACTAATAAATTTCGGACGGTCTTCTTACCTCGACGGAGTCCTTAGGCTGATCAGTGACCATAGCCGTGAGAGCATTGGTAAGCGCCGGTCCAACCGTGCGTTTCAGGTAGTCGGCGTCCTGGACAATATGCAAAAGTCGGCAACGATTAGATGATAAGGAATGAGAATGACGTAACGAAAAGTGCCGCAGCGATGGCTAAGCATCAAATGAAGCCTGCAGTTCACACCATTAGCCGAACGCGCAGGCCAAGAGCGCAAGTGCCAACGAGCCAGCAACGAGAACGAACGGAGTCGTTAAAAACAGACTGCTCTAATTTATATTTTATCGCGATTAAATTTGTTTTGTTCAGTGCGGATTCGTTGTTTTGCTGAGCGCTGCAGCGCAGCCGCCAGCAAGCTCTCTTGCGCTTGGCGTTAAGGAGCATCGCCGTGCGAGGAAAGCCACAAGGCTATGAGTGCCCGAGCCATGGAATCGGGACGTAATCCTATTACTGGTGAAATGCTCTCTGCTCGATTCGGGAGCATGTCGCTCGCGACTGAAGGGCGATCTACAATTCGTAACGATAAGCAGGAGTTTTTCAAGAGCCTGAAGCTTGGCCCTGACGCTGGCCGGCCAACAAACATGGTGGAAGATATCGAGGGTGCGCAGCCACAGAGCATGTATAAGTTCACCTCCAAGCCATCTTTTTATGATCCGCGCGATATCAAGGGCACCACATCGACCCAGCTTATCCGGGACACGAACGCGGTAGACTACGCCCTCAAGCTCGATGACATTGAGGGGTGCGTTGCAATTCGTATAGCCTTACGCTTGGCAATCTAGTAACTAATCATATTTTTTCCTCAATTTACTCATCAGGGCGCAGCCACACCCGTACACGTTCAAGACGAATCGTGTGGTTGACCCTTTGCTGCCAGCCTACAAGCTGCCGTCAACTCAGATGGCTGCCTATCCTGAGCCCAAATTCGTCCGCGACTCGTACAACGTTAGTGACATTGAGGGAACGGCCCCACGGAAATTGTATGCCCATGCGCAGCGCTTCAACCACACATGCGACGACGTGGAAGGCGCGCAAGTAGGGTGGCGACCGCGAAACGAACGGGTGCGGATCGAGGGCCCGCCTCTGAACACGCAATACGACGTGCGGGACATTACGGACTTCGGCTTCAAGTCGAAGCGCACCGTGTGCCCGTTGAAGCCCGAGTACCGCATCCATGGCATGGTAATTCAGGACGACCCGAAGTACACCAACCCCAAGCCGCTGCCTGCGGCGGCGACGCACGATTTTTACAGCCTGAAAACCGACGACATCGAGGGCGCGTGGCCCGGGTGGATTCCGCCCCACGAGTGCCAGCCTCCGCTCGAGGACCGGCGGCACTTTCGGAACACCAACTTCGTGGGCGATATCGCTGGCGCGCAGGCGGACTCCGTGAAGCACGCCATTCGAACGTTGCGCGTGGTGAACCCGCTTTCGGCGACCTACGACTCGCTCGACGGAGACCGGCTCAGACCCCCTTGCACGCCGAACTTGCTCAACGGGGACCCGGCCAAGTTTGGCCTCAGCCAGCCGGACGACTGGAAAGATCAGCAGCGCCAGGGTGGTTTAGGCAACGTGTCGCAACGCCCACCGCTCAGCTCGAGGCCCGAGGTGGAAGTCGTGCGCGACGCACGGACGTCAGCCCCGGCGTCCGCGCGAGACCCGGGGCCCGCCATGAGTGCGCGCATGGTGAGCGGCCGGCTGGACAGCGGCCGCGTTGGGCCCTCTCCAGTGCCTCCGCTCTCAAGCGTGCGCGCAGCTTCTCAGGACGCGACAATTGCGCAGCTCGAGTCCGAACTCCGGGAGTTGAAGGCGAGCCGCATTGGCGGCGGTGGAGGTCAGCAGACATTGGGCGGCAGCGGAATGATGGCTGGAAGCGCGCGTGACTGGCGGCAAGCCAGCAGCAGAGGCGTTGGCAACATCAATAACACTAGTGCAATGCCTCTGCTTTCGCAGCGCATGAGCGGGCGGTCCAACAATGGCGGCTACAGCGGAGGTGCTGCTGCAACGCAAATGGTCAAGTCCGCGCCTGGAACAGGCCGCAACAACGGCAGCGCGTCCGCACGGCAGAGCAACCCTGCGACCCGGCGTGCGGCCGCTGCATTGCAAGCAGACATCAACAGTGTCCGCGAGCTATAAGACTGCGCATTGCTGCTGGCTATGTAGTAAATGTCCTTGATTTAGATATAGAACCGCGCAATTCGCATCACCACAAGTGGAATTCATTGGGAATTGCCTATTCCCTATTATCAGTATCAAGGCTACTAGAAAAGGCGCAATAGGCGGGCACCACTCGACTTAAACTTTAGATGATATCGCGATAGGACTTTCGAAGCTCTATTGGAGGAAGGAAATGAATCGAAGGAAGAATATGCGGCTGTATTTGCATCGTCACTTCACTTCATATTCATATACCGGCACTTCGAACTTCGAACTCCGGCATTCGAGTATTTTAGAAAGACACAGAAGGCGACCAGTTTTCAACTAATTACATCGGAATTCAGTTAGCAGCTAATATGTCTCATCATCTGCTGTGTTTGGCCTCGGTAAACTCGCAGAAACCGCATGCGAAGAAGGCGAAGAGGGCGATATCGCGTCCGCGGGGTGGCTCGCGATGTGAATGCTTTTGCTGCGCGCTTTTGGCGCGCCCCGCGGAGACACATAACTTGATCTAGTCGTCGCAGTCCCGCCGCTACCACTGCCTGCTTCCAGGATGCTGCTTCGCGCGCGCGCCGGCGGCTTCTTGAGGGCTTGCAGGGCCTGGCTGTACAGGTCGTCGCGCCGGGTCTTTTGCAGGGTCCAGGTCTCCATGGCGTTCTCGAGGCTCCGGTCCGGCGGTGGCGGCGGCTTGGCTTTCTTGATCTTCACTTTGGTGACTCCGCTCTTGTCCTTCACTGGCTCCTCGGGCGGCTTTTCTTCACTGCCTTCACCTTCGCCTGGCGTTGTTGTTGCGCTGTTGCCACCAGCGCCTTCAGAGGTGATAGCGGTCGCAGTGGTGTCAGCAGCAGCAGCAGCAGCAGCAGCAGCAGCAGCGCTATCTTTTTCTTGCTTGGCTTTGACTTTCTGGTATGCTCGGTCAACTTCTTGTGACTCAAGCTCCTCAGCGGATAACGGCATGGCTTCGGGTGCATCAACGACAGGCGGATTTTGAGCATCATCTCCAGCATCTGTTAACGACGGTCCAGTGTCTGTTTCAGCTGCTGCGCTTGCTGCTGTGTTTGGCGCATTTTCACCACCTGTTGAAGTTGGAGCAGCACTTTCTGTATTTCCTGGAGATGTATTCGTCGAGGGCACAGCAGCAGCAGTAGCAGCTGCAGTAGAAACTTCATCTTCAGCAGGGGAAGCACTTGGCTCGAGACCTTGTGCCTCAAAATTAGGTTTACGACCATTCTTTGGAGGTGTTGGATCTTCTGCAACGTCCTTCTTGCTGCTCCCTGAAGGATCTGATGTTGGCGCTGCTGCTGATGCTGATGCTGCTGCAGCGGCGGCTTTTCTTGCCGCTTGCTCCAAAAACTCTTGCATTTGCGGCTCTACTCGTTGCTCCTCCTTTTGTTGGACGTATTCGTCTACGGTAGGGAGCGGTAGGAACTGTGCAGCTCGGTGCGCTGCGATCCAAAGATCAAAGCTGATGCTGTTGCCCGTCTTGGGTGGTTTCACGGGCTTCGCTACTGCTCCTTTTGCTCCTCCACCTCCTCCTCCTCCTCGACCACCACCGCTGCTGCCTGGTCGAGCTTTGGGAGGCGTTTTGGCAGCAGCAGCACTACTGCTTGACTTCTTGGCCTTCTTTTCAGGCGCAGTTGCTGCGACCTTGGCTGCATGAGCAGCTTCAACATCAGCGGCCAACCGCAGAAAGTCGCCGCGATCCACCGCCTAATGAGATGATAACATAGAAAGGAAGGAATAATTTATAAGGCGAACAAAAGTACACTCTCAGAAAAAAAAAGTCTGAAGAAAAACTAGTTTCAACCACAGAAATAGCTTTAAAGATTTGCAACTGTTACTGGTCTAACCTTGATAGCCGCCCGAAGGTCGGTGCAGTCTTTGTGCAAATAGTCCACGCCGCCCCACTTTAGAATGGTCTTGAAGTCGGCAGCACTTAATCCAGACGCGTGGTAGGCGTTGTTCTTGGCCAGGGCCCGGTCTCGCCCGCACTGCTTGAAGAACTGCTTCGGGCTGAGCTTCCCCAGCCGTGAAGTCGGGCCCCCTACCAAAGGACGGTACACCGAGTCCAGGAAAGCTTCCAGGGGGGCTACGGCTTCGCGGGCAATCGCCAATTCGCTTTCGGCGATTCGGCGAGCTTCCTCGGCTCTTGCTTGAGCTTCGGCTTCCCGGGCCTGTAACTCTTCTTGCATCGCCAATTCGCGGTCGAAGCTCCCAGCGTCCCAATCCTCTTCGTACTCTGCAGGGGCGTTACTGCTACTACCATCAGGAGGGTGGTTGTCAACGAGAGCGCTCTCTTCCCCAACTTCTCCTTCTGCATTACCACCATTGCTTCTACTTACGCCTCCCTCAACCTCTTCGATCAGCAACTCTTCGTCATGCACGCCGTTTTCCAATGCTGCAGCAGCTTCTGCCACAGCTAGCCGCATCTCTTCTGCTTCGGCGTTTGCAGCATCCAAAGCCGCTTGCCCGGCATCATCATCCCATACTGAAGAAGTAGACGCCTGGGGATTGTTGGTGTTGGAAGCAAACGGAGGCGGCACGTGCCGCACGAGGTCGCGAGCTGAGTTGCGCGCTGGCACCCAAGTAGGTATCTCTTCGTCGTTGTTGCTACCTGCTACCCTCAACCAACCTTCCACCTGCAGGACAAAATTGGAATCGACGTAAAAGGTACATCTTTCAAAGGACAGAATACGACTTCATTCGTGCAAACTTCCCTAATTTTGACACACACAAGACCTGAACGGTCACTCTCATTTGCCCTTGAAGCGCGCGCATGTAAGCTTCACTTACCTCTTCGCCGTCGCCCCACGCTTCAAAAATGTCGCCCTTTTGGAACGGCGCCACGTCCAACGACAGCGGCGCGTCGCGGTGCCGCCCTTCCCGGGGCCGCAGCAGCGCGAGGGCTTCGAAGTACACGGCCTCGGGTGGCGGCGGCAGCGGCGGTGGGGGCGGCAGCGAAGGATCCGCAGGCCATGCCGCTATTACTTCTATGCCTTCACCTTCTTCTTGTTCTTGTGTGCCAGCTCGAAGGTTCATGCTACCGGCATCTCTGCCCCATTCGTTTTCGTAACCTACTTCTTCTTCTTCATCTTCATCTCCGTAGAACCCTCTGTAGCTTCCCTCTTCTAACTGCTCTTCCTCTCCTTGTGGCCCGCCATAATTTGGATCCCATCCACCGCTTGGATTTGCCATTTCTTCATATTCCTCCTCTTGCGCATCCGCACCGCCACGACCTACAACTTCTCCTTCTAAAGCTGCCACTTGAGCTTGCAACCGCATTGCGGCCAGCGCCGAGGCTTCGTGCACAAAGGACGCCACGTCGCCGCCACCGGACTCGACGATGTCGTCCCCGAGTTGAAGGAGCCGTTGGGCGAGGTTGCGGCTTGCGTCTTTCAAAGTTTGCACCACTTGCGAATTGGCTGCGCGCTGTGAGGTAAATCCTGCCACAATATCATCGTCGTTGCCGGCGTTGTTGTGAGGCATGTCACCACCACGTCCATCATTCTCCTCGCCGAACCCACCACCATCGTAACCGCGTGAGTTCGTCTTGTTCCAAGGCCAAGCAGACCCCAGACCAGCTGCAGCGGCGAGCGACGACCCTCTTCCAAGCATGAGCGGCCGCTGTGGGGGCGGCGTGGGCGTTTTCTCGCGCGGCAAAGGGCCCATGGCTTCAACGGCAGTGGCCAACGAACTGGCATTGACTGTAGCTTGCTTAATGGCCGCTTCCATCGACGCAATCAACATTTTCAAGCCGTCTGGGTCGTCTTCGATGGGTGATGAATCCCTGGGAGTAGGGTCAGTCGATGATTCTGCGGATGCTCCCGCGGCAGACCGCATCACTCCTGCTCTGGCAGCGGCTTGCAATATACTACTCTTCCCACCAACGTTACTGTTGCGGCTGCCGTTGCTGTTGTTCACTACAGGCGAGGGTTCTCGAGGAGGCAGTGGGCCCATCGCATTGACCACGTCAAACAATGTCTCTGCTTTCTGAGCAGCGACAATGGCGGAGGCCTCCATGTCGGCCAGCATCATTTTCATCCCGTCAGGATCGCTGCTGAGCGAGTTGCTCCGCAATGCAGCGAGGTGGGACGGGTCAGGCGATCTCCTGTTGGGTGGCGCTGCAGTAGCTTGCATGTTACTGGAGGGGTAACGCCCATTGAACAATTGCCCGCCAGCAGCCGCCGCTCGCAAGAGGCTCGGCTTACTGGAAGGCGGGGGTCTGGGAACGCGCATGCGCTGCGACGATGGCCCATCTCCTGAAGGTGCTTCCCCAGCAGCCGACGAACTACTGCCAGTGTTAGCCACGTTGCCGAATTGTGCTCTAGCTCCAGCGCTCGCTGCGGTCCACAAGCCACCGTTGATTTTGCTGCCGCCTTTGCTGTGGTTGCCGTTAGTGTTGTTAGCATTGCTTTTGAAGGCGTTGCCCATCAAGTTGTCGTAGCTCTCGCGGAGGCGGCTGAGGCTGTTGCTGCGGCTCCTGCCTCGATGTTCACCGTTGGCAGCGTCTCCAGTGGTAGGCCCCAGGCGCCCCCACGAGCGAACAAGCGCTGCGGAGAGCGACAAATGCGGGCGAGACACGACAGTGGCCACCCCTGGGCCAGCACCGCCTTGAGCGGCGTTGAGTAATGCAGCTTGTTCGGGTGGCACGACCGACGGCGGCCGCACCGCTGCGAAGACTCGGCTCCGGGGCACCACTGGTGGAGCCGCTCTGGCTGCCCCTGATGAAGATGATGCTGCTGCTCCTTGATTGAGCACACTTTCGTCTTGAGCGTACTCCGACCCTGCTTCGACTGGCACGGCATAACTTTCTTCGGCAGATTCCTTTTCCATCCAGGCCACCTGCCGTACGCTCTTCGGTGGTGTGTTTCCAGAAGCCCCAGACAGCGCTCCAGCAGCGGCCATCAGAGTGGACCCTGGCGTTAAGCGGCGCCGAGGACGAGGTCGCGCAGCGGTTGCATCAGTGCTAGTTAAGGTGGCAGCAGGAGGTGGAGCTCCCGCTTGACGCCGCGGCGGTGTTCGGACACGTGGGGGTTGTGAAGGAGAAGGTGAAGCAACGATTGGCCTCTGAGCCCAGGGTTTGATAGGCTGGCGAAACTGCGCTTCTATATGTTTCAAGCGATCGGACATGCCTGCGGTAGGCTGTTTGTGACTGCTGCTGCTGCCGATAGATGCATGAGCGGCGTCTAAATGAGCTTCGGCCTCAGCTTCTGCCTTCACTTGCGCCCACTTCTGCAGCGCGTTTCCTGCTTTTGGAGGGTTTCTGTGACGGCTGCTGCTATGATTGTTGCTGGAGTGATGGCTGCGGCCATTATCCACCGCACTCCGACTACGGGTCATTCCACTGCCGTTGCGACTCCAGCCAACAGCACCACCTCTGGCTCTCGCACCACTGCGGTCGTGACCATTGGCAGCTGTTGAATACGCTGGATCTTGCCTGCGCGGCTGCCCGCTTTGCAGCCACGGTGAAGAGGCAGGCAGCGGCGGCGGTGGCACTAGAGGCGGACCGTTGGGCCTCGAATACTCGAAAGACTCGCGAGGAAAGGCATAGGAAGCTGCCTGGTGCAAGCGCCGCGGCAAGCTCTGGGAAGGCACTCTCCTATCACTGGTGTCTTGCGGCTCCTCATAATTGTACAATTCGTTGTCGTCGTCGTTGCGCGTGTATCTAGAAGGCGCTGCATTGCGGTCGTCTTCGCTGACAGAAGGCCCGCCACCTACGCTGCTGTACGACTCACGGCTCATGCTTCGTTCCATGAACTGCTGGTCGTCTACTTCCTCTTCATCATTATAGGCTAGCTCATCTTCATATTCCTGCACATCTTCTACTGCTTCTTCTTCTTCTTCTTCGGTGAGTGGGTCATGCAAGACGAGCTCTTCTCCTTCTTCTTCGCCAATCACATGGCCAGGAGCTCTCACTTGCACCCCGTCCACTACCAAGGAAGGCTTCAGCCGGCGCGATGTACTTTTCGTCCCCGTGACGTAGGGCGGCAAACCCCACCTCACTGCACTCTTGCGCAGCGCCTGCTTCTTGCTGTCGACTGCAGCAAGCAAAGTTTCGCCGTCTTGTTCAGTGAAAAAAGAGGCGCCATGCCCGTAGCGGTCGTCACCACCAAAAGGAGAAGGCTCATTGTTGGCAGAGAGGCAGCGGAGCAAGGTGTGCATGGAAGGCTCGTCAAGCTCGAGCGCGTCATCCAAACTCCGCACCTGGATATACAGGCATTTGTTCCGTCACATTAGCAAAAGGAAACATCCGTCAACACAAGATACTTGTTATGTGGCGCGCAAGGAAAAGGAAATGACCGAGTCAGAATGGAGGTTATTTTCTCTGCGTTCTACTTTTGTTTAAGCTATACCCCCGCTTCGAAGAGGGGTTGTCGGTGCTTTTCAAGGCCTGCCTCTGTAAGAAGCTTCTCAAGCCTAGGCGAGTCTACGCGGCCCCTTGTGATCGGAGGTGGTTGCGGCGGCAGCGGTGGCGGCGGCGTCAACAAGATTCGCACCGTAGCGGTGGAGCTGTCGCTTGAAAGGTCCACGCGGCCTCCTAATCGAAGCAACACAAAATGCAGAGGTGCCGGAAATCACTACAGAATCTAAAGTAACTTTTGAACACAGCAAGCAAAAGCGTTTGAAAAAAAAAACACGCAAATTTGTACGAACCGTCATTCGCTGCGTCATTTCCTTGATTGGAGAGGTGAAGCGACGGAGCTTTGAGCACAGCGGTGAATGTCAGCGCAGTTGCCTCGGCCACCGCAAGAGCTCCTGACTGCATCTCGTTTAAAGGTGAATCTGGATTGAGGAACGTCAAAGGGTCTGCTTGGCGAGTCTCCCCGAGCCCTCGACCGCCTTGCCAGCGCCTCGACAGCAGAGGCACCCGCACTTCGCCCTCGACTTCACCCACGCCCAATTCTAGGACCCCAAAGCAGGGCAAAAACTGCACACCCGCTTCTGCCGTACCAGGCACCGTACCGTAGCGCACTTTGACGGCACCAAGAAGACCCGTACTAGCACGGCGTACGCGCAGCACTGCTTCCGGTGGTTCAAGGTCAGTTAAATTGGATCCGAGCAAAAGTTGCGTGCTCGACGCAAAGTTCACGGTTTCGGCCGCCGCTGCTGCCAGGGCCAAGGCACGGCTTTCGGGGCGCAAAGCAGGCATTGCCACCCAGCAAATAGTGTCCACAAAGCCGACGCTTTCAACGGGAGCAAAAGGAGTGGAATTTTGCCGCGGCGCTCCGTCGGGTGACGGTGAGTCAAACGAAAACACTAAGGGCGCATTGTCGTCGTCGTCGTTGGCACTTCGTACTCGATTCAATGGCTCTTCCGGTAAAGGATCGTGATGAAGCGTCGTCGAATGGAGCTTCTTCAAGCGCTCTGCGATAACCTGCTCCGCCTGAAGACATTGATAATACCGAAAAGCAAATCATTAGAACTCCGGGCGGTAAAGAGTATTTGCACTATGGGAGGAAAGCACAGAGGAGGGTTAAAAAAAGTATACGAGGCTACAGCTGCTCTCTTCGTCAGTATACCAATTGGTTTGCCTCAACTTCTTCGGCTCGTGTCAATGGCGGCGGGTCATGCGTGGCGTGAGTGGCCATTGCCGCCACCGCCGCCGCCACCCTCGTCGACTGACCACTGGCACCTTCGCTCAGGCCTAAAGGGTCGCGGCGCTCGAGGTACGCCACGATGGCCACTGCTGAGAGCATGCGCTGAAAGCCCACGCGCCGCAAACTCATGGGAGGGGGTTGGTTCTCGGCCGCACCAGTCGCTGCGGCGTTTGATTTCGGAGCGAAGACGCGGAAGAGCCCCCGCGAAGCCTCGAGCGGGCCCAAGAGCTTCAGCCAAGGCCGGTCTTCAAGCAACTCGGCCGCCTAGTCACAGGAAGGAATTGAAAAAAAAAACTTTTAAATAAGTAGCGAAAGACGGCGCCAAGAATTGATACGCTAAACATTTGAATGTGCGGCGTTAGGAGCTACGGTTTTGCCATGGATCCAAGTGAAGAACTTCCCAAATGAAAAATGGATGAATGCGTTCATTTCTTTCGTCTTACCTGCGGCACGAATTCCTGAACGGAAAGCGTCGCTGCTCCGTTGGATGAATCGCTTAGAAAGCTCAGCTCTTCGAAACGTGCGTTCGCTCTCATTCGGAACACGTCAGACTCGAGTGAACGTCGCAGCGCGGTAGGCAGGACCTGGAGGACGCCCGCAAGGGATTCGTCTACCCGAGACAGGCTCTCCAAGTATAAAATGAACTCGTTTTGCGCTACTTCCCATGATGTCGGTGAAGCGCCATCAATTTCAGCGGGACTATTATCTAAGCCTGGTTGAAATGCTCCTAGCTCCCATGTGCTTTCTCCTGTCGCTGTATTCACCCAAAACGAAGAGCCCGTCCTCCGAGATAGTGCGCGCTTCCATTGGCCGAAGCTTGACGCCATACTTACTATGCCTACAGAGTTTATTCACATTAATAGTGGCGCAATTATAGGTAAGAATGACTCTTTAGCTAGAATAACCCAACGTATCCCGCCTAAGAGGAATTCGCATACTTTTGAGTCGGGGAATGTTCTACGTCTGAAAGCTTCGTTTCTACGAGTGAATAAGTGCCGGCAATTTTAGATCTCAAGACAAGGAGCTATTCGTCAAGCAGTTCCTATCTAAGCACTAAACTAAGCTTCTTCCATTTATTCTTCTTCTCCATCTTTTAACTCCATGCGTCATGCTCCATGCTATACACATACTCGTAACTCGTTACCTCCACAACGAGAAACACATCAAGAAAAAAAAAAGCGAAAGCTTTCAACTGGTTGGTGAGTATGTGGTGATTTTTGATTGGCTGAGAAAGACCGAGAAAGTTTCAGATGTCATCCCTCCATCCTCTTCCGGCTTTTGCTTACAGGTACATTCTGTACACAGAATCATTACCCCTTACCCCTTACTCTTGTTCCCGCTTCCCGCTTATGGGATCTTATGGCATGGATGTCACCCATACGACCAGGGAGTCTTAAAAGATAGATGAGTTTGTAGATTAGATTTTTATACTCCCCAATTGCAAAGAAACAAAACAAAGAGCATAACGCTGAGATTTGGTGAATCCTCCAGAAACAAATCTGACTGGGCTGAGTGTCCTTTTGCGTAATGCAAAGTTCATCTTTACTCTTATGAACCCTGTAGGATCAATTCTCGGAAGTAGGCATAAGTTGATCGGATGGAAACTCCACTTCTCATGAGCACGAACTTCTCGGGGCCAAGGTCAAAACAATTACAACTAATTATGATGTAGTTCAAGGGAGTGGAGTGCTCGGGGATGGGTGGCTCTTCAGGGTTGCTTGAGAGACATCGCTGTAGTTGTAGTCCTCTCCTCGTCCTCTGCAGAAAGGAACTCTTTTCTTGAGTTTTGAGCAGCACTCTCAGAGCACCGGAAAGCTCGTCACTCTGGGCCGCTACCATCACCCCTTATGTCGTTTTGTAATGCGGAAATATATTCAAGCAGCAAGGAGGGAGAAAGATCCCCCCCTGAATCCTGGATGGTTATAAAATTTTGGTTGTAAAATGGGGTTCGTTAGGTGTAGATGGTGCGTAGTGGGTAAGAGCACGGCGCTTTGGCTTGAAATGCGATTAATTGATGGTTATGTGTTCTTTATATGGGTTTAAACATATTGCATATATGAACATGCGTACTTGGTGTTCGAATTGGGTCACTTCTGAAAGATAGAATTGTGCTGCCTATATTGTACTGTCTTTCTTTGTACCGATAAGTTTGAATTGCACATATGCAAATTACTCTTTTGAGGTGCTGGCCCTTGTTGACTGTTTTTGGCTCTATCTTGGATCCCTCAGGACCTGTGTCAAAATCCAAATCCTTTCCTTTGTACCTTCTAAACCTTCGCATACTTTAAACGCATTTCGCTTCGCCTACGCTACTGCTGCTTCGGCGACGCGCCGTGGACTTAGAAGGAAGATTGACCTTCGTTTTCGTTTCAATCACTCCACCATTCCTCTGCTTACCTCCACTGTCACTACCACCAACACGGAGGCGCCAATTGTCCTCAGGTCGAGAACTCTCAATGAATTTTTTCAGGAGCCCAGATGGTGGCTCTTTTTCTTCAAGCTTATCGCGAATCTTAGCGAGCTTTCGAGCGTCTCGTCTCAAACCTCTCAATGCCTTGCGGTTTTCCATTGTCGTAGTGATTGCTGCTGCCTCGGTGATCATACCAGCATTTGGAACTCCTGCGCTCAGCTGAATGGGCATCGGTTCCTGTAGAAGTTTCGCAGAGAGTGAAGAAAGCATCCAGAGGCAGCCAGGTTTTGGCGGAAATCCATTTTTGCGCGTAAATTCAGTTACACATCGTCTCCAAATACATGCCTCAATATCTTTTATGGTGTGCATCTTCCAGTTTTCTAAACTTAATCGTAGTCTTATGGACTTCAATGCGATTGCAAATTTTGAGAGCCCACCGCAACCAATGATAGTGATAACATGAGCGTCAAATTCTGCAATAGCCTCAGCATCGCCTCGCCGCCGAAGGTCTGCTTTTAAGTGCCGCCATTTCCCTAGGTCGCGGCGTTTTTGGCGCGCCTCTTTCTTAAGCTCTTCATTAGCCTCAAAATCAGCGACAGCATCTTTGGCCCGAGCTGCCAGTAGAACGGCCACCCACTTTTCCCAAGCATTACCGTAGACCTTCACCTGCCAAGCATCGAGGGCTTGGTCGAGTCGCTCCAACAAATGTTCCGCTGCGGCGACCTGGCTGAGCTCTTCGCCTGCTTGCTTATGCTCGGCTTCGCGTATGTTTGATAGCCGCTCATTCACAACCTTGTCGAAGTGCCGGCTTTCTTCTGCACTCCGAAGATGTCCTACTGTGGGTCGATTGCCTGCTGACTCCCACTTACGGCTTTCCCTTTCTAGAGACGCCCGACTTCTCTTCTGACGGCTGTCTTTGGTCTTCTGCTTTTCTTCTTGTTCTTCGAGTGCAAATTCTACAGCTTCTGCGCTATCGAGAAGCGCAAACTTTCGCCGGGCTGTTCTCGCACGTAAAATCGCTCGGCGCTTCGGGTCAAGCTTTTTCATTTCAGTATCAGACGCAGATACTTTGAGCCTCGCTTCCCCGCGCGGCCGTGGTTTGTTCTTTTCACCTTGTTCCTGCGCCACCTCCAAGTTGCGGCCTTCGCACGAAAACTCGAACCCTGGCAGAAAGCCAGGTAGGCCAGCATCGAGTGCGACGATAAAAGAGTTTTCCTGCTTTGCACCGTCGCCTGATTTCCAAGCTTTTACTACGCCAGTCCAATTATTTAAAGCTGTCAAATCAAGGCTTTTTAAGTGTACATTGAGACCAACGAGCGTATTTGGATCTCGATCATCATCGAAGCTTAGCATCTGGGGCAGGTCTCTGATCTTCACCCCACCTGCTCCATCGATGTCAACCATCAAACTTGCCCAATCAGGTACTCCGAAGTCGCCATTTCCAAAAATCATTGGGTCCATTTCATTTTCGCCGAATAAGTGCTGCCCATTTTGAAAGTATCTAGAGACCATGTCCATGCGCGGCCATGGTGTCTGACCTTCGGCGAGCCCATGCTCACCTTTTGAAATAAGCTCATTGTACCGCGCCACTATCTTCACCAGAGCCAACTTACGAGTCAATTTCTTGTCAATTTCTTCCTCTACCTTCATGTCATTAAGGTAATTGTCGTAATCAGTGAGGGGTTTCGCTGGATCAAGCAATAAGCATGCCACTATCCTATCAGGCCGCAGCAAAAAATCTCTTGACCTGGGTTCTGGTTCAGACAAGATCTCTAGAAAAACCTGTGGCACCATGACCGAAGTGTTGCGCCCTCCTGGTGCTTGGCGTAACACCCGCGGTTCTGCAGCGTATACAAAGCACGCATCAAATTTGTGACCACCACGCATATTTTGTAAGTTTTCAGGGTTCAGTGTATCTGCAGTCAAATTTTCCTCGTACTCGGAGCAGCCGAGGCCGTATGATGCTGGCGACAGGGTCGTAAAGTAAATACCGACGTCCTTCACGCTGTGAAATGAGTAGCGGAAGCCTTTCTCAGCAATTGCTTCAGCAGCTGCAGGCAATGTGTAATGATAAACTGGAATTAGGCCGCGTTTCTCGCATTCTTTTCGGATTTCCCTCATTCGGCCAAGGTACTCTTTGCATGTCTTTATTTCAACGGGCATGCGCACTTTTGGAGCAGAGTCCAAAATGGATTCTTTGAATGAAAACCTCATGGAGGAACGCCTTTTGAGCGGTCTGAATGTATCCACGTTTGAATCAGACTTATTGACTGAGAATCATCTCCTTGTACGATCATATTGCGAGCTAAAGTAGGCAATATCACTCAGCACCTCGGGACACACCAGATCCTTGAGGGAACAGGTGAGTGATTCATCGAGTTCTGCATCTGGAACTAACTGGTACGCCCTCAATATATTATGGCTCGCAAATGTCACTGGCGGGAATGTGGAATTTCCACTAGTGGCAAAATCTGACCTTCTTTCAGTGTCCTCACTAATAACAACACGCTTGTCATTTTTTTCTCCGGCTGGCACATGGATGTTCTCGACAGTCCCGACAGGCGTGCCACAATTCACATCTTTTTCATGATTCATTAGATTTGAAGCTGATTTTAAAGACGTGCCCTCATCAGTTTCTAAATCCAAGTCGTATTTGCTATCAAATCCTTTCTCCATGAATGCATCATCGTATGCACAAGAATGCAAATGTTGGGACGTCGTATCTAAGTATGCTGCATGAGCTCGCAACGACGTTCCTTTGTTACTGTTGAGTTCATTATTGTTGAGCGCTAATACAGGCTTCTTGACATTCAACTTGGGACCCCACCTTCTCATTTCAATAATGATTTCATCTTTATCTAGCCCACTACGACTAAATGCAGTCAACACATCGGTAGGGACTACCACCAAATGATTCAACGCCTCAATTTTCTGAGCTTTCAAGAATGTCGCATCATTCGTAGTCACTTTAGTAAGCTTCATCTTTGAAGATGTAGACGTCCCATTTGATAGTGCAGCAATTTTATTGAAATCATAGTCATGCACAGATGATTCTATCACAGGCCAGAGCAATTCTCGGGGTACAGCGACACACAGGACAGCTTCACGGCAAGCACTCAGTGGCGACATCTTCTCGAGGCACGGATCACCATGCTTGATCTCATGAGGTCCTTTCAGCGAGAAAACAACACCTTGACATGCATCCACATAAGCGGCTGACCAGCAGTTGTATTGATGTGTGGTGAAGACGGGAATTCCATTTCTCACATAATTTTTAGCTGCCGCGATAGAGGTGTAGTGATAGACGAGGACTGTAGACTGCAAGAGGGAAGTCTCACTTACATTATCGAGGATAGACTCGAAAGTTTCGTCATCGTATTGGACTGCATAATCAATTTTGGCAATCTTCCGTTCACGTCGCTTCATATGATCCAAGTCTTGTAAATACACAAACCAAGCAGCATAAACTGCGCCTATAACTACAATAAAGTTCGCAAATAATACCGAGTCACCAAGAGCGATTTCTGAAATATTAAGCGTATTTCTTAAGGCTCCAGAAAGCATAAATAGTGCAGCCAGATATACGAACATAATTTGGTACTGTGCCAATACAGCAAGGAGATTCGTGAATGGGTTGCGGCTGGGCATCATCTCGCGGAAATAAATCGTCATTGCCATTGCGGCCGCTGTGCCGATGTACGCCTTGGTCACTGGTTCCTCAGAAGTGAGTGGCAAGACTCCAATAAAAAACATTCGACGGTACATGTCGAATATTTCATGATACCAGGAGGTGACATGCAGGTCGTCGAACAAGAATCGAATGTGATCAATAGAGCGATCCAAGTCCCGAAGCCGTAAAGCGGCATCCATATCGCCATCGACTTTACTGACAGGCTTGATCTTGTCAAGATTCATGTACAAGATGCAGAAGAAGAGCAAAATAATGGACTGGTAGAAGATGATTAAAAATACATTGTAAAAGAGAAACGCTTGGTGCTCCCCGCTGTTGCAGTCGATGGACGAGTCGGTTTTGAGAAACGACTGAGTGCTTGCTTCGTAACTGAAGCAGTTCATACCTTGAAACTGTGCCATAGCAGCGGTTGGCAAAAACATGTATGCGCACGCAAGGGTCCTCTCAACGTATACATCGAAGAGTCTTTTTCGAAAGTCTCTCTCGTCTTTGGCGGTAAATGTGGCACCGTGGGACAATTTCCAGGCACGCGCAGCACGCTCGACGCAATACGCGAGCCAAAGGCATGCAACTAAAATTAACGGAAAAGCTGAAGCTGAATAGACGTAAGAATGAAAGTTGGTATCAACTGAACTACAGCCGACGTCCAAAAATTCAAGGTTTAGCATTGAAGTGTCCTCGTTGAATCTCACCATGGGGCCAGGGAAACTGAGGTCGAGGTTTTTGCCAATAGATTGCACAATTTGAAAAGTCGACCATATCAGTTTCAGCTGACATGACGGAATTGATGCAAGTGCACCCATGAAAGGCAGCTGCGGGTCCTTCTTGAGATGTAACGCCTTCTTCAAACCTGCTGGTAAGTAGATTACACCGCGGTATTCGATGACCCAACCTAGGAATGCCAGCACGAAAAACGACGATAAACCAGCGAGCACCCCAAGTACACTACTGCTGGTGCATTCCTTGCACGTAAGGTCACCATTTGAATCAAAGAACCAGCCTTCTTCGCAAGCATGGCACAGCGGTCCATATGCACCGGGCATGCAAATATTGTCCTTATCCGAAGGATCAGATGCCATAATGCGACCAACACCCTCATATATAGTTCTATTAGTGCCATTTATTGCCAGCGCTTTGCGGTGACCTAATTTCATCTCTAGAATGGGGTCGATTTCTTCCCTATTGAAGGAATGTTGGCCAAGGCGACGATGCCGCTCACCGGTTAGGTCGGGATATGAATCGATGTGCCAGTCGGAATAACACCCTTGGTCAAGAGTAGGGTACTGTGACATCTACGGTCCCAAGATATGGACATCTACGGTCAAATGGGTTTGATTGGTTGAAGGTGTTTCTGCAGAAAAACAGAAAGAAGGGGACTCTGATTACTTCGTGATACACGT
>Ga0307930_1000288_pt1 | contig 38906 bp, 37 predicted proteins | sample OrgLakmetageno46_FD_203161 | JGI IMG/M metagenome (GOLD analysis project Ga0307930, IMG submission 203161) | Saline water microbial communities from Organic Lake, Antarctica - #46 | ecosystem: Environmental > Aquatic > Non-marine Saline and Alkaline > Saline | place: Antarctica: Organic Lake...
TGAAAACAGGTGTTCTTGCTTCTAATTACTAGAAATAGTAGATTGCATGAGCCGTATACGAGGTCCGTATGTGCGGTTCTGTGAGAGGGATGAGGCATGAGCCTCACCCTACTCGATGTGCTTACGATTATCGCGTTTACCTAGGCGAAATAATTAATCTAAAAAAATACCACTTATAAAAAGGATTTTAATTATGCACAAAATAACTAAGCTACTTGAGTTGCCTAGTTTACTATTGGGCCGTTTTTTACTCGGGGCCTATTTCACTATACCTGGTGTGCAAAAAATCACGCAATATGAATTCATGATGCAATACATGTCTAAACATGGCGTCCCATTTATTGACGTATTACTTCCGGTCACAATCATATTGGAAATTTTGTTAGGCTTAGTTGTTATTTTCGGTTTTAAAACCAAGCTATCTGCATTCTTGTTGGCTGGCATAACACTGCTAATTAGCATGTATATGCATAATTTCTGGGATCTGCCTGACGGTGCAGATGTGGTACATGAAACCCAAAATTTCTTTAAGAATATGGCAATTATGGCCGGATTATTGGTATTGTCTGCAAGAGGCGCTGGCGAATTTAGCATAGATAATTGGCGCTCTCAACGTAAGCGCAATTTGGCTTAGCGCTGAGGCAGTGCTGTTTGCCCATGGTTGGGGCAATCGTTCTGCCACTTTAATTATTCATCTTTTTTAGGTGGAATAACCCAGTATTTCCCGGTAAAACTTGCTACCGAAGTATCACCATCATGAATATCAACAGTGAGTTCAATAGGGCACTTTTTGTTTGCTTTTAGTAAATCAAAACGGGCTTTCACTGACTCAATATTGCAAATAGCCCGAGGGCGAATTGTAATCGGTCTATGATAGTGAATATTACCGTCACCGAGCACAATTTCTCCCTTTAAGTCTTTTTGTTTAAGCTGCAAAAATATCATTCCCCAACCGGTTAGAGTTGCTTGCGAAAAAATACTGCCAGCAAACATTGAACCGTGCAGGTTGATGTTTTTATTTAACGATGCTCTGGTTTCTATTGTACGTTCAGTATACTGATATAGCTTGATACCCATGTGCTCTGTGATCGGAATTTTTTCATGCCAGGTATCTTGTAATTCTTTACACCACTGTGGATGCAATATGAGTACATTGTTGTCCACTAGTATCTTGAACATGTGCTTGCGTTTTAGTTTGCCAAGCTCTGTTGGTGCTTTGCTTTCGACTTCAAAACCACATGCAGAAAAAAATGACATTGAGGTTTCACGAGAGTTTGTAACAGCTCGCTTTGCGCCTAAATCACGGGCTACCACTTCCAGTGCGCCTAATATGATTAGCCCAACGCCTTTGCGGCGGTATTTCTTATCAACCGCTATATGTCTAATCTGCGCCTCTTCTGCCGAGTTTAAATGTATCCGGCCGCAAGCAACAATATCGCCAGAGGGACTCAAAATAACTCTATGTTCGCTGACTGTCTCGTATTCATCTTTCTCAGAACCGGGAGGAAAACCCCATTGCTCACGAAGCCACCGCCACCTAAAATGAAAATAGTCATTGAGTTCTTGTTCTGATCTAGGTGTTGATATAGTAAACAATAGCTAACCTCGTTCGTTGTCTCGCGTTGACGTCGTCTTTTGGTAATCGCCTAGTGTATCTTGGATGGCGCACCGCTGACTAGTGGCTAATAGGCTTATGCGCTTCGATAGTACTGTTGGGTGGCGTTGGATCTACGTTTCAATCCAAAAAGTGACGGGCCCGTCGTTCACTAATGATACAGCCATATCCGCGCCGAATACGCCTGTTTGGCACTCGCGGAATTCAGTTGCAACATGTTTAATGAACGCCTTATAAATTAACTCTCCGTGGGCTGGCGTTGCACCTTTAGAAAAGCCTGGCCGGTTACCTTTTGTCGTATCGGCGACTAATGTAAACTGCGATACCACCAACAACTCGCCATTGATATCAATAAGGCTTTTATTCATTTTACCATCAACATCAGTAAATATTCGATAATTGAAAACCTTGCGAGCCATTTTTTGGATTTGTAATGCACCGTCATCTTTTTCAACGCCAAGTAAAAGAACAATACCAGTGCCAATGTTCGCTGCTGTTTTCCCATTTATGCTCACAGATGCTGACGTTACTCTTTGAGTCAGGCCTTTCAAAAAATATCACCTATTTCAAACATTTCATTCATTATATCAATAAGCTCCTTGGCAATCCCTACTTCAGACATACTGTGACCTGCTTTATTAACGATTTTAAGCGTAGATTGAGGCAGTGCTTTGTGGACACAATAGGCTGCTTCTAATTTGCAAACCATGTCATATCGCCCGTGGACGATATGACATGGGATATCTATAATTTTAGTAATATTGTCCAATATGTAGTTTTCTTCAATAAAGCATTTATTGAGAAGATAGTGGCACTCTAGTAATGCTAAGCTTTTTATTTGCTTATCAGCACTAAAATCACTCATTATCACATTTGGAGATGTAAATTGGGAGATGCATCCTTCCCAATCAAACCATGATTTTAATGCTGGGAGGCTGATGTTAGGGTCATTATTTTGGAATAAACTAATAAATCGTTTGCACACTGCATCAGTTGAAGAAGAGTCAATAATATGTCTTGAAAATTTTTCGTACGCCTCTGGATATACCTGTGCCGCGCCACCTGATGGTAGTAAAAACCAGTCGGCGTCTTCTTTACGTGCAAGGAATACGCCGCGTAAAACTATTGAGATAACAAATTCAGGGTATTCAATTGTATAAAGTAACGCCAGGGTTGAGCCCCATGATCCGCCGAACACCACCCATTTACTAATGCCCAATTGTTGGCGAACAGTTTCAAAATCATGAATTAACAACTGAGTCGTATTGTTATCGGTATCTCCAAATGGAATAGACCGTCCACAACCTCTCTGCTCAACACCAATAACATGGTATTTTTTTGGGTTGAAGGGCCATTGATAGTTCTCGCATAAACCAGCGCCTGGGCCACCGTGCATGTATATTATAGGAATGCCTTGGGGGTTACCGCTTTGCTCAATGTAGAGTTCATGTCCATCTGAAACTTCGATAGTTTGATGCTGGTAAACAACGTTAGTGTGAAAAGTTGGGCTAATATCTCGCAATGGACTACGCTCTATAAATTGATATTATTGAAAAATAAAAGACCGAGCAAAATCGACATTCTCTTTTTGATTTTTTACCAAAATGTAAATTGGTATTTGCAATATCGTGATCTCATAATACGATTTTAAAGGTCTTTAAGTCAATTTAATGGCGTTTGTTTTATTGTTGTATTGACTATAATTGACTTTAGCGTCGTTCAGTTTGGTTTCACCTGTCTTGTTTAGGGTGATAAGGGACATATTGGTCGATCGTGCGGAGGACGCTTAAGGTTCCCAAAAAGAAGTGCAAGAGCTATTTTATTTAGTGTTAGATGAGTTTAGCGCACTTATTAATTTTGATGGCGGGAGTTGGAAGATGTTTATAACAATTTACGTGATCAACTAGAAACCAGCAAAGACAGTGCAGCGTCAGTTAGCCAACGAATAAATAAAGTCGAGGCGGTGGCCAATGCATTATTTCTCGAGTGGGGCAGTCAAATTGATATGATTTCAAGTGCTAAGCTAAAACGTGACAGCCAACGTAAACTGCCAGAAATTAAACGGAAATATGCCTCTGTACTTGTCTCAATGAGAAAAGTTGAAAAGAATATTGCCCCAGTATTAATTAACCTACAGGACAATTTTTTAGTGCTAAAACATAATTTAAACGCAAATGCTATTGGCGCATTTCAAGGCGAATTTAATAGCATTAAGCAAGATGCGGGCAGTCTAATAAAAGTAATGAACACGGCAATTGCTCAGTCAGATGAATTTATTAAAAGCAACAAAGGCGAATAGATCTATCATGAATGAACCCTAGAATAGGGCTCATTCGATTATAAAAGTAACCGCATAATTCAATAACCCGGTTTTATTCCGCTTCTACTGCATCAATATCAATGCCCATTTCCCGCATGATTTCTCTTGCCGAGGCTGGAATACGATTCGGATTATCTTTTTTCAGATCACGATCATAAGGCAGCGGTTGGCCCGTAAACGCATGCAAAAATGCTTCACACAACAATTCTGAATTGGTGGCATGGCGCAGATTGTTCACTTGGCGTCTGGTGCGTTCATCCGTAAGCACTTTTAATACATTAATTGGAATTGAAACCGTGACTTTTTTGACTTGCTCGTTTTTTTTGCCATGCTCCGCATACGGGTGTATATATTTACCATTCCATTTTGCCATGTGAATCCTTATTTTTGTCGTTATTCCAAAATTCTAACTCGTATAGGAAAAATATCAATCTAGAAGTGTAAACTTCTTGACGTCTACGCGTATAAAACGTAGTTTAGACGTCTAAACGTCCAAAATTGAGCAGTAAAACAATGGTCTCATATGCCCAAGGCATCGATGCATTAAATCAATCTCTATCAGAATTGAAAGATATAGACGTTTCTTTTGAATTTTTTCCTCCAAATTCAGAGGCAATGGAAAACACATTGTGGAAGTCTGTTGAACGCCTAGCACCGCTAAAACCAAAATATATGTCTGTTACGTATGGGGCGAATAGCGGTGAAAGAGACAGAACCCACGCGGTAGTTAAACGAATTTATAAAGAAACCGGCGTTTCCACCGCACCACATTTGACGTGTGTGGACGCAACACCCGATGAACTTAAGCTAATTGCAAAGGACTATTGGGATTCGGGAATTCGACGCATCGTGGCTTTGCGCGGCGATTTGCCACAAGGCATCCATAAAACTGACATGTATGCTAGTGATCTGGTAACTTTATTGAAAGACGTTGCTGATTTTGACATCTCTGTTGCTGCGTATCCAGAAAAACATCCAGAAGCACCGAATGCACAATTTGACCTATTGAATTTAAAACGCAAAGCAGAAGCTGGTGCTAATGAAGCGATTACTCAGTTTTTCTTTGATACCAGCGTCTTTTTGCGTTTTAGAGATAGGGCTGCAGCAGCTGGTATCGATTTAGATATTGTGCCGGGTATTCTTCCTGTAACGAATTACCAAACACTGCAGCGATTTGCCGGGTTCACCAACGTGCATTTGCCCAACTGGTTACATAAAATGTATGACGGCTTGGATGCCGACGATCAAGCAACCAGAAATTTGATGGGCGCAAATATCGCCATGGATATGGTTAAAGTATTAGCCAAAGAAGGCGTGAAGCACTTTCACTTTTATACATTGAACCGCTGTGAATTAAGTTATGCAATTTGTCATATGTTAGGTTTGCGCAGTCAAAAATAAGCATTTTTATTAAGCATTTCTATAAGATAGGTTTAAGTTCGATGCTGTTAGAGGTAAACTAATGAGCTCATAGTGTATCTTTTATCTTGAGTTATCAAAAGACGCTACTAGCAGCAACAAGTGGAGCTTGCTGAGTTGAATTTATCCAATAGTGTCACTAAAAAAGTAAGTTATTACCAAGCGCTAATTATTGCTGTTGGTAAAGCTTTTATCGAACATATGCGTTCTGAGCGGATCACTATTTCAGCCGGTCACTTGGCTTACGTTTCTTTGCTTTCTCTGGTTCCTGTAATCATGGTTTTTTTCATGATTATGTCAGCCTTTCCAGCATTTTCTGAAGTCAGAGGTCAACTAGAATACTTTATATTCAGCAACTTTGTGCCTACCGCCGGCGATGTAGTGCAAGATTATGTGGCTGAATTTGTGGCCAATGCATCAGGTATGGGCGCTGTTAGTATTGTCTCACTATTACTAGTAGCGCTACTACTAATATCCAATATCGATAAAACCTTTAACCATATATGGCGCACACAAGCCCAACGTCCACTTATTTATACCTTTGCTATTTATTGGATGGTCATTACTCTAGGTCCTTTTTTAATAGGTTCCAGCATAGTAGTGAGTTCTTACCTTGCGGGGCTTGCCAGTTTTGCCGAAGAATACACTCCAGGGCTGGGAACCTTTGTTCTCAAGCTGGTGCCAAGTTTTGCTGCTATCAGCGCGTTCTTAATATTATACATGATAGTCCCTAATCGAACGGTAAGAGCAAAATATGCATTTTGCGGTGCCTTATTAGCCACCGTATTGTTTGAGTTATCTAAGAAAGGCTTCGAGCTGTATGTGACCAGTTTTCCATCATATCAAGTCATCTATGGTGCACTGGCTGTCATTCCTATTCTGTTTGTTTGGGTGTACCTGAGTTGGGTTGTGGTTTTATTAGGAGCCGTGTTTACGTATAGCATCACTGTGACCTGCGAGGCTCGTGACGAATTAGCCGAGAAAGAAAGCAGAGTTGAACGAAGCAACAGTGACAAGAATATTAACAAGAATGATGCCAAGGACCACTATGCGTAAAACTATTTTTCAAGTGCTCATTGGGATTAACTTACTTGTCGTGTTGATGTCTTTCCTTGCTCCCCTTATTGCTTGGTTTTTGATTATTACACTACCTTTGCTAATCACTGCGATACACGATAGCCGGCAAACAAAACATACAATATTGCGTAACTTTCCATTGATAGGAAGAGCTCGATGGATTATCGAAAGCGTTCGACCTTTTGTTCAGCAATACATATTAGAGACCGATACTGGCGGTGCACCTATCAGTCGCATGTTTCGAAATATTGTCTATCAGAGAGCGAAAAACAGCCGCGATACTATTCCATTTGGCACGCAGATTGACACCGACAAAACAGGTTATGAATGGATTGGTCATTCTTTGTCTGCGCTAAACGTAGAGGATATTGACTCGGATCCGCGTATCACCATCGGCAGTCGCTACTGCAAACAGCCTTATTCTGCGAGTATCCTGAACATTTCAGCCATGAGTTTTGGCAGTTTGAGCAAGCCAGCACTGCAAGCGCTGAACAAAGGAGCGCATTTAGGTGGTTTTTATCACAATACAGGCGAGGGTGGTGTCAGTCCTTATCACCTTGAGTACGGTGCTGACGTCGTCTGGCAAGTTGGAACGGGGTACTTTGGCTGCAGAAACGATGCGGGTGGTTTCGACGCGAAAAAATTTGGCCAACAAGCAGCACATATAAATATTAAAATGATAGAAATTAAACTCTCTCAGGGCGCAAAACCTGGCCATGGAGGAATTCTACCGGCAAGTAAGAATACGCAAGAAATTGCTGATATTCGCGGTGTTAAAGTGGGTACTCAAGTTGACTCACCATCCACTCACAGTGTTTTTAGCACGCCTATTGAGCTCATTAATTTTGTGCAAACCCTGCGTGACCTCAGTGGTGGTAAGCCGATTGGGATAAAGCTCGCATTGGGCAGACGGAGCGAATTTGTGGCTATTTGCAAAGCCATGGTAGAGCTCAATATCACGCCTGATTTTGTTACTGTCGACGGTGGTGAGGGTGGAACGGGTTCCGCACCACTAGAATATTCTAATTCTATTGGTTCACCACTGCGAGAGGCATTGGCTTTTGTCGACGACTGTTTAGTTGGATTTGGGGTAAGAGAAGATATTAAAATTATTGCATCTGGTAAAATAATATCAGGTTTCCATTTGGTTAAAAATCTGGCGTTGGGAGCCGATGTTTGTAACAGCGCGAGAGGCATGATGTTGGCATTGGGTTGCGTACAATCATTATCTTGCAATACCAATGAATGCCCAACGGGAGTAGCTACTCAAGACCCATCTTTGTCGTCTGGACTGATACCTGCAAACAAAGCTGAAAGAGTGTATCAATTTCACAAAAAGACAGTGCATGCGACAGTCGACATCATCTCATCCGCAGGGCTCACTTCACCTTGTGACCTAAATCGCACTTACATATTTAGGCGGGTTAACCAGCAAGAGGTAAAGCGTTATGATGAGATATTTCCACATATGGTGAGCGCTGGATTTATACAAGATTGTATACCAGAAAATTATAAAATAGACGTTGCCGAAGCTAATGCGAACTCATTTGCGCCAAAGACAACCTTAACTAGCATTAATCAACAGGTTAAATCATTGTGTGAAAAAGCCTAGATTGCACTGTTATTCTGCAAACCTCAATTGCACCCCCCTTTACAGCCTCTTAAATCTGAACGGTAGAGTGAATGGCATCGCTATCACCTTTATTTAACCCAGGTAAGATCTCAACTACAAGGTCATTTCTGTGTCCGATTTGCACTAACCGCTGCTCTATTTTGCTATCTTTCACTGTGTAAACTCGACAGATTTTAGTAATAATTCCCGCAAAAGGCGGCATATTTAATAGTTTAGGCCTGTATACGCTCAAATTTTTCAACTAATGCATTCTTCAGTAATAAAAAGTGCGAAATCAATGTACCTCGGTTGAATAGATTAATGGATAAGGGCGACTCATTGAAAAATAATATGTTAAGGAGTCATACTCAGAAAATAGCAGGTAATAGGAACTCTGCAATAAGCATTTAATTGAAAATTGATCCGGCGCAAAAGATCAGTCAATTTAGCCTACAAAAGCGGTTTCTAAAATATGTTGAGTGAAATTTTTGCGTAAATAAAAGCCCCTTGGGCGTGTTTTTATGAAATGCCCATCTTCACCAATAGCGTCTGTAACGGCTGCACCGTTGGCTGCTTTGGGACGAAGTTGCAAATAACTTCCTACGGTGGCGTCTATGCGCTCAACTTGACCTAAGCTAATCATGTCCATCAATTCTTCCCAATCATGCTGCAGTTGCGCGTTTTGTTGCGCGCTAGGTTGCCATAAAATAGGAAATCCTATGATGCGGTCGATAGGTGGTATTTCTCTTTCGCCTTGCACGGGTAACCATAATACACACTGTAACTTATTGCGTACGTTACAGTTCTCCCAATTTACGCCAGTGTTATCAGTGAGCGGTGCATAACAAACATAGGTTGTTTCAAGTGGCTTATTGTCATATGACAGAGGTAGTGTTTTCAATTCAACACCTAGTTCAGGGAAATCTTGCTCAGGCTTCGACCCTGCACTTGCCCCCAGCCAAAGTTCGATTAACTGTCCTGTCCAACCTTTCTGAATTTTCAAATTAACCGGTATCTCTATATTCGCTGCTCTCGCTAAGTCACCTAGGGTCAGGCCAGCTAAAGTGCGCGCTCTTTGCATAAGGTCCTCGATGGACGAAGGCGGATTCTGTGGTGTTTGTATTGATTGCATGGGGTTCAGGCTTCACTTGTTAAATAATTAACGCTATTGCTTTGCATAACCCCTAGTTTATGGAAGAATGGACAAATATAAAAGTATAAATGCGCTGGGTAGTCTAAGTGATTGATGCCGAAGGATTCCGCGCGAATGTTGGCATTATTATATGCAATAAAATAGGTCAAGTATTTTGGGCTCGTAGATATGGTCAACATTCATGGCAGTTCCCACAAGGCGGAATTGACCAAGGGGAAACTGCTGAACAGGCAATGTATAGGGAACTCCACGAGGAAGTGGGGTTGCTTGAGAAAGACGTAAGTATAGTTGGGGTGACCCGCAACTGGCTTCGTTATAAATTGCCTAAACGCCTTGTAAGAAAGGGCTCTAGCCCTGTATGTATTGGCCAAAAACAGAAATGGTTTTTGCTTACCCTAAAGTGTGATGAAAAAGATGTCGATCTTTTACAATCAGGGCATCCTGAATTTGATGATTGGCGTTGGGTTAGTTACTGGTACCCAATACGCAACGTGGTATCGTTTAAACGCGATGTTTATCGAAAAGTCATGAAAGAGTTTGCGCCTGCAGTATTGCCTGCGCAGAAGCCTCATTCTCATTTGCCTAACAACAACCGAAAAAATAAACGGCATCGCCCAAGATCGCAAACATAGCCCTAAGGCAGTTAATGCTTGAAGTTTGCTTTACCCATTTTGTTAACCGCAATGGAGCCTAATGCATGCTAACAACCCTGAAAAGAATAGTTCAAGAAGTAAACCAAATTCCAGGTTTGGAGCCCGCTTTGGCGCGCCTCGCTATGTTGGTTAGAGAAACCATGAAAGTGGATTCTTGTTCTATTTACTTGGCAGATTATAAGAACCAAGTACTTGTCTTGAAAGCCACTGATGGACTAGATAAAACGGCGATTAATCAGGTTAAGATAGGCTTCAATGAAGGCCTGATCGGTTTAGTTGGTCAAAGAGAAGAGCCACTCAATATCGAAAATGCGCCTCTGCACCCACGTTTTAAACACTATCCTGAAGTCAATGAAGACGCTTTTTTTGCATTTATCGGCACACCAATAATCCATCAGCGAAAGTTGTTAGGTGTTATGTCAATGCAGCAAAAGTCTATTCGACGTTTTAGCGAAGACGAAGAAGCTTTTTTAGTGACTCTGGCCACGCAAATTGGACTCGAGATTGCGAATGCCGAAATTCGTGGCGTTCTGGACGTTAACTCTGAAACAACCATTGATACCCATAAGAGTATCAATGGTGTGCCTGGTGCCCCTGGCTTGGCCTTAGGTCAGGCTGTTGTGTTCAATATGAAGCACGAGCTAAGTCAACTCATCGTTCGTAAAACTACCGATCAACAAAAAGAAATAGAGCGCTATCGTCAGGCTGTTGAGCTTACTAGAACTCAAGTTGCCAGCTTGTCGGACAATCTCGGCAACAGCCTACCCGAAGACGTAAAAGCAATATTTCAGCTGTATGAGCAACTACTTGATGCTAATAGTTTGGGACGAGAAGTAGAGCAGAAAATTCGTGAATGCTGGGACGCAGCATCTTCATTAAAATTAGTTGTAGACAGTTATGCGGCGCGATTTGCAGCCATGGAAGACCCGTATATGCAAGAACGGGCCGTTGATATAATCGACTTGTCTAATCGTATTTTGCATAACATTATGAATGGTTCAGGCTCACCCATAAATACCTCTACAAACATACCGCAGAATGCCATTCTTGTTGCTCGTGAAGTGTCAGCGCCGATGCTGGCTGAATTTCCTGCTGGAAAACTAAAAGCAATAGTATCTATTCAGGGCTCCAACAACTCGCATGCCGCCATTTTAGCGCGTGCTATGGGAGTGCCCGCTGTCATGGGTTTAGGAGGCGTTCCTCTTAGCTTGTTAAATCTTCAAGAGCTATTTGTTGATGGTTATTCAGGACAGGTTGTTTTAGCCCCAGAAGAACAAGCTCGTGCTGAATTTCTGCAGTTGATTGCCGAAGAAGAGGCGCTGCATCAACGTATTGAAAGTGAAGCGGAGCAACCGGCTAAAACCGCAGATGGCTGTGAAATGACACTATTGGTGAATGCAGGTCTTTCGGCTAGTTTAGAAATGGAGCAAAACAAACAGGGTGCTGGAGTCGGTTTATATCGAACTGAAATTCCCTTTATGTTGCGCGAACGTTTTCCGTCTGAACAGGAGCAATTTGAGCTCTATCATAGTCTGTTAAGTGCGCATCCGGATAAAGAAATGACTATGCGTACGCTCGACGTTGGAGGCGACAAGCCTTTATCTTATTTTCCGATATCAGAAGAAAATCCGTTTTTGGGCTGGCGTGGTATTCGTCTTACGCTGGATCATCCAGAAATTTTCCTGATGCAGGTTAGAGCAATGTTACGGGCTAGTATAGGCTTAACCAACTTGCATATTTTGTTACCTATGGTGTCCAGTATTAGCGAAATTGATGAAGCAAATAGACTTATCAAGCAAGCTTTCCATGAAGTAAAAGAAGAAGCGGTCAAGACTAATAAGGTGTTGTTCAAACCCGCTATCGGGGTCATGTTAGAGGTTCCTGCAGTGATATTTCAGCTAGAGCAGATTGCAAAAAAAGTCGATTTCTTTTCAGTCGGTACAAACGATTTAACTCAATATCTTCTAGCGGTTGATCGTAACAATTCTCGGGTTGCTCAATTATATTCAAGCTATCATCCGTCGGTATTAATTGCCCTCAATCAAATTGTGCAAACATCCAATTTTTGTAAAATCCCAGTAACTGTTTGTGGTGAATTAGCCGGTGAGCCAAGCGGGGCAATAATTCTGATGGCGATGGGGTATCGTAAATTGAGTATGAATGCACATAGTCTGCGTAAGATAAATTGGGTTATCCGCAATGTTACTATTTGTGAACTTGAGGCGTTATTATCTCAAATACTATCATGTTCTGGTCCAGACCAAGTCAAAGAGATTGTCGATCAATATCTTGAAATAAGAGGGCTAGGCGGACTCGTAAGAGCGGGGTCTTGAATTTTTTATCGCGCATCACCGTTTTTTATATAACGAGTAAAATGTAAATGGATCCAAACCTCCAAATATTTTTATTGTGCGTAATGTTGGGTTCTATTGTCGGTGTATTTGCCGGTTTACTTGGTATTGGTGGTGGCTTATTAATCGTTCCTGCGATGGTCTTTTTACTGCATTTTTTTCTACAAATAGATATTGAGATTGGAATGACGATTGCGATAGCGACGTCTCTATCTACGGTTATTATGACCGGGCTATCTTCAGCACGAAGCCATTATAAAATGGGTAACTTAGATAAACGTATTATTACCTATTGTGGTTTTGGTATCGCGATTGGTGCGACTTTGGGTGCACAGTTTGCTAGTTTTATCTCAGGTGTTTTATTGCAACGTATTTTTGCCGTGCTGGTTATTTTAATTGCGTTACAAATGGTGTTTGGTTTCCGAAAACCCTCACAGCATACAATCGGTAAACCAGGGCTTGGCGGCATAGGTGTTATCAGCGGTTTTATTTGTGCGCTAATGGGCATTGGTGGCGGCGCATTAATCGTTCCTGCACTTATGTGGTTTCAGGTTAATATTCGAAAAGCCATCGGTTGTGCTGCTTTTAGCGGCATCATAGTGGCGGTTTTTGGTACATTGAATTTTGTCATTATGGGCTGGAAAAACTCGGATTTGCCAGAATGGTCGTTAGGCTATGTTTATTTGCCTGCTACCCTGGGCATTATTGCAACGTCGATGCTAACCGCTCCAATTGGTGTTAAACTTGGGCAGAAATTAGATACTGCTAAATTGAAGAAAGTTTTTGCGGCTTTCTTGGTCTTAGTAAGCATACGCATGATCATAGGAATTGAGTAATACATGAGCATCTCAGCACAAAATATCCCTGCGCATTTAGATTTTCCAACAATAAACGCTGTTATCTTCGAAATTGGTCCACTTGCACTGCGCTGGTACGGCGTTATGTATTTAATTGGCTTTTTAGCCGCGTTTTGGCTTGCGAACAGGCGACTTTCGCGCACTGATTGGAGTAAAGAACAGCTCAGCGATTTACTGTTTTGGGGCTTTATGGGTGTAGTCATAGGCGGCCGTGTTGGGTATGTACTGTTTTATAATTTTAGCGTTTTTGTTGATAATCCGCTCTATCTTTTGCGTATTTGGGAAGGTGGGATGTCTTTCCACGGCGGCTGCTTAGGGGTTATTGTTGCCGCATTTTGGTTTTCTAAAAAACAAGGTTGGCCATTTTTACGTGTGGGTGATTTTATTGCACCATTAGTGCCCATTGGTTTGGGTGCAGGGCGTATTGGCAACTTTATCAATGGTGAGTTATGGGGCCGGACCACTGATGTGCCTTGGGCATTCGTGTTCCCCGGTGCCGGTGCCATGCCTCGTCATCCATCACAGCTTTATGAATTTGCATTGGAAGGTGTTTTATTATTTGTGATTTTGTGGCTCTATTCAGCTAAACCGCGCCCCGTTGGATCGGTTGGGGGCTTGTTCTTATTAGCTTATGGTACTTTCAGATTCTTGGTTGAGTATTTCCGTGAGCCAGACGCTCATCTTGATTTGAATGCGCTTGGATTATCGCAAGGGCAAATGCTATGCATTCCAATGATATTGGCTGGAACTGCATTGATTGCGTATGCCATTAAAAAGGGCGAAAAAGCCTAATTTAAAGTTAGTAGAAGCAATGTCGGGTGTTAAATTAAAGGTAAGGAATTGTCATCATGAGTCAGTACGAACAGCTATGTCAGCGCCTTGTCGATGAAGGGACTTGGTTAACCAATAAACGCACAGGGCAAAAGTGTTTGACAGTTATCAATGCTGAGCTTGAATATGATGTCGAAAATAAATCTTTTCCGCTAATAACAACGCGTAAAAGCTTTTATAAAGCCGCTATTGCTGAACTTCTTGGCTATTTACGTGGTTATCAAAGCGCGGCTGAATTTCGTTTAATTGGTTGCAATACTTGGAATGCAAACGCAAACAAAAATCAAGCTTGGCTAGACAACCCGCATCGTAAAGGTGAGGATGACATGGGGCGAGTGTATGGAGTTCAAGGCAGAACTTGGCAACAGCCAGATGGATCGACACTGGATCAACTTGCTAAAGTTATCGATAATTTGTCCAACGGTATTGATGATCGCGGCGAAATTGTTACATTCTATAATCCGGGTGAATTTGACCTTGGCTGTTTGCGTCCATGCATGCACACACATACATTTTCACTATTAGGCAAGGATTTGTATCTAACCAGCTATCAACGTTCTTGTGATGTTCCTTTAGGCTTAAATTTTAATCAAATTCAGGTGTATATAATGCTCGCCTTGGTAGCTCAAATTACGGGGACTAATCCAAAAAAAGCGTATCATAAAATTGTTAATGCTCACATCTATGAGAATCAATTCGAATTGATGAGAGATGTGCAATTGACTCGAACGCCATTTGGTAACCCTAGCTTGACGATTAATCCTAAAATCACGTCACTGAAAGATCTGGAAACATGGGTAACGACTGATGACTTTATGCTTGAAGGTTATGAGCACCACGATGCCATTGTCTACCCTTTTTCTGTTTAAAATTATATCATAAATCGATATTTCATTGGTTGAACACGAACCACAAGCCCTTGATATAATTATGCTAATTTCGGTTACTTTAGGGGCGTATACCAACAACATCTAGTGGACATAGACCTTGGCCTTCTAAAAATAAAATACACATCAATAATTGAGTTTTAATACAATCGTCGTTGCGTATTAATGGTTCCTCCCAATAATGAGTTTGGTGCAGCACGTGCCAAAATATTCTTTCTTTATGACTATAAGCTTGTGACTGCTGGTTTTTTACTTGTGACCATTCTTCAAACGTGTCCCACAAAAAGCATTCGAGCTCAGCATAGGGAAGCTCGTCTTGCCAGTAAGAACGCATGTAAAAAGCAAGTTGTTTTGCCTTGCGATCGATAAAATGTTGAACCAACAAAGTAATCTGCCAACGTCATTATATTAGGGTATGTACAAAGTATAGGTAGTGAAAATAAATTCGTGGAACAACAACTCAGATGAATACTTAAGTAACTGTATAATATAAAGATATAGAAAATATTAAAAAATTGAAAGAAGCATTACCAACCTAAATAAGTTGTCCAACCCTTAATTTGACGGGCAATGTATTGCATTTGCATCTGGTCCAAAGGTTGACCAATAATATCCACTTGCCGATACACTTCTTTGAGTTCGGTCCTTGCTTTGATTCTTCGTGTACGCTCAGTTTGTTTACTCCAATTATTGTCCGATTGACTGACCAGGTCCAGAACGGGAATGGGAGTTTGTGCAATGGCCATCGGTAGTTCATTGTTTAATTTGCGGATCGGCCAATACGGATTATTAATAACAAGTGTATCTATTTGCTGCATCAACGCGTCACGATCGGAAGCTAGCTTGGTAATAGTTGCTGCTGTAATCCCCTGACTAACCACAATACGATACCCCATCGTCGTTTGCATGTGAGTGAGAGTAGCAGCAAGATAGGTTTTTACTTCTTGCGAATAAACATCCAATGCAGCTTCACTTATTGCAGATACAATGGACCTGCTATTTATTGGCTGTGTTGCCGTTTCTTCCTCTATTGATGCTTGTTCTATAGCGGCAATAGTAGCATCGTCCTCTTTGGTATCATTGACGACTTGGGTGTTGTTACTCTCAATGGGAAATTCCATATTAGGGCCAAGGCTTAAGCCTAAAGATGGCATTACTACGGTAGTCCAGCCAATTGAGGGTAAGTATTTAGCAACATGTGAGAGTGAATCTTGTCTACCTAAGGACATATTGGCGTCACCAATAATAAGGATAACGCCCTTGGTGATAGGCTGCTCCGACAACGATATTAAAATGGGCACTCTATTATCACCCACATCGATGAGTGTAAATTGGTCACTGTGCAATTGATTTTGCATGTCAGCTCTGGTTGATTCGGTAAAAGACGCCGATTGTGCTGCAACGTCAATTGAAACGCCGCTACTTAGCAATACAAAGCCAACTAAGAATAAAGCAAGAGCATGTTTTATGGTTGTTAGCATGGCCAGAGATTAGTATTTGTTAAAACGTGATATCAAGTATATCGGCTTCGTTGACAAGATGCTTAAGATGTATCGCTGATTTTTTTTAGGATAAAAAAAGCAGCCTAGGGCTGCTTTTAGTTTTTAACTTTTTACACTCTACTCTTACACTCTAATTATTTTAGAACTCATACGACACTGACGCACCAAACAATCTAGGTTGGTTCGGATACGCATTGAAACTGCCGGTTTGAATTGGTGGTGGGAATGCAGATAAGTAATACTCATCGTTATTCAAATTACGCACATAAATTTGGAAGCTAACGCCATTTTCCAACGTTAAGCCAGCACTCGCATTTATGGTGCTCACAGCGCGGGTTATTTCCGGTGGTACGTTAGCTACCAATCCTACTTCACTTTCATATTGATAGTCCGTGCGAATATAACCGAACATGCCATTGTCAAATTCAAAGTTATACGTAATACCCGCATTTAAAGTACGTTCAGAGATACCCAGCGGTTTCTCTCCGGATAAGTCTATCGGGCCATTTAAGCCTGATGCACCTACAAATGAATCATAGACTGGATCAAGCAACATACCCGCTATAGTAATATCAATGCTGTCACTAACATTAAAGGTTGAATCAAATTCCAAGCCTTTAGTAGATTGTTGACCCGCATTCGCTAATACGTAACCCGTTCCAACAAACGTACTTGACTGGAAGCCTTTAATCGTCTGATCGAAAGCAGTTAAGTTAATGGCTGCATTTTTGAATCTAGTTTTAATACCCAGTTCATAAACTTCCGATTCTTCAGGACCGGCGAAACGAGTACCATAACTCTGGTTAGCCAGCAACAAACCTGCAGCTGCAAGTGCTACTTGATCATCAGGGAACGGACGTGTGTCACGCGATAAGTTCCAAGACGTGGCTTTAAAACCCGTTGCTGCTGTTGCAAAAACATTCACGTTATTGTTAACTTCATAGGCTAAGCGTAAGCTCCACGTGGTTTTGCTGTCTGAGCTTTTACCACTCTCTAGCGAATTTGGAAATACAAGTTGTGGTGGCAAAAATTGCACGCCTTGTAACGTTGGTATAAATGGCGCTAAGGGTGGGACTAGTGTCAATGGTATACCAAGGATAGTCGGCGTAGAGGTAAAATCGATAGACGATAATATTTCGGTATTATCTGATTCGATGGTAACGTCCTTTTCGTCATTGGTATAGCTTATGCCTAAGGTAGCGGTCAATGCATCACTTAGGTCGTAATCAAGGCTAACGAATAAAGAATAAGACTCGTTGTCCTGCATAAATTCGGTATTAATATATTGATCGGCGCCAAAGAAACTATTTGGTGCTAAACCATAAATTCCCTCTACACCAGGAAATAGAGCGCCAAGACCGAGTACATTAAAGAAGTTCCGAGTCCCTGTTCCATAGTACAAGGTGTCGCCAGTATCCACAGTTTCATTAAAGTAGAAACCGCCTACCATCCAGTCAAATGTGTTGTCGCCAGTTGAAGTCAAACGAAACTCTTGGGTGAAGGTATCTATATCGGTATGTCCTTCTTCAGTCAAAATATCCAAGGATGTATAATCCACATCACTGAGGTACTTTGATTTGTTGTTGCGCATGGCCGATATTGAGGTGAATGCAAAAGTGTCATAATCTACATCTATTTGTAAGGAAATGCCGCCATCTTCGATTTTGTTAGTGGGGTCGATATTCAGTGCCGATTCATACGCAAATGGGTCTGCTTCATCTAGTACAACACCACCAAGAGCTCTAACTGCCGCGGTTGTCGGACCATTAATAACATCGGCCACGGTGCAGCAAGACTCTTCAATTTCACTGTAATCTGCAATAAAGCGGAAAGTGACATCTTCTGTTGGTTCATATAAGAATTGACCCCGTAGATTCCAGCGGTCTCTATCATTGATATCTCCTAAGCCCACGAGGCTCTCGGTATAACCATCGCGCGTGTTCATGCCGCCTGACAAACTAAAGGCAAGATCGTCGGTTATTGCATTGGTCACAAACCCTTTTAAAATCTGCTGGTTATAGTTACCTAGTGTGGCTTCAACTTTACCTTCAAGGTTAAATGATGGCGCTTGCGTTCGAACGTTAATAACACCCGCAGAGGCATTTTTACCAAACAAGGTACTTTGCGGACCACTTAAGATTTCTATTTGTTGTAAGCGAGGTAAATCACCTATCTGAGCTGCCGCTCTTGAGCGGTAAACACCGTCTATGAAAACACCGACTGAGGGTTCGATACCTGTATTATTGGTACCGTTACCGAAACCACGAATAGAAAAGTTAGTATTGGTCGAGCGTTGCAATGGAGTTACGCGTAAAGTTGGTACTAGGCTTTGTAAATCACCTATATCCAAGACTTTGGTTTGCAGAATATCTTTTGCACTAGTAACGGTCACCGCTATTGGCGTTTCTTGTAATCCGGTTGAACGTTTTGATGCTGTGATGACAATTGTTTCAAATTCTTCTTCGGCATCAGCTTCTTCTTGAGCCAATGCACTGTTAGACATAAACCCCAGCGACATAGCTACAAATAATGCTAAGGGTTGAGTTTTAAACTGTTTCGGTAAATATTGACTCATTTGTGTTCTCATCATATTATAGAGGGATAGTTATTTTTATTTGAGCATAAGATTAAGTACAAAAAAGTTACCCGCTCGTACCTAAATGGTTCATTTAATCCTATATCACCGCTGACTCATTTACTTGACATCCTATTTAACGTTTCAAACGTGTTAAATGAATGTTGCAAGCTTGTATCAGAATAAACGTATTTTATAGGCTAGGCAATACTAAAACAGCTCTTTTGTTATAACACTGTTACTCATTTGTAATTAGAATGCCACAAGCAAGAGTAAATATGTGAATAAAGGTAGAGTATTTATTTTAGTTATCTATAACTCTTATTGAAATGAATGGGGCGATTCGAATCGCAATTTCACACCACTAACAGGATGCGTGAATTCATGCATTTGTGCATGTAAGCAAAGACGCGGATTTTTAGCTCTGGCTGCTTGATGTGCATACAATCGGTCACCTAAAATTGGATGGCCTAATGCTAACATATGAACTCGTAGTTGATGGGAGCGCCCCGTAACTGGGGTTAGTTGCATTAATGTTGAATTGCGGTCACGCTGCACAACTTGCCAATGGGTTTGTGAAGGTTTACCTCTTTGATGGTCTACCATTTGCTTCGGTCTATTAGGCCAGTCGCAAATCAGTGGTAAGTCAATTTTACCAGACTCACCCTCAACATGACCAAACACACGCGCCACATAAGTTTTTGTTGTCTGACGGTTCTCAAATTGGCGACATAAGTGCACGTGCGCTGGTTTATTTAATGCCATCATCAGAATACCTGACGTCGCCATATCTAGGCGATGCACAATACTAGCTGTCGGGAAAACCCGCTGTACACGAACTTGCAATGAATCTCTGAGGTCTATTGATTTACCGGGGACGGTAAGTAGCTCTGCAGGTTTGTCTAACACCAAGATATCCTCATCTCGATATAATATCGTGAAATAAGGATGTGTAGGTGGCGAATACTGCAATAGTGTCATTTTAAGGGTTATTTACCACAACTCGCAGACTATCTAAATAAGGTTCAGCACCGCTTATGATGTTGGTGAGAGTTGCTTTTTGCGCTTCAATAAAGTCGATTTCTTCATCTCGAATAGATGGGTTAGTTTTTTGTAGAGAACGTAATCGCTCAATTTCACCACCAAGTTCAGATTGCATTGCATTTAGCGCGACTGATTGCTGCTCAGCCAAGTCGGCATGACCTAATTTCAGACTTGCCTCAACACCCGCGGTAATTTGCTCTGCAAGCGCTTGCAGCAGTTGCAGTGCAATTTTGCGTTTTACTTTAAATAATTGCTCAAATTCGATCTCTACAGCTTGGTTTTTAGCATCAAGACAGAGGCTAACAGGTGTCGGTGGTAAGAATCGATACAATTGCAAACTGGCTTCGGCACTGGCAGACAAAACACTCGTTGTCTCTATCCAAAATGCACCGGTAGGCTGCGTCGGATCTTTGGTAAACGCAATACTACTTTTACCCAAAACATCCGTGGTGACTGATTCTAAGCAATGACTCACTATTTCACTGTCCCAGCTAAGAAACTGTAACTGCTCAAACCTAGTCGCACTGTTGCGTTGATAAGTCACTTCTAGACCGTCTTCCGTTAAGCCTGGAATTTGATGTAGTAATTGTTCAGTTGGGCGAAGAATAAAACTATGGTCGTCTTTTTCTTCTTGCGTCACGCCCAACGCATCAAACAATCTGCTCATAAAGTTGAGCAAGCCAACTGGGTTTTCAGCAGCAATAATTTTGTCTAGTAAATCGTCGATTCGACCAAAACCAGAGGCATTTAATTCGAGAAGTTTGTCTCTACCACTCTCTATTTTCTGTTTAAGCTGTTTTGTTAGTGCTGTAGTTTGGCCAATGATATCTAGTTTTAGCTCAGTGTCTTCGGGATTTTTGAGTGCAGACATTAAATCAGATTGTAGTTGCTTAAATACATCGCTTCCAACGGGACAGGTAGATTCGAACGCGCCTAATCCATCCTGATACCACTCAAACAATACTTCTTGAGCGGTATTTTCAAAGTAGGGGATATGCAGATTAATATCAAATTTCTGTCCAATTCGGTCAAGGCGACCAATCCGTTGTTCTAACAAATCTGGCACCATGGGTAAATCAAATAAAACCAAGTGACGTGAAAACTGAAAATTGCGGCCTTCACTGCCAATTTCGCTACACAACAAGACTTGTGCACCCTGTTCTTTAGTGGCAAAGAAATGCGCGGCTTTATCGCGTTCAATAATACTCATTCCTTCATGAAAAACAGTATGCCTGATGGCTGTTTTTTGACGTAAAAATTCAGCTAATTGCAGCGCAGTCGACGCGTAGGTGCAAATAACCAGAACCTTTTCACCTTTATTTGTTTCTAATAAATCAACCAACCAGCTAACACGCGGGTCATACTTAGTCCAGTTGTCGTTTACCAAAGGGGCTCGTTCAGGGTGCAAACTAAGTACAACATCTTCTTCCAATGATATCGAAACTGCATATTCTTTTGGTAACGTTAATGGCGCCGGCATGCAAATCCTGTCAGGGAAACCTTTAATGCTGGCTCGACTATTTCTGAATAACAAACGACCAGTACCATGTTGGTCAATAAGTTTGGTTAGCAGAGCATGCCGTTGCTCGCCACTTGCCAACATGGCATCCGTTATTTGCTCCTCTTTAACTACCGCATTTAGCTTGTCAATTTGCGCTTGGTTCATATGTGCATTATCAATAAGAGGGGCTACCGCTTCAGCGAGTTCGCCATAATGGGTTTCCTCTTCAAGAAACTGTTGATAATCGTAAAATCGTGCTGGATCTAGCAAACGTAAACGTGCAAAGTGACTCTCATGGCCGAGTTGGTCAGGTGTAGCGGTCAATAGCAGAACACCTTTGCTGATTTTACAAAGTTGTTCAATTGCACTGTATTCCTCTGAAACATGCTCCGATGACCATTGCAAGTGATGGGCTTCATCAACAACTAAAATATCCCAATCTACGTCGGTCGCTTTTGCTAATACTTTCTCTTGTTTAATAAAGTCGATACTGCATAGCACCAGTTGTTCTTGCTCAAAAGGATTGTCGCCACTTTCAGCCATCGCTTCCATGCGCTCTTCATCAAATATTGAGAAGGCCAGGCTAACTCGGCGTAGCATTTCAACTAACCACTGATGCACTAAGCTCGAAGGCACAATAATGAGCACACGTTTGGCTTTGCCTGTGAGCAATTGCTGGTGCAAAATTAATCCGGCTTCAATGGTTTTACCCAGGCCTACTTCATCGGCTAGCAATACGCGTGGCGCAAAACGGCTGCCTACTTCATTTGCAATATGTAATTGGTGCGGTATAAGTTCGACACGAGCGCCAACTAAACCAACGGCACCAGAGGTTGCATGTTCGTATTGTTTTTGCAAGCATTCGTGGCGAAGATCAAACCAATTAGGTGAATCAAGCTGACCGCTAAATAAGCGTTTTTCAGGTTGATTTAGTTTGACGTTGCAATCCAGTGCGACTTCGATGATGGAAGCCTGTTCACCATTGTCTGTGCGCACACCAGAATAAATATAAAGACCGTCTTGTGAGGTGACACTGGTGATTTTTAAGTCCCATCCATCGCTGTGAAGGGCGAGCTCGCCTGCGCTTAAAATTAGCCGAGTAATAGGTGCCTGAGCGATCGCATAAGTACGGTCCTCTTTAACTGCAGGAAAGAGCATATCTATCGTACGGTTGTCGGTTGCAATAACAACACCCAAGCCTAAATCAGCTTCTGTATTGCTTAACCAACGTTGGCCAACGGTAAACTCTTGTGCTGCATACATAATCAAAATCCAATGTTAAAAATAAACTGGGTGCGTATTGTACTGATACTCGGCGCCACTGTCAGCTATCTATTCAAATTAGCTTAAAAAAGGTCGTGATAATTGTAGCAAACTCATTTAAAATGGTTTTGTTATCAATGCTTTCTGACGTTAATGCACACTGCGCCGACGCATTAACGCACTTACACCGGCTGCGCAGAAACATTATTTTCTCACTTCTGAGGCGACGAGCTCAGGCTGTTTCTTAGTATTATTGGAGTCGCTGATGTCGGATAACCAGCAGATTTTTACAAGTAATGAAAATGGCAATAGGATTATCAATGTTGCTTTGCATTTGCAGGCAAAATTAGCGTCTAGACCAGTCATTTTAGTGAGCAAAGGCATTAATAAGCGCCTGAAAGCGAAAGGTGCCGGAATGGACTTGGTTGGAGATTACCGCAAGGACCAACTCATCAGTGGCTGTTTTTGCTGTCCTGAGCAAGGGGTAACAACAATTTCGCCTACAAGGCCCCACCCAGCTCTTATTAATACCATTCAAAAACAAGAGTTGTTACCCTTAATTTCATCAAATGATAAAAGTGATGAAATGTACCATCTAAAAGAGGTGGCATAATATGAGCTTTTATTTAAGCAATAACATCAATTTGCTAATTCAAAAAGAATTAAAACATGAGGATTTATCCAGCAAGAAAGTACAAACAAAAATTAAAAATCTTTAGGTAAATTTATAATGAAAAATTCAAATGAAAACCGTAACCCGAGAATTCTAGACACGTCAGCATTAGTACATGATCCAAAAAGCCTTTTAGCATATAACGATGATATTTATATCTGTTTAACCGTACTTGAAGAATTGGATTCTTTAAAAGAGCGTTTAGATAAAAGTGTAAGCGCAGATGCTCGTATCGTTATTCGAATGCTTGAAGATATCATTAACGGTCACTCAGCAGAGGAGATGGAAGAAGGTATTCCGCTACCATCAACTGAGACGGCTCAGCGCGGACGATTATTCATTGGCATTGATACTCAGTTAGATTTTGCTAAAGAGTTAAAGCACAGTATTGGTAGTGACGCTGATAATCGTATTATTAATTACGCTCTTTATATGCAACACGAATTAAAACAAGATGTCACGATAGTAAGTCGAGATATTAATATGCGTCTCAAAGCAAGAACCATAGGCGTGCATGCTGAAGATGTTTTAGTCGATAACCAATTTTCTGATATTGACATGCTCTATTCAGGTGTTCAGGCATTTAAAGGAGATTTGTTTGACAGAATAGAATCAGACAAAGATTTTAAATTGACAGGCGAAGTTTATAAATTTCCAATCAGCTTGTTTAATGATGAAGTACAGGCAAATATGTATTGGTATGATGATGTTGGACACATCGGTCTCATCACTGAAGTCGCTGATGATAGTGTTTACACAAAGCTGTTAACAAGACAGCAAGAAAAGATTTGGGGTATTTCACCAAAAAATCACCGTCAAACTATTGCACTTAATCAATTGACAGACCCTTTTTATGATTTGAATATTATCCTAGGCCCAGCTGGTTCCGGTAAGACTTTTTTAGCGATTGCGGCTGGACTGCATCAAGTGCTTGAAACAAAAAAATATAAAAAGATTGTTGTCGTACGTAGTCGAGATTTTATGGATGATGACCCTGGTTTTTTACCCGGTGATCTAACAGAAAAATCTTTACCTTTACTAGCGGGAGTCACGGATGCCTTAATCTCACTGCATACAGCTGGTGATATTGATGAAAAGAGCACTCGTGCAACTGTTGAACACATTATTGATAGAGCAAATATTGAGTTCACCTCGATGGCGTATTTCAGAGGTAGATCTATTGATGATGCTGTTTTAATAATAGATGAAGCACAGAATATGACACGAGCACAAATGAAGGGAATGTTAAGTCGAGGAGGGAGAAACTGTCGTACAATAGTGCTCGGTAACCTTAGCCAGATTGATGACCGATTTGTGACTCCAGCTTCGAGTGGTGCTTCCGCTGCGGTAAATATTTACAGACATTATGAAAAAGGCTCTATACTTATTTTTGACGAAGTGGAGCGAAGCAGCTTAGCTGAATTTACAGAAAAGAACATGTAGTTTTATCAGCATTGTCAGATCCAATTTTGGCAATGCTTTAAGATTAATATGGTATTCAGATTTACTTTTTTTGACCAAATTGAACGTCAAGTTTTTCACCGGTATTTTCATCAATATCCATCGGGTGTTCATCGCACAGTTGTTTATACGTATAAAAAACGACATATATTACTGCTTTTGTTAAATAATGTACGCAACTATCTGGATAGTTCGCTACTAGGTTAAAAAGTACGAAACTGACAAAGTGCGATACATGCAATAAAGTACGCAACTAAAAGCGATTTACTCTTGGAGTGGTCGCTTTCTTTATTGATCACTAAAAAAGCAGGCTACAACAAACAGTCTGCAAAAACGGGTGCGGTCACATTGATCCAACGATTTGGCTCAGCGCTGAATTTAAATACCCGATTTTCAATCCCTCAAGGATATAAAAGAGGGGTAAATACGGCAAATATGAGGCATCATGTATCGCTATTTTATGAAAAATGACGTTTTATTTTACCTATACTCGTTTTATTGCCATAACTTTTCCTGATGCTAAATTTTGTTGTATTTTAGAACTGAATAGTGATCTCAGCGCCTTTTAAGCTGATGCTACGTTCAATTGTTAACTTTGCATTGCGCGCTTTACAAATTTCATTAACTATGGCTAAACCCAGACCTGAACCATCGTTATTTGATTGATTATTTCGCCAAAATGCTTGTAAAGCTAGAGTCTGGTTTTTTTTATCTATGCCCGGACCATTATCTGAAAAGCTTATCCAGTTATCGCCGACTTCAACACGGACCAATCCATTTACGGCACCATGCTTAATTGCATTTTCAATGATATTTTTACACGCAATCGTCAGTGCACTGTGGTCACCATAAATAACCGAGTCATTATTACCTTTTACTATCAGTTCGAGATCTTTATCTTCACGCAGAACCAGGGGACCTAAAAGCTGGCAGGCATCGGTTACGGGTCTGACGATAGGTATCGGGTTAAGTAAATAGGTATTCGAGTTTTGCGCCCGGGACAAATCAAGAAGTTGTTCAACACTGCGGCTCATATAGGTTACGTCTTGTAATAAATCGGTGATTAAACCGTCTGGTAGTTCACTCAGCTCAATGCGTGTACGAATGATAGTCAAAGGAGTGCGAAGTTCATGTGCCGCGTTAGCAACAAAACGTTTTTGCTCTTCAAATCCAGCTTCAACTCTTGCTAAAGCACGATTAATCGCATTGGCTAAGGGCACAATTTCATTGGGAATTTTATCGATACTGAGACGTTGATCTAATTGGTTTGGTGAGATTTTATTGGCATCCAGAGAAACACGCTTTATTTTTGTTGTTGTTAATTTGAGGGAAACCAGGCTCACAAGAATAAAAAGTAATACAGAGGCAAAAATCATCACTTTAAAACTGGCTTGAATGGCTGGCATTACTGCCTCTTTTGCAAACTCACCGAGGCGATCACTTCTTGCAACATCGATATAAAGAGCACGATCTTGTCGCTTCACCTGAAGACGAAATCCGGTGATCGGCCCTAATTTCGAATCTAATCTAATGGCGCCAGGGGATAAGTCTACAGGTAAATAATGTAGTAAAGTTTGGATTGCAACAACATCTGATGCGGAGCTTTTAATGATTTTATTGGTATTTTTATCCACTATCCGGAAACCAAGATTACCGTATAAATTATCATATGCCCAGCTGAGAATATCCGGGTTATTAACCTGAATTTCTCCTTGATCGTTGACAATTAAAACTTCCATAATATCGTAAGCCAGTCCTTCGGAAGGCTCTTGCGCCGCAAGATCTGCAAAATTACCGACATTGAACGTAAGCATTGCCAACATTAAAGTGCCGAATAACAATATACCAGCAATACAATAGTTAAATAGCAAGGTCACTGTAAGGGAATAACGAAACGTCCATAAATAACGAAATAATTTCATGCAGTAACCTTTTCAACGCGCAAAATATATCCAATACCCCTGAGTGTTTTTAATTCGAAGGTTGCCCCTGCCGAGACCAACTTTTTACGTAGTCTATGAATGGCGACCTGAATTGCATTTTCGCTAACATCATCATCAAAACCATATAGCCTGTCTTTCATCGCATCTTTAGGCACTGTGATCCCAGCATTGCGGATCAAATAACTCAGAACAGCAATTTCAGTTTTTCCTAAAAATAAAGATTTCCCCTTAATATCAAGGTGCTTAGAACACAGATCTAGTTTGAGATTACCGTGGATCAGCATGCTGCCTGCAAGTGTACCCGGACGACGTAATAATGCCCGTAATCTTGCAAGTAACTCTTCTATAGAAAATGGTTTTACCAGGTAATCATCGGCTCCCAAATCAAGCCCGGTAATTCTGTCTTGTATATTTCCTCTGGCGGTTAAGATCAGTACGGGAAGATGATACTTTCTCGTTCTGAGGGTTTTAAGTACTTCTAAACCATCGAGATCAGGTAATCCGAGGTCGAGAATAACAGCATCATAGTTAGTGATCTTACATAAGGAAATTGCGATTTTTCCACTGGTTGACATATCGCAACTTGCAGGGAATTTTTCACAGGCTATTTTTAAGAGTTTGGCTACTTTTGGATTGTCTTCGACAATGAGTATTCTCATTTTTAAAACCTTTTCATAAACTTATCGATACATATTAACTTAGCACAACCAGAGTGAGTAAGGTTGAAAATAAGAGTTCACCTATCATGGTCCATGCAGCCATCTTTCATAGCCCCCGCATAACAGCTCCAAAAACGAGCCAGACCATGTGAAAAATATCGATGCCTTTTCAAACCGTTAAAAATGGTGGAACTTCCAGCCTCTCCCGTGAGGTGAACGACCAATGCGTGGACGCCCAAAAACGAACTAGTTTTCAACCCGTTGCACTACGACAGAAATAATCCCCATGTTTGAAGAGTTGTGGGTCACAAGATGTCCGGGTTGTAGAAACCGGCGTGTTGCGCGTTCTTCGTCCAGAAAGCCTTCGATCACTGCGCTATACGGAGACTGCCCCGTCAGAAACGTGCCTTTCAATATGTAAAGCACAGCGCCTCTAACGATTTGCTTCATGGTAGGCGGCATAAAGATGACGCCTTCGGCGGTCCCCGACATCAGCACTTGATCGCGTGCGATCATGCCGTTCTCTAAAAGCTGCCATTGTTTGTCGTCGTAAAGAAATCGGGTGGACTCCGTATCGCCCAGCGCTTTTTCCACCAGCGATCGGAAAGACAGGATCATTTCGCCTGCACGGGCGTCCTGGCGTGTCTCGTCATTGATCTGCGTGACAAGACGCTCGTTTTTTACAAAGCTCTCCCAGTCAAGTGGAACCACGAACAGCCCGCCCGAGGGAAAGCGCTCCGGTCCGCTTTTGGCATCGCTGAAACCGGTGCCGGAATCGTAATTGTCGGGATCAATCAGCCGCGTCAGCACACTCCTGTTGCTGAAATCTCCGCACAGGAAGAAACCTTTTTGCGCAGCATCAAAATCCTCTATACGTTCAATGTCGCGATCAAATCTTGTGCAGATCTCGACCTCGTAATCGAGCAGTTCGTCTGCATCCGTTGAAACCGTCGTTACAGGTGGCGTGGCGACCCCGAATTTCGGAAAGTTAAAGACAGACTCCGAGCCTGTCTCCTCCTGATGCTCAGGGAAATTGGTGCCGCTTGCCACGTGTCGCGAGGCCGTACCAGCGGCAGGCAAGAGAGCACCAAAACTGCGCTGCACAACCGGGAACTGGTCATTGGCATCGGCCTGCGCAATACCGACAAGTGTTTCGATCCCAACGTCCGTCAGAACATCGAAGAAATCGGTTTTGGTGGTTAGCCCTGCGGCGGTCAGATCAACTGCCGAAATCTGGTCCCCTTGCAGTTCGGTAACCAGCAATACATGGGGGCCATCTGGCGTGCGCCCCTCAAGCGCAAGGGTCAAACCCTTTTGCGGTGAAAGGATGCCAGTGGAAAGCGGCTGTGCTTCCCCGTCAAACGGGTTTGTGCGTTCTGGGTCTTCGGGCTGTATCAGCCAGATGCCAGCAGCAAGCACAACGGCAGCGGTTGTGACCAGTTTTAAGTGTTTCATATTTATACCTATTGTGATTTTGTTACAGGAACATCCGGCTTAGAGCTGTTACAGAATGCCTGTGGAAGTGATGACCAGCGTGTCCTCAAAGCTGACGCTGCTATCTTTTGCATCGCCAGCCAGAGTCGATAGATCGAGGCTCGGGAACAGTATCGTGCGTTCAGTCCATACCATTTTTGGTGGCGAGAGAGTAGCAACTGTTCGGTGGTCAGGGTGACAAGGGTTTGCTGCAAGTTCGCTTGCGTACTGGCATAGTTATCGGCTAATTCGGGTGAATAAACCGCCACTAATGCTTGTCCTTGTTTAACTTCAATAGCGTCAGTAATATGCAGCTTATGCAAACGACCGCTTCGCAAACTCGTAATATCAATAGACTGCTGTTCTTCAATTTTGCTTGCAAAGCGAATATAAGAAGTGGCTACCAGCGTTACTTTCGCTGTGGCTAAAGCTGGCTTAAAATACATATGCATAACCAAGTATCATGTTATATGCATGATCGGCATCAATAATTGGACTATCTTTTATTGAGTCATCGAAAGCTTTAAATTGCAGCATCGCGACAAATCTGTGATGAGGTCCCGAAAACCAGGTACTTCTGATCCCCATCACAAGATTAACGGCAGAATCAGCCTGATAAGATTGACGTATTTGAGTCGCTTCAGTACTTTTTACACCATAATAATAATTAACTAAGTCATCACTACGATATTCTGCACCGATATAAGGTGAAAGCTGGCCATTATCAAAATTAATGGGATAACTAAAGGAAATGTCGGCCTGATATCCTTCATGTTCACCTAGTGTATCTGCGACGACTTCTATGCCAATTTTTCCAAAACCGGTGTCATAACTGTATTCAACACCTAAGTCTAGGGTGCCATCTCTGTCATCCATGCCCATCAAATATGGACTATCCTCTGCTTCATAGCCGTCCAGTCGATAATTTCCAGTCAAACCGAACGTATAATTATCATTGCCATATAGCTGATAGCCAAATTTAGGACCCATCAGATAAAACTTACCGTAATTAATGATAAATATAGGTACGACCATGCTATCACTACCCAGCTCTGTATAACCTTCATCTTCACTGATCACACCTAGGCCAACACCCCAACTTAATTCAGGTTCATCATATTTATCAGTTGCATATGCTTGTTGTGCGCCTATTAAAAAACTTATGGTAATGAGCGAGTTTATAATTTTCATATTAGTACCTTTTAATGTTGTAAAAATCAGATGTATAATGCATCTGTAGCTTAATTAAGCGAGTTGTCAATCAGACTTGATGACATAAATTAACAGTTGAATCTTTCTTGAAACTTACACATAGAAAATAAATCAGCAAAAAATAAAAATACATCTGATTTTGTTAATTCCCCATATTTGACTATTGATAAGTCTACAATTATTACTATTCCTTAAAGGTAAAATTCCGCACTTAAGATAAAATTTTATAAATTAAGTAGATGCAAAGGAAGTTTAATGGTCACTTTTGACGCTATTGTAATTGGTTCCGGAAATGCAGGACCTATCGCGGCAGATGGCTTGCAACGAGGAGGAGCAAAAACGTTACTCGTAGAGAGGCATAATGTTCCCGGAGGGTGAAATAACTCATTTATGAGGGTGAACTGACTTATTTATGAGGGGAAAATTCGAATTTGAAGTCGCTCTGCACTAACTCAGGTATTATGGATAAGCTCGAAGTGGTACAGGAAAATGAACTCTACCGAATTGCGCTTCCAGGTGAGTTTGACGTTACATTGCCGGCCAGCTGGCCTGAGTTGCAAAATACTTTAATTAATACTTATCCCGAAGAAAACTCGATAGGCATAAACCCATTAATCAGATACTCACAGACCTTCTCAACTGCCGCATTATTGTTGCGTATTGAGGCTACCGCAAACTGGTGTGCAGCTAGTACCATTAACTCTTCATATTCGCTGCTACTTGATGAAAAAGCCGGTGCTTCAGATTCATACAAAGTACCTAACTCATATTGACAATGACCGCCAGAAAATATGTGGTCCACTTTCGCAAAAGGAATAAGGTATTTTTTTGCTTTTTTAATATCAATTGATGTGCCTATTCCATAAAGATGGACCTGAGCAGAGGTAATCGCTGGATCCTAATGGCAGGTAAAGCCAGCACTATTCATTCAGATGTTGCTACTTCGGATCTCATGCTAGTGCGTAAAACAGTTTCTCTGCGAAAGTTTTCACTAATTTACTGACGGGCAAAAATGTCCCAAAAGCCGTCAGTGGGGCTTACTTCAATTGAGCTCATTTTTGCGACTAAATTGTCACTATTGTAGGCAACCGTAACGACAATTTTGAGCCTGAATCGGACTTATATCTAAGGATTTGTTACATCGGTTTGCACACGGAAAGACAAACAACAAACTGTCCTTATCACTTCAACCTAATTCAAAACAGAGGGACTTCTCCAGAGTGACAAAACTGGCGCCGCCTGAGCGGCTACCTCAGTTTTACTAGAGGCGACCAATGTAAGCACTGTTTGAGCTGGCTAGATTGTGACTTACGCAACTTTCATAACAACAATCAGCCGTGCCGAAGCGGCATCCTCAGCAACGTATAGTACACCAGAACACTGCAACATCACGATCACTTTGGCCGAGGGTATGCTGAACGTCAAACAACGACGGCATTTATTTTAAATATATGGAGATATTTTTACCCTTTTGGTAAAAATATTTCTTCAATACGTTGTTCAAAGGTATCCGCAAGAGGAAAAACGAGGGTTAAAGAGGGGTCATGCCTGCCCGTTTCTATTGCGTTTACTGCTTGACGCGACACGCCTAACCTTTCAGCAAGTTCTGCTTGAGACCAAACATTTTCTGCGCGAAGCACCCGTAACCTATTCTTCATGGGCATCGCCTCTCAGTTGGATAGCCTGTGCTATACCAAAGATAACCGCGATTGCTGGCAACATAAAGGCAGGGCTAAAGCTTGGCACCTCAACCATTTTCGAAAGCAAGCCATAAGCCATTGCTACACAGCCAACGACACCTGCAGCCCAAAGCAAACTTTCACCCATCACGCTCTGGATATATTCATCCAATGACCGATAATGACTTATGACCAACCGCAATAAAAATATTATCGGTACCACAGGAGTCATTGCCAGAAATCCTATGCTGTATATAGACAAATTATTGGTCTCGTTCAACACCACAGACAATCCTAAAACTGCGCCAAACATTGCTATATGGATCGTTATGTGTCAATCAAACCTGACATAATGATGGGTATTACTTACATTTTGCTAATAATTATAAATCAGAATCAAGGAAAATGAATTACTGAAATCGTCGTTTCTTGTCGCAAAGGGGAAGTTTTTACGTACCTACATTGGATAATTTCAAGTTCTGTTGTTTTCCAGCACGGTGATCATTCATGATTAAATTGATGACGCTCACTTCGTCGGATCTGCTTCCATTATGATGACAACCAAAAATAACAACAAATTTAAAGATTCACAGGTTGTTTGAACGGTCGCAATTCGATCACAAGAACCAATCGCTATCCTCGTTAATATGTTTTGTTGATAAATTGAAATCACAGGCAGAGGTGATAGACGGGCATGTGCTGTGAGTTCAAAGTTGTCCTTTCGACCTCTACCCTAAATGATCACTTATTATCAATAATTAATTTGAGTGCAGAATACATATACGGGTATTTTGCGGATTCTAGCTAGGAGAGGTTACCGTGGGGTTCGACTCAACGTAAATACATACATCATAAATTTATGCAGTAGAGAAAATATCGAACGTGAATTCAACGAAAATACGGTCTTAATTAGTTTCGTGTTTTTAACAGTAGCGAACGTTTAAAGCTAATTTGTTTATCGAATATTTATCCCAGATCGAGCTTTTTAAAATACTTCAGGATCATACATTTATAAATTTGACCCAGTTACCTACATTATTTAACAATGACAGTCGATTCATTCCAATCTAGCTCAACCTCAAACTGTTTATATTTACTTTTGACTAAACTTATTTAAGGATTAACAATAGACGAACTCTCATCATTCGCTGAAACCTAGTTTAGAATAAGCAGAAGTAATAGTATTTTCTATTCTTGAAGATATGGTAGGTTAATATGATGACACTATTTTTTATGTGAATTTATTCATTCATAATGCTTTTTATAAACCTGACAAAAAATAAGTAACAAGATTTTTTATAAATTAAGAATAGGGTCTTAGTAACAATTTAAGAATTGGGTAAGTGCTGTAACCTCAGGGTTAACTTATATTGTGGAGAAGTTTAAAAACTTTTCAGGCAGTGCGACTTTCAATTCAGATGGAGTTGCTAGGAGTCGTCTAGCGGAATTTGCTGAGAAACAGCTTTAAACTAGTAAATTAGTCAGTTGATGGCATTGTGCGGGGCAGTTTTGAGCGATAGTTGATTGTCGATTAATCATCATTGTTGAGCTGATAAGCCAAAAATAATTGAGAATTTCTGAGCTGTCAGATAACTATACACAGTTTAATGGTACATTAACTATCAATAATACAATAAAGTCAGGTTTATATGGCAGAACAACGCGCTACAATCCTTATCGTCGACGATGAACGTACCAATATTCAAATCTTAGATAATGCATTGGGTGACGAATATAATATTCTTGCAGCGATGAGTGGCGAGCAAGCTATTAGAGTCGCTTTAGAATCGCTTCCATGCCTTATTCTATTAGACATTATTTTACCCGATATCAGCGGTTATGCTGTCTGCAAAGTATTAAAAAGTAACAAGTTAACTCAACATATTCCTATTATTTTTGTGACGGCACAAAGTCTACCAGAAGACGAACTCAAAGGATTAGAGTTAGGCGCAATTGATTATTTCCGCAAACCTTTTTTAGTGCCGCTTATCAAAGTGCGTGTTCGCAACCAAATTGAACTAGTACAAAAAACAGCAGCGCTTGAGCAACTGGCATGGATTGATGGTTTAACCGGTATTTCAAACCGACGTTTATTTGATAAACGCTATTTTGAGGCCTGCAAGTATGCTAGCCGTAACAAACGCAGGATTTGTCTTATAATATTGGATATCGATTTTTTCAAACAATACAATGACCACTATGGCCATGCACAAGGTGATGTTGTCCTGCAACAAGTTGCACGGGCACTTGATCAAGTGGTCTCTAGGCCATTAGATTTAGTTGCCCGTTATGGTGGAGAAGAGTTTGTCATATTACTTACCGACTCTAGCGAAAAAGAGGGTGCCTTGCTTGCTGAGAAAGTGCGTCAAAAAATAGAAGAGTTAGCAATTCCGCATATTAAGTCAAAAATTCACAGAACGTCGACGATTAGCGTTGGTGTAACGTCAAGCTCCAACGATGGTGGTAGTCTTGATACTAGAGCCTTACTAGAAACTGCTGACGCTTGTTTATACGAAGCCAAAGCGATGGGTCGAAATACGGTTGTTAGTGCTGATTTTAGAGCAAAGATTCCCGGATCTAATTAGCTTAGTTTAACCAAACTCAGGTGCAAAAATACGTCAAGTTCAATTGCTTGAACATCGACTTTATTCCTATAGCATGACGCCTCACTTTTTATTAATCACTGATCAATAAGCTATTAAACCCTTGCTAATTTTAGGATTTAATTAATGTTATATTATAACTTTACACTTAAAATGTTATAGTATAACATCTTATTAAATATCGAAATCAACTTCTATTACGGATTATTAATCGTGAAATGCTTACCCAAACCGCTCACTCTTTTGTCTATCTCTATTTTATCTACTTTTGCTATTTCAATTCAAGCACAAACCCTCAGTGGCCTTGTTCTCGACAAAGCGGGAACCCCCCTAGTCAATGGAAGTGTGCAAATTATGGGGACTAATAAAACGGCTTCCATTCAGTCAGATGGACGTTTCATCTTTGAGACTGTAAGACCCGGAAATATTGAAATTCACGTTGCAAGCTCACGACACATTCATTCAAAAACTGAATTGACAGTTCCTGAGTCAGGCTTATTTGATGTTGAAATTGTAGTCGCTAATTCGAGTATTGAAATTTTTGATGTCACCGCAAGTGCTTTTCATGCTTCAACAATCGAGTCGGCAGTCCCTGTTAGCGTTCTGGCGGGTGACGAGCTACGCAGAAAACAAGCATCTACGCTGGGTGACACTCTAAAAAACGAAGTTGGTGTGCATTCTACTTTTTATGGTTCAGTTGCCAGTTCGCCAATTATCAGAGGACTTGATGGTCCACGAGTATTAGTGACACAAAATGGCTTGGATTCAGGAGATGCATCTCGCGTTGGTCCTGATCATGTGGTTGCTACAGACGCCTCAACAGCAACTCAGATTGAGGTGCTGAGAGGGCCAGCGACCCTGTTTTATGGAAGTGGCGCGATTGGTGGCGTAGTTAACGTGGTAGATCAACGTATTCCCGACAATAACGATTGGGATGGCAGTATATCGACAGATCGCAACACTAATAATAGTGAAGAAACTTTTTCAGGCTTTATTAAAGGAGGCGAAGGTAATATCGCGTTTAATTTACAAGGCTATTATCGTGATGCCGCTGATTATCGCATCCCTGGTTATGCAGAAAAACCGGACACGCACTCCGATGATGAGCATGATGCTGACCTAGACGCAGAGCATGAAGAGCATGAAGAGCATGAAGAGCATGAAGAGCATGAAGAGCATGAAGGCGAGCGTAAGGGTGTGGTTGAAAACTCATTCAGTAGAACCAAAGGAATTACCTTTGGGGCAAGTTATCTACTAGATAATGGACATATTGGTTTCTCTGTAGAACATATGTCAAGCTTTTATGGTATTCCTGGGCATGCTCACGGTGAAGAACACGGTGAAGAACACGGTGATGAACATGGTGATGAACACGGCGATGAATCTGATGAAGGACTTGGCGAAGAGGTCGTTCAAGGAGATTTGCAGCAAAACCGCTACCAAATTTCAAGTAAACACCAATTAAGTGCAGACTTTATTAGTGCGATTAATACTGGTTTTGCTTTTACTGACTATAAGCATGCCGAAATTGAAAATGGAGAAATAGGCACTGTTTTTGAAAATAAATCACATGAGGCTCGTGTTGAAGTTATCCATCAACCTTTAGCCGGATGGCGAGGTGGCTTTAGTTTTCATTACAAAGCGAGTGATTTTGAAGCAGTTGGTGAAGAGGCATTTTCACCTCCTTCAAAAACCAATAGTTTTGGTGTTGGTATAATAGAGGAACAGCACTTTGGTGACGTTTTGTTTCAATTGGGTGCAAGAATTGAACAAGTAGAAATTGATGTACCCACAATTCAAATCGGTGAAACCGAATTTCAAGCAATTCACTCTGCAGCAGAACACGGTGAAATGGACCATCATGATGAGGACGACCATGACAGTTTACTGGGTGAAAGCCAGTCGAGCAGCATTTCTTTCACACCCTTAAGTGCATCCATTGGTGCGGTTTGGGATTTTACCGAAGGTTATAACTTAGGGGTGTCTTACGTGCATGCTCAACGTGCACCATCTAGCGCTGAAATATACAGTTTTGGCCCGCATATTGGTACTAGCACATACGAAGTTGGTGCATTTTATGATATTACCGAAGACGGCGATGTGGTCTTTAACGCGCAAGATTTAGCGGTGGAAAAATCGAATAATGTGGACATCTCACTCAGAAAGTTTAGCGGTGAATTTGGTTTTGTATTAAATGTATTTTATAACCAAATAGATGATTACTATTTTTCTGCAGATTCTGGTTTTGTTGTTGAAGAAGGACACGACGATATTGCTTCAGAGCTGGACGAAGATGTTGTGGACGACGAGCACGAAGGCCATGAAGATGAAATGCCGGTATTTCTTTTTACTGCTCTTGATGTGGATTTATATGGTGTTGAAGCAGAAATTAATTGGCAAGCCACAGCATCATTGCAACTGCAAGCTCAGGGCGATTTAGTGCGAGCAAAGCTGGATAAAAACGTGGGGGAGAGTCAATATCTTCCAAGAACACCACCATCAAGAATTGGGGTAAGTGCTAACTATGTTGTTGGCAATTGGCGAGCCGGTTTATCACTTCATAGGTACTTTACCCAAGACAGAGTGGCTGAATTTGAAAGCGAAACTAAAGGCTACACCTTGATCGATCTTGATGTTAATTATGTCACCTCTTTTAAAAATACCGATGTCACCTTTTATTTGAGAGGACGTAATTTGGCAGATGAAGAAGCACGAGTGCATACGTCCTTCCTAAAAGATTTGACACCCGTTCAAGGTCGTTCATTTATTTTGGGTGCAAGAGCTCATTTTTAAATTAATGAGATAAAGTTTGACTGTATTTAAATAATGAGTCGGTCTTATTAAGTGTTATTTGAATGACAACACAATGTAAGCTAATTAATAACGGACTGACTCATGGCTTGCTTATCCGAAAATTGTATTTTTAAAAGCTTAGCGTTAAAACCAATGCACTTATTGTGATTTCGCTATTTTTGTTAAGTTTGTCTGCCGCAGTGAAGGCAGAAGTTCCTTGCGACTCAGCACCGCAAGTAACAAAACCATCTATTTTTGAGTGTGAAAATTCAAATGAGCCTTAGACAGACTATTTGTTCCTCGTTAACATACTAATCCCATTGTAAATATCTCAGGGTAGATAAGTCATGGATGTGTTTATTAATGAAGGGCAAGAGTTGAGTTCTAATCAAGCAAACGAGAATATTTTGTATATTGTTCTAGTCAGTTGTGCAGCAACTATTGGTGGCTTTTTATTTGGTTTCGATAGTGGCGTTATAAACGGCACATATGACGGTTTAGCGGCTGCTTTTAATACATCTGATTTGTCCGGCGGGTTCAATATAGCGAGTATGCTCTTAGGTTGCGGCGTGGGCGCTCTTTTTGCTGGTGTTTTAGCTGATATATTAGGTCGTAGAACCTTACTCATAGTGGCTTCAATCTTTTTCATTGTCAGTGCTTGGGGCTCCGGTGTTGCTAGCAGTTCATTTGAATTCGTCATTTATCGAATTATAGGTGGCTTGGCGGTGGGTGCTGCATCGGTCATGGCACCTGCTTACATTAGTGAAATAGCGCCTGCGAGGATCCGCGGTCGTTTGATGTCTATACAGCAGATTGCGATAATCTTTGGATTATTCAGTGCATTCGTCAGTAATTATGCTTTGGCAAAGTACGCCGGCTTATCTACCGATATTTTATGGGTCGGATTTGAAGCTTGGCGCTGGATGTTTTGGATTGAGCTTATACCTGCCGTTTTGTTCTTTTTTATTCTTTTTCTTATTCCTGAAAGTCCACGCTACTTAGTCATGAGTCAACAGCCAGAAAAAGCCACTGTTGTGCTGAACAAACTCTACGGCTGTGCCACCGCAGATATCCTCGTAAAAGAAATTCAATATTCAATTGAAAATGATGGACAAAAGCCAAGCATCATTGATCTACTCGATAAAACTAAAGGTCGAGTAAGACCGATTGTTTGGGTTGCCATAGGACTAGCCACTTTTCAACAATTAGTGGGTATAAACGTTGTTTTCTATTACGGTGCAGTGCTTTGGCAAGCTGTCGGCTTTTCTGAATCTGATGCTCTGTTAATTAATATTATAAGCGCTGGTGTGAGTATTGCCGCTTGTCTAATTACGCTTAAAGTCATCGATAGAGTAGGTCGTAAGCCTTTATTAACAGTCAGTTCAATTGGTATGGCGATAACATTAGGGTTAATGGTATTTGCCTTCATTAATTCAGAATTTGATACCCAAGCTAATCGATTAGTGATGGGTGAACTTGGCACATTGGCGCTAATTGCCGCTAACGCTTATGTTTTCTTCTTTAATTTATCTTGGGGTCCGGTCATGTGGGTAATGCTAGGTGAAATGTTCCCTAACCAAATCCGTGGCTCGGGTCTAGCCGTCGCAGGCTTAGCTCAATGGGGCTGACATTCCGCACCCCTTTTAAGAATAAATCTGCCGGTATGCATCACCCAAACAATCAATAATAATTTGCTGCCGCTCTTTGAGGTTTAACACAAGCGGCTCTGTTTCGTGTTGATATAACAAGG